>Ga0315281_10010153_pt1 | contig 12994 bp, 11 predicted proteins | sample YL17G07_0_MG_FD_204540 | JGI IMG/M metagenome (GOLD analysis project Ga0315281, IMG submission 204540) | Sediment microbial communities from Yellowstone Lake, YNP, Wyoming, USA - YL17G07_0 | ecosystem: Environmental > Aquatic > Freshwater > Lake > Sediment | place: USA: Wyoming | collected... | reverse complement strand
TCGATTGTGGCGTTCTACAAGCAATATCGGCAGTTCGGCATCACGGCCAAGGACATGCCCATTGCCTCCCCGATCACGACCGAGGAGGAAATCAAGGCCATGGGGCCGGAGAACGCTGTCGGCCACTATACCTCGTTCAACTACTTCCAAAGCGTGAACACGCCCGAGAGTAAGAGCTTCGTCAGCAAGTACAAGGCGAAGTATGGAGCGGATACGGTGACCCATGCCGTCATGGAGTCCGCTTACTTTGCTACCCACCTGCTCGCGCAGGGGATCCAGAAGGCGGGTTCGACGGATCCGGACGCCATCATCACCAAGGGCATGCCAGGGCAAGTCTACCAGGCACCGCAAGGCAAGGTGAAGATGGACGAGGTCAATCACCACACGTGGCTGTGGGCCCGCATCGGCAAGGCGCGGGCGGATGGCCAGTTCGATGTGATCGACAAATCGAAAGATTGGATTCGGCCGGAGCCCTGGACCCAGGTGCTTTACCCGGGCAAGTATTGCGACTTCACGGATCCGAGAATCAAGGCCAAAATCAAGGCCGGCGGCAAGGACAAGTCGGGTACGATCGACAAGGCCTAAGCCTCCCGGGCGTCCGAGATCCGGCCCGTGCGGATCTCGGACGTCCGTGATCGCACCGGCGGGGAGTGACCCGGTCCCACGGCCTCGGCACCATTGAGTTTCCAGTCCAGCACATTCGCCAAAGGCTCCGAGTCCATGGCGCAATGCGCACCCGGTGCAACACCGCTACAGATTTGGTCCCTATGCTGAACGATGCGATTATTTCACAGGTGATGAACGGCTTCAGTATCGTGGCCATTCTGCTGATTGTCTCCCTGGGGCTGGCGATCATCTTCGGCGTTGCCGGCGTGATCAACATGGCCCATGGGGAATTCATCATGATCGGGGCCTACACCGCCGCCGTGGTTCAGAACTTCCTGGGCGGGAACACTTTCATCTCCATTCCGGTGGCATTCGTCGTCGTGGCCGCGGTGGGCGTCCTGGTGGAACGCACCGTGATTCGCTTCCTGTATGACCGGCCGCTGGAAACTCTGCTTGCAACCTGGGGCGTGGGGATCGTCTGCCAGGTGCTCATCAAGCTCATCTTTGGGCCGGAATTGTACTATGTGGGCGCGCCAAAGGTATTGGACGGCGCGTTCCAGGTCATTGGGAACCTTCCGTTCTCCTATTATCGGCTGTTCCTGATCCTGGTATCGATAGCTCTGCTCTTGATTACCTACATCTTGCTGTACCGCACTGACTTCGGATTGAAAGTGAGGGCGGTGCGCCGCAACCGCTCGATTACCGGTTGTTTGGGCATTGACACGGCCCGTGTGGACCTGGTCATTTTTGCCTTCGGCTCCGGGCTGGCCGGCATCGCCGGGGCGATCGTCGCCCCGATCAAGACCGTTTCCCCCACCATGGGATTTCCGTACGCGGTGGATGCCTTCATGGTCCTGATTCTGGGCGGGGTGGGGAAACTGGTCGGCGTATTCGCTGGATCCGTCGTCATTGGTGAGTCCGAAACGGTGCTCTCCTTTATTTATAACAACGTCATCGGACAAATGTTGGTATTCATAACGATCGTCGTTTTGATCCGGATCTGGCCAAGAGGTCTGTTCGGGTACCAGGAGCGATGATGGAAGCGGGAGCGTCAGCATGAAGCAGGTGTTAGCGTTTTTTCCAAGATCTGGACTGATCGTGGGCGCGGTGATTCTGGCGTTCCTGGTTACCTATCCGTTTTATGGCGCCGAATTCCGAGTGTCCATGCTCGGCATGTTTCTCTGCTTCGCAATCTTTGCCATGAGCGTGGACCTGATTTGGGGATTCACCGGAATTCTTAGCTTGGGGCAAGCGGTCTATTTTGGAATGGGGGCCTATTTTGTCGCGCTTTCACTGAAGATTTCCTACGCCACCGTCAATGCGACCCGGTACGGTGGAACACTTCCCGACTTCATGGAGTGGAACGGTCTGACGGAACTTCCCCAATTCATGGAGCCGCTCAAGAATATCTACTTCGCCTGCGCCATGGGGCTGCTCTTTCCGTTGGTGTTTTCGTTCATCTTTGGATTCTTCACGTTCAAACGCCACATTTACGGTGTCTACTGCGCCGTCATCACGCTTGCGGAGGCTCTGATCCTGGAGCAAGGCATTGTGGAATTTCAGGCCTACACCGGCGGATTCAATGGCATTACCGAGTACGGGCACTTCGCAACCACGGGATTCTTCATGGTGATCCTCGCCATCACCGTGGGGGTGGTAATTCTGGTGCGAATGCTGACGTATTCCCGATTCGGGACGATTCTGAAGTCGATCCGCGACAACGAAATGCGCGCGGAGTTCATGGGCTTCGAGGTGGCCAACTACAAGATGTTTGTATTTTGCGTGTCCTCCATTATTGCCGCGGTCGCGGGTGGGCTGTACGCAGCCTGGGTCGGCATCGTGTCCTTCCTGGACGCAGGTCCGGGGCTTTCCCTGGAAAGCGTCATCTGGGTCGCCGTGGGTGGCCGGGGTACGATCATCGGCCCGGTCATCGGTACCTTGTTGGTCAAAGGGGCGGAATTCTTCCTGAGCGAGAAATTACAATGGATTTGGCAGCTCTTCATGGGGGCCTTGTTCATCCTGGTCGTCATGATCGCGCCGGACGGAATTGTGGGCAGCATTGCCAATAGGCTGAAGGGCAAAGGCACTGATACTCCAATTTATAAGGCGCTTCAAAGTTTCAAGAACATGTTTGGGTCAAGGGCTGTCGCCGGAAGCAGTGACAAGTCCACATCCAGCGCAAGCGACAAGCGCTAACCCGTTGCACCGGAAGATCCATGGCTTCAATTCTCCAAGTACAAGAACTGGTTTGCAAAGTTTCTGGGTACACGATCCTCAACGGCCTGAATCTGACCCTGGAAGAGGGTGAGATGCGGGTCGTGCTGGGCCCCAATGGAGCCGGCAAGACGACGATGATCGACATGATTTCCGGGAGGTACAAGCCGTTTTCCGGCAAAATCATCTTCGGCGGGAAGGACATCACGGGCTATCCGTCCCACAAGACGTCGGGCATGGGAATCGGAAGGAAATTCCAGGTTCCGAACATCTATGTGTCGCTTACGGTATATGAGAACGTCATGATCTGCTCGGAAGGATACCGGAGCGTTTTCGGGTCTCTTTTTCATCGGCCATCGGCCAAGGATGAGCAGAACTTCGTTGAAATCCTGGACTTGATCGGCTTGGCCGACAAGGCGCAAGATGAAGCGGGTACCCTGTCCCATGGCGAGCGGCAATGGCTCGAAATCGGAATGCTCGTTTCCTCAAACCCGAAACTGTTGCTGCTGGACGAGCCCACAACCGGGATGACGGTTGCCGGGAAAGCCAAGACCGCGGAATTGATCAAGAAGATTGCCAAGAAACATACGCTGCTCGTCGTGGAGCATGACATGCACTTCATCCGGCAAATAGCCAGTAAGATTACCGTCTTGCACCAAGGCCGGGTCATCGCCGAAGGCGCGATGCATGAAGTGGAAAATGACCCGAAAGTCAAAGAGATCTACCTTGGGAAGGGGGCGATCAGCAATGCTTGAGATCCAAGGCATCAATACCTTCTATGGAACCAGCCACATCCTTCATGACTTCTCCCTTAAACTGGCCACGGGAGAAATGGACAGCATACTGGGCCGCAATGGGGCCGGCAAGACGACCCTCTTGCGGAGTATCATGGGGCTGATCGTCCCTCGCTCGGGGAAGATTCTGTTCGATGGCCATGATATTACAAACTTGAAGTCCAATGCCCGCGCCGCCCTGGGCATCTCCTATGTTCCCCAGGGTCGGGAAATCATACCTGACCTCTCCGTGAGGGATAACTTGCGCCTTGCGTTGCTGGGCAAGGGAAAGAATGGGAAATTGATTCCAGACTATGTCTTCGACTACTTTCCCAAGCTGAAGACGCTGCTGGATCGAAAAGGGGGATACCTCAGTGGCGGGGAACAGCAACAACTGGCCATCGGCCGGGCGTTGATTCAAGAGCCGAAATTGTTAATTCTGGATGAACCGACCGAAGGTTTACAACCCTCCGTGGTCGAGGAAATAGAAGATCGGATCAAAGAGATCCACAAGCGCACGAAAAACACCATCCTCATTGTCGAGCAAAGATTGGATTTCATAAAGACACTGACCCAAGCGTTCTCAATCATTGATAACGGAAGAATCGTTGCGGGCGGAGCGATTTCTGATCTTACTGACTCAGTGGTGAAGACCTATCTGACCGTTTAGTATCGGGAACCGTTGCCGTTCTTGTCGCACACAAGGACGCGTCGCCCGAGGTGGCTCGGGCCCTGGTGTTGGGGAGGCTGATAAAGTGCAAGTGGCGGTGGTATAGCTGTACTTTATGGGTTGACAGAAAGCAGTTAATCTCATCGCAAGGAGACGAGCCATGTATCACGGTGATATCAGCAGCAGCAAGGATACTGTCGGCGTAGCGGTGGTGAACTACAAAATGCCGAGAATGCATACCAAAGCCGAGGTTCTCGCCAACTGCCACAAGATATCGGAGATGATCCAGGGCATGAAGGTAGGTCTGCCAGGCATGGACCTTGTCATATTCCCCGAGTACAGCACCCATGGCATCATGTATGACGAGAAAGAGATGTATGAGACAGCGTCAACATGCCCCGGAAAAGAGACGGAAATTTTTGCCGAAGCCTGTCGCAAGGCCAACGTGTGGGGTGTGTTCTCGCTGACCGGCGAGCGCCACGAGGAGCACCCGAAGAAGGCGCCCTACAACACGTTGATCTTGATGAACAACAAGGGCGAGATCGTTCAAAAATACCGCAAGATCATGCCGTGGGTTCCGATCGAAGGCTGGTATCCCGGGAACTGCACCTATGTGAGCACGGGTCCCAAGGGCATGAAGATGAGCTTGATCATTTGTGACGACGGGAACTATCCTGAAATTTGGCGCGACTGCGCCATGAAAGGTGCCGAGCTGATCATCCGGTGCCAGGGCTACATGTACCCGGCCAAGGAGCAGCAAGTGACCATGGCCAAGGCCATGGCGTGGGCGAACAACTGCTACGTTGCGGTTGCCAATGCCAGCGGATTCGACGGCGTCTACTCCTATTTTGGCCACTCGTCCATCATCGGTTTCGATGGGCGCACCCTCGGCGCCTGCGCGGAAGAAGAGAACGGGATTCAATACGCCCAGCTGTCCGTTTCCGCCATTCGCGATGCCCGCAAGAATGGCCAATCGGAGAACCACCTGTTCAAGCTCCTGCACAGAGGGTACACAGGGATGATCAAGTCCGGCGAAGGCGACCAGGGTGTGGCCGCATGTCCGTACGACTTCTACAAGAAGTGGATCACGGACCCGGACGCTACGCGAGAGATGGTTGAGGCGATGACTCGCAATACCGTTGGCACGGAAGAGTGTCCGATCGAAGGCATCCCGAACAAGAAGACGGGAACCCACCACCGTTAGGGTTCCCAGGCAGGCACGAGCAAGCGGGGCTGCACCTCGCTTGCTCCATTTCTCTTTCCGGCTCCGGATCTTCCAGTCGTGAAAGAGGTATCCACGCCATACCTGCTGCATTTTGGTGAAGTCCTGGAATTGCGACTCCTGTATGATATTTCTCAGCGAACCCCGCACTTGTCACCGGTGATGCTGCTGAAAGACTACCTGATTACCGCAGAGCCCTACTACAAAGTCATCGAAAATGAATTGGCCCAGTTTGAGGCGGCCTTTCATGACCGCATGCCGATCATGCTCAAGGGGCCCACCGGTTGTGGCAAGACGCGTTTTATCGAGCACATGGCTTGGCGGCTGAAGAAGCCGCTGATCACCGTGTCCTGTCACGAGGACATGACCGCGTCAGACCTGGTCGGCCGCTACCTCTTGGATGCGAATGGGACGGTCTGGCATGATGGCCCACTGACGCTGGCCGTACGGCATGGGGCAATCTGCTATCTCGACGAAATCGTGGAGGCCCGCCAGGATACCACGGTGGTCATCCACTCCCTGACCGATGACCGGCGCATTCTGGCGCTAGAGAAGAAGAATGAGGTGATCAAGGCCCACCCCGATTTTCAACTGGTCATCTCCTACAATCCTGGCTACCAGAGCGTTCTCAAGGATCTAAAAGAGTCAACCAAGCAGCGGTTTGGCGCCATCGGGTTCAACTATCCGGCGAGGGACGTCGAAGCGGAGATCGTCGCGCATGAAGGAGGCGTCGATAAGGCCACGGCGGCCAAATTGGTGTCCTTCGCCGAGCGCTCCCGCAATCTCAAGGGGCACGGGCTGGAAGAAGGGGCTTCGACCCGCATGTTGATCCGCGTGGCCCAACTCACCGCGCGGGGCATTCCCCTGGGCGAGGCGTGCGAGATGGCCCTGATCCTTCCCATTACCGACGATCCGGACATTCGCCGGGCACTAAGCGCCTCGATCGCGGCCGCATCCTGATGGCTACGCAGGCCGCCCCATGGTGAAATCAGATATCAAGGATTTGCTGAAGGTAGTCTCCGCGGAGCAAGCGTGGGAGGGAGACAGCTACTTTACTCCCCTCGCACGTCAGGAATTCTCCGGCGATTACGGGGCTGCCTGGGTCAGGGCGTGCTACAAATTGGAACAGGCCGGGTACGGCGCCTCCCTCCTGCAAGCTTACATCCGCTATTCCCCCGAGATTGCCAGACGAGTGGGGCCGGAGCACGCCTTGTTGCTGGCCGGCGTGCTGTCATCCGTTGCGATCAAGGCGAGCCCGGCGGCAGCCGAGGTCATGCCGTCCGCGGCAATAAAGGCGGCCGAGCGGCTCAACGGAGATGAGGTGAGATTCCGCTCCTGGATGGGCGTGATCGACCGGTTCTCGAGTCTTGCTCCCGAGTCCGTCCAGGTGGTGCTGGCGCAGATGGACATGCTCCTGAGCCGGCTCAACGTCTCGCGACTCGATGCCTGGATCATGGCCGGCGTGCGATCCGCCGGAACGGACGCGGAGCGGCGGCTCAAATTCTTCTCCTTCTTCGACCCAGAAGCCGAACGCCGATTGGACCACGAGTCGAGCGACTTGGGCTACGCGGACTTGGCGAGGGAGTTGAAGGCGTTCCTGAACGCGCTGTGGGGCATCCGGGTTCCCTTGCGCGAACCGCCGCTGAGCGCCACGGGCCAGGTCCGCCGCCGGGCGGGGTTCTCCACCGGAATCATCAGGGTTCCCACCACGTTTCCCGGCAATTCCGGGGAGAAAGCCAGGGACCTATACTATGCTGCCCTGGCACACATTGGCGCGCACATGCGGTTTTCCGGGCCCCTCTTTCCTGCCGGGGAGCTCAAGCCGGTGCAACTGGCCTTGGTTTCCCTGATCGAGGACGCCCGGGTGGAACATCTGGCTCTGCGGGAATTTCCAGGGCTCAAGCGCCTTTGGCTTCCGTTTCATATTGCGCTGGCCACTGGCCTGATGACCGCGCCCAGCATGTTCGCCAGGTTGTCCCACGCGCTGGTCGACCCGGATTTCACCGATGTGGATGGGTGGGTCAAGAAGGGCCGGGACATGTTCTTCGACCGCAAGGCGCAATGGGACAACCCCGCCATCAGCCGCGAGATTGGAAATCTGCTCGGCAACGACATCGGTCAGATGCGCATTCAATTCAATCCCCGCACCTATGTGGTCGAACCCCCATATCGGGATGACAACATGGGTCTCTGGGATTTTGGCGACGACGCACCGCCCGAAATCCTTGAGGAAGAGCAACTGCTGGATGCCGTTCGCATCGAATTGCAGGACCAGGACGATACCACCGCCCCGGACCGGGAGCGTCAGGAGAACGACGAGAACGACGACCCCGATTCCAGACCCGTCAACCTGGAGGTCAGCGAGCAGGAAGGCATCGTTGTGGCGCGATATCCGGAGTATGACTATTCCAGCGGCAGGGAACGGCCGGATTGGACGACCCTTGTCGAGTATGCCCCAACTCCCAGACCCGCCTATGTTATTGACGACATGCTGGAGGCCAACGCTCCGGTGGTCAATCACATCAAGGCCCTGATCAGCTCCGCCCGGGTCAGCCGCCCCCAACGCATACGCGGCTTGAGCGAAGGGGAATTTCTCGATATTGATGCATCCATCAACGCCATGATCAGCCGCCGCATTGGAGAAACCCCGGATACGCGCATATACGGCCGGTTTGAGCGGCGCCACCGCGACCTCTCAGTGCAAGTCCTGCTGGACGTGTCTGAATCGACCAAGGACAACCTGGTCAAGTCAAGCGCCACGGTCCTGGATGTCGAAGTCCAAGCGACGGCTCTGCTCGCCCACGCCATGTCCGGCTTGGGCGATCCCTTTGCCATCTCCGCTTTTTGTTCCAATTGCCGCGACGACGTGCGTTACTTCCGCATCAAGGATTTTGACAAGCCCTACGGCGACACGGCCAAGACGTACCTTGCCGGGCTGGCCGGAAACTATTCTACCCGCATCGGAGCCGCCATGAGGCACGCGGTCGCGGACCTGAAACGGCAAAATACACACCGGCGATTGTTGCTGGTCATCACCGACGGCGAACCGTCGGACATTGATGTCCCCGACAAACACTATCTGGTGGAGGATGCCCGCAGGGTCGTGCACACCCTCGCACAAGACGGCATTGACGTGTTCGCGGTCGGCTTGGATTCGGGCGGGGACAGCTACCTGACCCGTATCTTCGGGCGCCGCAACGTCATTCAGATTGATCGGATCGAGAAGCTGCCCGAACAACTGCCTATGCTCTATTTCAGGCTGACGGCCTAGGCGCAGTGCACCACCTCTGACCCGGAAGCGGGAAAGGACGGGGCGGACCGGCGTACTTTGGCAAATACCCCCTTGTCTCTTGCCGGAGGCCGGGAGCCACGATGCGATTGTCTGCAGCTGGGGCGTGGCGCACCCGGGTAGTGAACCGTTGGCGGGCGGCCCGTTCGATCCAGCGCATTCAGCTTCCCTGTTCAAATATGGGCTCACCGCCTTGACCCCCGCCGGGGTGGGGGATTATGCTGGATCCAGAGCAACGCGCAGGTTCACTTGACCCGAGGAACGGTTGAACCACAACGGGAACCCGACACCGCTGGCCATCCTCCTGGCCGTGCAGACCCCCGATCAATCCCCGGCGTCCCTGGAAGACTCCCTCGAAGAATTGCGCGATCTGGCCGCCAGCGTGGGCTGCCGGGTGGTGGGCCACTTGGTGCAGGTCCGCCAGCGCATCCAGCCCGGCACGTTCATCGGCAGCGGAAAGCTGGAGGAAGCCCGCGAACTGGTGCAGGCGACCGGGGCGGATGTCGTCATCTTCGACAACAACCTCTCGCCCTCCCAGGGCAAGAAGGTGGAGCAGGCGCTGAAGGTGCTGGTGATGGACCGCACCCAGTTGATTCTGGAGATCTTCCGCGGGAATGCCCGCACCCACCAGGCGCGCATTCAGGTGGAGGTGGCCCAGTTGGAGTACATGCTGCCGCGGTTGGTGGGGATGTGGGCGCACCTGGACCGCGAGCGCGGGGGCATCGGCGGCAGCAAGGGCGCCGGGGAGCAGCAGATTGACATTGACCGCTCCCTGATCCGCCACCGCATCGCCAAGCTGAAGAAGGAACTGAGCCACATTGACCAGGAGCGACGGACGCAGAAGAAGAGCCGCTCCAACTGCTTCCGCGTGAGCCTGGTGGGGTACACCAACGCCGGCAAGTCCACCCTGATGAACCGCCTGACGGACGCGGACGTGCTGGTGGAGAACCGGCTGTTCGCCACGCTGGACCCCACCACGCGCGTGCTGCTGAAGGACTTCCAGCCGCGCATCCTGCTTTCCGACACGGTCGGCTTCATCAAGCGCTTGCCGCACGAGTTGGTGGCCTCCTTTCGCTCCACGCTGGAGGTCGCCCGGGACGCGGATCTGCTGCTGCACGTCGTGGACCTGAGCCACGAGGGCTACGAGCAGCATATCGCCACCACCGAGCAGGTGCTGAAGGAGATCGCCACCCATACCGTTCCGCAACTGCTCGTGTTCAACAAGCTGGACCTGGTGCGGGACAAGCTGGTGATCGCCCTGGCGCGGCGCCGCTACCCGGACGCGGTGTTCATCTCCGCCGTCCAGGACGACTGTGCCCCCCTGCGAGGGCGCATCACGGAATTCTTCGAGAAGTCCATGGTCACCACGCCCCTGCTGCTCAGCTACGCGGAGTATGGAGAGCTGGCCAAGCTCTACGAGTGGAGCCGGGTGGACGAGGTGCGCTACGAGCAGGACGGCATCCACCTCACCATCACCTCCACCCCCGCCAACCTGGAGCGCATCCGCGCCAAGGGCGGCGGCGCGGCGGACGCCGGCGAGGTGGCAGCCGCGGTCTCCCCATGAGCCGCATCGCCCTGATCCAGACGACCTCGACCGACGACTTCAACGCGAACCTGGCCCACGCCGTGGCGCGGGTGGAGGAAGCGGCGGGGGCCGGCGCGGCGCTGGTGGCCTTCCCCGAGGTGTTCCTGTTCATCGGCGGGCGCAAGGGCAAGCTGGAAAACGCCCAGCCGCTGGACGGCCCCGTCGTGGGAGGCTTCCGCGAACTGGCGGCGCGGCACCGGCTGTGGATCCTGCTGGGCAGCCTGCACGAGAAGATCCCCGGCCGGGAGGACAAGGTCCATAACACCTCGGTGCTGCTGGACGACCGGGGCGGCATCGCGGCCACCTACCGTAAGCTCAAGCTCTTCGACGTGGACCTGCCCCACCTGAGCCTGAAGGAGAGCGACACCATCGTTCCGGGAGACGCGCTGCCGCCGGTGGTGGCGACGCCCATCGGCAAGGTGGGGCTGACGATCTGCTTCGACCTGCGCTTCCCGGACCTGTATCAGCACCTGCGGCGCAACGGCGCCCAGGTGGTGTTCGTGCCCTCCAACTTCACCGCGCCCACCGGGGCCGCGCACTGGGAGGCGCTGCTGCGCGCCCGCGCGGTGGAGAACCAGGTCTACATTGCCGCGCCCGCCCAGTGGGGCCAGCACAATCCCAAGTTTGCCTCCTGGGGTCACAGCGCGCTGGTGGACCCCTGGGGCGTCGTCACGGCCCTGGCGCCGGACCGCCCCGGGCTGATTCTGGGCGAGGTGAACCTGGAGTACCTGAACCAGGTGCGCCGCGAGTTGCCCCTGGGCCTGCCGGCATGAGGGCCCCCGCGCCGGCGCTACTCCGCGGCCACGACCAGCTCCACCTCCGCCGCCACGCCACCGGGCAGGGAGACGCAACCGACCGCCGCCCGGGCGTGCTTGCCCCGCTCCCCGAAGATCTGGACGATCAGGTCCGAGGCTCCGTTGACGACCTGGGGCTGGTTGGTGAACTCCGGCGTGCAATTCACGAAGCCGCCCACGCGCACGACCCGCTTGACCCGCTCCAGGCTCCCCAGCGCGGCCTGAACCTGCGCGATGCAGTTGAGCGCGCAGAGCCGGGCCGCCTGGTAGCCCTCCTGCTCGCTCAGCCCCTGGCCCACCTTGCCCACGAATTGCAACTTCCCGTCCGGACCGCGCGGCACCTGACCCGAGACGAAGACCAACCCGCCCTCCTGGACGTAGGGAACGTAGTTGCCGACCGGCGCGGCCGGCGGGGGAAGCTCGATACCCAGTTCCTTCAGTCGCGTCGCAATGCTCACGGGGATGTCCTTTCGGCAAGCGGGGTTGGGGCTGGCGGCCCGCCGGGCGGGGCGGCCGATGGCACCTCCGCTCTGTAACAGGTCCGCCGGCGGCCCGCCAGGGTCTACCCGGCCGGGCGCCGCGGGTTGAATTTCCCGGGAGCAACGGTATCCTGGGGGGCGGTCTGGGCCCGCACCCGCAAGGGTCGCCGGCACGGATCCGGCGCAACAAACATGGCAAGGTGCGGGGTCGCGTTCCATGCAGCTCTTTCTGGACATTGATGGCGTGCTGCTGAACTTCGAGCAGAGCTTCGTCCGCTGGCTCAACGGGCACTTCGCGATGAACCTGCCGGAGGACTACCAGGCCAACAGTTGGGACTTCACGGAAGTGCTGGAGGCCGAGGAGTTGGAGCGGCGCTGGCGCCTCTACCTGGCCTCCCCGGAGGCCGCCCGGATGGCCCCCCTGGTGGAGCCGGAGCGCTTTAACGCCCTGTCGCGCGCGCACAGTGTGCATCTGGTGACGAACTTTCCCCTGCCCCATATGGACAAGCGGTTGGCCAACCTGGCGGACGTCGGCCTCGCCTACCGGTCGCTGCACCACTGCGGCTTTCTGGTCTATGACGGCCACACGCCCAAGACCAAGGGCCAGACCGTGGCCGAGCTGCTGGAGCCGGGGCAGGCGGCGCTGTTCGTGGACGATCATCCCGACAACTGCCTGGATGTGGCGCGGACGTGTCCGGATGTGGAAGTGTGGGTGATGACGCGCCGGTTCAACCGGGCGTTCAGCCATCCCCAGGTGCGGCGCGCCGCCGATTGGGAGAGCCTGTTCCAACGCCTGGGCGCGGCGGAGGGTGGCCAGGCCTGATGCCGCGCATCCGGCCGCGGGTGGGCCTGTCCCGCGGCCGCGCCGGCAATTGACCCTACACGCAGCCGGAGTGACCCCATGCGAATTGTTCCCGTCGCCTGTCTGAAGGACAACTACGCCTATCTGTTGATTTGCGAGGAGACCGGCACGGCGGCGGTGGTGGACCCTTCGGAGCACGAGCCGGTGCTGGCGGCGGTGGCCCGCGAGCGCGTCACCCTGGCCGCCATCCTCAACACGCACCACCATTGGGACCACACCGGGGGCAACAAGGGCCTGCTGGCCAAGCACCCCGATCTGTCCGTCCACGCCCATGCGAGCGACCGGGGACGGATCGAGGGCCAGACGGTGTTCCTTTCCCACGGCGACACCTGCACGGTCGGCAAGCTGGCCGTCCGCGCGCTGCACAACCCTGGCCACACCAGCGGGGCGGTCAGCTACTGGGTGGGGGACGCGGTGTTCACCGGGGATACGATGTTCGGCGGGGGCTGCGGGCGGCTGTTCGAGGGCACTCCGGCCATGATGCACGCCTCCCTGTGCGA
>Ga0315281_10010152_pt1 | contig 12996 bp, 11 predicted proteins | sample YL17G07_0_MG_FD_204540 | JGI IMG/M metagenome (GOLD analysis project Ga0315281, IMG submission 204540) | Sediment microbial communities from Yellowstone Lake, YNP, Wyoming, USA - YL17G07_0 | ecosystem: Environmental > Aquatic > Freshwater > Lake > Sediment | place: USA: Wyoming | collected... | reverse complement strand
ATGAGCGTTCGCGCCCAGCGATAATGGCTGTAGGTGTTCGACGCAACAAAATCGCCCAGCGTCAATTTGCCGGTCCACGTGTATCGACCCGTTGTCATCAAATCAGTATCAGAGATGGTCTGAAATATCCGTAAGATTTTTCGACACGACGCAAGAGACTCGGGTAGATGGAATAAAACGGGAAGGCCTCTTTTTTAGAGCTTATCGTTAGTTTTTTCCGCATATCTTACCGCTGTATCTCAAAAGTGGAAAAAATCGCTCAAAAATGGTAAATTCTTAGGTTCCTGGCGGATGTTTTGGATGGGCGGTTAGTTCAGCTGGGAGAACGCAGCGTTCGCAACGCTGAGGTCGGGGGTTCGAGTCCCCTACCGTCCACCATTTTTTTATAAGGCGATATCATGACCCGAGAAATGCTGGTCTTGGCGGGAACCGCGGCGGCGATGGGCTTCGTCCACACGCTCATCGGCCCCGACCACTATGTCCCTTTCATCGCCATGGGTCGGGCGCGGCGTTGGGGTCTTTCGAAAACGCTCTTCATTTCCTTTTTGTCCGGCCTGGGGCATATCCTGAGCTCGGTCATCCTGGGGCTCATTGGCATCGCCTTTGGTTTCGCGGTCGCGAAGCTCGAAAATGCCGAGTCTGTCCGGGGCGGCGCGGCGTCCTGGCTGCTCATCGCCTTCGGTTTCGCCTATCTCGTCTGGGGGCTGCACGGAGCGATCAAGAACAAGCCGCACAAGCACATCCACTCCCACGCCGACGGCGGAGCCCACGAGCATGAGCACGGCCACGAATCCGAGCATATCCACGTCCACGATCACCCCGGCGTTCCCGGCAAAAAGGCCAATATCACGCCCTGGATCTTGTTCGCGATCTTCGTCTTCGGTCCTTGCGAGCCGCTGATCCCGCTGGTCATGTATCCGGCGGCCAAGCACAGCCTGGCCGGCGTCGTTTTCGTCACGGCCGCCTTCGGCCTGACGACGATCCTCACCATGCTGACGATCATCGCCGTCTCCTCTTGGGGCATCAGTTTCATCCGGCTCGGCAAGCTCGAGCGGTACTCCCATGCCCTGGCCGGGGCGATGATCCTCGTCTCGGGCCTCACCGTTCGGTTTCTGGGACTGTGATCAACTTTCTGAAGAACTTGTCACATGTCCTCAATTTATTCTTCTATGATTTTCGCGGCGGGAGGCCATGAAATTCGTCGTTGACTGCATGCTGGGGAAGTTGGCTAAGTGGCTGAAGATCCTGGGTTTCGATGTCCTGTTTTTGCCAAAAGCCGAAGACGATGAGCTTCTCGCCCTGGCCCGCAAAGACGGCCGGACGCTGCTTTCCAGAGACCATGCCCTGCTCGGCCGGGCCAAAGACCTGAAATCCCTTTTCATTGAAAGCGAAACATGGGAGGATCAGGTAAAGCAGGTCCTCGACCGGTTCAGCCTCCAGGCCGAAGTTCGCCCCTATTCGCGCTGCGTCGAATGCAACAGGGCGCTCAAGCCGCTCCCGAAGTCCAGAGCGGCCAACCTCGTGACGACCTTCGTCTATGAGCGGGCCGACACCTTTGCGATCTGCCCTTCCTGCGGCCGTGTTTTCTGGCAGGGCACGCATTTCAACGACATGGAAGCGAAGCTCGCCGAACTGCTCAAAAAGTCCGTTTGACTTTTTGGCTTGTCTCATATACAAAAAAGCTATTCATGAAAATCTCAATAAAGGGGAGGGAGTCGTCATGTCGGAAAAAAAATTATTTTGGAGACATCGCGCTCCGGCCGCGGTTGCGCTGGCGGCGTCTATCGCATTATTTGCGGGGGCAGCCGTGAGCAAGGAAACTTCGAAGCTCGTCTATACGTCCCAAGAGCTTTTCCGGCTCGGCAAGCTGCGCGCTTTTGAAGGGCCGGCGCTCAAGGAAATCGCCTTCCCCCTCGGCGGGATCGGGACAGGAACGGTTTCGCTCGGAGGGCGGGGAAACCTTCGCGACTGGGAGGTCTTCAACCGTCCCGGAAAGGGCGTGAACCTTCCCTTCACATTCTTTGCCCTTTACTTTGAGCAGGAAGGCCAAAAGCCTCTGGTCCGGGTGCTCGAAGGCTCGTTGACGCCTCCGTTCACGGGCCAGGACGGAATTCACCGGGGGGACGTTCCGGGGCTGCCCCGGATGGAGAAAGCCCGCTTTCGCGGCGAATATCCCTTCGCTTGGGTGGATCTCGAAGACAGCCGGATCCCTCTCCAGGTCACGCTTGAGACCTTCAACCCGTTCATCCCGCTGAAACCGGAAGAATCCGGGATCCCGGCAGCCGTCTTCCGTTTTCGCCTCAAAAATCTCAGCTCGCGTCCGGCCAAGATCACCGTGGCCGGCTCGATCCTGAACCCCATCGGCTTCGACGGCGAAGGCACGATCGGAGGCGTCGGCCACGACAAATTCGGGAAGAACGTGAATGAAGTCCGTAAAGGTCCGGCCCTTTCCGGCCTTTTTATGTCCTCCGAGAAGGTGAAGCCGGACGCGGCCGCGTTCGGAACAATGGTCCTGGCGACACCCTGGAAGAATATCACGTATCTTTCGCACTGGGTCCGGGGCGACTGGTGGGACGACCTCCAGATCTTCTGGGACGATTTCTCCGCCGACGGGAAATTGAAGGACCTCGACGAAAAAAGCCCTTCGCCCGACAAGCGGACAGACATCGGGACGCTCGGCCTCATGGCGACGATCGAGCCCTTCGGAGAAGTGACGCTGCCGTTCATCCTCTCCTGGAATTTCCCGAACTTCGTCGATTACTTCGACATTGTCCGGGAGCAGCGGGGCAAAATGTTCCGCAACCACTACGCGGAGCGGTTTGCGGACGCCTGGTCGGCCGCGGAGTATCTCTTCCAGAACCTCCCCCAGCTCGAAAAAGAGACGCGGGCGTTCCACGACGTATTCTATTCCGCGACGCTTCCGCCCTATGCCCTCGACGCTCTGTCCAGCCAGGCGGCCATCACCCGCACGACCACCTGCTTCTGGCTCGAAGGCGGCAAATTTTTCGGGTTCGAGGGCTCGAACGATAAGAGCGGCTGCTGTCCGCTCAACTGCGGCCATGTCTGGAACTACGAACAGTCGCTGGCCTTCCTTTACCCGAGCTTGGAACGGTTCATGCGGGAGGTGGATTTTCTGAACAACACCAAGGACAACGGCGAGATGGTCTTCCGCACCTCGCTGCCGCTCGGGAGCGGCGTTCTCTGGAATTTCCGGCCGGCCGCAGACGGGACGCTGGGCAAGATCATCAATCTCTACCGCGACTGGCAGTTATCGGGCGACATGGAGTTCCTGAAGAAAATTTGGCCGAAGGCGAAGAAAGCCCTGGAGTATACGTGGCTCTCCTGGGACGCCGACAGGGACGGCCTGATCGAAGGCGAACAGCACAATACGTATGACATTGAATTCTATGGCCCGAACAGCATGATCGGCACGTTTTATCTGGGCGCTCTTCTCGCCGGGTCGAAGATGGCCGAAGCCACGGGCGATGGAGAAGCCGCGAAGCTTTATAAAGACATCTTCGAAAAAGGAAAGAAGAACTTCAACGACCTTCTCTGGAACGGCGAGTATTACGTCCAAAAATACGACAAGGTCATGGAAAAGAAATACCAGTACGGCGACGGCTGCCTCTCCGACCAGATGCTGGGACAGTGGCTGGCGATGGTCGCCGGATTGGGCCGATTCCTGCCCGAAGAGCGGCTCAAGGCCACATTGGCCGCGATCTTCAACTATAATTTCATGACCGACTTCCGGAATTATTCCAACGCCCAGCGGACGTATGCCCTTAACGACGAGCGCGGCCTGCTTCTCTGCACCTGGCCCAAAGGCGGCCGGCCGCCGCTGCCGTTCGTCTATTCGGACGAGGTCTGGACGGGCATCGAATACCATGTCGCTTCGCACCTGATGTATGAAGGATTGGTCGAGGAAGGGCTGACGATCGTCAAAGCCGTCCGTGACCGGTACGACGGCCGGCGGCGGAATCCGTGGGACGAGGTCGAGTGCGGCCATCACTACGCCCGGGCCATGTCGTCCTGGGGGATTCTGCTCGCGCTTTCCGGATATTCCTATTCGGGCCCGGCGATGAGCTTAGAGTTCGCGCCGAAGCTCTATCCGGACGATTTCCGGACGTTCTGGAGCACGGGCAGCGGCTGGGGCGGCTATTCGCAGAAAGAGGAAAAGGGAGGGGTCCAGAAAGTCGGCTTGACCGTGGCAGGGGGTGATTTGAAGCTCAAGGAATTCCGCTTCAGGCTGACGCCTGCGCTTCAGGCGAAAAAGCTCGTTTCACTGAAGGCCGAGGCCGGGGGCAAGCCGTTCAAGCCTGTGTTCAAACAGGATGGGAGCAAGATCAGCGTGACGTGGGCCCAGCCGGTCGTCATCAAGGCCGGCGAGAAGCTCGCCTTCGAAGCTGAATTCTGATTTAACGGGGATCTATTACTTACCTGAATTATTCATGAATTGCGTCGTCTCCTCGAGAAGAGAATTCGCAGATGGCGCCGAATTCGGGGACACTTCCCAAATTCCGGAGAATTTGGGAAGTGTCCCCCTCGTCTTGAATTCGGCGCCCGTCTGCAAATTCAGAACCTGGATATATAACGTAATTCATGAATGATTCAGACTTATTATTTTATCTTTCCGATCGCCATAAAAGCCCGGCACGGCCCCCGTTTTTCATTCCAGATGCTTCCGGAAGCGGAGCGAGCTGAGGACGATCGTCGTCAGGCCAAAAACGAGCAAGATCAAAAGCTCGGGCCAGAGGACCGCCGGGCCGTTTCCCTTTAATAAAATCTCCCGGACGATCTTGCCGAAGTGACGGAGCGGGTTGAGGTACGTCACGTACCGGATGATCTTCGGCATGCTGTCGATCGGCGAAAAGATCCCCGACAGGAGCATGGCCGGCATGACGAAGAACATGGCGGACATCATCGCCTGGCCCTGGGTCCGCGAGATCGTGGAGATGAACAGCCCTGCGCCGAGCGTCGTCAGGACGAAGAGAAAGGCCGAGCCCAGCAGAAACGGGATGCTGCCGCGGATCGGGACGTCGAAAATGATCTTCCCGGCCGTCAGGATGAGGATGATGTCGAAAAAGCCGATGATGGCAAAGGGGACGGTCTTGCCCAGGATCAGCTCCCAAGGCTTGATCGGCGAGACGATGAGCTGCTCGAGCGTGCCGAGCTCGCGCTCCCGGGTGATGGCCATGGACGTCAGCAAGAGGGTCGTGATCAGGAGGATCAAGCAGATGACGCCGGGCACCATCCAGAGCGAGCTTTTCAGCTCCGGGTTGAACCAGATTCGCGGCTCGAAGCGGAGAAGCGCTCCGGGCCTGCCCATCATCACCCAGCGGATGACGCTTTCCGTATAGCGGGCTGAGATCAGGTCAACATAATTCATGATGATCGTCGCCGTATTGGCGTCTGTCCCGTCGATGATCACTTGAACGGGGCTGGTTTGTCCACCCTGGAGCCGCTTGGCGAACCCTTCGGGGACGACGAGTCCCGCCTGGGCCTTTCCGTTCTGAAGGATGCTGTCCAGGTCGGTCGACGAGTCCGGCGCGGCGGTCAGCTCAAAATAGCCGGAGCGGGTGAACGCCGTCAGGTAGGCCCGGCTTTCCTGGGAGCGGTCATAATCGACGGCGGCCAGGGTGATGTTCTTGACGTCGACGGTCGCCGCGTACCCGAGTAAAATGAGCTGGATCACCGGCGCCAGGAACAGGGGCCCGATCATCCGCTTGTCCCGGAAGACCTGGATGAATTCCTTGCGGATGATGTGACGTATGGCTCTGAACATGTCTATGCTCTATTCCAGGCGGAGCTTCAGGCGTCTGAGGCAGGCGGCGAAGACCAGGATGCCGAACACCGACAGGGCGATGATCTCCGGCCAGAGCAGGCTGAAACCGTATCCTTTGAGGAAGATACCGCGCAGCGTGGTCAGGAAATACCGGGCCGGGACCAGGTGCGTGACGAGTTGGATGAGCTTGGGCATGCTCGCGATCGGCGAGATGAACCCGGACAAAATGAACGAGGGAAGCATGGTGGTCAGGATCGAGACCGTGTAGGCCAGCTGCTGGCTCTTGGTGATGATGGATACAAACAGCCCGATCCCCAATCCGCAAAAAAGAAAAATTGCCGAGACCGTGAACAGGCAGAACAGGTTCCCGCGGAGCGGGACCCCGAAGATCAGCGTCCCGGCGAGGACTATGAGCAGCACCTGCAACATCCCGAGGCCGAAGTAGGGGATGAGCTTGCCGACGATGATCTCATAGCCCCGGACGGGCGAGGAGATGAGCTGCTCCATGGTCCCGTTCTCCCATTCCCGGGCGACAGTGAGCGACATGAGCATGGCCGTCATGACCATCATCACGACGGCGATGAGCCCGGGGACAATGAAGTTGGCGCTCTTCAGCTCCGGGTTGTACCAGACCCGGCTTCTCGGCTCGACGACGGGAATCCCTAAAGGCTGGAGCCCGGCCTGACGGGCCATGCTTTCCGTGAGCATGTCCGTCGTGAATTTCTGGATGAGCCGGGAAATATAGCCGAGCGTGATCAGGGCGGTGTTGTTGTTGGTCCCATCGACCAGGATCTGGAGGGCGGTGTCTGCGCCCCGGTCTACGTCCCTGGCGAAATCGACCGGAATGATGATGATGAGCTTGACGCGGCCCTTATTCAGGAGCCCTTCTGCCTGTCCGTAATCGTCAAGCATAACGCGGAGGTTGAAATATTCGCTCGACCGGGTCCGCGAAACGAGGTCCCGGCTCAGGGCGGACTGGTCCTGGTCGAGGATGCCGATGGCGACGTGCCGGATGTCGAAGGTGATGGCGTAGCCGAAGATCACGACCAGGATGAGCGGCATCCCGATGGCCAGGAACAGGCTCCGCGGGTCGCGTCGGATGTGAAGGGCTTCCTTTCGGGCAAGGGGAAGGATGCGCCGGATCATGATGTTCGGGCTCCCTGAATGGCCGCGACGAAAACCTCCTCAAGCGATGCGGTTTCCCGGCCTGCGAACCGGACTTTGAGCTCGCGGGGCGGCCCGATGGCGATGATCTTCCCGTCGTAGATAATCGCAATGCGATGGCAGCGCTCGACCTCGTCCATGTAGTGCGAGGTGACGAAGGTCGTAGTCCCCTGGACGGACAGCTCGTAGATCAATCCCCAGAAATCCCGGCGGGAGGCCGGGTCGACGCTGGCCGTCGGCTCGTCGAGGAAGAGGATCTCGGGTTTGTGAAGGATGGCGCAGCCGAGGGCCAGCCGCTGCTTCCACCCGCCGCTCAGGTCTCTCGTCAGGGCGTTCTCCCGGCCTTCGAGCCCGGCCATGGCCAGCACCCATTCTTTCCGCTCCTTCAGCCGGGCCGGCCGGAGGCGGTGGATGCCGCCGTGAAAATCGATGTTCTCGGCCACGGTCAGGTCGCCGTAGAGGGTGAATTTCTGGGACATGTAGCCGATGATCTTTTTGATCTCCTCCGGCTCGGTGACGATGCTGAAGCCGCCGACGATCCCCCGGCCCGAAGTCGGGCGCAAGATCCCGCACAGCATCCGGATGGTCGTGGACTTGCCCGCGCCGTTCGGACCGAGGAAGCCGAAGATCTCGCCCTTTTTGACGCCGAACGAGATATGGTCGACGGCCGTGAACGACCCGAATTTCTTGGTCAGGTCTTGGACATCGATGCTCAGCGGTTCCATCGTTTTTTACTCTCTCATTCCATCATCGCGTTTTTACCTGGTTTCGCTTTGGGCCAGGGCAAGGAATACATCTTCAAAAGAAGGCGGGATGCGTTCCAGGCTTTTCACGGCGATATTCTCAGCTTCCAATCGCTGCCGGATCTTTTCGAGGCCTTGTTCCTCCGCTTCAAAAACGATATGGACCGTTTCGCCGAAAGGGTGGACGCTTTTGAGGCCGGGAAGGCCTTTCAAGGCTTTTATGGAGGGGGCCAGAGGAGCGCTGAGCTCGGCGATCTCGTCTTTCATGCCGGCGGTGAGATTCTGCGGCGAATCGTAGGCCAGGAGCCGTCCCTCATTAATGAACCCGACCCGGCGGCAGCGCGCCGCCTCGTCCATGTAGGGCGTTGTCATGAGGATCGTGACGCCCTGCTCATGGAGCTCCGTCAAAAGCCGCCAGAGCTCCTGACGGGAGACCGGGTCCACGCCCGTGGTCGGCTCGTCGAGAAGGAGGATCTCCGGCGTATGGAACAGATTGCAGGCCAGGGCTAATTTTTTCTGCATGCCGCCGGAGAGGTTCCGGGCGAGCCGGCCCTCGAACGGGCCGAGGGCGCTGAACTTGAGCAGCTCTTTTTTACGCTCGAGAAACCGCTGCTCTTTGACATTGTACAAGTCGGCGAAGAATTTCATGTTCTCGGCGACGGTCAGGTCCCCGTAGAGGCTGAAATGCTGGGGCATGTAGCCGACACGCGCCTTGACCTCGAATGGCTTTTTGGCCACGTCGAAGCCCGCGACCTCGATCCGGCCCTTTGTCGGTCGGAGCAGGCCGACGAGCAGCCGGAGGAGTGTGGATTTGCCGGCGCCATCTGGGCCGATCAGTCCTGCCAGCGTGCCTTTATTGATCTCCAGATCGAGGTTTTGGATGGCGGCGGTTTGATCGAATTTCTTGCCGAGGCCTTCGGCTTTGATCGCGAGCATGTTTAAAATAATAACGCTTTTAGCCTAAGCCATTTATTCCAGCGATATTTTGACGTCCACAGGCATGCCCGGCTTGAGCTCGCCGTCCGGGTTATCGAGGTAGGACTTGACCATGTAGACGAGCTTAAGGCGCTCTTCCTTCGTCTGGATGTTTTTGGGAGCGAACTCGGCCTCGCTCGAAATGAAATCGACCTTTCCCTTGAAGGCTTTGCCCGGGAACGAATCGCACGTCACGGCGACTTCGCTCCCGAGTTTCACCCGTCCTAAGTATTGTTCGGGGACATAGGCCTTGACATACGTTTGACGGAGGTCGATGAGACTGAATAGGACCGCTCCTGGAACGGCCAGCTCGCCCAGCTCGATGTGTTTGACTTCGATATAGCCCGCGACCGGCGATCGCACTTCTGTGTCCTGGAGAAGCCGCTGGAGATATTGTTCCTGGGTTTTGAGGCCCTGGATCTCGGCCTGGATCATCTCGATCTCTTCTTTCTCCCGGCCGCGGAGCGCCATCTGGTAGTTTTCTTGGGCGCTCTTGTGCTGGTCCTGGGCGGCCTTGAGGCCGAGGTCGGCCTTTTCCTTCTGGAACTGGGTCACGGCGCCCTCGCTCAAAAGCCTGGCCATCCGCTCCTGGTCTTTCTGGGCCAGTTCCAATTGCTTGGCTGCGGTCTCGACCTGGGTCTTGGCCACGGCGATAAGCTCTTTCTTCGTCCCGATTTTCGCCAGCCGCAGCTTGGCCTCGGACGCCTCAATCCCCGCTTTCACCTGGTCGATCTGGATGCGGAGCTTGTCGGCATTGATGACGCATAACAGATCGCCTTTCTCGACGTTCTGGCCTTCCCTGACCAGGACCTGCGTCACTTCCCCTTGGGCTTGGGCCCGGACGTCGGTCTTGACGGCCTCGATGATGCCCGAGATCTCCGCCTGGCTCCCGTTCTCGGGGCCTTTCCGGCAGCTCAGCAGGCCTGCTTGAAGGATGATGAAAACGATCAGGGCCGGGTTCTTGATGGTCTTTCTCATGGCCGCTCCTCGTTGTCTCTTCATTTATATTATATATAAGTGATTTTTGAGATTTCTTCTAGAGGAATTTGCGAGGGTCCTTAGGAAAAGGAAGCAATTCTGGCTTTCTTCTATTTTGTGTGGCTAAAAATGAGGGAGAAGATCCGGGAATAGCCGCCGGCACTGGAGGCCGCCCTGAAGCTCCCGTAGCGGAGGGGGTCCCGTCGGCTTCTCCGACGGGGGGAACCGACGGGACTGGTTCCCTGGGGTCCGGGGGCTAAGGGCGGCTTCCAGCGCCGAGTGGAATCACACGAACGGAAATGCATACCCTGACACCGGAAAAAGAATTGCTTACTCCTGAAAAATGGACTTTGGAAGAAAATTTCCTTGAAAAAGCAACCTTTTAGCCCCTTTGTTCATCTTTTCTGATGAAGAGAGATAGACTGTGAACTCCTCCGATTATGTGTTGGCAACCGGGCTAGAAATAATGGATAATTCCGTTATGAGCCGGCCCAAAGACGAACGATCCGAGCAAGCCCTCCTTGCCCCCAGGGAGGACACCCTGGATGACCTGATCGCCCGCGGCCAGGATGGAGACGCCCTCGCCCTGGAGGCGATCTACTTTCGCTATAAGACAGCACTTTTCAACATAGCCTACCGCTACACCTATGACCGGTCCACCGCGGAAGACCTGCTTCAGGAGATCTTCATCAAAGTCTTCACCCATCTCGGGGACGTCCGGACGACGCAGACGTTCACGGGCTGGGTCTATCGCATTGCCCTGAACACCTGTTACAGTCACTTGCGGGGCAAAAGGGCCGAGCTCCAAAAAAACGTGCCGCTGGCCGAAGTAGAAGGGACTCTTCACGAAGTTCAAGAAAACTCTTTGGCGAGGGACGTCCGGAAGCCCCTGGACGACGCGATCGCCGGCCTGCCGCGCAAGCTCAAAGAGATCTTCCTCCTCCACGACGTCCAGGGCTTCAAGCATGGGGAGATCGCCCGGATGCTCGGGCTTTCGGTCGGGACGTCGAAGTCCCAGCTCTTCAAAGCCCGGCTGAGGATCAGGGAATTTCTCAAAGAGAGAAAGGCTTGTTAAGGAGATATGACCATGAGATGCTCGAAAGCGCATAAGCTCATCGGTGATCATCTGGACGGGACGCTCGGCGGCAAAGACAGCGCGCGTCTCCAGGAGCATCTTAAAGCCTGCGCCGGCTGCCGCAGCCTGCTCGAGGATTTTCAGAAGATCGCAGAACAGGCGAGAGAGCTCCCGAAACACGAGCCCTCGAACAGGGTCTGGCAGGGAATCTTAGCCGGAGTTCATGAGGGCGGGTTCGGCGCGCTCAAGCCGCAAGCTCGAAAGACAAAACGGTTCGAGGCGTTCGTTTTTCAAGGCCGGGCCAGATACGCCTGGGCGGCGGCGCTGCTCCTCCTTATTGTTGGATGGATCGCGATCGGCCTTCGCCCCTGGAAAAGCACTTCCCCGCTGTCCGAACAGGACCGCTTCACGCTGGCCAAACTCGAAGAGGCCGAGAAGCATTATCAGCTGGCCATCAAAGCTTTAAGCGAGGCGATTGGCTCTCAGAAGAACGGGCTCGATCCGCAGATCGCCGCGGTTTTCGATAAGAACCTCAGGGAGATCGATACGGTCGTTCAAGCCTGCCAGAGCGCCGTTAGGAAGGAGCCGAACAATCTCGAAGCCAGGGCTTATCTCCTTGGAGCTTATAAAGACAAAGTCGGGTTTCTCGACAACGTGATCGACGTCAAGAGGAAATCCCCGTCGGCGAAAGCGACGGGCAAGACCATATAAATCGAAAAGGACAAAGGAGGATGAATATGAGAAATAACAGAATCGCAAAGGCAGCGGTTGTCTTAACCGCGCTGTTCCTCGTTTTCGGGCTCTGCGGCGGGGCCGCCTGGGCCAAGGAGCGGCACGAAGAGAAATTCGAGAAGACCGAGAGCCTGGCCAAGGACGGCAAGGTCATCATCACCAACGTCTCCGGCAAAATCCAGGTCCAGAGCTGGGGCGAGGCCCAGGTCAAGATCGAGGCTGTGAAAATTTCTGAAGCAAGCTCGCTTGAAAAGGCCAAAGAGAATGCGAGCAAGGTGACGATCGAGGTCAGCAAGACCGGGAACATCGTCCAGATCGAGACCAAATATCCCGACCGCAGCTTCTTGCGCGGCACTTCCTTGAATGTCTCGGTGGATTATATCCTCTGGATCCCCGACAAGGCGTCCATAAAGGTCAAGTCCACGAGCGGCAACGTCGATGCCACCGGCATCGGAGGGACGTTCGAGGGGAATATCACCAGCGGCAATGCCACCCTCCTCAAGATCGCGGGAGGCGTGGACTGCAAGACCGTGAGCGGACAGATCCGCATCGAAGACGTCCCGGCCGATATCGACGTGAAGACCGTGTCCGGCAACATCGAGGCGACCCGGATCAAGGGCTCGGTCGATGCCGAGACGACCAGCGGCCGCATTACGCTCAGCGACATCGCCGAGGCCAGGTCGGTACGGGCCCATGTGTTGAGCGGCAGGATCACTTATGACGGACAGATCGGCGCCGGAAGTAAATTCAGCCTCGAAACGCTGAGCGGCGGCATCGAAGTCATGCTCCCCGCAAACGCCGCCTTTGAGCTTGACGCCGAGACCTTCAGCGGCCACGTCAATTCCGATTTCCCCATCACGATGCAGGGGACGATCTCCCCGAAGGAGCTCCGCGGCGTCGTGAATAACGGCGGCGCATCGCTCCGGCTCAAGACCTTCAGCGGCTCGATCGTCATCAAAAAGAAGTAGCGTCTGACATCCAGACCCGTCAGGGGCGGCTGTTTGAAACGGCCGCCCTTTTTTTTGGCCAGGATCCCTCCCCGCATCCGCTCATCCTTCACAATTCCGCGGAAAAAGATATAGTGCAGCGCTTTGTTAGGTTTTGTTATTGTGTTCTACCGTTATTACTACTTTTCCTCGCGCGTGCCCTTCTGCCAGATACCGGATAGCCTCAGGGACTTCACTCAACCTGTAACGCTTGTCGATGACCGGTGTTACCTTTCCGGCCTCCATGAGTTCGCGCATGATGGTCAGGTCCTCTTTGCTCCGTCTCGCCATAAACATGACGAACTTCTGGCTCACGAAACGTGACAATACAAGCACTGTGATCCAACGAGCCGGAAGACCGATCATCGACACGCCCGATAATACTCCGGCCCCGATGTATCTCCCCTTGGGATTCAAGACGCGCCTGCAGGCCAACAACGAATGGTTCGCCACGAGGTCGAAAATCAGGTCGTAACATTCCCCACTCTCGGTGAAATCCTGTTGGGTGTAATCAATGACCCGATCTGCGCCGATGGATCGGACCAAGTCCACATTCCTCGT
>Ga0315281_10010151_pt1 | contig 12996 bp, 18 predicted proteins | sample YL17G07_0_MG_FD_204540 | JGI IMG/M metagenome (GOLD analysis project Ga0315281, IMG submission 204540) | Sediment microbial communities from Yellowstone Lake, YNP, Wyoming, USA - YL17G07_0 | ecosystem: Environmental > Aquatic > Freshwater > Lake > Sediment | place: USA: Wyoming | collected... | reverse complement strand
CGCTGCTCTACGCCCCCGAAATCAAGTTCCACGCCCTGCGCGCAACCGTCAGCCACGAAATGGAAACCGGCATCTCAAACCTGTTTGCGGCCGGAGACGGCGCGGGCGTTTCCCGCGGAATCGTAGGCGCAAGCGTGACCGGGCTGATTGCGGCGCGCGCCGTCCTCAAAAAATTCGGAAAGAAGGTGGGATGAATGGATGAAATCAAATTCATCGCCGGCTACAAGGGCTGGCGCGCCGAGAAGAAGCTGCCCATCAGCGAGGCGACAAGCGATGCGGAAGTGGTTGGCGCGCTTTCCGAAATCCGGAAGCAGGCCGGAGACAAGGCATTCCAGCTCACGGGAATCGACGTTGCCGCAATAAAGTCATTCGCCGCCTCCGAGGCATCGGGCAAGAGCGGGGCGCAGGCATTGTCGCAGATTAACCAGCCAAAAGTCCGCGCAAGGCTGAGGGAGCTCTGCGCAGCGGAACAGTTTCATTTCGCAGAGGCGCTTTTCAACAACGAGCTGCTCCGCCTGCTTGGCGTGAAGCTCACCGCGGGTGCATAAAATGGAAGACGAGGTAATTTTTGCGGCAAAGAAGGGCGGCTGGATCGCCATAAAGAAGCTGGCGGTTGACGATAAGACCGCGCTGCCCGAAGTAGCCGGAGTCCTGATGGGAATCCGGCAGGCAATCGACCGGAAGATTTTCTTCTTCGCAGGGGTCGACACCTTCGTGCTTGATGAGCTTGCGGTAGGAATGGCCAAGGGAAAGAAGAAGGGCTACGCCTCCGCCGCAGAGCTTCTCTCCGCACCGAAGCCGAGGGAGCAGCTGCTCGCCGCGTGCAAGTCGCCGGATGCGCTCCCGCAGGCGGAAGCATATCTCAACCGGGCACTGCTTGAGGCAATCGGCCTGCGCACGGAAGTCGAAACCGACGACTTCAACTCCGCATACCCGGGCTACAAGATTTCAAAGCCGCGCGGCAACTTCGGAAAAAAGAAGAAGAAGGCGTGAGCAAATGAAGATTACGGCGTGCCCAATCTGCGGTTCCACTGACCTCGGGTGGGTGGGCGGCGGTGCGAACGCAATCTACGATTTCACCGGCGCCTCATCCCTCTCAGGAATCTCCCACTGCGGCAAATGCGGCAACAACATTCTCCCGATTGAATTCAAGTCCGAAAAAAATTACAAGGAGTTCGCCGAATCGCTGAAGAAGGAAGGGAATAAAAAGGCGAAGCCGGAATCTATGCCCATGGCAAAAATCCAGCCGAAAAGCGAGGGAATAAACCTTTCCCAGGGCTACTCCCTGGCTTACGCGATAATTTTCGCAGCCATGTCGCTTAGCGCGTTCCTCCTCTACATCTTCGGGGGCATGGCGGCCGGCCTTATTAGTGGGATTGCGCTCGCAGTGGCGGCAGCATACCTTTACACCAGAAGGAGAAAGTGACTTTTTAATCCCAACCTGAGCAAAAACTACCCGATTGGGGGAGTGTGCTAACCTGGTATGCTTCCGGGTTTGGGAGAACCCTTTTCTAAATAGGAAAGGTTCCTAAACACCCGGCGATCCGTGTTCAAATCACGGCTCCCCCATAACCTTTCTTCGGTGTCGCCTCGCTTCGCTCGGACGTTCGTCGCTTCGCTCCTCACTCGACATCCTAAGAAACGTTAGCGAAAGAAACCTCAACTAAAAAGCGCTAGCGGAAAACGGAGGTTCAGGAACCGAGGATATGGCGCAAGCGAGCCTGCGAGCGCAGCGCCAACCAGGGTTCTGAAATTAGTTCTCCACTCTCTTAATCATCCGGTAGACCCTTCCGCCGAACCTGTCCTCTTCCTCCCCTTCTATGGCGAAGCCGTTCTCCTTGTAGAGCTTCACCGCCTCCGCATTTCCCACGCGGACCTTGAGCCGGACCCTGTCCTTGCCAAGCATCTTCGCCTCCCCGACAGCCTTCTTCAGCAGCGCATCGCCGACGCCCTTCCCCTTCCACCTGGCCTCCACTGCAATGCCGCGGAGAAGGGCGTATCTGCCAATGCGAAGGTCCGCAAAGCCCGCAACCTCCCCTCCGCAAACGGCCACGAAGAAGCGCGCCCCCCGCAAAAGCCTCGCCTTGAGCTTCTCCCGGGTCATCGCCACGTGGGGAAACGTGGTGTTGAGCAGCGAGATTACCGCCTCCTCATCCCCATCCCGCATCCGGCGGACTTGAAACATTTTCGCCACGGAAGCCTTTCTGTGGCAAGTTTATATATAATCCGGCTGCCCAGTTTGACCCAAGCTGAGCAGCAAGGCGGAAGCAATGATTTACCAGTCCAACAATTTCGACGATTTCGCCAAGAAGGCCCGGGCGATGGGCATTTCGAGCGACTTGAAGGCACTGCTCACACTGGACATCATCTTCTACGAGGAGTACGAGGACTACATCATAATCAGCCTCACGGACTTCGACGCCCAGCCGAACAAGATACTCGTGCTGTCCGAGCAGCAGAGTCTTGTGTACCCGGAGATTGTGAACACCAAGCACCAGCTCTACTCCACAAAGGCGAAGAGGGAGGAGTCGAGGGAGCCCACGGTCACCGCTTTCATAGTCCTGCGCAAGGTCCTGAGCAACTACACCGCGCACTTCGAGAAGCTGAAGGGCCAGATTGACCACGCGACCGACTCCCTTGACGTCGAGGAGATAGAGGAAGTGGACAAGAAGCTCAAGAAGTTCTGGGACGTCATCCACGACTTCGAGAGCCTGCTCATCGAGCTCGAGGAGAAGAGCACGATGAAGCTCGTAGACCCGGAGATAGTCGGCTATGACTACGACGTCCTGCTCGCGAAGACGACGCATCTCGCGGACCGCGTGCGCGGGGCGCGCAAGGAGATAAGCATCTCGCGCAACAAGTGCGAGGTGAAGGCCTCCGCGGAGCTGAACAAGCGCATCGAGCGCCTGACCAACGTCATGAAAACGCTGACCGCGGTCACAATCCTGCTGATGATACCCAACATAGTCTCCAGCCACTTCGGCCAGAACTTCCAATACTCGTTCATACCCTGGGCTACGCCCTATGGCGAGCTCTTCAGCATAGTGGTAAGCGTCATCCCGATGATCATCGCCTTCGCCATAATGAGAGTAAAGGGCTTCATCTGATTTCGGCGCCATTTCCCCAGTCCTCCTCAAAGACCGACTCGAACTCCTCCGCCACCGTCCCGCTCTCCACAACGACCGCGGCCTCCCTGTTCCTGAACATCGCAGAATAGCTCCAGTTCGGGGAGCCGGCCTCAACCACTTTGCCGTCAACCACCACAAACTTTGAATGCGTGTTCGCGAAGGCGAGGCTGGCCCACCGCACATCAACACCGTGCGAAGAAAGAAACGCAGCGGACTGGACGTTGTCATCCCCGGAAAGCCTCGGCTCAAGGATGACCCTCACGCGCACGCCGCGCCCCTTTGCCTCGGCAAGCGCGTCCTTCAGGGGCTGGTGGCTGAACTGGTAAAGCTCCAGGTCTATCGATTCATTCGCCGACCCGAGCAGCGAGACCAGCGTGCCCTCAAGCCCGGGCGAAAACACGGCTTCCACCGAATTCGCGCACTCTACCCCGCTGCCCCCATGCGGGTATGCCCACCCTGCCGCAAAGGCAAGCGCGGCAAAAACCACTGCCAGAACAAGGTTCCTCAATTTCACCACCTCTCAGAAGACGAACGAAAATGAAAGAAAAACAGGAATGAAAAAGAAAAGCAGAATGAAGGAAACGAAAAGAAATGAAAGGGAAAGAAGCGGAGAAGCCTATCTCTTTTTCTTTTTCTTAACCGCCTTTCCCTCCTTCTTTCCGCAGCTTATCTCATCCCACAGCATTATCTTGGAGGTCCATTCCACTGGCCGCACGATGAGGGGGTTCAGGATTATCATCAGGGGTATGAGGACCACGGTGCAGCACATGATAAGCCCAACGGCTGCCACGGCCATCCTGATGAGCCACCAGACCAGGTTGAAAAGGAACACGTCAACCAGGTTGGCCATCACAGCCCTGATTGAGGCGTTGATGGAGGCGAACAGCCCCAGCCCGCCGACTGCCATCCCAACTTCAAGGAAGGTCAGCAGGAAGTTCACGACTACCATCAGGACTGCGACGAAGAGCACCACCGCAATCAGCATTCCGATGCTTCCGAGCGCCAGGATTCCCGCAAGGCCGCTTCCGGACTGCACCGCAGCGACAATCACGCCCATGTTGAGGGCGATGAAGAATGCGAGCGGCAGCGCGATGAAGACGTTCAGCCCTACCCTGAAGAGTATGACCTTCAGCGCATTGGGGAGCTGCTCCCCGATGTGCGCAGACCAGTCGGTGACCCTCTTGCCCTTCGAAAGCTCCCACAGCGGAATCAGCGCGGCGAATATCACCAGGTATGATACCAGCTCCTCGGCAAGGCCAAGCACAGCCTGTGCCACCTCCGGGAAGTAGCAAAGCAGGAGAGCGGCATAGACGCTCTGCGACTCCAATGACCTGCAGAACGGGCCCGGCAGCCTTAGCAGGAAGACGAGCACTCCGAATATCAGCGAGATTATGAACAGGACCAAGAACGGGGCGATTACCTTGCGCCAGTCCGCCCTGTAGGCGTCAATCGCGTTGCCTATGATTTTTGCAACATCCACCATCACTCACACCTCCTGCTTGACGTAGACGAGTTGGGTTTGGAATGGTATATCAACCTTATCCTTCCTCAGCGCCTTGAGCAGCTCCTCGGCAGCCAACATCCCTATTTCCTCCTCTTCCTTGCCGGCTTCGCAGCTGGCGCGCACTTGCCAATCCTGCACTCAAGCACCGCGCCGATGGCAACGGTCATCATCAGGATGGACAGGTATTGGAGCCCTATCTGGCTGAAGTACGCGGGCAAGGACATCTGCCCCATGGGCACGAGTATCGCAACGTCGAGCACCCAGCTCATCACCATCCACAGCATGCCCACCCTCACTCCTTCGCACGCAAAGTTGCGCTCCACCCCTTTGAAGTACATGACGGTGGCGATGGCGCCGATGGCAGTTCCGACCACGACCATTATCGTGTTGAATGAGTGCTCGTCAATGAGCAGCACGCCCTGGGGCGAATAGAACGCCACGGACACAACGAAAGGGATGACCCAGATAATGAAGCCCCAAAACAAGGCGCCCTTCCAAGATGACAGCATCGCACCACCTGCATAGTTTTGGCGCGGCATATAAAAAGAATTGCGCACCACTGCTAAGCGGTGGCGATGATCGCATGGCGGATAAGAAAAAGGATGAGAAGCCCAGGCTGAGCAAGCTCACCCCCGAAGAGGAGTACGTGATTGTCCGCAAGGGCACGGAAGCGCCGTTCAGTGGAGAGTACGACCAGAAGTTCGAGCCCGGCATTTACGCCTGCAGGCGCTGCAACGCCCCGCTCTACCGCTCAACGAGCAAGTTCAAGTCCGGCTGCGGCTGGCCAAGCTTCGACGATGAAATTAAGGGTGCGGTGAAGCGGTTGCCTGACCCGGACGGGATGAGGACCGAAATCCAGTGCGCCAATTGTGGTGCGCACCTGGGCCACGTTTTTGAGGGCGAGCACCTCACGGAAAAGAACGTCCGGCACTGCGTCAATTCCCTCTCGCTCAGGTTCATCCCTGGCAAGGCTGCCCCAAAAAAGGCAGAAAAGATTGAGGACGACTTCATCGTTCTCGGCGGCGGCTGCTTCTGGTGCGGCGAGGCCATCTTCTCGCGGGTGAAGGGCGTGCTGAAGGTCACGCCCGGCTACAGCGGAGGGACTACGGCGAACCCGGCCTATGCCCAGGTCTGCGCCGGCACCACCGGCCACGCGGAGGTCGCCAAGGTCGAGTTCGACCCCAAAGTCGCAAGCTTCGAAAGGATACTCGGCGTCTTTTTCGCAGCGCACGACCCGACCAGCCTTAACCGCCAGGGCAGCGACGCCGGCTCCCAGTACCGCTCCGTTATATTCTGCACCACGGCCGAGCAGAAGAAGCAGGCGGAGAAGTTCATCAAAAAAATCCAGAAGGACTACCCGAAGCCCATCGTCACAGAAGTCGCGATGCTGGAAAAGTTCTACCCCGCAGAGGGCTACCACCTGGATTTCTACAGGAAGAACCCGCTGCATCCCTACTGCATCTTCGTGATTCGGCCGAAGCTGGCAAAACTGAAGGAGAAACTGCAGGAGAAGTAATGCTCAAGGCGGATGCTATCGCGCTGAAAACTCCTTCAGGGTTTCCGCGCCCTTCTTTGTCAGGACGAGGTAGTTCGGCTTGCCCCCGGGATTCAGGATTTTCACGTAGCCCTCTTCGAGGAGCAGGTCAAGGTGCTTTTTCGCCGCCACATGGCTGAGGTCCAGCTTCTCCGCAAGCAGGTTGAGATAGCAAGGCTTCTTCCTGCTATCGCACCCCGCGATTATTTTTAGTATGCGCCTGCGGACGTCGGCGCCCTTGCTCCAGTAAAAAAGGATGGTCTTCATTCCACCCGCTTCCGGATTTTGTGCATCGCGCTATACATCCCGTAGCAGGCCACGGCGAACAGCAGGCTCGACAGCACCTCGCTCACGTCGCGCAGGACGCTGAGCCATTCCAGGCCATGCATCCGGGGGATTCCGATGAAAAGCCACTGGGAGACGGCGAGGAAGAACGCCGAGAGGACGAGGCAGCCCCAGTACCAGCCTTTGTCCGTTTCGCGGTAAAGCTTGAACGCAAACCACACCGCGGCAACAACGCCTACGGCTGCCCCGATGCGGATGAGCAGGAAAACGAGCGCCATGTCCCAGCTCGGTGCCTGGTGCCAGCCCATGTCCGGAGGAATAGTCAAAACCATCATTTCACCCCGCTAGTCCTTCCGCAGTCAGGTTTAAATACCTTGTTACACTAAGGTTACATTAGGATTACAAAACAAGGCGCAAAAATGTCGAAACCCGCGCAACCCGTGCTGGAATTGGTCGGCGTGTCCAAGGTCTACGATGGGGCAACCCCGTTCACGGCGCTGGACAATGTGAGCCTCAAGATAGCGAAGGGCGAGTTCATCTCCATACTCGGCCCTTCCGGCAGCGGCAAGTCCACATTGCTGCATCTCCTGGGCTGCCTTGACAAGCCCACGAGCGGGGAGATGTTCGTTGCCGGGCGCCCCGTCTCGAAGCTTTCTGAGAACGAGATTGCGGACCTCAGGAGGGACGAGTTGGGCTTCGTGTTCCAGGCGTTCAACCTCGCACCCACGCTCACGGTTTCCAAAAACGTCGAACTGCCCATGCTGATAAAGGGGGTGCAGAGAGCGGAGCGCGAGAAGAAGGTCCTGGAAAACCTTGCCGTGGTCGGGCTGACAAGCAAGGCAAACAGCATGCCCTCCCAGCTCTCGGGCGGGGAGAAGCAGAGGGTGGCGATTGCAAGGGCGCTTGTGAACAACCCCAAGATAATACTCGCGGACGAGCCGACCGGCAACCTGGACTCAAAATCCAGCAAGGAGGTCATGGGCTGGATTGAGCGCCTTTGCATCGAGCGCGGAATCACGATAATCCTGGTCACGCATGAGCAAGAGCTCGTGCACGACGCATACCGTTTAATCCGCATACGGGACGGCAGGATAGAGAGCGACGTGAAGAAGAAACGCATGAAGAGGGGGTAGATTGTATGAAGAGGTATGTTCTGGTAATTGTGCCTGTTTTGCTGCTGTTGCTTGCAGGGCTTTCCTTCGCAGCCACGGAGACATCGTCAACCACGACTACAACTGGCACCGGGGAGCCAAACCTGCAGGTGAGCAACTACACCGTGGTGCCTGAGAACGTGTACCCGGGCACGACCGGCTACGTCCAAATCACGGTCCATAACAGCGGGGACGCGGACGCAGGGTCGGTAATCGCATACTATGATTACGAAGGGGGCAGCACGTCCCTTTACGTAGGGGACGTGAGCAGCGGAGGCACCGCGCAGTTCCCAATCCCGTTCAAGGTGAGCGCGCAGTCCGCCGGCGGCATCCAGCTCGTGTCGGTCAACATCTTCTACTCCTACACCGTGAGCCACGGCACCTCTTCGAAGCAGACATCAATCTCGGTCCCGCTGGTCGTTGGGCAGTACAACCCCCTTGAGGTCAGAACCGCCTCGATGGGCAGGACAGCGATAGCCCCGGGCGAGACGCTCGCGCTGGAACTCGAGCTGCGCAACACCGGAGGCGTTGTGAACGGCGTCGTGATAACGACGCCAGCGAACTCGTCCTTCTCCATCGAGGGCACGACCCAGATGAGCGTCGGGAGCATATCGGCGAACGCGACCACGCGCGTCTCGCTCAGCCTCGTCTCCTCAACAGGCACGGAGACAGGCACGTACACAATCCCCCTGGTGTTCACCTATCAGGACGCGCTGAACAGGCCCACCGAGACCACGCTTTACGTCGGTCCTGTGAGCGTGCTTGAGTCATCCACGCAATACCGGGTGGGCATCAACCCGCTCACCCCCGCGGAGATAGGCTCCGAGGCGGTCTTCGAGCTGACCCTGGAGAACATGGGCGCATCCGCGATTTCCGGCACCCTTGACATAAACTCAACGGAGGTCTTCACCCCCCTCGGCATGCAGAGGCTTTACTTCGACTCCGTGCCAGCAGGCGCGACCGTCACGAGGAACATCACGCTGGGCATCTCGTCCTCGACGAGTGCGGGCTACTACACGCTGCCGATAACCCTCACCACCAACACGGGGCAGCCCGCCACATTCAACGTTGGCGTTGCGGTGCTTGCCACCCCGGAGATAACTGTGGGCGTCGATTCCTCGAGCGGGACCACGCAGGTGCAGATCGCCAATACCGGCAACACGCAGATAAGGAGCGTCTACGTGGTCGCGAGGTGGTCTGGTTCCAACAGGAGTTCGGAGAGCTTCATGGGCACGCTGAACGTTGATGATTTCGCATCCGTTGCCATGGACACCACATTCCAGCCATCAAGCAGCATAGATGTCGAAATCCGCTTCAAGGACAGCAACAACCTGCCCCACATCGTCAGGAAGACGCTGCCAGTTGGCGGCACTGCGGGGGCAGCCATCGGCACGCAGAACGGCGCATCGGCATTCAGGCGGAACAACACGACGGGCGGACCCCTCGGGTTCCTCTCGAACAGCGGCGGCTCAGCGGACTTCGTCACCCCGGTAGTCATCCTGGTGGTCGTCGTTGCCGTCGGCTACTTCGCATACCGCCGATTCTTCGCCAAGAAGTGAGAAAAGGTAATCGTGAATGAACGACCTTGAGCTCGTGGAACTGGCGGTGAATTCGCTACGGCACCGCAGCCTGAGGAGCTGGCTCGCCATACTCGGCATCGTAATAGGCGTAGCCTCGATAATATCCCTCATCTCCATAAGCGTGGGGCTGAACGAGAACATACAGACGAACCTCGGCGGGCTGGGAGCGAACATAATAACGATAAGCTCGGGCGCGCAGCGCGCAGCGAGGGAGTTCGCGGCCCCGGGGTTCGGTCCCGAAGGGGGGTCGCCGGGCTTCGGCGGGCAGGGCGGCTCATCCGGCTCTGCGATAACCTTCTACGAGGCGGACGCCCTGCGCAGGATACCAGGCGTGGCAAAGGTGGATGCCCGGCTGCAGAAGAGCGTCCGCGTCGCCTACCGCGACAGGAACATGTCGATGACCGTAATTGGCACGGACCCGTCCGCATTCCCTGACAGCACCGGCACCATAATCGCCCAGGGAAGGACGCTCGGCACCGGTGACCTCTCCTCGGCAGTTCTTGGCTACTCTGTGCAGGCAGAAACGTTCAATGAGAGCATGATAAACAAGCAGATTTGGATAAACGGGACGCCCTTCCGGGTGGTCGGCGTGCTCAACCAGTCCGGCTCCACATTCTCAGGGCCTGACCGCAGCATCTTCATCTCCCAGAGGGCTGCGAAAAAGCTGTTCAGCCAGAACGAAAACACCAGCTCCGTCATTGTCATCACGGCCTCGGGCTACGGCCCGGACACGGTCGCAGCGAACATCACAAGCACGCTGCAAATCCTCCACCACGTGACGGCGGACACCCAGGACTTCACGGTCACGACCGCCTCCTCGCTCCAGTCCACGCTCACAAGCATAACAAGCACCCTCGCCCTCTTTTTGGGCGCAATCGCCAGCATCTCGCTTGTGGTCGGAGGCATCGGGGTTGCGAACGCAATGTTCACAAGCGTGCTCGAGCAGACCAAGTTCATAGGGCTGCTCAAGTCCCTGGGCGCGCGGAACCGCACGGTGACCAAGCTCTTCGTCTACGAATCGGGCATCATGGGCTTCGTGGGCGGAGTGCTTGGCATCACGCTCTCCTTCTTTGGCTCAGCCATCGTTGAGAGCTTCGGGCTTCCCTCAAAGATAACGGTCGACCTGATACTGCTCGGGCTCGGCTTCTCCATCATCCTCGGAATCGCCGCAGGCTTCATTCCCGCGCGCAACGCGGCATCGGTGGAACCGGTCGAAGCGCTCAGATACGAGTGAGCCGTTCATCCGCCTAAATCAGCCTTTTATACCCGAACCGCGCGAGCTAACTCAGTGTCCATATGGTAACTATGCAGAAGGAGAAGGCGCCTTCCCAGAAGGCTGCGGAAGTGCGGCAGGTTGAAACCGCACAGGCAAAGGCGGTTGCGCGTGGAAGCCCTGAGCAGCGCATAGAGATGCTGGAGAAGAAGACGGAGCTGCTCACCACCGCAGTTAAGGACGTGATGGAGAAGGGCAACCCAAAGGATACCTTCGACCAGCTCGTGGCTGAGGAGAAGTGGCAGAAAGAGTACACCACAATTTTCGGCGTGCTCACCGCCTGTGCGATAACGATGGTGATTGTGGCGGCAACCTTCGTCGGCGGCCCGATTTTCATGCTGCCCCTGATAAGCAGCTTCGCATTCGGCTCCAACACAGTAAACGGCTACAAACGGGCCAAGAAACTTGGCAAGCAGAGGGAGCAGGCGAAGGAACTCAACGAAAGCCTGAGCACAACCCTTGGCAAGATTGCGAAGCTGGACAGGCAGGAGCAGTAATCCCTTTTTCTTATTCCCCGATTCCCCGCTTGCTATTTAAAGGCAGCCAGCACCCAAAAACATCCAGGTGGTAACTTGAAGCCCTTGATAGCGTTGTTCGCACTGCTGCTCCTGGCCTTGGCGGCCTGGGCCCTGCCCATGCCCGTCCCGGACGGCCCGTTCTCAACTGTCCTCAAGTATGACGGGATTTACAAGGCTCATCCAACAAACCCCGTAGAGTTCTCATCCTTCACCCAGGTCGTGGAGACGCGGCTTGGCGGTGAGACTGTGACGCACAAGTCTCCCGGCGCGACCACCTACTCAAAGCTGCTGGTGACGGTCCCAACAACCGGCTTTTACAACGACTCGAACCTGCTCGCCTGGTATAATGAGGCGCCCGATGCGAGCCATCACATGAAGGACATCATCCTCGAGATACGTTTGGGCAATGGCCATACCCATGCAGCGTATATGTTCTACCGCGTCACCCCCGCCTCCCGCAGGACGGCCCTGAGAGACGGCATTACCTACGCGACCTACGACCTCAACTATTCCACGTTTGAAAGGGACCTGATGGTGATTGGGTGATTGCAATGAAAAAACTCCACCTGCTGCTAATCGCGGCCCTTGCGTTCTCCCTCGTGCTTTCAGGATGCTGCGGAATCGGCGGCCCTGCGCCAACCCCAACGCCCAATCCGACCGTGGTGCCAACGGAAACCCCGGTTGCGTGCACGGCTGACGCGATGATTTGCCCTGACGGCTCCGCGGTCGGAAGGATTCCGCCCGACTGCAATTTCGCGCCGTGCCCGTCACCGACAGCAACGCCCTTTGTGCTCACCGAATGCCGCCTGAGCCTGTGCGACTGCGCCTGCTACCCCGCGGGCATGACACCCGAGGAGCTTCAGCCCGGCAAGGTTTGCGGAATCAACTGCCTCGGCTTGTATGGCATTGAAGGCTGCAGGGTGGAAGCCGACTCGTGCGCTATAGTCTACGCGGCAACCCCAACCCCGACCCCTGAGCCGACGCCAACACCAACTCCGGAGCCGACTCCCGAGGTCACTCCGACCCCAACCCCGACTCCAGTGCCAACACCAACACCTTCCCCGACCCCGCTCCTCGTTGGGGGCGGAGAGGGCGGCGCTCCTGACGGCGTGGTCTGGCTGGACTACCTCGGAGGAGGCTACGATGGCTTCAGGGTTGAGATTGACGGAATCGCCACCTCAAGCTACGACCGCGTGGGCGTCACAGTCGCCCCGGGCGAGAGGCTCGACCCGCAGGACCCGGACGCAATGTTCCTAACGAACGGCCCGACCGGCACGCCGCGCAACATAGTAATCCGCCAGCCCTACATGCAGGGAAGCGAGCTCTACCAGTGGCGCTACGACACCATAAGCGGTTCCGTGAGCAGGCGCTCCATGTCCGTAATCCTCACCAGGAGCCATTCGGACGTCGCCCGCTACGACATGACCCAGGCCTGGCCCTACGGCTACACTGCGAAGGTCGAGGACGGCATGATCGCCGAAACCATTTACATCGCCATTGAAACCGTGCAGAAGTCGATGTGAAGCGAACAGCCTTCTTTTTCTTTTCTACTTCGCCTCAGCTCCAGCAGGGTTTTGTTTTAGCGCAGGTTTTACACGGTGAGGGAGCTGCCTCTCACGAAGAGGCCACAAACGCACTTCCCGCCCTCTTTTATCTCCTGCCCGTGGTAAGCGCACGGGCAGACAATGCGCTTGTTTTCTTCTTTATTGCCTGTGACCATCCTGCACGGGCAGTAAAGCTCCCCGTACTTTATTTTCTTTGCTAGCAATCCCTTCAAAATCAGGTCGACGGCTTTCGTGTCCGGGTTCAACTTGTACCCCTTGCTAACGGCATATCCTTCCATCTTTTTCTTCAATTCTTCGATTTCCATTTTTCACATCCTCACGAAAGAAACATACGAAGGCTGTTTTTTTAGTGCAGGTTTTTACCATGTGGGGGAGGGTCAGGAGGAACCTGAAACTGGGGAGGGGCTTGCCCCTCCGCGGTTCGGAACCAAACTTGGCAGTAGGGGAAAGCAAGAAAG
>Ga0315281_10010149_pt1 | contig 12999 bp, 17 predicted proteins | sample YL17G07_0_MG_FD_204540 | JGI IMG/M metagenome (GOLD analysis project Ga0315281, IMG submission 204540) | Sediment microbial communities from Yellowstone Lake, YNP, Wyoming, USA - YL17G07_0 | ecosystem: Environmental > Aquatic > Freshwater > Lake > Sediment | place: USA: Wyoming | collected... | reverse complement strand
GTTGTAGGCGGAAAGGTCATCGTGGAGGGGGAGCCCCTCCCCGAAGGGGCCGTGGCAACAATTCTGCCCGGCGAAGCCGACGAAATATTCGAAGTGCCGCCTGAACTTGAAGCCGACCTGCTGGAGTCCATTGCAGAGGCAGATCGCGGTGAAACGATTTCCGCCGATGCCTTGTTCAAACGCCTGCGCAAGATTGCCTGAGTGAAGTGTTTGAGGTCGAGGTAGCGCCACGCGCCGCCGCGCACCCCGCAACAATACCCGGTTCCGGGTCCGTGTACGGCGGCGCACGCCGCTCCTGGCTTCATTCAAGCCGACATGTTCCGGCCTGCGGCCTACGCATGCGGCTGAACTCAAACGGTGGGCCCCATAGAAGACACGCTCCCACCCTTGCGCGTCGATGTTGCCGGCAGTATCATGCCGGGCATGAACACGGCAACGAAGCTGCTCGTCGCCATGCGACGCAATTCGCTCGACTGGAAGATTGATCAGCTTCAAACCGTGGCAAAACAACACGGCATTGAGTGGCGGCACGACGGCGGTAGCCATTGTGTGTTCGTAAGGTCCGACGGGAAAACACTTCCGGTGCCTGCCCATCGACCCATCAAACCAATCTACGTGAAGAAGTTCGTGGACCTTGTAGACGGAGCATGAAGTATGAGCAAGCTCGCTGACTACCCATTTGAGATTCGCCCTCTCAACGCCGAAGAAGGAGGAGGCTTTCTCATTTCCTTCCCCGACTTCTCTGAGTGCATCTCAGACGGAGAAACAGTCGATGAGGCGCTGAAGAATGGGCGAGAAGCTCTAAAGGCCACCATTGCCGCGCTCAAGGCCAAAGGTCACCCTGTCCCTGCTGCGAATGCGGGGGGTGTGGCATCCGGGAAATTCGTCGCTCGCGTCCCAAAGACCGTACACGCGCAGCTCACCACCCGAGCCAAAGCAGAGGGCGTTTCGCTCAACGCACTCGTTCTCACATTCATAGCCCAGGGACTTGGTCGCAAAGAGGGGCGAGCGTAGTCACCGAATGTGGGTACTCACCGAGGCCGTCAACGGCAACATCGAGTGGGCGCGAACACAGTCGATGCTGAAGGCGGCTGGCTGCGCGATCGTTGAAGGCGCGGGTTCATTTGTCACCTTTGAGTTCAATGGCCGAAAGATAACGCTCCATCGGCCCCACCCAGGCAAGGAAGCACTGCGCGATCGAGTCTCGGCAGTGGGGGAGTTCATCGAAAGAATGGGGATCAAGCCATGACCAATTCCATGACCTACAAGGGCTACACGGCGAGCATGATCTTCGACGCGGAAGACAAGATCATCGTTGGGCGTGTCTTGGACGCTGACGACATCATCTCCTTCCACGGAGAGTCGGTGTCCGAGTTTGAATCCAACTTTCACGCTGCCATCGAAGACTACTTGGCAGCATCCAAGGAGTTGGGCTCGGCTCCCGAGAAGCCCGCCAGCGGGAAAGTGATGCTGCGCATTGCGCCTGCGGTTCAAGCTGCAGCACTCAAAGCCGCCGCACGAAGTGGCACAAGTCTGAATAAGTGGGCGGAGGGCGCGCTTGGCAAGGCGGCGCGCAAGCCACTCGCCCGGCAGAGCGCGCGCGGCGAAGGCTAACCCCGCGCCCAAGCCGGAGTGCTCCGGCCTGCAGGCTCCGCGGGCGGCTGAACTCAACCGTCAGGAATCTCGTCAATTCCGTCCGATGCAGCTTCGCGCTGCTTGTGCCTGTGGTAGCGCCTCACTCGGGGACTTGGCGCGCGTGACGAAGAAGGCACCGGCCTGATGCAATGCATACAACCGCGCGAAGTCGACATATCCGCGGTCCATCACGTAGAACGCGCCGGCCTCGAAGCTCAGCATGTCCAGCACACACTCGACGTTCCGTCACTTGGAATCTTCATCCCGACGCCTGGGCAAGCCGATGCCGACGTGGCGGCGCTGAAGAAAGCATCGACAGAGCTCGACCGCCTGCTGGCCGCCCGTTCGGTGGAAATCGATTCCGTGGCGGCCGAGTTCAAGGCAATCCGCAAGAAAAACAAGACGGGTGGTACGGGCAAGCGGCTTGCACGGAAGGCTGGGTGAGCCGCTGCACGTCTGTGCATGGCAACTGGGCACAAAGGTCGGGAGGATGACTGCGTATTTCGGCAAACGCGACCGCGACGACTGGCTGGTTGACGACAATTACCTTGGCCGGCGTGTTGCCAACGAATGGAATTCAAGCGGTGCCAGCGCAGAGACCCAGATCTCCATTCCGTCCTGGGCCAACATCGCGTTCATCTCGTCGGTGCCGGCTTTCGGAACAAACAGCTTGGCCAGCGCGGATGTGTCTAAAAAGACCCTCACACACGGTCCTCGCGCGAGTCGATGATGTCTTGGGCAAACCGGGTTGTCTGGCCATCAGGCGTTGGGCGCGCAAATAGGGCGCTGGCATCGGGGTTGCCGCCGCCGCTCGCTTCACGCGTAGGGGGCGGGTCAACTGCGTCAGCAAAGCGTCGAGAGCCGCCAACTGCTGGGCGTCAAGCGCGTCGATCTGATGGTGAAGGCGTTCACGCAAAGTCATGGGATGAGATCCTCGGTGCAGGGCCCCGCTTGCGGCCCGCGTGGGCGGCCGTCCTCGGCCGGGGTGGCCTGGGTGCGCGTCATGGCGCGGATTGTCCTGCGCTTCGAGTCGTGGCCATGGGCCGGTGGCGACCCACGCGCGAACCACTTCATTTGCCTTGTTCAGCACGCAACTGAGTCTTGGTAAAGAGTCTCTGGCGCGATGTCAATTTCCCCCGGCCACATGACCGTTCCGTACTCCACGCGGGCGTGCTTGAAGAGATGTGGAGCCGCGATTCGGTTCCACGGCTTCTGTCGCAGCAACGGACGCATATCAAATCTGCGACTCTCACCATTCCTGAATTGAATTTCAAGGTGGAAGTCTTCCGATGCGTGGACTGAAGTTACTGTGGGCATAGCGCTAACCTCCGAAATCTGGGTTTGGACCGATCAGGACGCTGCCGAGTGAATAGTCCCTGGCTGTCGGCGCCGATTCAAATTTGACCCACCCTGCCGACCGAGTTTTGACCCGGGGCTGATAGCCGCGGTGCGCTCAGTGGGTGCCCTGCGCCGCTGGCTGCTTGCCCCCTTGCGAGCTTGCTCACGCGCCTTGATGCGCTTCTTGGCCACTGCCGTGCTGTGCAAGAAGCGATGACTCTCGTTCGGCCCCGGCTACCCGACTAGACCGATGCATCGCGAAATGCTCGCAGGACTGTATTGATTCTGGTTTGGTAGCCGGGCCCCTGTGCTTTGAACCACTCCAAGACGTCGTGGTCGACACGGAGCGAAATTGATGCTTTGGACGGCAATGGCTGCAACCCGCGCCGAACCACACCCTGTACGATGTGCTGGATATCAGCCTCGGGATGTTCCTTGGTAGGGGACGCTGGCTTGGTGCTCGTTCTGAGGCGAGCCCAATCAGTTTTGGATTTGTGCGAAGAAGATTTCTGTTTCACGGCTGGTAGCTTTGCGGAACGAGATGACGCGGATTTCATTTTCGGTCTCCGTATGAACGACTGAGACGGGAGCGCCGGCCAGCAGCCCCTATGTGACGAAGCGCTGCTCACCGTAGGAGAACCGGTCGTCTGCGAAGGTGTAGGTCAGCCCTTCGAAGACGCGTGGCGCGTCAACGAAGTCGAGCCCGTGGACATTCAGGTTCGCGGCCCGCTTCGCTGCCGACCAAGTGAACTCCATGCGCGGAGTGTATATACGCCGCGTAGTGGCGTCAATAGGTTGGAGTTCATCGGTCTGACTCGAAAATTGGGGCGACCTGGGTGTTGGAGAATGGTAGGTCTTGTCGGCCGCGCTGGGTTTGTTCAAATTCCGTACGCCTTCGCGCAATGCTCGGCCAGGCGGCTGAAGCATTCAAGCAAGACCGGCGTTTCTTTCGTCATCAGTTCGAAGAACTCGGCCAGGCGCGCGGTGTCATGCTCGTACTCGTGGTTGACGGCATTGCGCAGTTCACGAATGAGCTTCCACTGTTCAGCCGAGCCGATCACCTGCAGCCGTTCCATGAAGGCCAGCACCGCGCCGAAGCGCTCGACGTCTTGCTCTTCCTCCATGGCCACGGAGCGCATGGTCTTGCCCAGGTGTTCTTGAAACTCGCTGAATCGCACTCGGAAGGCTGCCAAGGACTCGTGTTGGCCTGGGCTTAATGCTTTCCAGTCTTTCAGCAGCAGAATCGGTTCAACCTGGAGCACAGAGTAGGCCAGGTACTCGCGCATGCGCGCCAAGTGATCGAGTTTGATTCGAATCAGCTTCAGGTGTTCTGTCACAGGGCCACCCCGCTCTGCTTGGCCAATCGGTAGATGGGCAAGTCGCGCCCTGGTTGTTGCACGATAAGGTCGACGTTAAGGTCGAGCGCGTCGGCAAGTGCACTCTTGCACCGCAGTCTGGCTACCAGGCCAGGCGGCGTCTCAGGTTCGACGTAGAGGTCAACGTCGCCACCGCGACGGCTGTCATCCACGCGCGAGCCGAACAACCAGATGCGCGCGTGCGGGCCCATGTGCCTTTGAATGCGTTGCCGAATGGTCTCGACTTGATCTGCGGTCAGGCGCATGGGTCCACGCTCACTTTGGGTCGTGAACGGCCAGTGACTAGGGCGGCTTTGCGTTGGGTCATTCCTGGATATTTCCGTGGTCGCTCACGCCACCGCCGTCAACTCGAGGTGAGCGCTCAGCGTGTCAGGCGCGATGTCTTCCTCGCCGGGCCAGGTCAGGGCACCGAGGCGAATGCCTACGCTCGCGAAGTAGGCGGCGTCGTTCAGTCGCTGCAAACCGGGCTGGTCGAGGAAGGGATGCATGTCGAAAACGCCCTTGCGTCCATCGGCCAATTCAACGGCAAGCCTGTACTCGGGCAGCGCTCTTACAGATTTCACGTCCCAGTCCATCGTTCACCTCACAACGGATTGGATATCGTGCCGCAGGCCGCTACGCGCTCGAATGAGAAGCCGCGCGCCTGCGCCAACAGCGCCGGAGCGCCGGCCGCCACCTTGAGGGCTTTGTCGCGCGCGCAAGTGTGAGCGGTCATGTTGCGCAGTTCGCGGAACTCGAACCACGGCTCAACGGCGGCGAATGGCGCAGCGACTCCAGCTTTTGCGCGATCATTTCCCGAGCCATGCCGCCCTCCGTTCGGCCAACACCCGGGAACGGTACGGCATGAAATCGGCTTGCTCGAACAAGTGGCGGCTGATCAGTTGGCCGTAGGCACCATCGCTGCCCAGCAGGCGACGACCATGGCGCACGATTTGCCCCAACAAGGGCTCGCCCACCACCTTCAGGTCGATCAGGTCAACGGGGCGGCCTGTGCGCTCGGCCAGGGCCTCGATGAGGGCTATTTTCTCGGCCGCAGTCAGTGCTTGGCGGGCTGCTACCGCAATGTCGAGGTCGCTGTCCGGTCGTTGACGTCCCAGAGCAACGGAGCCGAACAGCACCGCCAGCATCACCCCGGGGAAGTGCGCCAAGACGTCCACAAGCTGCTCATCGACCGTGGGCAATGCCTGCAGGTCGCCATGGCGGCCGTTTTCGGTCAGGGTGGCCTGGCTGGGCGTCATGGCGCGGATTATCCTGCGTTCAAGGGGAAGCCATGTGCCACTTGCACTCGCGAATGGAACGGCGCTGCCTCATACGCGCGGCCAATGCCCTCGCGCAGCGGCGTGCTGGCGCGCCAGCCCAGCTTCGCCAGCTTGTGACGAAGATCTTGGCGTTCGGGTCCATCGGCTTCTCGCTACCCGCGGCCGTAGCTGTCTTCGAAGCGCACGATGTCGTCTTCGCCCAGGTAAGCGCCAGACTGCACCTCGATGATCTCGAGCGGCACCTTGCCCGGGTTGCGCAGGCGGTGCTTGTTGCCGAGCGGGATGTAGGTGCTCTGGTTCTCGGTGAGGATCAAGACTTGGCCGTCATTCGTGATTTCGGCCGTGCCGCTGACGACGACCCAGTGCTCGGCGCGGTGATGGTGCATTTGCAGCGAGAGGCTTGCGCCGGGCTTGACCAGGAGGCGCTTGACCTGAAAGCGTGGCCCGCTGTCGATGCTGTCGTACCAGCCCCAGGGGCGTTGCACCTTGCGGTGCAGCGATTTTTCGCTGCGGCCCTGGGCTTCGAGCGTGGCCACGATGGCCTTCACGTCCTGGCTGCGCGCGCGGTCGGCCACGAGCACGGCGTCGGGCGTTTCCACAACCATCAGGTCTTGCACGCCGACCAGCGCCACCAAGCGGCTGGTGGCGTGGACCAGGGTGTTGCGGCTGTCTTGCACCATCGCGTCGCCGAGTGCGGCGTTGCCGGCGCCGTCTTTGGTGGCCGCCTGCCACACCGAGTCCCAGGCGCCCAGGTCGCTCCAGCCGGCGGCCAGCGGCAGCATGCGGATGTCGAACCTGCTGCCGGGGCAGCGTTCCATCACGGCGTAGTCTGCCGACTCGGCGGGCACGGCAGCGAACTCGGCCTTGCCCGGGCGCACAAAGCCGGCATCGGCGCTGCGCGCGGCCCAGGCCAGGCGCGTGGCGGCAGCAATGTCGGGGCGGAACTGTTCCAGCGCGGCCAGCCAGACCGAGGCACGCACCACGAACATGCCGCTGTTCCAGGTGTAGTGGCCGTCGGCAAGGTAGCGTTGCGCGGTGGCCAGGTCGGGCTTTTCGACGAACTGTTCCACGCGCGCCGCGCCGGCGGTTGCCGCGGCGCTGCGGATATAGCCGTAGCCGGTTTCCGGGCCGGTGGGTGCGATGCCGAGGACCACGATCGCCCCTTGCGCGGCTTCACGCACGGCGCTGCGCAAGGTGCGCGTGAAGGCGGCGCGGTCGGTCACGTTGTGGTCGGCCGCGGCCACCACCAGCACCGGGTCGGCGCCGCCTGCGCTGGCCTGCAACGCGGCCAGCGTCATGGCCGGCGCGGTATTGCGGGCGCTGGGCTCCAGCACCACCATGCCCGGGTCGCCGCCGACCTCGCGCAATTGTTCGAGCACCATGAAGCGGTGCTCCTCGTTGCCCACGGTCAGCGGTGCGGCGAGTTCGATGTCGTCACAGGCCAGGTCTTGCAGCCGCTGCACCGCCTGCTGGAACAGGCTGCGGTTGTCGGCCGTGAGCACCAGGAACTGCTTGGGAAACCCCGCGCGCGAAAGTGGCCACAGCCTTGTGCCGCTGCCGCCGGCCATGATCACGGGTTGGACCGGGATGGGTTTGCGCATGGGTCGGGTCAGAACACTTCAGCCTCGGCCAGTGGCGGCGCGGCGGCGTCCTTGGCGGCCAGTAGCGGGGCGCCGCCCAGGGCCGGCCACTGAATGCCGATCGCGGGGTCATTCCAGGCGATGGTGCGTTCGCAATCGCGAGCGTAGTAGTCGGTGGTCTTGTACAGGAAATGGGTGTCGTCTTCGAGCGCCAGAAAGCCATGCGCAAAGCCCGGCGGGATCCACATCTGGCGCTGGCTCTTGGCGTCGAGCGTGGCGCCGAACCAGTTGCCGAATGTGGGTGAACCGCGCCGGATGTCGACGACGACATCGAACACCGCACCCTGCGTGACGCGCACCAGCTTGCCCTGCGCGTGCGGCGCAAGCTGGTAGTGCAGGCCGCGCAGCACGCCTTTGGCCGAGCGCGAATGGTTGTCTTGCACGAAGATCACTTCATGGCCGACCGCGGCATTGAAAGCCTTTTGATTGAAGCTCTCCATGAAGAACCCACGCTCGTCACCGAACACCTTCGGTTCGAGTACCAGCACATCGGCAATGGCGGTACGTTCAACCTTCATCAGTACACCTTCTCCCTGACCAGCTTCGCAAGGTACTGGCCGTAGCCGTTCTTCAGCATCGGCTGCGACAAGGCGGCGAGTTGGGCTGAATCGATCCAGCCGGCGCGCCAGGCAACTTCTTCCGGGCACGCCACCTTCAGCCCCTGGCGCTTCTCCAGCGTGGCAATGAACTGGCTGGCCTCGAGCAGGCTGTCGTGCGTGCCGGTGTCCAGCCAGGCGTAGCCGCGGCCCATGATTTCCACTTCGAGCTGGCCTTGCGCGAGGTAGCGCGCGTTGACCTCGGTGATTTCGAGTTCACCGCGCGCCGAGGGTTTGATGTCGGCTGCAATGTCACACACCTGCGTGTCGTAGAAATAGAGGCCCGTCACGGCGTAGTTGCTCTTTGGGGACTTGGGCTTTTCTTCGATGTTGAGCGCACGCCGCTGGGCGTCGAACGCGACTACGCCATAACGCTCGGGGTCCTGCACGTGATACGCAAAGACGCTGGCGCCGCTGGTGCGCGCCGCGGCGTCTTGCAGCAGGCCCTGAAAGTCGTGGCCGTAGAAAATGTTGTCACCCAGCACCAGTGCACTCGGCTTGCCGCCGACGAACGATTTGCCGAGGATGAACGCCTGCGCCAGCCCATCGGGGCTGGGTTGCACGCAGTAGCTGAGATTGATGCCCCATTGGCTGCCGTCTCCGAGCAGCGCCTCGAAGCGCGGTGTGTCTTGCGGGGTGCTGATCAACAGAATGTCGCGCATGCCGGCGAGCATGAGCGTGCTCAGCGGGTAGTACACCATCGGCTTGTCGTATACCGGCAGCAACTGCTTGCTCAGCGCCAGCGTGGCGGGGTGCAGGCGTGTGCCGGAGCCGCCGGCGAGGATGATGCCTTTGCGATTCATGTGTGAGCCGTTCAAATTGCATTTCTCATGCTTCGCAGCATAGCGCGTTGATGCACACGTACAGGATCGAACCCGCATGCGCCCGGGCCTGATTCATGCCGCGCCACCACCTGCCCACAACACGCCCAGCGGCACAGCCCACAAATGCGCTTCGAACGGCACGAGCTGATCACCGGTGTAGAGAACAACTCCCCGGGTGAACCGCTTCCCCGCAGCACCGGCGAGTTCGCGCAAGCCATCGAAATCACCCTGAGTGAGGCTGGCGCTGGCCTTCACTTCGACGCCGACGATGTGCTGATTCGGTGTTTCCAGCACGAGGTCGACCTCTCTTCCCGCCGCCGTGCGGAAGTGCCAGGCTGTGGCCACGGTTGCCGCCGAGTGCAGTTGGCGCCGCAGTTCCTGCACGGCAAAGGTTTCGAGCAGCGGGCCGATCTGTGGCGACATCGACAGCGCAGCCAGATCGGTGTGGCCGCGAAGATGTGCGGTGAGCCCGGCGTCGATCAGGTGGACTTTTGGCGCTTTGACGAGCCGCTTGCCGAGGTTGGCCGACCAAGCCGGCAGGGGCTGCAAGATGAACAGCGCTTCGAGCAGCGCGAGATAGCGCCGCAGCGTGGAATGCGCAATGCCTGTTGCGCGCGACACCTCGGCCATGTTCAGCAGCGAACTCGCGCGCGCGGCCAGCAGCGACAGCAGGCGTGGCATGTCGTGCAGGCCTTCGATGTTGGCGTAGTCGCGAACGTCACGCTGCAACAGACTCGCCAGATAGGCGCGGAACCAGGCGTCGCGCCGCTGCGGGTCATCGCGGGCCAGCGCTTCCGGGAAGCCGCTCGCGGCGAGCCGGCGCAGCAAATCGGCGCGGTCGGTCGGCACTGTGCGCCGAGCCCAGGGCATGCGGCTGAACAGGGCATCGATCAAATTGCGGGGCGAATCTTCAATCTCGGCCTGTGACAAGGGCTCGAGTGTCAGCACCTGCATGCGCCCGGCCAGTGATTCGGCCGCGGTGGGCAACATGAACACGTTGGCGGAGCCGGTGAGCAAGAAGCGGCCCGGCAGCGGATGCCGGTCGACCTCGCGTTTGATCGCGTGGAACAGTGCGGGCGCTGCTTGCACCTCGTCGATCACGGTGAACCCGGAGGCGCTGTTGACAAGCGCCGAAGGGTCGGTGCGGGCCAGCTCGGCGATCACCGGGTCGTCCAGCGTCAGGTACTGGCCACCTCGCTGCTGAGCGAGTTGTTGCGCCAGCGTGCTCTTGCCCACTTGGCGCGCGCCGTTCAGCAGCACGACGCGTGTATCGGCAAGGGCCCGGGTCAGGCTGTGGAGGATATTGCGCCGATACATGGCTGCATTATCGCCATGGCGTGGCGAAAATGCAAACAGGTCGCCCGTGTCGATCGGGGCAGCAGGGGCAGCAGGGGCAGCAGGGGCGGCAGGGGCAGCAGGGGCAGCTCGGATGCGACGGCACCCGCGCGCTCAGCGGCCGAGCACTTCGCTCAGCATGCGGTCGACTCCATTGCGCCAGTCGGGCAACTGGAAGCCGAAGGTTTGGCGCAGGCGCCGCGTGTCCAGCCGTGAGTTGTGCGGCCGGCGGGCAGGCGTGGGGAAGGCGCTGGTGGCCACGGGTTCGATGCTGCCGGGAGAGACCTTGAGCGCAACCCCTGACGCGCGTGCGAACTCGATCACATGCGTTGCGTAGCCATGCCATGTGGTTTCGCCCGCAGCGGCCGCGTGGTAGGTGCCTGACATGTCGACGCGGTCACGCGATGCGCGCAGCAGATGGGCCGTCAGGTCGGCCAGCAGATCGGCCCCGGTCGGCGCCCCGAACTGGTCGTTGATGACGGTCAGGCGCTCGCGCTCCTGCGCCAGCTTCAACATCGTCTTCGCGAAGTTGCCGCCGCGCGCACCGTAGACCCAGCTGGTGCGCAGGATGACGTGCTTGCAGCCGCTGGCGCGAATCAATTCTTCGCCTTCGAGCTTGGTGCGGCCGTAGACGTTGAGCGGGCCGGTCGGCGAGTCTTCACGCCAGGGTTGGGTGCCGCTGCCGTTGAACACATAGTCGGTGCTGTAGTGCATCAGCCAGGCTCCGTTCGCCGCGGCTTCGCGCGCCAGCACTCCGGGTGCGGTGGCGTTGAGGGCTCGCGCCAGATCGGGCTCGCTTTCCGCCTTGTCGACGGCGGTGTGGGCCGCGGCATTCACGATCACGTCGGGCGCCACCGCGCGCACCGTGGCTGCCAGCGTCTCCGGGCGGGAGAAGTCCGCCGCCAGTGGGCCAGGGCTGTGGAAGTCGGGTGCCACCAGCTCGCCCAGCAGCGCGAGCGAGCGCTGCAGTTCCCACCCCACCTGGCCGTTCTTGCCGAGCAGCAGGATCTTCACGTCGAACTCATGCGCTCAGGCGCGCACCGGGGCGTTCGGCGTAGTTGGTCGCCACCCAATCGCGGTACGAGCCGCTTTGGACGTTGGCGACCCAGGCCGCGTTGTCGAGATACCAACGCACTGTCTTGCGAATGCCACTGTCGAACGTTTCAGCCGGCCTCCAGCCGAGCTCTCGCTCGATCTTGCGCGCGTCGATCGCGTAGCGCCGGTCGTGGCCCGGCCGGTCTTGCACGTACTTGATCAGGCGCGTGCGTGGGCCGGCGGGGTCGGGGCGCATCTCGTCGAGCAGCGCGCAGATCGTGTGCACGATCTCGATGTTCGGCTTTTCATTCCAGCCGCCGACGTTGTAGGTCTCGCCGACGCGCCCGCGCGCGAGCACCTCGCGAATCGCCGCGCAGTGGTCCTTGACATAGAGCCAATCGCGCACCTGTTGCCCGTCGCCGTAGACCGGCAGCGGCTTGCCGGAGAGGGCGTTGATGATCATCAACGGGATCAGTTTTTCCGGGAAGTGGTAGGGACCGTAGTTGTTCGAGCAATTGGTCGTCACCACCGGCAGGCCGTAGGTGTGGTGCCAGGCGCGCACCAGGTGGTCGCTTGCGGCCTTGCTTGCCGAATAGGGGCTGTTGGGTTCGAACGGGTGGCGTTCGGTGAAGGCGGGTTCGGTGGGGGCGAGCGAGCCGTACACCTCGTCGGTGGACACGTGGTGGAAGCGGAACGCTGCCTTGCGTTCGCGGTTCAGGCCCACCCAGTAGCTGCGTGCGGCCTCGAGCAGCGTGAAGGTGCCTTCGACGTTGGTCTTGATGAACGCGCCCGGCCCGTGGATGCTGCGGTCGACATGGCTTTCGGCCGCGAGGTGCACGATCGCCCGTGGCTGATGCTCGGCCAGCAGCGAGTCGAGCAGCGCTCGATCGGCGATATCGCCCTTGACGAAGCGGTGCCGCGCGTCGCCGGCCAATGAACCCAGGCTCTCCAGGTTGCCCGCATAGGTCAGCGCATCAAGATTCAGCACCGCCTCGCCGGTGGTGGCGATCCAGTCGAGAACGAAGTTGGCGCCGATGAACCCGGCACCGCCAGTGACAAGAATCATTGCGATGGAAGTCGAGGTCGATGCACTTGCGGCGTGCGCATTGCGCGACGTGGCGTTTGCAAGCCCGGCATTCTAGGGTGGCCACGCGTGCCAAGGCCGTGCGCAATCCGCAAAGGCGATAATCACGGCATGAGTGAGAACCTGACATCCAGCGCTGTGCCCCTGCCCTTCGACGATACCGCCGAGCCGCCGGCGCCTCTGGCGTTCGCCAGTTTGGGGCTTGACGATCTCTTGCAGCGCGCGGTGGCCGACCAGGGCTACACCTTGATGACGCCGATCCAGGCCAAGGCGATTCCGATTGTCCTCGCCGGCCGCGACGTGATGGGCGCGGCGCAAACGGGCACCGGCAAGACGGCCGCGTTCTCGCTGCCGTTGCTGCACAAGATGCTGCGCCACCAGAACAGCAGCATGTCGCCGGCGCGGCACCCGGTGCGCGCGCTCGTGATCGCGCCGACGCGCGAGCTTGCCGATCAGGTGGCGGCCAACATCACCGGCTACGCCCAGCATTCCAAGCTGCGCGTGGCGGTGGTCTATGGCGGCATCGACATGAAGCCGCAAACGGCGGAGTTGAAAGCCGGCGTTGAAGTGCTGGTGGCCACGCCGGGGCGATTGCTCGACCACATCGAGGCCAAGAATTGCGTGTTGAACCAGGTCGAATATGTGGTGCTCGACGAGGCCGACCGCATGCTCGACATCGGCTTCCTGCCGGACCTGCAGCGCATCTTGAGCTACCTGCCCAAGGCGCGCCAGACGCTGCTGTTCTCGGCAACGTTTTCGCCCGAAATCCGGCGCCTCGCCGAAAGCTACCTGCAGGACCCGGTGCTGGTGGAAGTGGCGCGCCCCAACGCCACGGCGACGAATGTGGAACAGCGCTTTTACAGCGTGGCCACCGATG
>Ga0315281_10010148_pt1 | contig 12999 bp, 5 predicted proteins | sample YL17G07_0_MG_FD_204540 | JGI IMG/M metagenome (GOLD analysis project Ga0315281, IMG submission 204540) | Sediment microbial communities from Yellowstone Lake, YNP, Wyoming, USA - YL17G07_0 | ecosystem: Environmental > Aquatic > Freshwater > Lake > Sediment | place: USA: Wyoming | collected... | reverse complement strand
GCCGATGCCCGCGGTAAACACCAGCGCGTCCAGACCCCCGAGGGCGGCCGCGAGGGAGCCGAGCTCGCGCTCGATGCGGTAGACGAACAGATCGACCGCCTCGGCAGCATGCGCATCGCGGCTGACGAGCAAAGTGCGCATGTCGCTGGAGACGCCGGAAACCCCCAGTAGTCCGGACTCATGGTAGAGCAGCTTCTCCAGGCCGCGCGCGTCCATGCCATGGTGGTCGAGCAGGTGCAGCAGCACCCCCGGGTCGATCGCGCCGCAGCGCGTTCCCATGGGCAATCCGTCAAGAGCCGTGAATCCCATGGTGCTTGCCGCGCTCTTGCCGGCCAGGAGGGCGCACATGCTCGCGCCATTTCCCAGATGCGCAACGACGGTGCGGCCGGATGCAGCGCGCATGTCGATCGAGGGCAGCATGTGCGCGATGTATTCATAGGACAGCCCGTGAAAACCGTAGCGGCGTATGCCTGCATCGGTCAAACGCCTGGGAAGCGCAAACGCCTGGGCCAGCGGCGGCTGCGCCGCGTGGAACGCGGTATCGAAACAGGCGACCTGGGCGAGTTCGGGCGCGCGCGCCGCGACCGCGCGAATGGCGGCAAGATTGTGCGGCTGGTGCAGCGGCGCGAGCGGAACCAGCCGCTCGAGCGCGCCGATCACCGCCGGAGTCACCCGCACCGGCGCCGAGAACTCGGTGCCTCCGTGGACTACCCGATGGCCGGCCGCCAACAAGCGCTGTCCGGCCAGCCGCTGTTCGATCCAGTCGAGCAGAAACGCCGCTGCGCCCTCGTGTCCGGGCATGATCGCGGCGCCGAGCTCGCTCTGTGCCAGCGCGACGCCGTCCGCGTCGCGCGCGGTGAAGCTCGGCGTGGTCAGGATGCCTTCGATTTGACCGCGCAGCGCTAGCTGCGGCGCGGCTCCTGCGCGGTCGAGGAACACCGAGAATTTCAGGCTCGACGAACCCGCGTTGAGCACCAGGATCGCCTCGGTCACGGCAGCTTGCCTGACAGCGAGCGCGCCGGCGCGCCGCACGCCGCTTCCCATTCCGCGCCATAGTCACAAACGGGCGGTTCGTCGAACCTGTGATTGCTGCTCATATCCGTGCGCGCAAGCGCTAAATCCATGACGCGGCAAGTTTGCCTGAGTCCGAGGATGGCGCGCAAGCAAATCCGGGGGCGCGAACGCTCTTGACGCGGGCGCGGCAGTTGTGCGAATGTCGGACGCGGGCGTCCTGTATGCTGCCTTGAACACTGCGCGCCGAATGGCTCCCCCGTTTGATTCCAATTAACCATAGGCTTTGTCGTGACCAGCGCCCTGTTCCAGCCCATCAAGCTGCGTGAGCTCCACCTGCCAAACCGCATCATGATCTCGCCCATGTGCCAGTACTCGGCGGCAGACGGCAACGCCAGCGACTGGCACCTGATCCATCTCGGGCAGCTCGCCATGGGCGGCGCAGGGCTGCTGTGCATCGAAGCAACCGCGGTTGAGGCTATCGGTCGCATCACCCCCAGCTGCCTCGGGCTGTATTCGGACGACAACGAGAAGGCTTTTCGCCGCCTGCTGACCGCGTTGAGGCAGTACTCCGGCACTCCGCTGGCGATCCAGCTTGCCCACGCGGGACGCAAAGCCTCGAGCCACACACCCTGGGATGGGGGCAAGCTGATTGCATCCGGGGCCGGCGGCTGGGAACCGATTGCGCCCTCGGCGCTCCCGTTCTCGCCGTCCGAACCGGCGCCGCGGGAGATGAACGTCGCCGATCTCGCGCGCGTGCGCGAGTCGTTCGTGCACGCGGCGCAACGCGCCACCCGCCTCGGTATCGACGCCATCGAACTGCATGCGGCCCACGGCTACCTGCTGCACACATTCCTGTCGCCGCTGTCCAACCGGCGTGGCGACCGCTACGGCGGGTCGCTGGAAAACCGCATGCGTTTCCCGCTGGAGGTGTTTTCGGCGGTGCGCAAGGCCTGGCCGGAAGCGAAGCCTCTCGGAATGCGCATATCAGCCAGCGATTGGATCGAGGGCGGATGGGATTTGCCGCAGTCGATCGAATTCTCGCGCCAGCTCAAAGCGCTGGGCTGCGACTGGATCGACGCTTCCAGCGGCGGCCTCGCGCCGGAGCAAAAAATCACCCTCGGCCCAGGCTATCAGGTGCCGTTTGCGGAGGCGATCCGCAGGGAGGCCGGCATCCCGACGATCGCCGTGGGCCTGATCACCGAGCCGCAACAGGCCGAAGAGCTGATCGCTGCCGGTCGCGCCGACATGGTCGCGCTTGCCCGCGGCATGCTGTACGAGCCGCACTGGGCCTGGCGCGCCGCCGCCGAACTCGGAGCCCAGGTGCAGGCGCCGCAGCAGTACTGGCGCGCGCCGCCGCGCGGCGCAGAGGCAATTTTCCGCGGCGCCAAAGTCGGCCAGCGCTGATTTCCGCTGCGGACTGCCGCGCCAGGCGCCGCCGCGGCGCGAGGCGCATCCGGTCGGGATCCGACTTTGCCCTGAAACGCGCTGAAACAAGAAGGCCGGCATGTGCCGGCCTTCTTGCTGGTGCAATTGCATCCAGGCCTAGACGCTTACCTCTGCCGCCTGGGCTTCGCCCGCAACCTCGCCTTCGGCAAGGAACGCATCGGCCACCGGCGGCGGGGTCTTGCGCACCTTGTGGTACGCCATGCCCGTCCCCGCCGGAATCAGCCGGCCGACGATGACGTTCTCCTTCAGACCGCGCAGATCGTCTTTCTTGCCCATGATCGCAGCCTCGGTGAGCACGCGCGTAGTTTCCTGGAACGACGCCGCCGAGATGAAGGAATCAGTTGAAAGCGACGCCTTGGTGATGCCGAGCAGGACATAGTTGAAAGTCCCCGGCTTCTTACCTTCAGCCTCGACGATTTCGTTCTCTTTCAGCAGATCGGCACGCTCCACCTGCTCGCCCTGAATGAAGCGGGTGTCGCCCGCGTCGTCGACCTGCACCCGGCGCAGCATCTGCCGCACGATCACCTCGATGTGTTTGTCGTTGATCTTGACGCCCTGCAGGCGGTACACGTCCTGCACTTCATCGGTGATATAGCGCGCCAGCGCCTCGACACCCTGCAGCCGCAGGATGTCGTGCGGATCGGCCGGGCCGTCGACGATGAACTCGCCTTTGTTCACCACCTGGCCGTCGTGCACCATGACGTGCTTGTCCTTGGTGATCAGGAATTCATGCGCGACGCTGTCCGGATCGGTGATGACCAGGCGCTGCTTGCCTTTTGTGTCCTTGCCGAACGAGACCGTGCCGGTGACTTCCGCCAGCATGCCCGCATCCTTGGGCGAACGCGCCTCGAACAACTCGGCGACGCGCGGCAGACCGCCGGTGATATCGCGCGTTTTCGACGTTTCCTGCGGAATGCGCGCGAGCACCTCGCCCACCTGCACCTGCTGGCCGTTCTTCACCGTGATGATGGAGCCGACCTGGAAGGTGATGTTCACCGAATGATCGGTGCCCGCGATCTTGACCTCGTCGCCGGTTTCGTTGATGAGCTTCACCTGCGGCCGCAGGCCCTTGCTGGCGCTGCCGCGGCGCTTCGGGTCGATGACCACCAGGGTCGACAGGCCCGTGATCTCGTCGATCTGTTTCGCCACGGTCGTCCCTTCCTCGACGTTTTCGAATTTCACCGTGCCGGCGTATTCGGTGATGATCGGTCGGGTATGCGGATCCCAGGTGGCGAGAACATGCCCGGCCTTGACCGGCTTGCCGTCGGTGCAGGCCAGGGTCGCGCCATACGGCACCTTGTGGCGCTCGCGCTCGCGGCCATTGTCGTCGGTGATCATGATCTCGCCCGAGCGGGAAATCGCGATCTTCTCGCCCTTGGCGTTGCTGACATAGCGCATCTGCGCGGTAAAGCGCACCGTGCCGTTGGACTTGGCGTCCACCTGGCTCGCCACCGCGGTGCGCGAAGCGGCGCCGCCGATGTGGAAGGTGCGCATGGTGAGCTGGGTGCCCGGTTCGCCGATCGACTGCGCCGCAATTACGCCCACCGCCTCGCCAATGTTCACGATCGGGCCGCGGCCCAGATCGCGGCCGTAGCACTTGGCGCACAGACCGTGGCGGGTATCGCAGGTGAGCGGGGTGCGCACCTTGACTTCGTCGATACCGAGCGACTCGATCATATCGACTTCTTCTTCGTTCAACAGCGTGCCGGCCGGATAAAGCGGATCCTGGGTCTCCGGATGCATCACTTCGGCCGCGCTGACGCGGCCCAGAATGCGCTCGCGCAGGGCTTCGACCACTTCGCCGCCCTCGACCAGCGCCTTCACCACCACGCCGTTCGCGGTGCCGCAGTCCTCCTCCCTCACCACCAGGTCCTGGGTCACGTCGACCAGGCGGCGGGTCAGGTAACCGGAGTTGGCGGTCTTCAGCGCCGTGTCGGCCAGGCCCTTGCGCGCGCCGTGGGTCGAAATGAAGTACTGCAGCACGTTCAGGCCTTCGCGGAAGTTGGCCGTGATCGGTGTCTCGATGATCGAGCCGTCCGGCTTGGCCATCAGGCCGCGCATGCCGGCCAGCTGGCGGATCTGCGCCGCCGAGCCGCGCGCGCCGGAATCGGCCATCATGTAGATTGAATTGAACGATTCCTGCCTGACTTTCTTGCCCTTGCGGTCGGTGACTTCCTCGTGCGACAGTTGCTCCATCATCGCCTTGGCCACCTGGTCGCCGGCGCGGCCCCAGATGTCGACCACCTTGTTGTAGCGTTCGCCCACGGTCACCAGGCCCGAGGTATACTGCTGCTCGATTTCCTTCACTTCGGCTCCTGCGGCCGAGATCAGGCTGTGCTTTTGCTGCGGCACCAGCATGTCGTCGACACAGATCGAGATGCCCGCGCGCGTGGCGAACGTGAACCCCGCCCGCATCAGCTTGTCGGCGAAGATCACCGTCTCGCGCAGGCCGCAGCGGCGGAATGATGCGTTGATGAGCTTGGAGATCTCCTTCTTCTTCAGCGCCTTGTTGATCAGTGCGAACGGCAGCCCCGCCGGCAGGATTTCGGACAGCAGGGCGCGCCCAACCGTAGTCTGATAGCGCGTCGTCTTCTCGATCTTCTCGCCGGTCTCGGTCAGGTCGTATTCGCGGATGCGCGCCGTGATCATGGCGTGCAGCTCGACCTTGCCGCTTTCATAGGCGCGCGTGAGTTCGCTCATGTCGGCGAACGCCATGCCCTCGCCCGGCGCCGCGATGCGGTCGCGCGTGGCGTAGTACAGGCCGAGCACGATGTCCTGCGACGGCACGATGACAGGCTCGCCGTTGGCGGGCGAGAGTATGTTGTTGGAGGCAAGCATCAAAGTGCGCGCTTCCATCTGCGCTTCCAGCGACAGCGGCACGTGCACCGCCATCTGATCGCCATCGAAGTCGGCGTTGAAGGCCGCGCACACGAGCGGGTGCAGTTGGATCGCCTTGCCTTCGATCAGCACCGGCTCGAACGCCTGGATGCCGAGGCGGTGCAGCGTGGGCGCGCGGTTCAGCATCACCGGGTGCTCGCGGATTACGTCTTCGAGAATATCCCAGACCACCGGGGTTTCGGCCTCGACTTCGCGCTTCGCCGCCTTGATGGTGGTGGCGATGCCCTGCAGCTCGAGTTTGTTGAAGATGAACGGCTTGAACAGTTCGAGCGCCATTTTCTTGGGCAGACCGCACTGGTGCAGCTTCAGTTGCGGGCCGACCACGATCACCGACCGGCCGGAGTAATCGACGCGTTTGCCCAGCAGATTCTGACGGAACCGCCCGCCCTTGCCCTTGATCATGTCCGCGAGCGACTTCAGCGGGCGCTTGTTTGCGCCGGTCATGGCCTTGCCGCGGCGGCCGTTGTCGAGGAGCGAGTCCACTGCCTCCTGCAGCATGCGCTTCTCGTTCTTGACGATGATCTCGGGCGCCTTCAGTTCCAGCAGGCGCTTCAAACGGTTATTGCGGTTGATCACGCGCCGGTACAGATCGTTCAGATCGGACGTGGCGAAGCGGCCGCCGTCCAGGGGCACCAACGGGCGCAGATCCGGCGGCAGCACCGGCAGCACCTCCATGATCATCCAGTAGGGTTTGATGCCCGATTTCTGGAAACCCTCCAGCACCTTGAGGCGCTTGGCGAATTTTTTGATCTTGGTGTCCGAGGTGGTGCTCTCAAGCTCTTTCCTCAGGCGTTCTATTTCATGCCCGACGTCGAGGTTGCGCAGCAGTTCGCGTACGCCCTCGGCGCCCATGGCGGCGGAAAACTCGTCGCCGTGTTCCTCGACCTTGGTCAGGTATTGCTCTTCGGTCAGGAGCTTGCAGCGCTGGATGTCCGGATCGGTCACCATGCCGGCATCGGTGACGACATAGGCTTCGAAATAGAGCACGCGCTCGATGTCGCGCAGCGTCATGTCGAGCACCAGGCCCAGGCGCGACGGCAGCGATTTCAGAAACCATATGTGGGCAACCGGACTGGCGAGTTCGATGTGGCCCATGCGCTCGCGACGGACTTTTGCCAGCGTCACTTCGACGCCGCATTTCTCGCAGATCACGCCGCGGTGTTTCAGGCGCTTGTATTTGCCGCAAAGGCACTCGTAGTCCTTGATCGGCCCGAAAATCTTGGCGCAGAACAGGCCGTCACGCTCCGGCTTGAAGGTACGGTAGTTGATCGTCTCCGGCTTCTTCACTTCGCCGTAGGACCAGGAGCGGATCTTCTCAGGCGAGGCGAGCCCGATCTTGATCGAGTCGAACTCTTCGTCCTGCGTAACCTGCTTGAACAAATCGAGTAGTGCTTTCATCTTTCACTCCAATGTGGCGTGATGCACCTAAAAACCAAACCCTAAGACGGACAAACCGGAAACGACCAAAGCGTCTCCGGCCGACCGAAAACCCTGACTCCACGAACAAGGGGGACGCGCCCCCCTTGTCCCCCAAGGGGACTTCCTTCGGGGCGTATATCCCCCCGGCTCAATATCGTTCCAGATCGATATCGATGCCGAGCGACCTGATTTCCTTCACCAGAACGTTGAACGACTCGGGCATGCCGGCGTCTATCTTGTGATCGCCCTTGACGATGTTCTCGTACACTTTGGTGCGGCCCGAGATGTCGTCGGATTTCACCGTCAGCATCTCCTGCAGCGTGTACGCGGCGCCGTAAGCTTCCAGCGCCCACACCTCCATCTCGCCGAAACGCTGCCCGCCGAACTGCGCCTTGCCGCCCAGAGGCTGCTGCGTCACCAGGCTGTATGGTCCGGTGGAGCGCGCATGCATCTTGTCGTCGACCAGATGATGCAGCTTGAGCACATGCATGTAGCCCACGGTCACCGGACGGTCGAAGACCTCGCCGGTGCGACCGTCGGCGAGCCTCACCTGGCCGTCTCTAGGCAATCCGGCGATTTCCAGCATGTCCTTGATCTCGGCCTCGTTCGCGCCGTCGAAAACCGGCGTGGCGAAAGGCACCCCGCCTTTCAGGTTATAGGCCAGGCGCACGACTTCTTCGTCGCTCAGCACGGCCAGGTTTTCGGCCTTGCCGCTGCTGTTGTAGATGCGGTTGAGGAATTTGCGCAAATCGGCGATCTTGGCCTGCGCCTTGAGCATTTCACCTATTTTCAGGCCCAGGCCCTTGGCCGCCCAGCCGAGGTGGGTTTCGAGGATCTGCCCCACGTTCATGCGCGATGGCACGCCCAACGGGTTCAGCACCACGTCGAGCGGGGTGCCGTCGGCCATGTACGGCATGTCCTCGACCGGCACGATCTTGGAAATGACACCCTTGTTGCCGTGGCGGCCGGCCATTTTGTCGCCGGGCTGCAGCCGCCGCTTCACCGCAACGTAGACTTTCACCATCTTCTGCACGCCCGGGGGCAACTCATCGCCCTGGGTGAGCTTTTTCTTCTTCGCTTCGAACGCCACGTCGAAATCGACGCGCTTCTGCGCCAGGCTGTCCTTGAGGCCTTCAAGCTGCGCCGCCGCCTCTTCGTTGGCCAGACGGATATCGAACCAATGGTAGTGATCCAGCCCCTCGAGATAGGTCTTGGTCAGCTTCGAGCCCTTGGCCAGCTTCTTCGGTCCGCCGTTGACCGTCTTGCCCACGATCAGGCGCTCGATCCGTTCGAACGTGTCGGCCTCGACGATGCGCATCTGGTCGACGAGATCGAGCTTGTAGCGCTTCAACTCCTCGTCGATGATCTGCTGCGCGCGCTTGTCGCGCTCGATGCCCTCGCGCGTGAACACCTGTACGTCGATGACCGTTCCGGAAATTCCGGAAGGAACGCGCAGCGACGTGTCCTTCACGTCGGACGCCTTTTCACCGAAGATCGCGCGCAACAGCTTTTCTTCCGGCGTCAGTTGGGTCTCGCCCTTCGGGGTGACTTTTCCCACCAGCACGTCGCCGGCCTCGACTTCAGCGCCGATGTAGACGATGCCCGATTCGTCCAGGCGCGACAGCTGCGCCTCGGACAGGTTCGAAATGTCGCGGCTGATCTCCTCGGGTCCGAGCTTGGTATCGCGCGCGACCACCGTCAGCTCCTCGATATGGATCGAGGTATAGCGGTCGTCGGCGACGACGCGCTCGGAGATCAGGATGGAATCCTCGAAGTTGTAGCCGTTCCAGGGCATGAACCCCACCAGCATGTTCTGTCCCAGCGCGAGCTCGCCCATGTCGGTCGAGGCGCCGTCGGCCACCACGTCGCCCTTGGCAATCTTCTCGCCGACGTTAACCAGCGGACGCTGGTTGATGTTGGTGTTCTGGTTGGAGCGCGTGTACTTGACCAGATTGTAGATGTCCACCCCAACGTCGCCGGCGACGGTTTCGTCGTCATTGACCCGCACCACGATGCGGCTCGCATCGACGTAATCGACTACGCCACCGCGCAAGGCCTGCACCGCGGTACCCGAATCGACCGCCACTGTGCGCTCGATCCCGGTTCCGACCAGAGCCTTCTCCGGACGCAGGCAGGGCACCGCCTGGCGCTGCATGTTGGAGCCCATCAACGCGCGGTTGGCGTCGTCGTGCTCGAGGAACGGGATCAGCGAAGCCGCCACCGACACGATCTGCGACGGCGCGACGTCCATGTATTCGACGCGGTCCGGGGTCGCGAGCATGAACTCGTTCTTGTTGCGGCAGGAAACCAGTCCTTCTTTCAGCTTGCCTTTGTCCAGATCCGCGTTTGCCTGGGCGATAACGAAATTGCCTTCCTCGATCGCGGACAGAAAAGCGATCTCGTCGGTGACTTTACCGTTTTCGACCTTGCGGTACGGCGTCTCCATGAAACCGTACTTGTTGGTGCGCGCAAACAGGGCGAGCGAATTGATCAGGCCGATGTTCGGGCCTTCCGGGGTCTCGATCGGGCAGACGCGGCCATAATGCGTCGGATGCACGTCGCGCACCTCGAAGCCGGCGCGCTCGCGCGTGAGGCCGCCGGGTCCCAGCGCCGAGACGCGGCGCTTGTGCGTGATCTCCGACAGCGGGTTGGTCTGGTCCATGAACTGCGACAGCTGCGAGGAGCCGAAGAATTCCTTGATCGCCGCGGAGATCGGTTTGGCGTTGATCAGGTCGTGCGGCATCAGATTGTCCGACTCCGCCTGCGACAGGCGCTCCTTCACCGCGCGCTCGACGCGCACCAGCCCCGCCCGGAACTGGTTCTCCGCCAGTTCGCCCACGGAACGCACGCGGCGATTGCCGAGGTGGTCGATATCGTCGATTTCACCGCGGCCGTTGCGCAGCTCGACCAGGATGCGGATCACCGCGAGGATGTCCTCATTGGACAGCGTGACCGCGCCGGTGAGTTCCTCCCTGCCGACGCGGCGGTTGAATTTCATGCGGCCCACCGCCGACAGGTCGTAGCGCTCTTCCGAGTAGAACAGGCCGTTGAACAGCGACTCCACCGCCTCTTCCGTGGGCGGCTCGCCCGGACGCATCATGCGGTAGATGGCGACGCGCGCCGCGAACTGGTCGGCGGTCTCGTCGATGCGCAGGGTCTGCGAAATGTACGCACCCTGATCGAGGTCGTTGGTGTAGATAGTATGGATGCTCGAGGCCTCGGCCTCCTTGAGCCTGGCCAGCACGGTTTCGGTGATCTCGTCGTTCGCGTTCGCGAGGATCTCGCCGGTGGAGGTATCGATGACGTTGTGCGCCAGCACGCGTCCGAGCAGGAACTCGTCCGGGACGGCGATTTTCTTGATCCCCGCCGCCTCCATGTCGCGAATGTACTTGACCGTGATGCGTTTGTCCTTCGGCACCACCACCTTGTCGTGCTTGTCCAGAATGTCGAACTTCGTGGTCTCGCCGCGCAGGCGTTCCGGCACCAGCTCGAACTGGGTGCCCTTCTTGCTGAAATGGAAGGTATCGAAGACGTAGAATTCCTTCAGCACTTGCTCCGGCGTCATGCCGATCGCCTTGAGCAGGATGGTCACCGGCATCTTGCGCCGGCGGTCGACGCGGAAATAGAGATAATCCTTGGGATCGAACTCGAAGTCGAGCCAGGAACCGCGGTAGGGGATGATGCGTGCCGAGAACAGCAGTTTGCCCGAGCTATGCGTCTTGCCGCGGTCGTGCTCGAAGAACACACCCGGGGAGCGGTGCAGCTGGCTGACAATCACGCGCTCGGTGCCGTTGATGACGAACGATCCGGTAGTGGTCATGAGCGGGATCTCGCCCATGTAGACTTCCTGCTCCTTCACTTCCTTGATCGTGGGTTTGCTCGCCTCCTTGTCCATGATGGTGAGGCGCACTTTGGCGCGCAGCGGGCTGGCAAAGGTGAGGCCGCGCTGCTGGCACTCTTTGACGTCGAACGGCGGCTCGCCCAGCGCGAAACTAACGAATTCCAGGCGCGCATTCTTCGAATGGCTCTCGATCGGAAAAATCGAGGTGAAGGCCGCCTGCAGTCCCTCGTTTTTGCGCTTCTCGGGCGGCACCGCGGCCTGCAGGAACGCAGTGAAGGAGTCGAGCTGCGTAGCCAGGAGGAATGGCACGTTCAGCACGGCTGCGCGTTTGGCGAAGCTCTTGCGGATACGCTTTTTCTCGGTCGAAGTGTAAGTGATGGCGGCGGCGGTCATAACAGCTCCAGTTCAGAATGCAGGAGTCGGAATTCGGGAGTCAGGGGTCACAAGACAGGAATCAGCGATGCGGAATGCCATCGGTCTGATCACTGTCTTCAAGCCTCTGCGCCGTTAATCCGTACTTCTCACAAAGGCAAAAAGGCCGGCAGCCCAAATGCAGAACAGCGGCTGCCAGCCCGATTGCCGTAACGCTTACTTCATTTCGGCTTTGGCGCCGGCCTCGGTCAGCTGCTTGAGGATGTCTTCCGCATCTTTCTTGGACACGCCTTCCTTCACCGCCTTGGGCGCGCCGTCGACCAGGTCCTTGGCTTCTTTCAGGCCCAGGCCGGTGATCGCGCGGACCACCTTGATGACGTTGACCTTGCTCTCGCCACAGGCGTTGAGCATGACGGTGAATTCAGTCTGCTCTTCCGCAGCCGGGGCAGCGGCACCGGCAGCAGCCGGAGCGGCCACGGCGACGGCCGCAGCGGCGGATACGCCGAATTTCTCTTCCATTTCCTTGATCAGGCTGGAGAGTTCGAGCACGGTCATGTTCGAAATTGCATCGAGTAGTTCTGCTCTTGCGATTGCCATTGTTGACTCCTGAATGTTAGGTCGTTTAAGTAGTTGATAACTGGTGTGGAGGTCTGGAAAAGGAGGCTATGCGGCCGCCTTTTCTTTCTGATCGCGAACCGCTGCGAGCGTGCGCACGAATCTGCCGGGCACCTCGTTCAGCGTCTGCACGAATTTGACCACCGGCGCCTGCATGGTGCCGAGCAGGGTGGCGAGCAACTGGTCACGGCCGGGCATGTTGGCGAGCGCGGTAACTTCCTGTGCGGAAATCACCGAGTTCGGCAGACCACCTGCCTTGATCACGAAGCGCTCGTTTGCCTTGGCAAAATCGTTCAGCACCTTGGCGGTCGCGACCGGGTCGGACGAAATACCGTAGACAAGCGGACCGACCAACTTCTCGGCCAGCTTGTCGAACGGCGTGTCCTTGACGGCACGGCGCACCAGGGTGTTTTTCATCACGCGCAGGTACACGCCCGCCTTGCGCGCCTTGGCGCGCAAATCGGTCATGATGCCCACTCCCAGACCGCGGTACTCAGCCACGATGATCGCCTGCGCCTTTGCCACCTGCGCGGACACTTCGGCGACTACCGCTTTCTTCTGCTCGAGATTGAGACCCAAGGTCTACCTCCTATCAAATGCAAAACTAGGAACACTGCGCGCAGATCCAGACCCCCTGCGCGCTGCACTCTTCCTTCTGCGTTACGGTTACGGCGACCTTACATTCAGGAGATGTCCTGGATTGGGGCGCGCCATCTGCGTTGGGCATTGCGGGTGACGGTCGGTGAGTGATGAGTGATAAGTCCATCGCGCATTCTTCCGGCACCAGCTAACGATTAAGTCTTCGGACATTTCGCAATGCCGGATTCAGGTTTCCCGCCGTCCGCCACTGATCGCCCTCGAACCCCAACGGTCTTTGATAACCCGCCTCGGCGATGTCCTGCCGCAGCGGCCCAAAGTCCTTGCGGTTGCGCCCTAGGCGCAACCTGATTATTTCCTATGCGTTCACGCTCGCGGCATCCACGCGAATGCCCGGGCCCATGGTGCTCGATACCGACAGCTTCTGCAGGTAGATCCCCTTGCTGCTGGCGGGTTTGGCCTTGTTCAGCGCTTCGATCAGCGCCTTCAGGTTTTCGCACAGTGCCTCGGGTTCAAAAGAAGCGAGCCCGATCGTGCATTGCACGATGCCCGCCTTGTCGGCGCGGTATTGCACCTGGCCGGCCTTGGCGTTCTTCACGGCGGTCGCGACGTCCGGCGTCACCGTGCCCACTTTAGGGTTCGGCATCAGTCCGCGCGGCCCCAGGATCTGGCCCAACTGGCCGACGATGCGCATGGTGTCGGGGCTGGCGATGATCACGTCGAAATCCATCTTGCCGGCCTTGATCTGCTCGGCCAGGTCTTCCATGCCGACGATATCCGCGCCGGCGGTCTTCGCC
>Ga0315281_10010147_pt1 | contig 13000 bp, 7 predicted proteins | sample YL17G07_0_MG_FD_204540 | JGI IMG/M metagenome (GOLD analysis project Ga0315281, IMG submission 204540) | Sediment microbial communities from Yellowstone Lake, YNP, Wyoming, USA - YL17G07_0 | ecosystem: Environmental > Aquatic > Freshwater > Lake > Sediment | place: USA: Wyoming | collected... | reverse complement strand
TTGCCTATTCGCGCAATGTGTACGAAGTGGCGACCCAGACCCAGGCCGAAGTGACCAAGCTGGCCGAAACCCAGGCTGCCGAAATGAACAAGACCGTCGTCTCGCTGATGGACAAGCTTACCAAGAATGCGCCCGCCGGTTCGGACGTCGCTGTAGCGGCGGTCAAGTCCGCCATGGCCGCTGCCAACTCCGCCTACGACAGCTTCACCAAAGTCGTGAAACAAGCGACCGACATGGCCGAAGCCAATGTTACCGCCGCCACCGCGACCGTGGTGAAAGAAGCCGGCAAAAAGAAAACTGCCTAAACTTTCTTCAAGAAAACGCTGGCAGCTTCTCCTCCTCCTTTGCTGTCAGCGGCCCCGAGGGCAACCTCAGGGCAACTAAACCCCGGGCCGAGACCCGGGGTTTTTTTTGCCTGGGACCCGGCCTGGCCGCGCCGGCTCAACGCTTGTTTTGGACGCAACATGCCCACATATGAGTTGTGACCGGGATCAAGGGGGCGGCGACGGCGCGGTCCACACTATTTGGATTGGGATAAGGAACAAACAAGGTGTCTCCGACCGGGGAAGACCCCGATCGAACGAACAAGGGGGGCGCGCCCCCCTTGAAAATCCCCCGCGAATGCGGGCTCACCCTGTTTCGAATGCTTCGCCATTTCTGCCAATTCTTGATTTATACGAGTCCAAATAACTAAGAGATATTCACTATGCGATCGCGCGATCCGGGATCCTGGATGTGGGCGGAGGCACTGGAACTGTTGCAGGACGCCGAGCGGCTGCAACGCCAGTTCTTCCGCATCGGCGTGCTTCACGACGCACCGCGCTGGGAACCGCCCGTCGATCTGTACGGGAACGGCGATGAACTGACGCTGCTGGTGGCATTACCGGGCGTCACGCCGCAGCAACTCGAAGTCGTGCTTGCGCCTAGCCTGATCATCGTGCGCGGTGAGCGCTCTTTACCCACGAATTCCCGGCACGCCGCCATCCATCGCCTGGAGATCCCTTACGGGCAATTCGAACGCCGTATCGCCCTTCCCGCGGGCCAGTTCGAGCTGTTCGACCGGCGGCTGGAGCATGGCTGCCTGGTGCTCCAACTGCGCCGCCTAACGTGAACGAGAACACCATGCAACTTGAGAAAACACACCCCCAGGCCCAAGCCGAAACCGCTGCCGCCACCGCAGCGATCGATGGCGCGAGCGGCGCGCCCGGCCTGCCCGATGATGCGCTCATCATCGTGCCGGTGCGCAACCTGGTGCTGTTCCCGGGCATGATCCTGCCGATCGCCATCGGCCGTGACAGTTCGATCGCGGGCGCCCAACAGGCGGTAAAGACCGAGCGTCCGATCGGCATACTGTTGCAACGCGATCCGGAGATCGACCGCCCCGGGCTGGAGGATCTATGCGTGATGGGGACGCTTGCCAATGTTCTTCGCTATGTCACGACGCCGGACGGCACGCATCACATCATCTGCCAGGGTCAGCAGCGGTTTCGCGTGGTCGAACTGCTGCACGGCCATCCCTTCATCGTGGCCCGCGTGGGTCTGATCGAAGAACCCGATGGGATCGGCACCGAAATCGAGGCACGCTTCATGCAACTGAAGGAACGCGCGCTTCAGGTGCTGCAACTCACGCCTCAGGCGTCGCAGGAACTCGTGGGCGCGGTGCAGGGCGTGGCTTCGCCGGCGGCGCTGGCCGACATGGTTGCCGGCCTCATGGATATCAAGGCGACGGAGAAGCAGAAGCTGCTCGAAGCCGTCGATCTGCAACAACGGCTGGACGGCGCACTGGAGTTGCTTGCCCAACGCCTGGAGGTGCTGCGACTATCGCGCCAGATCGATGAGCGCACCAAGGCCAGCATGGACGAGCGCCAGCGCGAGTATCTGCTGCGCGAGCAGATCAAGTCGATCCAGAAAGAACTCGGCGAAGGCGCAGAGGGAAATGCCGCTGAAATCGCAGAGATCAGGAACGCCATCGCCGACGCGCAAATGCCTGAAGAAGTGGAAAAGCAGGCGACCAAGGAACTGAAGCGCCTGGAGCGGATGTCCGATGCGTCGGCCGAATACTCGATGGTGCGGACCTATCTCGACTGGCTGATCGAATTGCCGTGGAAAGCGCCCGAGGTGAGTGCCATCGACATCGCCGAGGCAAGACGTATTCTCGGCGAGGACCATTTCGGCCTGGAAATGGTGAAAAAGCGCATTCTGGAATTCCTGGCGGTGCGCAAACTCAACCCGGATGGCCACGGGCCTATCCTTTGCTTTGTCGGCCCACCCGGCGTGGGCAAGACCTCGCTCGGACTAAGCATCGCTAGGGCGCTGGGACGCAAGTTCGTGCGCGTATCCCTGGGCGGAGTGCACGACGAGGCGGAGATCCGCGGCCATCGCCGCACCTATATCGGCGCCCTTCCGGGCAACATCGTCCAGGCGCTCAAAAAAGCCGGGACACGCGGCTGCGTCATGATGCTGGATGAGATCGACAAGGTTGGCGCCGGCATTCATGGCGATCCCTCGGCGGCGCTGCTCGAAGTGCTCGATCCCGAGCAGAACGCCAGCTTCCGCGACAACTATCTCGCCGTGCCCTACGATCTGTCGCGCGTGCTGTTCATCACCACGGCCAACGTGCTCGATACCGTTCCCGGGCCGCTGCGCGACCGGATGGAGATCGTTCACCTTCCAGGCTACACGCAGGAGGAAAAGCTCGAGATCGCGCGCCGCTATCTGGTGCAGCGTCAGTTCGCGGACAATGGCTTGAAGCCCGAGCAGCTTGAGATTTCCGGCGCGGCGCTTTCGGCCATCATCCGCGATTACACGCGCGAGGCCGGCGTGCGCTCGCTGGAACGCGAGATCGGGGCAGTTTGCCGCCGCATGGCGGTAAAGATCGCGGAAGGTGAATTAAGCACGGCGCGCATCGACGAGGGCGATCTCGCCGACATCCTCGGCCCGGCCAAGTTCGAGAACGAAGTGGCGCTGCGCGCGGGAATGCCCGGCGTGGCGACCGGGCTCGCCTGGACACCGGTGGGCGGAGACATCCTGTTCATTGAAGCGAGCAAGAACGTGGGCAGCGGCAAACTCATACTGACGGGCCAGCTCGGCGACGTGATGAAGGAGAGCGCCCAGGCCGCACTCACGCTGGTAAAATCGCGCGCCGCAAACCTGGGCATCGATGCCGCGGCATTCGAGCGCACCGACGTGCATGTCCACGTTCCGGCCGGCGCTATCCCGAAGGACGGCCCCAGCGCCGGCGTGGCTATGTTCATCGCGCTGGCGTCGCTGTTCACGGACAGGAAGGTCCGCACCGACGCCGCGATGACGGGCGAAATCAGCCTGCGCGGCCTGGTGCTGCCGGTGGGCGGGATCAAGGAAAAGGTCCTCGCCGCGATGCGCGCCGGCATCAGCCGGGTGATGTTGCCCGCGCGCAACCGCAAGGATCTCGAGGAAGTGCCGGCCGAGGCGAAGCGGAAGCTGGAGTTCGTGTTTCTCGAGGACGTGGACGATGCGGTGCGCATCGCCATCGAGCCCGCCGGCGAAATTGCGCGGCCAATCTCCTCCGTCGACGCCTGAAGTCCACCGAGATTTTGATTATTGTCATGATCCAAAACCGGGGAGCGCGTAGGCTCATCGTAGAAGTTCGGGGCCCGGCTCGAGTTTAGCGGCGAAAAGCGATTGAGCCTGGCGCCTGCCACCTCAAATAGCGCGGGAGACAGCGGTACCCGCTTTTATCAACAGAGAAAGGAGCTTAATCATGGGCAATCTCACTCGTTGGGATCCGTTCAACGAAATCGCGCGTTTCGATCCGTTCCGGGACATGAACGATTATTTCAAGGGCTTCATGCTGCGGCCCGTGTTCCAGGGCCTGGAGGCCGAACCCGAGATCAAACTCGAGATATCGGAAGCGGACAAGGCCTACACGGTCAAGGCGGATGTCCCCGGCGTGAAGAAAGAGGATATCCAGGTGTCGATCGAGGGCAATCAAGTTTCCATCAGCGCCGAAGTCAAGCACGAAAAGGAAGAAAAGGAGGGCAAAAAGCTGGTCCGCAGCGAGCGCTACTACGGCAAGCAATTCCGCAGCTTTACCCTCGCCCACGACATCGACGAAACCAAATCGGAAGCCGAGTACAGCGATGGTGTGCTGAAGCTGACCCTGCCGAAGAAAGCCGGCACCGAAACGAAGAAGCTCGCAATCAAATAGCTTACCGCGCTGTTCCGAGGCTGCTTCCGTTGTTCCGAGGCTGTTTCAGGGATGCTGAAACAGCCTCCAAGCAAAAGCGTTGGCATCGCCGCCGGCGAAACCACGGACTGAAGACGACGCCCGACCAGGTTGTTGGTCGTCCGGGGCCGGCCTGAGCCGGCAACCGGCCAGCACTCGCTGAAGTTGACCCGTTAGCAAGCCGCTTTCGAACTGTCTGATTGGGCTCTGACGGCAATTCTGTTAGCGCACACGGCCGCGTCTGAAGTCGCGGACGATTTCGCGCGCCGCATTGCGTCCGGGCAAGCCCGACACGCCGCCGCCCGGATGCGCGCCCGAGCCACACAGATACAATCCGGCCAGCGGCATGCGGTAGTTCGCGTTTCCCAATACCGGCCGCGCGCTGAACAACTGGTCGAGCGAAAGCGCGCCGTGAAAAATATCGCCGCCGGTGAGACCGAAGCGGCGTTCGAGGTCGAGTGGCGTCAGCGTCATGCGTCCGAGCACCAAGGCGCGGAAATTCGGCGCAAATCCGTTCACGGTGTCGATTACCCGGTCCGCCGCGGCCTCACGCAAGTCATCCCAGCTTTTGCCGTCCGCGAGTACCGGGTTGAAGTGCTGGCAGAACAGGCTCGCTACGTGCGACCCCTTCGGCGCGAGCGTGTCGTCCACCGTGCTCGGGATCAGCATTTCAACTATCGGCAGCCTGGCCATGTCGCCGCTGCGTGCATCGAACCAGGCCTGCTCCATATACGCGAGCGAGGGCGCCATGATGATGCCCGATTGATGGTGTATTCCCGCTGCGGGCAGGCAGGCGAAATGCGGCAACCCGGACAAGGCCACGTTCATGCGCAGCGTCCCCGATGCGCAGCGGTAGTTCTTCATACGCTCAAGGAAATCCGGCTCGACTTGCCGTGGCTCGATGAGCTCGAGAAACAACAGTTTTGGATTCACGTTTGCCGCGACCGAGCGCCCCGCAATTTCGCGCCCATCCCTCAGCACCACGCCTGTCGCCCGCCCGTTCCTGACCATGACCTTCGCGACTTCGGCGTCGCAGTCGATGCTGACGCCACGCAGCCTCGCCTCCACCGCCATCGCCTCGCTGATCGCACCCATGCCCCCGATGGCGTGGCCCCACTGCCCCGGCTTGCCGTTCACTTCGCCGAATACATGATGCAGCAGCACGTAGGCCGAGCCCGGCGCGTACGGACTCGCGAAGTTTCCGACCACGGCATCGAAGCCGAACGCCGCCTTGAGTGGCGCCGACTCGAACCATGCATCGAGCAGATCGCCCGCGCTTTTTGCAAACAGCGCGAGGAGATTGCGCTTGGCCGGCAGCGAAAGCCTGTTCACGCTCTTCATGGCTTTCAGCGCCGGCAGAATTTCGGCGAGACCGCCACCGATATTGGGCGGCGTTTCGAGTGACAGCCCGTGAATCGTCTGCGCGGCCGCCTCCAGCATGGCGTAGTAGGCGGGCAGGCGTTCGGCATCGGGTTTCGAGTAGCGCGCGACTTCCGCTTGCGTGGCGGCGAGTCCCCCGCCAAGCTTGAGATACGCGCCGGCTTGTGCCGACAGCGGCAGGAAGTTCGCGATCGGCCGCTCGACGATCTTCAATCCATGGCGCGCGAGATTGAGATCAGCAATGACCTTCGGGTGCAGCAGGCTGACGGTGTAGGCTGCCGTGGAGTTGCGGAATCCCGGATGAAACTCTTCGGTCACCGCGGAGCCGCCGACTATGCCGCGGCGTTCGAGCACCCGGACCGAGAGACCGGCTCGGGCCAGATAGCAGGCGCAGGCAAGGCCGTTGTGGCCGCCGCCGATAATGACGACATCATGATGGTCCGCGACCGGCGGCATGCGCGCTCTCCAAACCTGGACGGTGTCGCGCATTCTACGGGATCCGCGGTTTGGCGGTGTGTCGGAGCCGGATCTCCCGCGTGCCGCCCCGCCTGACACTGTGCATTTCGCGCCGGAGAGTTTATGCTGCCGGTCTCCGCGCCCACAACAAAGAGGATACGTACCATGCCCAGACTTGAAGCCCGGTCCGCCGCCGCCGTCCTCGCCGGCGTTCTCCTGTTTCTGACCCAGCTGACGTCGGCGCAAGTCACGGAGCCCGACGGCACTGCTGCGGCCACTCCCCCCGCGGCCTCCGCGGGGAGCCAGCCAGGCGGCGCCGCGCAGCCCAAGCCGTTCACGGACGTGGTCAAGGAGGCCAAGGAAATCCCCGGTTTTTTCACGCTTTATCGGAAGGACGAAAAAGTCTGGCTAGCCATCGCGCAGAATCAATTCGACCTGCCCTTCAGCTTCAGCTACAACATCCCGAGCAGCATCGGCGAGCGCGGGCTCTACGGCAGCCAGATGGGCGATAGCCACCTGGTTGTGTTCCGCAAGATCGGCAACCAGATCCAGCTCGTCGCCAAGAACACCAGGTTCTTCGCCCAGGCGGGCACGCCCCAGGCGCGGTTCGTTGCCGAGAGTTTCTCGGATAGCCTGCTCGCCAGCGCTGCCGCGGCTTCGACGCCCCACCCGGAAACCAAGGCCGTGCTGGTGGAGGTCAACAGCCTGCTGTTCGCCGACATCCCCGGCTACCTGACCCGGCTGGAAACCGTGTTCCGCATGCCCTTTGCGCTGGATCCGAGAAACACCAGCATTTCCCGCACCGACAATACGCGCGACATGACCGGCGTGCAGGTGCAGGCGCATTTCAGGGTACCCAAGCTGCCAGCGCCGCCCCTGACCCCGCCCACGCCGCCGACGCCGGCGCCGCCACCGCCGCCACAGACCACACCGGACCCGCGCAGCCTGTTCGTGAGTTTCTATTACAGTTTCGCGCGCTTGCCGGAGACTCCCATGTCGCCCCGGCTGGCCGACGAGCGCGTGGGGCATTTCGTCACCACCCGCGCCGACTACACCGAGGACACCACGCCGAAGACCAAGGTCCATTACGTAAACCGCTGGCGCCTGGAGAAGCAAGATCCGACCGCTGTCCTGTCCGAACCCAGGGAGCCGATTACCTACTGGATCGACGGCAACGTTCCCGGGAAATACCGCAAGGCGGTGAGCGACGGCATACTCGAATGGAACAAGGCGTTCGAGAAAGCGGGCATCAGGAACGCGCTCGTTGTCCGACAGCAAACGGATAAAGACAATTTCGACACCATGGATGCGCGCCACGCGTCGGTGCGCTGGTTCGCCGGCGCCGACGTCGGCTTTGCCATCGGGCCGTCCAAGGTGGACCGGCGCAGCGGGGAAATCCTCGATGCCGATATCGGCATGTCCGATGTCTTCGCCCGAGGCGCGCGACTGCTGGTGGCGGAGGATCTGGGCAAGCCCCTAACCTTCGATGCCAGCCCCGCCGGCATGTCCGACTTCCGCCAGCAAAATCTTTTCCTCTCATGCAACTATGCGGCGGAAACAGCCCCCGAATTGCACTTCGGCCTGGACCTGCTGGAGTCCCGCGGCCTGGCGATGGACGGCCCCGAGGCAGAAAAGCTGGCGCAGGAGTACGTCAAGGAAATCATCATGCACGAGGTCGGTCACACCCTCGGCCTGCGCCACAACTTCCGCTCCTCGACGATCTACACGCTCAAACAGATCCAGGACCCGGCATTCACGGCAGTCCACGGCCTCACGAGTTCTGTCATGGACTATATTCCCTTCAACCTGGCGGCCAAAGGCGAAGCACAGGGGGAATACACGATGTCCACCCTGGGGCCCTATGACTACCTGGCAATCGAATACGCCTACCGTCCCCTCGATTCGAAGGACGAGAAAGCCGAGTTGGCGCGGATCGCCGCTCGCACGTCCACGGACCCGCGCCTGGTCTACGGTACCGACGAAGATGCCGGCTACGGCAATATCGCCATCGGCATCGACCCCGAGGTCAACCGCTTCGACCTGGGATCGGATCCCCTCGAGTACTACAAGAAGCGCATGAAGCTGACGCGGGAGCTGTGGGATCGCCTGGAAGCGCTGAAACTCGAGCCTGGCGAAAGCTACGAGCGCCTCAGCCGCTCGTTCGCCTCCGGTTTCCGGCAGTTGACCCGGGTGGCGCCGCTGGTCGCCAAGTATGTAGGCGGCATCAGGCATGTGCGCGACCGCGCCGGGACCGATCGCCCGCTCTACGAACCGACGCCGGCGGCGAAGCAGCGCGAAGCGCTGGCCTTGGTCACCGACGGTCTGTTCAAAGTGAACAGCTTCAAGCTCAAGCCCGGGCTGGTGGCGCGACTGTCTATCGACCACTTCGAGCGCACACCCAACCCCGACGTCTCCATCGCCAACAGCGTGCTCAATCTACAGAAGGCCGTGCTCGACGTACTGCTTGCCGACAACGTCGCCCAGCGCCTGCTCGATTCCCAGGACAAGGTCGCGAACCCGGCGTCGTTGCTGAAGCTATCCGAACTTTACGACGCCCTGCAGGACGCCATCTGGTCGGAGTTGCGCACCGGCGCCGAGATCACACCCCTGCGACGCAACCTGCAGCGCGAGCACCTGAAGCGCCTCGCCACCATGCTGGTCAAGCCCTCTGCGGCGACGCCGGCGGATGGCCGCAGTCTCCAGCGCGAGAACGCCTTGCAGCTCAGCCGCCAGATCCGGTCGGCGCTGGCAAAGCAAAAGAGCAAGGAAGCGAAAGCCCACCTGGCGGAGAGCCTGGCGACGCTGACCGAGGCGATCAAGGCGCCGCTGCAGAGGGCGGGCGTCTGATGGTGGCCGGCATCCGAGGGCTGGCGAAAATCCGCGGATGCCGTCGGCTTGGTCGACCGCCGACGCGAGGTCATCCAAAACGCCAGACGGCGTGTGGCGAATCTTTACGGAAGCCGGGTCCGGTCGCGATGTCGAACGCCTTGGCGATGCCGGACCACTCTTCGAGATAGCGGAGCCCAGTCCAGCCCGACACGCTGTTGTCGACGATAAACAGATCTTTGCCTTTTTTTTCCGCGTTCATCGCTTGCTCACCCCGTCGAGATCGTCTGCATCGAAGCCGGGCCCCCACTCGCGCCACCCAGAAAGTAGTGGGAAGTATAGTCCGAGTAATGCCCCTCTCCCCATAAGGCATTTGGCGTAGTTCTCTAGCTGTTCCCGGTACCGCTCCTGCTCCCGATCCAGGAATCCCTCGATGTCGGTGCCTTCGTGGCCGCTCGCCTTGTAGTCCACGATCCAGCGCTTGCCGTCCGCGCCGGTAAAGCTGCGGTCGATGACCAGGTTGCGCGTCTCGCCTTCGATCACGGCGGTGAGACGGTATTCGTTCTTCGCGTCCTGCTGCGGTCCGAGCAGCCAGCGGCCGCGCGGGTCGGCAAGTGCGCTGGCGAGCGCGTTGGCTACGCGCTCCGCGGCAGCAGCAAGCTGCGCCTGCGCTACGCCGCGCGCGGCGAGTTCGTTGTTGAAACCTGCACGCAGGGACTGGATGCGCGCCGCGCCCCAGCCTTCGAGTTCATCCTCGGCGATCTTCTGCAGCCAGCGATGAACCACGCTGCCGACGTGGCGCGCGGTCTCGCCCGCCCAGGAGTATTCGATGTCGTCTTGGGCGTGCACGGTTTCGCCCGGCGCGGTCCATGCGAGCGAGGGCGGCGCTTCGGGCATGGACCAGGCGGAGACCAGCCGGCGCAGCGACTGGTCCGGGACCATGTCACCGCCCGCTTCCTCAATCGCCGATGCGACCGTGGCCGTCGCGGCAGTGCGTTGAAACTCGCCCGACACCACCGGCCAGAGCTTTGCCAGCAGGCTGCGCGCGTCGGGATTGCGGGCCGCCTGCGCTCCGTCCTCGACTACAAGCCGCGTCTCACCCAGCAAATGCAGGCGCTGCTTCGCGCGCGTGGCCGCGACGTAGAGCAGGCGGCCGTCTTCGTGGGATGCTTTCTCGGCGGTGAGCTGTTTGATCCAGGCGTAGATCGGATTGTCTTCGGCCCCGGTTTCCTCGATCGGCGCGAGCAGCAGATTCGTGCCGGATACGAGGCTGCGCGAATTGGACGCGTCCGGGTTCGCCGGGCGTTCCATCCACAGGAAAAGCTGCTTGCCCGCGGCAGGCGGCACCCTGCCCAGGCCGGGCACGATGACATGATCGAACTCCAGGCCCTTCGCCTTGTACATGGTCATGATCTGCACCGCGTCGTCGCCGGCAGCCATGTCGGGCAGGGCGTAGAGCTGATCCAGACTTTGCTCGAACGCGTGGAAGTCGGCGATGGCACCGGCTTCCTCCTTCGATTCGAGATGATCGAGGTAGGCTTCAGCGTCCTCGAGATCGGTGGCGGATGCGGAGCAAGCGGGGCCGCCGAGCGCGAGCCAGCAGCCTTCGACCGCATCGCGCAGGGACGATCGCTGGCGACCGGCGAGCGCGGCGGCAAAGACGGGACGCACACGCGCCAAGCGCAAGCGCGCGTCGGCGCCGAGCGCCGCCAGACGCGCCGGGTCATGCATCAGTTCCCACACAGTCGATTGGCTGGAGAGCGGCTGTGGAAGCGGGTCTACGGGCGCTTGTCCCGTTTGGGATGCCACCACAATCCCGCGCTCACTGCGTTCGCCGCCTCCTTGGGCAAAAGGGGCAGAAGCTTGAGGCGATGCGAAGTCGCTGCCGGCAATCGCGTGCAGGTCGGCGAGCGCCAGGCCGCACCAGGGAGCGCGCAGGACGGCGAGCCAGGCGAGGCGGTCGCCGCGATGCGCGAGCGCGCGGGTGAGCGCGAGCAGGTCCTGCACTACGGGGCGGTCATCGAGGCGATCGATTTCGATTGCGCGGAACGCGAGGCCCGCGCGTTTCAATTGCGGCACGATTTCGCGCAGGTGATTGCGCCCGCGAACGAGGATTGCAGTGCTCTGACCTATTCCATGCTTCGCGCCCGCGGCCGCAATAGCGGCGACTATGTTCGCCACCGCCGCGGCTTCGCCAACGTTGCCGCGGTCGCCGCCCGCAAACAGCGGATGGATTTCGACTGCGTCGCCTTCGAGGCGCGGATGCACCGCCTGAGATTCGGTGTAGGCCACCGCGCCCGAGCCGATGTCCTCGCGCTCGGGCATCACCTGCCGGAAGGCCTGGTTCACCCAATCGACAATGCCGGCCTGCGAACGGAAATTGGCCGACAGTTCCAGCGGTGCCAGCACGACGGTGCCGATGCCCTCGGCACGCGCCTTCAGAAACAGCCCGACCTCGGCTTCGCGAAAGCGGTAGATCGACTGCATCGGATCGCCGACGGCAAACAGCGTGCGGCCGTCATCGGGCATCCAGCCGGCGGTGAGCCGCGCCACAAGCTCGAACTGGCTGATCGAGGTGTCCTGGAACTCGTCGATCAACAGATGCCGTATCTGGTAATCGAGCCTGAGCGCGAGATCTGTCGGCCCCCCTGCGTCTTCGAGCGCGAGCACGGCGCGTTGCGACACTTCGGTGAAATCGACCTGCCCGCGCGACTGGAACACGAGCTTCAGTTGCGCCACCGCGCGCTTCAGCAAGCCGGTGATCGCTTCCAGCAGCTGCCATTGCGCGTCGGTGTAAGCAGCAGGAGGAAGCCTGCGCGTGTCAGCGAGAGCGGTCCGAAGCCGCTCGCCGGCCAGCGCTGCGATGAACGCGGCGAGGCGATCCTTCCACGTCTTGCCCGCGTCGCCCGCGGGAAAACCGTGGCGCTTGTCCACCCTGGCGCGCCATGTGCCGTTGCTGGTGAGCAGAACGTCGGCGAGCGCTGCCCAGCCTTGCACGTCGTCCCCGCCGGGGAACGCGGCGAGCAGCGCCTCGCCGCGATTGCCCAGCGAATAATTGGCAATGGCGAGCAGCTCGCCGCGCTCCGGCAAGGGCAGCAGCGCCTGCACCTGATCAAGCACCGCGCGCCGCTCCGCTGCCAGCGCGCGTTCGAGCCCGGCACGCTCGTTCGCCATCACGTGGCGCAGCCAGTGATCGCGCCGGCGCAGCATTTCGATCAGCAGTTCTTCGACGCGCTCGATGTTATTGTCCAGGTGCACCAGCAGCCGCTCGACAAAATCGGCGGCGGGATCTTTCGCTTCGATCAGTTCGACCGTTGCGCGCGCGGCCTCCACATAAAGCGCGCCGGCGTCCTCGATGCTCTCCGGCTGCGAGCCGAATTTCGACAGCAGCGGCATCTGCCGGGTGAGCGCGGCGCACAGGGAATCGATGGTCTGGATGCGCAGCCGCGCCGGGCCGTCGATTATGCGCCAGCCGCGCGCGCCGTCGCGCGTCAGCGCCGCGCGCGCCAGCTCGAGCGTGCGCCGCTGGTGTCCGGAGTTTGGCTCAAACCCGGGCTCGGACCCAAGTTTGGACCCGGGCTCGGACCCGGGGGCCTCGCCCGCGATCGCCTGCGCCAACGCATTGATCACGCGCTCGCGCATTTCGGCCGCGGCTTTCCTGGTGAAGGTGATGGCAACGATTTCCTCGGGCTCGTTCACCGTCGCCAGCAGGCCAAGGTAGCGCTGGATCAGGAGCTCGGTCTTGCCCGAGCCCGCCGGCGCCTGGACAATGAACGAGCGCGCCGGCGAGAGCGCCTGTTCGCGTGCTTCGAGGTCGGGGATGAGCGCGGGGTCAGACATGCGCCGCTCCGTGCTTGCCAACATCGCCAACCAGATTCGGCGTCTTAGGCACTGTCGCACACAAACACCAGACCTGCGCGCAGCGCGCGCCAACCGTGTTTTCCGTGCGGATGAAAAGCGCATCCGCACGGAAAACACGGTTATGGATGAAAGCAACAGCGGTCTGCGGTTGGTTTTTATCCGAGAACGATCGCTGCTGTTCGACCTGTCCCCCTACGTTCGCCGCTGTCGGCACGCGGTCATTGCGCGCTGCGCGCGCCAACCGTGTTTTCTGTACGGATGAAAAGCACATCC
>Ga0315281_10010146_pt1 | contig 13002 bp, 14 predicted proteins | sample YL17G07_0_MG_FD_204540 | JGI IMG/M metagenome (GOLD analysis project Ga0315281, IMG submission 204540) | Sediment microbial communities from Yellowstone Lake, YNP, Wyoming, USA - YL17G07_0 | ecosystem: Environmental > Aquatic > Freshwater > Lake > Sediment | place: USA: Wyoming | collected... | reverse complement strand
CTGCGCGAGCAACTCAAGGCTGTTCTGGCTGAGGCGCTGCTGCGATGAATACCGATCAAAAATTTCGTTGTCCCGGCGCAAACGGCATCCGGGATTGGTCACACGCTGTGTGACCAATTGCATCAAAGTATCTGCGCATGACTCAGGGCAAAGCATGAAAGCGAAGAAAGCAGTAGCCAAAACCAATTCGGGCGGCAGATCTACGCGTGGAGACCAGATTCGCTCCGCGTCGCGGAGCGATTTCTACCAATCTGTCGCGGACATCCTTCGCGCCGCGCGCGCCAATGCTTATCATGCCGTCAACTTCACCATGGTCGAGGCCTACTGGAACGTCGGGCGGATGATCGTCGAGGAAGAACAACAGGGAAAGGAGCGGGCGGAATACGGCGCCGCGCTGCTCAAGAACCTGTCCATCCGGCTGACCGGGGAGTTTGGAGCAGGGTTTGATGAGCGGGAATTGCGGCGGATGCGGCAGTTCTACCTATCATCGCCAATTCGGGGCGCACTGCGCCCCGAATTGACATGGACACATTACCGGCTACTTCTACGGGTGGAAAAACCCGACGCCCGCGCGTGGTACCTGAAAGAGGCAGCCGATCAGAACTGGAGTACCCGCGCCCTGGAGCGGCAAATCAACTCGCTGTACTACGAACGTCTGCTGCTGAGCCGCGATCATGCGCCAGTCATCGAGGAAATGCAGGTGAAAACCGCTCCTCTCGCTCCAGCGCCCAAGGATTTCATCAAGGACCCCTACGTCCTGGAGTTTCTCGGCATTCCGGATGCGCACAAATTCCGTGAAGCCGACCTCGAACAGGCCATCATCGATAAACTCCAGGCCTTCATGTTGGAACTGGGAAAAGGTTTCGCCTTCGTCGCCCGCCAGCAACGTATTAGCACCGAGACCAAGGATTTCTTCATTGACCTGGTCTTCTACAACTACATCCTCAAGTGCTTCATCCTCGTTGATCTGAAAACGGGCGAGCTGACCCATCAGGACATCGGGCAGATGGACATGTACGTGCGCCTGTTCGAGGACACGGTGAAAGGCGCGGACGACAACCCTACAGTGGGGCTTATCCTCTGTACCGAGAAGGACCATACCGTCGCCAAGTATTCGGTACTGAGCGAAAGCAATCAGCTTTTTGCATCCAAGTACCGACTCTACCTGCCCAGCGAGGAGGAATTGCGTGCCGAGATTGAGCGCGAACGGGGGCTAGCGGTGAGGGAGCAGGAGGCGCGGTATGGGGTTTGATGTTCAGGGAATCAATCTTACCGAAGATGGCATCTTCGAGACAATGATTGGTCTTTGGACTGGCAAGGAGCAGGCAAAACGCATGGCAATATCCGTTTGATAACCGGAACGTAGAGCTCTATGCACCCTCTGATACAGGAAAAGCGCGCGGACATTGCCCTACTTTGCCGGCGTTACCGCGTTCGACATCTGGAGGTTTTCGGTTCCGCCGCGCGCGGCGACGATTTTGACCCAGCCAGCAGCGACGCCGACTTTCTCGTCGAATTCGAACCCGAGAGCGACCTGCCGGCGCTCGAAGAATTCTTCGGATTTCAGGCCGACCTCTCCCGCCTGCTCGAACGCTCCGTGGACTTGGTCGAGGAACGGGCCGTTCGCAATCCCTACGTGCTCGCCAATATCAACCGCACGCGTGAGCTTGTCTATGCAGCATGATTCCCGAGCTTACCTCTGGGATGTGCGTCAGGCCACTGCTCCGCGCGAAGGTCGCGGCCCTGCTCGACGAACTGGGCCCGCCCTGAGATGAACCCGCAGCGATTGCTACAACACTTCGACCGCATTGCCGAGGCGTCAGACGCCGTGCCGCGGCTGCGGCGGTTGATTCTGGATTTGGCGGTGCGGGGGAAACTGGTTGAGCAGGACCCGAATGACGAACCGGCGGCTGAACTGCTCAAGCGGATTCAGGCGGAGAAGGCGCGGTTGGTGAAAGAAGGGAAAATCAAGAAGCACGAACTGCCACCTCAGATTGAGGGTGAAGAACTGCCATTCAAGCCTCCATTGGGGTGGTGTTGGGCGAGTTTGGCTGCTACCAGCCGGAGAATTCATTACGGCTTCACTGCCTCAGCCAATCAGTCAATCAAGGACGTTCGTCTACTGCGAATCACCGACATCCAGAACAATTCTGTCGAGTGGTCGTCTGTTCCCGGATGCGAAATATCCGAACCCGAGATTTGCCAATATAAACTCGAACAGGGCGATATCTTGATCGCGCGGACGGGCGGTACGATTGGAAAAAGCTTCCTCGTTAGGCAGATACCGGTTACGGCGGTCTTTGCGTCTTATTTGATTCGTGTCCAAGGTTCGCCAGAGCTTTACGACCAATACCTGAAACTATTCTTGGAGTCGCCCGTGTATTGGAAGCAGTTGCAGGATGGTTCGAGGGGAGGCGGGCAACCCAACGTCAATGGGCAGACGCTCGGACGGATGATCGTCGTGCTCCCACCGCTCGCCGAACAACACCGCATCGTCGCCAAGGTGGATGAATTGATGGCGCTGTGTGATCGGTTGGAGGCGGCGCAGGCGGAGCGGGAGAGCCGGCGGGATCGGCTGGCGGCAGCGTCTCTGAATCGTCTGAACAACGGCGCGAATGCCGAGTCCTTCCGCGAGCACGCCCGCTTCCACCTCCGCCACCTCTCGCGCCTCACCACCCGCCCCGAGCACATCCAACAATTGCGCCAAGCCATTCTCAGCCTCGCCGTCCGCGGCCAATTGGTTCCACAAGACCCAAACGACGAACCCGCGTCCGAATTGTTCAATCGGATTCAGGCGCAAAAGGCACGGCTGGTGAAGGAAGGCAAGATTAAGCCGCCGCCGCTTCCCGCAACTCCCGAAGACAAAATGCCATTTCGGCTACCAACCGATTGGGAATGGGTGCGTTTTGGTGAACTCATCATTGACGCAGATGCAGGATGGAGCCCGAAGAGCGAAGGCTTCCCGAGATCAGGCGTCAAATGGGGTGTGCTGAAAGTCAGTGCGGTGTCGTGGAACAAGTTTCTCCCTGAGGAAAACAAGCAACTGCTGCCCGGAATAAGGCCACCGGAAGCTGCCCAAGTTCATGCAGGCGATTTTCTGATTTCGAGAGCCAATACGAGCGAACTGGTGGCGAAGTGTGTTGTCGTCGATAAGGAGCCGCGCAATCTAATTCTCAGCGACAAGATCGTCAGACTTCAGATTGCTGAGAGGTGCAGCAAGAAGTTCCTCTGCATGGTCAACAATCATGCGGAGTACGCTCGCTCGTATTATGCCGAGGAAGCTTCTGGCACGAGCTTGTCGATGAAGAATGTCTCAAGATCGGTCATTTACGCACTAGCCATCCCTTTCCCGCCCTTCTCCGAGCAACGTCGCATCGTCGCCAAAGTCGACGAACTGATGACCCTCTGCGACCAGCTAGAGGCGCAACTCACCACCAACCAAACTGAAAACCGCCACCTTCTCGATGCCATCCTCCACCACGCTCTCGCCCTTGCCGCGTAATTCATCTGTAGAAAAAAATATTGCATGGACATCTCACCCGATAAACAAAACATCGACCGCGTTTTCTCCAACACGGCTTACTACATCGATTTCTACCAGCGCGACTACCGCTGGACGGACGAGCCTGTCCTACGGCTGCCGGGGCAAGCCGCAACCACCTTAGGTCCGGCGCAACCTGTTGCCTATGTCTTAGTGTTTTGGCGGTATCTCAAGCGGAGGTATGTATGAGCGAAGCCTTGGAGCGATTTTCACCGCAGTCGAAATCTGCAATAACGACACTACTCCGGGGAAGTAGTCTTGGCGAGGGCAAAGAGTCCATCGGGCCTCTCGATCAAAACGCGAAGCTAGTCTTAAGACTCGTCAGTGAGAATTTCATACCTCTAAGCAATAGCTCAGGGCAAGAGCGGGCCAATTCCTTCATGTCGAGTTATAGGGTGCTTAAGACTGAAAGTTTGACGGGCACAGCAGATAGGAATCCTTCGCCGAAAGAGCAACTAGCCGCCTCAACGGAAGTTGTGGAAAGCAAGCCACGAGCGCGTCCCATAAAACCGAACTGGAGACTTCAGGAGCTACGAGCAACTTCATTCAGAGGGCTCGCGCCACCGAATGAAGAGGTAACAGTCCCGTTCTACGGGCAATCAACCCTAATATTCGGACCAAATGGCGCTGGAAAGAGCAGTCTATTGGGTGCCATCGCCTGGGTATTCACGAACGTCGCGCCTACCGACGCAGATGAGCCAGAGGATAAAGCGGATTTTTTCGGCCGCCCATCCACATCGTCCCCTGCAAAAAAGGTTGGCCAGTGGCCAATCCACCATACTCTTCCGTCCGGCGATTTGAAGAATGCAGTGGTCGTAACGTCTGTGAAGATTCATTTGCGGTCGGCAGACGGGGCTAGTGAGAAATGGCTATGGCGAAGCGACCTCGATACATTGCAGGAAAGCGATGACGGCGAAACTTGGAAGCCCTGTAATGACCTTTCCGATCTGGGTATTGAGCCACTCGATCTGCAGTTGTCTCTGCTCGCGCCGATGATCTTCGGCCGGAAAACGGTGGAGAAAGCCGATGAGACGCGACAACTCCTACAATTGATGCTTGGCTACGACGATCTCGTATCGCTCGGCACATTAGCCGGAAACATCGGCATAAATCGGACGGCGCTTGAGACTTCGGAGACTAAAAATCTCAATGAGCGGAAAGCCAAAATTGCGGCCGCCTTCGCCTCTCTCCCTGCAGAGCTTGACGAGAGCTGTCTAATTAAACCCGAATTGCAAATACTTGCCTCGGACGACGCCATCACTCTAGATAAAGTCAAAGAGGCGACGCACAGCGTATGTCTGGAAACTGCCGAACGGGAAAAAGACCTCGCAACAGCACTTGGGCTTGCGACAAGCCAGCAAGAAGTTCCCAAAGGGATAGGTGAAAAGCTGATCGGCGCCGTAACAGTTCTTCAACTGGAATCTAATAAGGCGTTTTCGCGTTTTTCACAGATTGAACTTGGAGTTGCATTACCGCAGTCGAATGAAAAATCAAGCGAAGCAAGACTACAAGAATTGCAGAATGCACTTACTACCTTTTCAGAAAGCGTAAAGACAAACATAGAACAGCGCTACGAATGGTGGAAACGAGAATACGAACCTCATAGCCGTGCGTCGTTGCTTCTGCTGGCATCCCAATACTATGATCACGATAAGCAGCTTTGCCCGGTATGCGAGCGGTCTATTGCATCGTTGCCGGTGATGCAACAACTTGTGGAACTCAAAGGATTGCCTCTAGAGCTTCAGCGTGCTATTGGAGATTTTTTCAGGGACTTGGGTGACAAGCTCGACGCGATACTTCCTGCGAGCGTTGCGGGGCTAGGCGACACCGCAATTAGCGGGCGAATTGAAGAAGATTGGAAGGCCTTGAAGGCACGACTTGATCCGGTTTTCCTTCCGCTATGTGCTCTTCGGGATGCTAAGGTTGCAGAGCTTGCTACAAGCGCAACGTTAGAAGCGCCGCCGCTACAAAATCTTCTTCCGAGCGATTGTGATATAGGGTTTAAGGAGGCCGCGCGAGCATTCATCGAAAAGCTGCAGAAAGCTCAATATCTTATTGCTGTGTTGACGTGGAGCAAGATAAATTATGCATCACTGTTGAGCAATCTCGAAAACGTGACCCTCGCGGAAGGCGGGGAGAGTAATTCGCTACTGGCGGTGTTGGCCAAAGGAAAGGCGGGAGCGCAGAACCTCGCTGCCTTGACTCGAATTGCAATTTCGCTTAAAGACATATATCTCCAGCAACAAGCCATCGAAACACAAAAACTGCAACTCGCACTTATCAAAGAGGTTAAGGAACCCCTAGCCACATTGAAAGGTCTCGTCGGCTACGCAGAAGATGAAGTCAGTAAAATTTTCACAAACATTGCAGGCAAGACCGTTGATTATTGGAAGAAGTTATATCCGGAGACACCAAGCGTGCTTGGTGCGGGCGGGATGGTACAGGTACGAAATGGCATAGAACCCAGGTTGGCAGGGAAAGATTACTCAGTACCCGCTAAGTTTTTTGCCAACTCTGGATTGCAGCGTGCAATCGCGCTTTCTTTTTACTTTGCGCTCCTTGATAGCCATCCTTACGGCTTGGGATTCGCGGTCATGGATGACTCGATCTTGTCGCTTGACAATGAACACCGAGAGACTTGGTCAGCCGACATACTAAAACCGCGAATGGGATCGATACAGGTCATTTTCGCAACGCACCAAAAGGAGTTTGTGCAAAATTGTTCGCAAGATTTTTCAACTGGTCGAATCATTGAACTAAATCCGAGGACAAGCGAGCGGGCATTATCTTGCCGCCCGGGCGATAGATTGCAGAGAGCCGCAGAAGACGTTAGTAATGGGGAACGGAACATTGAGAATACGCTCAGAAAATACGTTGAAGAGGTGGTTAGATCACTTGACGCTTACTCAGGCACGCCTTTTTTCAATCCTCGCGACTTGACGAAATCGATAGGCAGCTACGCGGCCATTACGCCGCCGAATGTATTGGCAACTGAGTCTCAAAAGAAGATAGCCAAAATACTGCAATGTTCTGATGTCCAGCGGGTAATCAACGCTGGCTCACATGCGGAAACAGAGGTATCGATTACAAAGCCGATGATTAGGCTATGCTTAGATCAGCTTGTCGCGTGTGATAAGCCATTCAGAGCCGAATTAGAACGTCTAGAGAGAATTCGGCGGCCTAGTCGGCAAGCGCGGCGGCTACCGCTGTCCAACGTGGTTGTCTTCCCGCAAATTCCGAATTCCGCGATTTGGAAGGCGCCCATCAAGATTACATCAATCGGCCGAGCGGCTGCTAGACCAGACGGCATATTCATTTCCGAGTCCGAGGAAAGCACAATAGCGGAGTTGCGGCCCGGTAGCCTTGTGCTGGTATGTGGTAATTCCTTGGCCCCGGTGGCCCGATCTGGGCAGTGGGTCATTCTGGACGACGAAGATACAGGGGTATTGGATGGCGATTTGGTTGCCATCGAAGCATTAGACGGTCGCCGTCTTTTGCGCAGAGTTTGGCACGACCTGGACTACTGGAGGCTTCAGGCTATCAACCCTATTTCAACATTCCCAATAGAGTCTATTCCGAAAATTAACACCTCAGCGCGTCGAATTTGCGGAGTGATCTACGAACCAACTAAGTCCTGCGTGATGCAGGCCGGAGAGGAATGGAAGCCAGAAGAATATGCTGGCCTTCTTGCGAGTGATAGGTGGAAATCCATCGTCGTAGAGGGCAGCAGCTTGGACCCAGTCGCACGAAACGGGCAGGCTGTATTGGTTAGCGCTGGAGAGGATCCAAATAACGCACGAATAGGACCGGGAAGTTTGGTCGCAGCTGAGACGATAAATGAAAGCGTCGGGAACGTAATCAAAAGGCTTTTTCGGACGGCAGATGGATATGTTCTAGTAAGCGCGAACCCGGTTGAACCCTTTGAGCCCATTACGCTCTCAAAACGAGAAATAAAACGAGTGTGGCCCCTAATTGGTGTGCTTTTCGATGCTGCTCGCTTAACCTAGTGACATCGATTTGGATTGTGGACGGTTCTGCGGAACCCGGCGGGTAATTGGACTTTACGCAAGCCAACATCATACTGAACGAACCCCATTGAGTCGTCGATGCGCTTCCTCCACGCCTCCGACCTCCACATCGACAGCCCCCTGCGCGGCCTCGACCGCTATGACGGCGCTCCCGTCGCACGGCTGCGCACTGCGACGCGGGCCGCGCTGGAACGGTTGGTCGACATGGCGATTGCCGAGCGCGTCGACTTCGTTCTCTTCGCCGGCGACATATACGACCGCGACTGGCAGGACTTTCACACCGGCTTGTTCTTTCGCGAGCAGATGGTACGCTTGGGTCGGGCGGACATCCGCGTCTTCATGGTGCAGGGCAACCACGATGCGCAGGGCGTGATCACTCGCCAGTTGATCCTGCCGCCGAATGTCACTGTGTTCTCCAGTCGCACGGCGCAGACGGTGCGGATCGATGAATTCTCGGTGGCGATCCACGGGCGGAGTTTCCCCGATCGGGCGGTGGACGAAGATCTGGTCCCTTCGTACCCGGCGCCCGTCCCGGATTTTTTCAATATTGGGATGCTGCACACCAGCCTCAACGGCCGAGTCGGCCACGACACCTACGCACCGACGGATCTCGCGACACTGGTGGCCAAGGGCTATGACTACTGGGCACTGGGCCACGTCCATGCGCGCGAGGTGGTGTCGGAGGCGCCGCGCGTCGTCTTCCCGGGCAACCTTCAGGGCCGGCATGCGAACGAGACCGGCGCCAAGGGCTGCGAGCTGGTCACGGTGGAAGCGGGACGGATCGAGGCCGAATTCGTCGCGCTCGATGTGGTGCGCTGGAATCAGGTGGTGGTGCCGGCAGATGGCCTCGAGCGCCTCGAAGCGCTGAGCGACGCTTTCCGCGAGGCTCTGCAGCCGGTGCTCATCGGTGCCACGGACAGGCTGCACGCGGTGCGGGTCACGCTGACCGGCTCAACGGAGTTGCACCGGCTGGAAGCGAACCAGCCGGGCACGCTGGTCGCGGCGGTGCAGGCGGCCGCGCAGGACGTGAGCGACGCAGAAGTCTGGATAGAGCAGGTGCGGCTCGGGTTGACGACACCGATGGATCGAGCTCAGGCTGTGCAGCGCCAGGACGCGGTGGGCGAGCTGATCCGCTTGGTGGATTCGATTGCCCGCGACGATGCGGAGCTGGCGAGTTGGGCGACAGCCGAGCTGGGCGAGCTGCTGCACGCGCTGCCGGCCGAAGTGACCACCGGCGTGGCCATCGGCGACGTGCTGCGCTTGGACAACTTCGCCGACCTGCGGGCTTTGTTTACGGATGCGGAAGCGACGGTGCTCGCGCGCCTAGCGGCAGCGGCGGGGGGCGCATGAAGCTTGCCCGGCTACTACTGCAAGCGTTCGGGCCGTTCACCGACACGACGCTCGATTTCGCGGCGAGCGCGAGCAATCTGCACCTGATCTACGGGCCGAACGAAGCGGGCAAGTCGGCGGCGCTGCGAGCGATAACGGACCTGCGATTCGGCATTCCTCTGCGCAGTGCGGATGACTTCATCCACGCCACCGGCCAGATGCGCATCGCGGGACTCTTCATCGACGACCAGGGCGAGCCCATCGGACTAATCCGACGCAAGGGCCGCGCCCCGACGCTGTCGCGATTCGATGTCGCGACCGAACAGCCTGACCCAGCCCTGCCGGTGCTGCGCGAGCATGAACTGGCGCTGACTGGCGGCCTTGAGCGCAGCGAGTTCGAAGCGATGTTCGGGCTCAATCATAAGCGCCTGCGCGAGGGCGGCGACCTGTTGCTCAAGGGCGAGGGCGAACTGGGCTCGGCGCTGTTCGAGGCCAGCGCCGGCACCCGCGGTATCGCGGCGATTCTGACGGGTTTGGACGATGACGCGAAAAAGATCTTCAACGCGCATGGCCAAGTGATGATCTTTACGCATCATTGTCATCTGGTCGATCTGGCGCGAACAGCTTTGGGCGAGCACGCGCTGGCGGTTCACAGTCTGTAGAATTCGACCGGGCGAGGGTATTTTCAGACGCATCGCTCCGCTCGAGTCAGATAACCGGGAGTAACAACCTATGCATACCCTGATACAGGAAAAGCGCGCAGACATTGCCGCACTCTGCCGTCGTTATCACGTCCGGCAGTTGGAGGTCTTCGGCTCGGCCGCACGCGGCGTGGATTTCGACCCGGCGATCAGCGACGCCGATTTCCTGGTGGAATTCGGTCCGGACGCAGACCCGGGGCTGAAAGACTTCCTGGAAATGAAAGAGGCACTGAAGGCCGTCCTGGGGCGCGAGGTGGATCTGATCGAACGCAAGACTTTGGAGAAAAGCCGGAACTATATTCGCCGGCGGAACATCCTGGGCCAAGCGGAATCGGTCTATGTGGCGTGACGATGCGTGCTGTTGGACACGCTGTTCTGCCATCAGGTAGTCACCATAGTGAGCCGCGATGTCAACTCTTTCGTGGCAAAGTTGCGTTCGCGCGCGCGCCCGTCGCGGATCGCGTCCACCAGCGCAAGCAACTCGTACAGGCGCGAGTCCTGCAGGGCGGCGGCCGGCACCGAGGGATAAAGCGGCGTGAAAGCAAGCCCGCGCACGCTGCCCTCGGCATAAGGCCAGACCGGAGGCGGATCAATCGAGCTGCTAATCAACTTGTTTAGAGGAGGGGCTGCATAGCCGGTCGGCACGCCGCGGGTGAGCGCGCCATGTTCCGGGGGGTAGGCGTACTTGACGCCGTGAAGCAGAAACTCGAGCAGCGCGGCGCGCACCGGTTGGCCGGATGCCGTCGCTGCGCCGCTCATCAGACGCGCGGCCACAGCCCGCCGTACACCCGCATGGACCTCCGACTGGCTCATCTTTAACTCGACCGCCAGGCGCTGAAACGTCCACGGCTCGGAACCGATGGCAATCAGTTTGAGCAGTATGACGATATCTTGTGGCTTCAGAATCATGCCATATCGTATTCGCGAATCGCGAATAAAAAAAGTCTTGGATGAATCAAAATGTACCCAATGCATAGATCGGCTTCCAATATCGGCTGGGCTTTAGTGGCGCGAAAAGCCACTTGCGCGCCACTTAATGTGGCGCGATTAACCGGATCGCGCCACAATAAAAACTAAGAACGAATTTTGACATTCGGGTTCGAACAGAACCCCAGGCCCGTGCCCGCCCGCTTGAACATACCCAAGATGGGTAGTAATATGCCCAATATGGGTATGAAAGCTAAGGCATCCCCCCTTCCACGGCGCACCAGCCTGGCGGACGCGCTGTTCTCCGCCACCCAGCAGCGGGTGCTGGCGTTCTTGTTCGGCCAGCCGGAGCGCAGTTTCTTCGCCACTGAGTTGATCGGGCTGGTCGGCGCGGGCTCCGGCGCGGTGCAGCGCGAACTGGCGCGGCTGGCGCAAAGTGGCTTGGTGACGGTCACCCGCATGGGCACCCAGAAGCACTATCAGGCCAATCCGCAGTCTCCGATTTTTGCCGAGCTCTGCGCCATCGCACGGAAAACCGTCGGGCTGGCCGAGCCGCTGCGGGAGGCGCTCGCACCGTTGGCGGAGCGCATCACAGCGGCCTTTGTGTTTGGCTCAGTGGCTAAGCGCAGCGACACTGCTTCCAGCGACATCGACGTGCTTGTACTCTCTGACCACGTGGACTATGCGGACGTGTTTGAAGCGCTGCAATCCGCGGAAGCGAAGCTCGGGCGCACCGTCAATCCTACCGTCCAGAGGCCCGCCGACTGGCGCAGGAAGCGCAAGGCAGGCGTTGCCTTCGTGGTGAAAGTGATGGCGCAACCCAAGCTGTTCCTCATCGGCTCGGAGGAGGCGCTTGGCTGAGATTTCCAAGGAACTTGTAAATCTCGAGCGTCTAGGCAAGCTGACGCCCGAGTCCGGCACGCGCGGCGAGATCGCCGGCCTGCTGGCGTCGGGAGCCGAGCGGCTGGCTGACGCGCGCAACGAGATACTGGCGCTGTCAAGCCGATTCGATCTGGCTTACAACGCGGCCCACGCTTTTTCGCTGGCGGCGCTGCGTTGGCACGGCTATCGCTCGGAGAACCGCTATCTGGTGTTTCAGGTACTCCCGCATACCCTTCGTCTGCCCGCGGCGACGTGGCGGGTACTTGCCAAGGCGCACGAGCTGCGCAACGTCGCGGAATACGAAGGGCATTTCGACGTCGATGCGACCGTGTTGCGAAATCTGATCGAGGCCGCCGAAGCGGTGCGGGCAGCGGCCGCGGCGCTGCCGGCTTTGCCGGAAAGCTGAGCTGATGACGGCACCCGGCGAACACAAAACCGTCCAGGCCCGTATCTAGAACGCTATTCCACGCGCGCACCCGAATCGCGCACCACGCGTTCCCACATCGGCGCCTCGGCCTTGATCTGCGCTTCGAACGCCGCGGGCGAGGCCGAAGGCGAGGCGTCCATGCCCTGCAGCGCGATTTTCTCCTTCACCTCCGGTTTCGCCAGCGATTTCGCCGCCGCTTCGTGCAGCCGTTGCACGATGGAAGCCGGCGTGCCCGCGGGCACCCATAGACCGAACCAGAAGGTGGATTCGTAGCCCGGCAATCCGGCTTCCTCCGCGCCGGGAATGCCGGGCAACGCGGGCGAGGCCTGCGGCCGGGTGATGGCGAGCGCTCGCATGCGTCCTGCCTTGATGAATCCCATCACGGTAGGCGGGGTGGCGAACATCACCTGGGTGTCGCCGGCAAGCAGCGATTGCGCCGCCGGGCCGCCGCCCTTGAACTGTATTGAAGTGAATTTCACGCCTGCAACGGTTTCGAACGCGACGGCCGCAAGCTGCGGCGCCGAACCGTATCCTGCCCCGGCGTTGAACAATTTGCCGGGGTTGGCCTTGGCATAGGCGATCAGTTCCCTGAGATTTTTCACCGGCAGATCGTTGTTGACGAGAATGATGGTGGGGCCGACCGCCACCAGGCACACCGGCACGAGGTCTTTTTCGCCGTCGTAATTGAGATTCTTGTACAGCGCCTTGTTGATCGCCCAGTGGCCGGCATTCAATACCGTATAGCCGTCATTGGGCGATTTCGCTACGACGTCCGAGGCGATCGTGGCGCCCGCACCCGGACGGTTGTCCACAACCACGGCGACGCCCAAGTCCTTGCCCATTTCGTCGGCCATCAGCCGCGTGAGGAAATCGCCCGAGCCGCCGGGCGGATAGCCGACCACCAGCCGGATCGGCTTCGACGGGTAGGCTTGGGCGCCGGCGCTGCCCGAGTATCCTGCCGAGAAAACGAGCGCGGCAAGGAATACGCTACAGCGGAATATTGTTCGGCGTAAGTCCATCGCTCCTCCTTGTTTTTGTGAGCAGCAAGCGCGAGACCTTGCTGGCGAACGCCATTCTTCCCGCTAATGCCGGCGATGGCAAGGGCGGCGGCGTCCGGCCCACGCAGTTTCCAGCCGCGACCAAGGCCGAGCGGCAGGCAGTCGCCGT
>Ga0315281_10010145_pt1 | contig 13003 bp, 9 predicted proteins | sample YL17G07_0_MG_FD_204540 | JGI IMG/M metagenome (GOLD analysis project Ga0315281, IMG submission 204540) | Sediment microbial communities from Yellowstone Lake, YNP, Wyoming, USA - YL17G07_0 | ecosystem: Environmental > Aquatic > Freshwater > Lake > Sediment | place: USA: Wyoming | collected... | reverse complement strand
GATCAACTCGGCCCGGATGCCGAGGTGGAGCTCGATCCGCCGCGGCTCGGAGGGGTGATCGGCCGGGCAGGTAGGACGTCCGTCGACTACACCCTGCCTGCGCTCGCCGATCGCGCGATCGTGTCGCTGGGCGACGAGGTGGAGAGCCTGTGGCGATGACCGCCGGACGTGTCCGCCGCGTCAACGGGCCCGTGGTCGAGGTCGACGATCTCGCCGCCGGGATGCTCGAGCTCGTCGAGGTGGGCGAGGCCCGGCTGCCGGGCGAGGTGATCGCCCTCCACGGGAGCATCGCGACCGTCCAGGTGTACGCCTACACGGGTGGGGTTCGCCCCGGAGACCCGGTGGCGCGAACCGGCCAGCCGCTGCGGGCCGAGCTCGGGCCGGGACTGCTCGGGGGCGTCTTCGACGGCATGCTGCGCCGGCTCTCCGGGGCGGGCGAGACGCTGCGTGACGGGGGCCGCGGGGAGACGCTCGAGCACGACCGGCGCTGGCAGTTCGCGCCGCTCGCCGCGGTGGGCGACACGGTCGCAGCGGGGGCGATCATCGGAGAGGTGCCCGAGACTGCGGCGATCACGTTCCGGGTAACCGTCCCGCCCGGCAGTGGAGGCACGATCGAGTGGATTGCCGCTCCGGGTGAGCTCACGGTCGACGACCCTGTCGCACGCATTGCCGGCGTGGAGCTCGCCCTGGCGCACCGGTGGCCCGTTCGTCGCCCACGGCCGGTGCGCGAGCGCCTGCGGGCCGACGTGCCGCTGCTCACCGGGCAGCGCGCCCTCGATCTCTTCTTCCCGATCGCCCGCGGCAGCAGCGCCGCCGTGCCCGGGGGCTTCGGCACGGGGAAGACGGTGCTCCTGCAGCAGATCGCAAAGTGGTGCGACGCCGACGTGATCGTCTACGTCGGCTGCGGCGAGCGTGGCAACGAGATGGCCGACGTGCTGGAGGAGATGTCGCGGCTCGACGACCCACGCACGGGCAGGGCGCTCCTCGACCGTACCGTCCTGATCGCGAATACCTCGAACATGCCCGTGCTGGCCCGCGAGGCGAGCATCTACACGGGCGTCACCGTGGCGGAGCTCTACCGGGACATGGGATACGACACGGTGCTGATCGCCGACTCGACTTCCAGGTGGGCCGAAGCACTGCGCGAGGTCGCTTCGCGCACCGGCGAGCTCCCTGCCGAGGAGGGCTATCCGGCGGGCCTCGCCTCCGCGCTCGCGGCGTTCTACGAGCGCGCCGGCCGGATGCGCACGCTGGCCGGCGACGATGCCTCCGTGACGATCCTGGGGGCGGTCTCGCCGCCGGGAGGTGACATGACCGAGCCCGTCAGCGCCCACACGCGGCGGTTCGCGCGCTGCATCTGGTCGCTCGACGCAGACCTCGCATACGCGAGGCACTACCCCGCGGTAAGCTGGCGCGACTCGTCGTCGCGTGACGCCGAGCGGGTCGCCGAGTGGCACGTCGCCGGTCAGGAGCCGCACTGGGGAGCAACGCGCGAGCGGGCGCTGCGGCTCCTCGCCGAGGCCGACCACCTCGAGTCCGTCGCCCAGCTCGTCGGGGCGACCTCTCTTCCCGACGGGGAGCGGATCGCGCTTCTCTCCGGCCGGCTGCTCCGCGAGGTCGTGCTGCAGCAGAACAGCCTGAGCCCGAACGACGCCACCTGCTCGCCCGCCAAGCAGCAGGCGCTCCTCGCGCTCGTCCTGGACATCCGTGACTGCTGCCTCGATCTCGTCGCCCGCGGCGTTTCCGCCACGTCGATCGAGCAGGTCGATCTCTCTGCCGCCAGCCGGGCGCGCGACACGACGCCACTGGACGACGCGGCCGGCGTCGAGGCGATCGGCGTGCAGGTGCTAGCGCTGCTCACGGGGCTCGCATGAGCTATTCGGCGCCGATCGAGTACGACTCAGCCACGTCCATCAAGGGCCCGCTGCTCGTCGTCGAGGGCGTGCGGGACGTGGGCTGGGACGAGGTCGTCGAAGTGCGCCTCGATTCGGGGGAGATTCGGCACGGCGTCGTGCTCGAGGTCGACAGGGACGTCGCGGTCGTCCAGGTGTTCGAGGGCACGAGCGGTCTCTCACTGAACGGCACCCGGGTCTCGTTCCAGGGCAGCCCGATGCGCATCGCGGTCGGCGAGTCGTGGCTCGGGCGTGTCTGCAACGGCCGCGGCGCACCGCTCGACGGCGGCCCTGCCGTACGTGGGACAGACCTGCGCGAGATCGGTGGCCGGCCGATCAACCCGGCCTACAGGGCGACGCCGGCAGACCCGATCCTGACCGGTGTCTCGGTCGTGGACGGGCTGGCGACGCTCGTGCGCGGGCAGAAGCTGCCGATCTTTTCCGTCGGCGGCCTCCCGCACCTCGAGCTCGCGGCGCAGATCGCCGCGCAGGCCACGGTGGGAGACGAGCCCTTCGCCGTGGTCTTCGCGGCGATGGGCGTGACGAACGCCGACGCGGCGGCGGTGCGCGAGCGTCTCGAGACGCGGGCGACGACCGATGACCTCGTCGTCTTCCTCAACACCGCGGACGATCCACTCGTCGAGCGGATCGTGACACCGCGGCTGGCGCTGACGGTGGCCGAGCACCTCGCGTTCGACCGCGGCCGGCATGTGCTCGTCGTGATGGCGGACATGACGAGCTACTGCGAGGCGGTGCGGGAGGTGGCAGCGTCCCGCGGCGAGATCCCGAGCAGGCGCGGCTACCCCGGCTATCTCTACAGCGACCTGGCGAGCCTCTACGAGCGCGCCGGCCGGATCCAGGAGAAGCGCGGGTCGGTCACCCAGATTCCGGTGCTGACGATGCCCGGCGAGGACATCACCCATCCAGTGCCCGATCTCACGGGCTACATCACGGAGGGCCAGGTCGTGCTCTCGCACGACCTGCACGTTCGGGGCGTGTACCCGCCTTTCGACCCGCTGCGCTCGCTCTCTCGCCTGATGCGACTCGGTGCCGGCGACGGGAAGACCCGCAGTGACCACCTCGAGCTCTCGGCGCAGCTCTACGCGCTGGTGGCGCAGGCCCGACGCGTGGCCGATCTCGCGGAGGTCGTGGGCGTGGACGCCCTGAGCGAGGGCGAGGTTCGCTACCTCGGGTTCGCGGACGCGTTCGAGTCCGGGTTCGTGCAGCAGGGCGCCGACGAGCTCCGCTCGCTCGACGCGACGCTGGACCGTGGCTGGCAGGTGGCCTCCGTCCTGCCGCGCGCCGCGCTGACGATGGTCTCCGAGGCGACGCTCAGCGCCCGCTACCGGGAAGGACGTGATGGCCCTCCGGGCACCACCGGGTAGGGCAGGGCGGCTCTGGCTCGTACGACGCCTCGAGATCGCGCGGCGTGGCGTCGAGGTCCTCGACCAGAAGCGGCAGACGCTGCTGCGCGAGCAGCAACGGCTGTCGGAGGCCCTGGCCGGCTCCACCCGGGCCTGGGAGCAGAAGGCGCGCGCGGCGGCCGAGTGGAACGACCGTGCGCTTGCGATCGCCGGCGAGCGGCGGCTGCGGCTCGCGGCCGGGCATGTCGCGGGCCGCTGCGAGGTGGAGGTCGAATGGCGGAACGCCCTTGGCACCGTCTTCCCGGCCGGGGCGTCGGTGCGCCCCGGCCTCGCACCCGACTTCGTGGCCCTCGACTTCGTTGCTTTGGGCGGCGGCTCCGCCGTCGCCCTCGCCGCTCCGGCGCACGCCGATGCGGTTGTTGCGGCCGCCGACTACGCGGCGGCCCGGGCGGCGCACGATGCTATCGCGGCGGAGCTGACCGCCACGACCCGGCGTCAGCGGGCGATCGAGCGGCGCTGGATCCCCGAGCACGAGGCGGCGCTGCGCCGGCTCGAGCTCGCACTGGACGATCGGGAGCGGGAAGACATCGCCCGGGTGCACTGGGCGATGCGGCACCGGACGCGCGCTGCCGACGGCGTTGCGTAGGCTTCCCGGCGATGGACGCCGACGACGTCGAGATCCGGGTGCTCGGCTGCCTGGTCGAGAAGCAGCGCACGACGCCCGACGTCTACCCGCTGTCGCTGAACTCGCTGCGCCTGGCCTGCAACCAGGCCACGAACCGCGATCCGCTGGTCGAGTACGACGAGCATCTGATCCACGACGCGCTGCACCGGCTCCACCACCGGGGCTGGGCCCGGCTGACGAGCGGCGCCGGCAGCCGCACCGTCAAGTACCGGCACCTGCTCGACGGGGCGCTCGGGCTCGACGAGGCCGAGGTGTCGCTGCTCGCCGTGCTGATGCTGCGCGGGCCCCAGACACCGGGTGAGCTGAAGCAGCGCACGGAGCGGCTGCACGGGTTCGAGGCGCTCGCCGACGTCGAGGCGACGCTCGACGGGCTGATCGAGCGCGAGCTCGCGGTGCGGCTGCCGCGGCGGCCAGGCCAGAAGGAGGAGCGGTACGCCCAGCTGCTCGGCGGCGAGCCTGGCGATCCGGCCGCAGCGCCTGCCGGGCACAGCGAACGCCAAGCGGCACCCGGTGGGGGGATGCTGGCGGAGAGGGTCGAGCGTCTCGAGGCAGAGCTGGCGGCGCTGCGTGCGGCCTTCGACGAGCTCGGCCTCTAGCCACTTCCCCCGGAAGAAAGTTCGTGGTAACGCGAAGCGGCTCGGCGGGGGAAGTGGCTTCTTTTCAGGCTGCGCCTTGACTCTCTCGAGAACACGCGAGAACGCAGGCACTCTTCGATACGCGGCGAGACACAAGGCGAAGCCTCAATCTCAAGCTACTTCCCCCCGGCTCCGCAACGGCCTGCCGACGGCGTTTCTCCGGGGGAAGTAGCCTAGGCGTAGTAGTAGACGAGGAGCGTGGCCGCGACGACGATCGCGAAGATCGCGCCGATCACGAGCGCGATACCGATGGTGGCGAGCAGCGGCGTCGTCGCGCACGCGCCGTCGGCTGCGACCTGCGCGAGGCGCCGGATCTCCTCGATCGGAGGGTGCGCGCGTCGGCTCGCCTCGTCGCGGATCTCGTGGGAGAGCGGCTCCGGCTCGTCGGAGGGGTGCGGAGACGACACGCTCATGGCACACCGATCCTTTCTCGCAGACGGGAGTCGTATTGTATCGCCTGTTGCGAGCACGGGCGAGGGGAACGCCCGCCCGGCGTCGCACGGGACACGAGCTCGCCGTACTAGGATCGCAGGCGTGCATCAGCTCGAGTTGTCCGGGTTCTTCTCGAACGCCTTCGTCGACATCCCTGCGGTGCTCGACGAGGAACGTGAGGCGATGGAGGCCGTGGCGCCGCAGTCGTACCTGCGGGAGCGCGACCGCGCGCGGGCCGCGCAGCGGGCCGTCACGCCCGAGGCCCGGCCGTGTCTGTGAGCGAGCTTGCGCGTCTCGCGGAACTGGGGGTCGCGACCGTGTACGAGGCCTCGCGCCGAACCGGGCTCCTCAGCGGGTCGTTCGTCCAGCTCCAGCCCGGCTCCCGTGCCGCGGGCCGTGCGCGCATCGCCCGGTGCGCGCAGGACGACAACCTCGCTGCGCACGCTGTCATGGAGCACGTCGAGCCCGGTGACGTGCTCGTGCTCTCGATGCCCGAGCCTCGCCCGATCGCGCTGATGGGCGACCTCCTCGCCGTCCAGGCGCACGTCCGAGGAGTCGCCGCCGTGCTCGTCGACGCCGCCGTGCGCGACCGCGAGGAAATCGAGCGGCTGGGGCTCCCCGTCTGGGCGCGCTGGGTGCACGCCGCCGGGGCGGACAAGCTCGACCCCGGTGAGATCGACCGGCCGGTGACGATCGGCGGTGTCCAGATCGCGCCCGGGGACGTGATCGTTCTCGACGCGGACGGCGTGGTCGTGGTCGAGCGTGCAGCGCTGCAGGCGACGCTCGCGGCGACGGAGTTGCGCTTCGGCAAGGAGGAGATGCTGCGCGGGCGGCTCGAGACAGGCGAGCTGACCCTGGACCTGATGGGCCTGCGCCGCCGCGACGACGCGACTGCGTGACGACGGCGCCGCGGGCCGCGAGCGGCCACCGCGTCGCCGTCTGCCGTGCTCGAGGACGGCTGCACGACGCTCATCCTTTCCACCCTGAACGTGCGGGGCGGCGCTTCCCGCCGTCTGCGGCCGGTCGGGTGGCCCCTCTTGCGCCCAGGGTGGACCTGAATATGATTTGACCTGCCGGCACGCCATTGCCGCCGTGCCACGACCACACCCCCGGAGGGAGCCACCATCGTGCGCAGGCAGATCGTCATGTTGCTCGGAGCCGCAGCGCTCATCGCCGTCGTCACGCTCGGCCTCGCAGCGTTCCTGAGCGACTCCGGCGGGAGCAGGGGCGAGCAGGCGCTCGAAGCGGCGGGCATCGAGGAGAGTGAGCCGGGCGGCGAGGGCGGGGCTGTGCCGCTCGACCCCGACGGCCGCAAGACGGTCTCCGAGCCACGCGGCCTCACCGGCAAGCGCGGAGGCTTCGACGGTGACGTGCGCTCGCTCGACGGCAAGAAGCCACGAGACCGCGGCGAGCGGCCCGAGAAGGGCCAGCCCGAGCCGGGGATAGCGGCCTCGGCGAAGGATGCCGTGGCCCAGGCGGCCGCCGTGTCCGCGTCCGCCCCGTCGCCGAGCACGGTGTTCCCCGGACTCGACTACAACACGGCCGGCAACGGCTTTCCGCCCGACACGAACGGCGATGTGGGCCCCAACCACTTCGTCCAGTCGGTGAACACGTCGATCGGCATCTTCTCGAAGACCGGCACGAAGCTCGCGTCGTTCCCGTTCGACGGCTTCATCCAGGGAACCGGCACGCTCTGTGACACCGACAACTACGGCGATCCGGTCGTCCTCTACGACACGTTCTCCGACCGCTGGATCATCAGCGACTTCGCCTTCACGATCAACGCGGCGGGCGACGTGACCTCGGACAACTACCAGTGCTTCGCCGTGTCCAAGACCGGCGACCCGGTCAACGGCGGCTGGTGGTTCTACGCGTTCAAGGTCGCGTCGGGCGGCGACATCGCCGACTATCCCAAGTTCGGTGTCTGGCCGGACGGCATCTACATGTCGGCGAACGTGTACGGCCCCTCGACGTTCAAGAACGTGCAGGTGTGGGCCTTCGACCGGGCCGACCTCGAAGGGGGCGTAGCGGCACCGCGGGCGGTCACCTTCTTGCTCCCGCAGAGCGTCGGAGGCACGCTCGTGTTCAGCTTGCTGCCGAGCAACGCGCGCGTGCAGGCCGGGACACCGCCTACCGGCAGGCCGAACCTCTTCGCCTCGATCTACGGCTCGTACCAGATCAGGGTGTGGAAGTTCGCTCCCGATTGGGCGAACCTCGCTTCGTCCACGTTCGCCGGGCCGACGAGCTCGACTGTCGCGTCCTTCAGCGTCGGCCCGTCCACCGTGCCCTCGCCTGCGAAGGCCCTAGACACTCTCACCTACCGGCTGATGATGCAGAACCAGTACGCAAACATCGGCGGCGCCGAGTCGCTGTGGCTCACCCACACGGTCGGCTCGTCGAGCATCGCGCGCGTCCGCTGGTACGAGCTCCCGGTGACGGGCGGGACGGTTGCGAGCTCGCCGGCGCAGCAGTCGACGTGGGGCCCCGACTCGACACACCGCTTCATGCCGAGCCTCGCGGTCGACAAGGTCGGCGACATGGCGGTCGGCTACTCCGTCTCCTCGTCCTCGCTGAATCCGGGCATCCGCTACGCCGGCCGGCTCGTGAGCGATCCGGCGAGCACGCTCGGGCAGGGAGAGACGACGATGGCGGCCGGCGGCGGCTCGCAGACCTACACGAACCGCTGGGGAGACTACGCCACCATGACGCTCGACCCCGACGGGTGCACCTTCTGGTTCACGAGCGAGATCTATGCCGTCACCGGCTACAACTGGAACACGAGGATCGGCTCCTTCCGCTACCCGTCGTGCGGCGGGTCGGCCACGGTGCCGGCGGCTCCGTCGGGGCTCACCGTCACGGGAGCGGCTGCGACGAGCGTGAGCCTCGGCTGGACGGACAACGCGACCGACGAGACCGGTTTCACGATCGAGCGCTCCCCGGACGGATCGAGCTGGGCACAGCTCGCCACCGCCGGAGCCAACGCGACGTCGTACACCGACCTGACCGTTGCGGCCTCGACGGCGTATTCCTACCGGGTGCGCGCCACGAACGGAGCGGGCAACTCAGGCTTCTCGAACGTCGTCACGGTGACGACGCCGGCGGCATCGTCCGTGCCGGCCGCGCCGTCCAACCCCACGGCCACGGCGCTCTCCCGGTCGCAGATCGGGCTCGGCTGGACGGACAACGCGTCGAACGAGACCGGTTTCAAGATCGAGCGGTCGTCGAACGGTAGCACCGGCTGGGCACAGATCGCGACCGTCGCAGCCGACGTGACGGCGTACACGAACGGGGGGCTCTCCCGCCTGAAGACGTACTACTACCGCGTGCGCGCGACGAACGGAGCGGGCGACTCGTCGTACTCGAACACGGCGTCCGCGACGACGCTCAAGAAGTAGACGCGAATTACGTCGTCCAGGGCGTGCCGCATCGCGCGGCACGCCCTGGTCGCACGTCCGGATGGGGCCTGTGCGCGCCGGCCCGCATCCGTCGTGACATAAAGCTCCTCGTCTCAGAGGTGCGTCAGTTCCCACGGGGAGGTGACAAAAGACAGCGAAAAGCACCGTCACACCCGGGCAGTAAAGTGGCTTCTCCGATGAGCGCTCCCTTCGTCCACCTGCACGTCCACTCCGAGTTCTCGATCCTCGACGGGGCCTGCAGGATCCCGGCGCTCGCGGAGAAGGCGGCGCGGCTCGAGATGCCCGCCGTGTCGCTCACCGATCACGGCTCGCTCGCCGGTGCGATCGATCTCTACAAGGCGGCGCGCGACCAGGGGGTCAAGCCGATCATCGGCTGCGAGGTGTACGTCGTCGACGACCGGCTGCGGCAACACAAGGGCCACGCGCACCTGACGCTCCTCGCGGCCGACAACGTCGGCTACGGCAACCTGATCAAGCTGTCCTCGCTCGGCTTCCTCGAGGGCTACTACTACAAGCCGCGCGTCGACTGGGAGCTGCTCGAGCGCTTCGCGCCCGGCCTGATCGCGCTCTCCGGGTGTCTCTCGGGACGGGTCTCCAAGGCGATCTCCGAGGCGCGCATGAGTGACGCCGAGATGGAGCTCGACCGGCTCGAGCAGATCTTCGGTCACGACAACACCTACGTGGAGCTGCAAAACGCCGGCCTCGAGATCCAGCAGCCCGTGTTCGCCGCCCTGCCCGGCCTCGCCGCGAAGCGTGGCCTGCCGCTCGTCGCCACGGGCGACGTCCACTACCTCGACGCCACTGACGCGTATGCCCACGAGGCGCTGCTCTGCATCCAGTCGGGGGACTCCCTGAAGAACCCGGACCGCTGGAAGTTCGGCACGAACGAGTTCTACTTCAAGACGCCGGAGGAGATGGCCCTCGACTTCCCCGGGCACGAGGACGCGATGCGCCGCACGCTCGAGGTCGCGGGCCGCTGCAACGTCGAGATCGAGCTGGGCCGCATCTTGCTGCCGTCATTCCCGACGCCCGGCGGCCGCGAGGCGTTCGAGTACCTCGTCGAGCTGTGCGACGCCGGCCTGGCGAAGCACTACGACAGGGCGACGCCGGAGCTGACCGAGCGGCTCCAGTTCGAGCTGAAGACGATTCGCGAGATGGGCTTCGCCGACTACTTCCTCATCGTCGCCGACTTCATCGCCTTCGCGAAGCGCGACGGCGTCTCGGTTGGCCCCGGCCGCGGCAGCGCAGCCGGTTCGCTCGCCGCGTACAGCCTCGGGATCACCGACATCGACCCCATCCGCTACGGGCTCCTGTTCGAGCGGTTCCTCAACCCGGCCCGCAAGGACATGCCCGACATGGACATCGACTTCGCGGTCGAGGGTCGCGAGCGGGTGATCAACTACGTCGCCGAGAAGTACGGACGCGACCGCGTGGCGCAGATCATCACGTTCTCGACGATGGCAGCGCGGGCGGCAGTACGCGACGCCGGACGCGTGCTCGAGATCCCGTACGGCATCGTCGACCGGATCGCGAAGATGATCCCCGAAGGCCCGGGGCAGACGCTCGAGGAGGCGCTGAAGCCGGGCGCCGAGCTTGCGAACGCGGTCAGGGACGACCCCGTCGCGAAGGAGATCGTCGACCTCGCCCGGCCGCTCGAGGGCCTGACCCGCGCCGACTCGATCCATGCCGCAGGCGTCGTGATCGGCGCGCAACCGCTGATCGAGGTGGTTCCGCTCCAGCAGAAGGGCGCCGATCAGGAGATCGTGACGCAGGTCTCGATGAAGAACGTGGAGGCGCTCGGCCTGCTGAAGATGGACTTCCTCGGCCTGCGGAACCTCGACGTGATCGACAAGGCCGTGGAGCTGATCGGCGGGGAACTCGACATCGGTGCGATCCCGATCGACGACCGCAAGACGTACGAGATGCTCGCACGCGCGGACTCGGCCGGCGTCTTCCAGTTCGAGTCGTCAGGGATGAAGGATGCCCTGCGGCAGGTGAAGCCGACGGAGTTCGATGACCTGATCGCCCTCGTCGCCCTCTACCGGCCGGGCCCGATGCAGTACATCCCGAGCTACGCGGCGCGGAAGAACGGCCGCGAGGCGATCACGTTCATCGACGAGCGGCTGAAGCCGATCATCGGCGAGACGTACGGGACCTGCATTTTTCAGGAACAGTATATGCAGATCGCGAAGCAGCTGGCCGGCTTCTCGCCCGCCGAGGCGGAGACGTTGCGCCGCGCGATCGGCAAGAAGATTCACGAGCTGATGGCCTCATTGAAAGGAAAATTCCTGGACGGCTGCGCCGCGAACAACGTGACGCCGTCGGTCGCGAACCAGCTCTGGAAGGACATGGAGCAGTCGCAGGACTATTCCTTCAACAAGGCTCACGCTGCATGTTATGCACTGATCGCGTACCGGACAGCCTGGCTGAAGGCGAACTACCCGTGCGAGTACATGGCGGCGCTGATCTCGTCGGTGATGAGCACGAAGGATCGCGTGCCGATCTACGTCAACGCGTGCGACGAGATGGGGATCGACGTGCTGCCGCCCGACGTGAACGAGTCGGCGACCGATTTCGCGGTCGTCGAGGGCAAGATCCGCTTCGGCCTCAACGCGGTCAAGAACGTGGGCGACACCGCGGCGCGCGCGATCATCGCGGCGCGCCAGGAGGGCGGGCCGTTCTCGTCGATCTGGGAGTTCACCGAGCGCGTCGACCCGCAGGTCGTGAACAAGCGTGCGCTCGAATCGCTCGTCAAGTGCGGCGCGCTCGACTCGACGGGCGCATCGCGCCTGGGCATGCTCGGCGTGCTCGAGCAGGCGCTCTCGTACGGGCAGAAGCTCGCCGCCGACCGGCTCGCCGGCCAGGGCTCGATCTTCGACAGCGATTTCGGTGTCACCGAGGTCACGAGCGAGAAGCGGAGGCACCATTCGCCGATCTCCACGGCCGAGTTCGAGAAGGGCGAGCTGCTCAAGCTCGAGAAGGAGACCCTGGGCCTGTACGTGTCGGAGCACCCCTTGCATGCGGTGCGCGAACAGCTACGGCGCAAGACCGACGCAACGCTCGGCGAGCTCGAGCGCAGGCGCGACGGAGAGGTGGTCACGGTCGGGGGCATCGTCTCCGCGGTGAAGCAGATGACGACGAAGCGAGGCGAGCCGATGGTGTTCCTCGCGCTCGAGGATCCGACAGGCTCGGCCGAGGCGGTCGTCTTCTCCACCACGTACGCGACCGTGCGCGAGCTCTGCGTCGCCGACCGCATCCTCGTGATCAAAGCCCGCGTCGACCACAAGCAGCAGGGAGAGACGAAACTGATCGCGCTGGAGCTGACGGCGTTCGAGGCCGTGCCGGAGCGGCGCGAGGTGCGGTTCAGGCTGGACGCCCGCGAGGCGCCCGCAGGCGTGATCCAGGAGCTCGCACGCCTCGTGAAGGAGTACCCGGGCGACTCGCCGGTCTACGTCGCCCTCGAGACCTCTCTGGGAGCGAAGACGCTCGCGCTCGGTCCCGAGTACCGCGTGCAATGCGACTCCGACTTCCTCGCCGAGGCGAAGGCGCTGCTCGGAGAGGCCTCGGTTGTCTAGGGCCGCCTAGCATTCAGCGCAGTCCGGCGGTTCCTCGGACGTGAGGACACTGGCGCAGGCGAGGGTGGCCTGACGGCTGCTGACAGCGTGCGTAGGTGCCAGATGCGAGACTCCCGGGGTGTTGTCTGAAACCCGTTACGCGAGGAGTGGCGACGTCAGTGTCGCGTATCAGGTTGTGGGAGAGGGGCCGTTCGATGTAATCCTCGTGCCGGGCTTCGTCTCGCACGTCGAGCTCGTTTGGTCTGTCGAGGCGCGTGCCTCGATGTTGCGGCAGCTCGCGTCGTATTCACGGTTGATCCTGTTCGACAAGCGGGGAACAGGCATGTCCGACCGGGTTGCCGACGCGCCGACTCTTGAGACGCGGATGGACGACGTCCGTGCGGTGATGGATGCAGCGGGGTCAGAGCGCGCGGCGCTCATCGGCTTCTCGGAAGGGGCGCCCATGAGCTTGCTCTTCGCAGCGACCTATCCGGAGAGGACGGCGGCGCTAGTCCTGTGGGGTGGGATGGCGCGAATGTTGCGGGCTCCTGACTACCCGATGGGGAGCACCGACGAGGAGTATCGGCGCGAGCTTGAGGCCGATCTCCGTCTCTTCGGCACCCGTGAGGAAGCCGAGGAGGTCGTCCGCTCCATCGGAGCCGAGGATCCAGAGGCTACGCGCCAGCTTGCGGATTACTTCCGGCGCAGCGCGAGCCCCGGCGCGGTCGAGTCACTATGGCGTATGAACGGGGAACTCGACGTAAGGCAGGTGCTACCGGCGATCCACTTGCCGACGCTCGTCGTCCATGGTGCCGACGACCGGCAAGTGCCCTTTGCCCGCGGCCGCTATCTCGCTGAGCGAATTCCCGGAGCTCGGCTCGTATCGTTTTCAGGCGGGCACGTTCCCGAGGAACCCGTCAGCACCGATCTCGTCGCTGAGATCGAGCGGTTCCTCACCGAGGCCTGGAAGGCTGGCGTCTGGGATGAAGTCGTGCCTGAGCGCGTCGTCTCAACTGTCCTCTTCA
>Ga0315281_10010143_pt1 | contig 13004 bp, 8 predicted proteins | sample YL17G07_0_MG_FD_204540 | JGI IMG/M metagenome (GOLD analysis project Ga0315281, IMG submission 204540) | Sediment microbial communities from Yellowstone Lake, YNP, Wyoming, USA - YL17G07_0 | ecosystem: Environmental > Aquatic > Freshwater > Lake > Sediment | place: USA: Wyoming | collected... | reverse complement strand
ATAGGATAATCTTTTTTATTCGCGCAGCGGCTCTGTCCTTCATGCGTCAATCCAAAATTGAATCAACACAGTGAATTCACACGTTTGTCAACTTTATCACAACTTCGGATTGACGCTTATTCGAAATGTGCAAATAAAAAACCATGGCTTGATGATCGGATAATTGGAATTTACCCCGTTAGAAATAATGCCCCGCTCCTCCCTCCGGGCCAGGCTCCGCCCCGGAAGGGCTCATGCCCCGGAGGGAGGCCCTCTGGGCCGGCGGCTGCAGCGGGGTTAGATTTTAGAATAATTCCGGGTTCCGCCCCGCAGGGGGTTCCACCCCGGAGGGCGGGGTTTATCCCGTTTAGAGATAAATCTCTAACGGGATTTAATGCCCCGCTGGAATTTCTAACGGGGTTTACTTGGACCCGTCAAGAGGGATTTTGCTAAAATGGGTATCTTCCCACTTTGATCACGGCATCGGCAATCTCCCTTCTGAGCATCACTGTGTTGACGGGGGTAAAACGAGTCAGTTTCTTGAGAGCGGACAACTGAGTCCTGAGTGTATCCCGCTCGACGATGGCTGACAGGGTCTGCTTTGCACATCCTTTTACCCGCTCGAAGGCATCATTCACATAGACCTTTGTCATGGTCCTCTGAAGTTGGAACTTCCCATCGTCAGCCTTTTCCATCATCTTCAATGCCCGGAGCAGGGCGCTTTCCATAGCAAAGATTTCGATAACCATTTCGCTGATCAGGGCCATAACCTCCTGCTCGTCGGCCAGCTTCACCATGTACTTCTGAACCGCCGCGCCCGCAACAAAAAGGGCGATCTTCTTGGCCATCTCGACCATTTCCTTCTGCAAGGTGAGTTTCCCATCGTCCATTTCAACCGCAGGTCGAAGCGTGACGAGTTCGTTGGCCACTTTCTGTGCTGCTGCAAGAATGGGGAGACGATTCTTCACGGCCCTTCTTATCAACATATCCATGACGAGGAGACGATTGATCTCATTCGTCCCCTCCACAATTCGACTGATTCGTGAATCTCGATAATGCCGCTCCGCAGGATAGTCATGAATATACCCATAACCACCGTAGATCTGAAGGGCTTCATCCACGATATAATCCATCATCTCTGAAGAATAGACTTTGTTGATCGAGTCCTCTATGGCATACTCTTCAATCCCATTTGCCATTTGAATCCCGGCATCCTCAGCACGGTGGTCAACACGCTGGAGAATCTGATCGACTAAATCTGCCGTCCGGTAAACCATACTCTCTAAGGTAAAAATCCTGATCGCCATCTCCGCAATCTTATGTTTGATCAAACCGAATTCAGCGATCGGCTTAGCAAATTGAACCCTCTGCTTCGCATAAGTCACTGCATTTTGTAGCCCAATTTTTGTCGATCCGACACAACCTCCAGCCAACTTTAAACGACCAATGTTAAGGCTGTTAAAAGCAACCACATGCCCCCTTCCGACCTTTCCAAGGACATTCTCCACAGGAACTTTAGCATCTGTGAAGATGACGCTTCGGGTGGAAGATCCCTTTATCCCCATCTTATCCTCTTCCTCACCCACTGAAACCCCCTGAAAATTCCGTTCGACGATAAAAGAGGTGAATTTATCACCATCCACCTTAGCATAGGTGATGAACAGATCGGCAAATCCAGCATTGGTAATGAATTGCTTCTGACCGTTCAGAAAGTAGTATTTTCCATCAGGGCTGAGAGTTGCCGTCGTCTTGCCGCTCAAGGCATCTGACCCTGCTTCGGGCTCAGTCAATGCATAGGCAGCAATCATCTCTCCTGTGGCGAGTTTCGGAAGGTATCTTGTCTTTTGATCCCTGTTACCGAAAAGGATGATGGGAAGAGAACCAACGCCCGCATGAACGCCATAGGAGGCCATAAAGGATCCTCCTCCCTGAGTCAGTTTCTCCGTCACCAGGGTGACACTGACCTTATCCAATTCTTGCCCTCCATACTCCTCGGAGATGTCTCCAGATAGGAACCCTAATTCTCCTGCTTTCTTGAGCAGGCTTGGTAAGAGTCCTTCTTTCTGCGCTTCAATATCCTCCATATGGGGCTGAACTTCACCCACCGCAAATTCCGTAGCCGCCCTTGCAATCAACCGCTGCTCTTCAGTAAAATCTTCAGGTGTAAAGACTTTCTGGGGCGAAATCGATTCGATCAAAAATTCTCCCCCCTTAATATGCTTCGGTTCTTCCATGGGTTATGTCTCTCTCAGTCGAGAAGTTGTCTTCTGGCGATCAAACCGCCTCCACCACGGTGGCGATACCAACTCCTCCACCACCGCAGAGCATCTGGAGGCCAGCCTTCCCACCCGTACGCTTGAGGTGGTGGGCCATCTCCCCGAAGAATATGGCCCCGGACGCGCCAATGGGATGGCCCAGCGCAATAGCGCCACCCGTCGGATTCACTCTGGGATCCAGGCGGTCGTAGCCCAGCTCGTCTGCAAACTGGAGCAATGGGGAGGCGAATGCCTCGTTGGGCTCGATGATGTCCATGTCATCGATGGTCTTGCCAGCCCGCTCGAGGGCCTTCCTTACGGCCGGGATAGGCGCCAGGAGCATGGGCACCGGCTCGCCCCCTGCCACGGCACAGGCCACGATTCTGCAGAGGGGCTCAAGTCCCAATGCCTCGGCCTTGGCCACGCTCATGAGCAAGACCGCGGCAGCCCCATCCACGATCTGCGAGGAGCTGCCCGCGCTGACGAGCCCGTTATTCTTGAACGGAGTGGGAAGCGCCATGAGATCTCGAAGGTATGCTTCCGGATCCACCGCCGCCTTTGCCCGAAGGACCTCGTCCCTTTCCACGCGCCGGGTCACGCCCTCCCAGGCGAACTCGAATGGAACGATATGATCCGCGTACCACCCCTTCCGCTCGGCCTCGACGGCCTTCTGCATGCTCCACATGCCAAAGCGCTCCAGTTCCTCTCGGGTGTGACCTTGGTCCGCGGAGATCATCTCGGCGCAGACCCCCTGGGGCACGGTCATGCCGCTCTCCGTGAGGCGAGACGACAAACGCACTGGATAATTGGCCTTCATGGCTACCTGAAGGTCGGATATCATGCCATAGTGGGACATAATCTCCACGCCTCCGCAGATAACGATGTCTCCCTCCCCCACCATGATCTCGTGCGCAGCAATGTTGATGGCTTTGAGGCCGCCATTACAATACTGGTTCACTGTGCAGCCCGCCGCCTCCTTGGGGATTCCGGCAAGGAGTGATGCGATGCGCGCAATATTGGAGCCCTGCTCCCCGATCTGGCTCAGGCACCCAATGACCACGTTTTCGATCTCCCCTTCATCGAACTTGGGGCACCGAGAGCGGACCCTTTCCAGCAATCCCCGGAGGGTGTTGGCCAGGAGATCCTGAGCGGATGCCTGGCAGAGCTGGCCGCCTTTCTCCATTCCCTTCCACCCCGACTTGCCAATAGCGGACCGCACCGCATCTACCACCACCACTTCCTTCAACCTCGCCATGTTCGCGCCTCCTTTTCTTCAACTGTCTTCGCCACAGCCCCTCCAGGGATGACCCATGATGATTCACCGTCATCATCCCTGGCAACCGGGCCCGTCCGTCGTGCCTCACCCGAACTTTTCACTGATACTGATAAGAACTCGCTTTAGAGTGAGTTGAACATAAGAAAAACGGAGTCGGATGTCAAGAAGGAAAGCTACCGGTGATTACCAATGAAAGGTAGCATTTTGGGCAGAAATTCAAAATCCAAGATTACAGGAGGAAAAAATAAATGAGGGGTTATCGAAAAAATATATGGTGGGTTAAGTGAATTTACCCCGTTAGAAAGCCCCGTTGCTTGCCCCGTGTGAAGCTTCGCTTCTATCGGGGCTTGCAGCGAGGATGAAGATAAAATTCCTTTTAGAATGGACACGGGGTTTAAAGTCCCGTGTGAGCCCTAACCTTGGAAGGTCGAAGAGCTTCTAACGGGGTTTATACGCGAATGGTTCGTTCTCCCTTAGCAATGCGTCTTCGTTCTTCTTCTCTGATTTCGCGTCTCAACAGTTTTCCGACCTTGGACTTGGGAAGCATATCTCTGAATTCAATATAGCTTGGTACCTTATAAGAGGCTAATCGATCACGGCACCATTTCATCAATTCCGTTCCACCCACACCTCTGGCATCCTGCTTCAGCACCACCATGGCCTTGATCCGTTCTCCTACTTTGGGATCAGGAACTCCTACAACGCAGGCCCCTATGACGGCAGGGTGGTCTTGCAAGATCGCTTCGATCTCAGAGCAGGAGATTCGGTATCCTTTATATTTGATGACATCTGCACTCCGATCTATGTAATAGAGTTGTCCATCCTGATCCCTTCGAACAAAATCCTTCATCCGATACCAAGTTTTGCCATCAATCTCTACATAGGAAGCCGCTGTCTCTTCAGGTTTATTCCAGTAACTTTTTGGGATATATTCAGAAGTGACCAGGAGTTCGCCTGGTGCATCAGGAGGGACCATTTCAAGATTTTCTGGATTTACGATCCTTACCTCCCTTGAAGGTAATGGAAGGCCCAAGCTCCCGGGTATGGGTTCCTTATCCAATGGGCTCATGGCAACAAAACCGACCTCGGTGGAACCGAACACTTGATAGATAGGGACACCGAACATTTTCTTCCATCGATTAAAAACCTCGAGGGGAAGGACATCCCCTCCACTCCAGCAGTACTTCAAGGAGGATAAGTCATAAAGGCCTACTCGATCATTATCTAAAATCATACGGTAAAGAGTAGGGGCGCCCAGGAAGAGGGTTCCTTTATATCTTTGTATGGCCTCTAAGATTGCATCAACCTGTGGGATGGGCATTAATACGGCAGTATTTCCTTTGGTCAGAACCATTCCCAAAATGATTCCCTGCGCCATCTGATGGAAAAGGGGATTGACCATGATGAAGACTTCTTTGCCTTCGCCAATATATCCTTCACCAACAGCACGAATTTCCTGGACGAACGAGACCATTCCAGTATGAGTGAGGGGGCACCCTTTAGGAAAACCTGTTGTCCCACCTGTATAGAGGATATAGCAAAGGTGTTTCCTGGGATTGATGTCCACTTTTGGAGGGGTAGGTGGATATTTGGAGATTAAATTTCTAAAGGAATGTACATTTTCATCTCGTTCAACGACTCCGTCGGGAACTTTATCGAATAAGGCTCCAACTGCCCGCTTGTACCATGGGAGTAAGTCCACATAGTTTGTGACAATCGCCCTCTTCAAACAGGTATTCGGAAAAACCTCTTGGATATACCTGAAGTTTGTGTCCTGGCATAAGACCGTCTCAGCTCCAGAATCGTTGATGAGGTATTTAATCTCATAAGGTGTGTAAATGGGCGAGACGGGTACGGGGATGGCTCCGATCTGTTGAGCTCCAAAATATCCGATCACAAACTGGGGGCAGTTCGGAATATAAAGCATCACCTTATCGTTGTCCCTGACCCCCAGATCATACAGAGCCGTCGCAAACCGATCGATGAGCTCTTTCAATCTCTTGTAAGAAAATTTCTCCCCGATATAGATGATGGCCGTGCGATCAGGATATTTCTCACAGGCTCGTTCAAATGAACGGATTAGGGGTTCATCATATAATTTCATAGTTTTATTTCCGTTAAAAAGGAAATTCCGAGTTTGAAGGTAAGGGCAAGGATGCCGGTTTAGTGAAGGGATAATGGGTTATAAAATAATTGTTCAACGGTGACGATGCTCGTATCGAAGCAAGAAGCTTGAAACTGGAAATTCGATTATCCGGCATCTACGAACGGGCCTCGATACGAGCTTCGACAACGATCAACGCTAATTTCCTTAAAATATTTATAGACCCAAAACCTAACCCCTTAACGAAACGGGCTTCTTAACCTTAACCTTAACCTTAACCTTAACCTTAACCTTAACCTAATATTATCTTTTCTCTTTCGTTGTTTTTCTTCGCTCCTCGTCTCTAATTTCGCGTCTCAGGAGTTTTCCAACTTTCGATTTGGGAAGCATATCTCTGAATTCAATATATTGTGGGATTTTATAGGGGGCAAGCCTTTCTCGGCACCACCGGGTCAATTCAGAGGCATCCACCCCTCGGGCATCTTCCTTGAGGACAACGATGGCTTTGATGCGCTCACCCACTTTTGGATCAGGAACACCCACCACACAGGCACCGATGACAGTGGGGTGGTCTTGCAGAACGGCTTCAATCTCAGAGGCAGAAACCCGATAAGCTTTACACTTTATGATATCGGCAGATCTCTCAACGTAGTAGATCTCCCCGTTTTCATCTTGCTTTACGTAATCTCCCATGCGGTAGTAAATCTTCCCATCTATCTCCACATAAGAGCGGCTGGTCTCTTCTGGCTTGTTCAAGTAGTTTTTGACGGTGTAGTCCGAGGTCACCAATAATTCCCCAATTTCACCGACAGGCACTGGTTCCAACCTATCCGGGTCAACCACTTTACATTGCCTGGTCTTTAATGGTAAGCCGATCGACATAAGCTCAGGGTCTTTGTTTAACCGGGAGTAGGTGACATGACCTGCTTCGGTTGACCCATAGACTTGGTAGATATTAAGGCCAAAAAGTTCCTTCCATCGCTTAGAGACCTCGATGGGAAGAACATCCCCTCCGCAGTAGGTATATTTTAGAGAACTCAGGTCATATTGGTCCAAGCGGTCGTTTTCGAGGATCATACGATACAGAGCTGGGACACCCAAAAACCACCTTACTTTATATTTTTGTATCGTCTGCAAAATGGCATCGACCTGCGGAACAGGCATGACGATCGTCGTATTGCCATAATTCAGGCCAATGGCAACAAAGAGTCCCAGAGCCATAATGTGGAAAAGAGGATTAATTGCAATATAGGTATCTTTTCCTTCCTCGATATATCCTCCCGCCACATCCTCCATGACGTCCTGGACATAGGAGGTCATGCCCACATGATTGCCAGGCACTCCCTTTGGAAACCCTGTCGTTCCACCTGTATAAAGAATATAGGAAAGGTCATTCCAGGGATCGATTTCTACATTCAATTTCTCAGGCGTTTGTTTGATGAGATCCTTGAAGAAATAAACATTCTTACCCTTTTTAACGATACCGTTTGGAATCTTATCGAAAAGGAAGCCAACAGTACGTTTCCAAAGAGGAAGGAGATCGACGAGGTTTGTAACAATAACCCTTTTTAAGCAGGTCTTAGAAAAAATCTCTTGTACATACCCAAAATTGGTATCAAGGCAGATGATCGTCTCCGCACCCGAGTCATTGATCATATATTCGATTTCAAAAGAAGTGTAGATGGGAGCCACCGGCACAACCACAGCCCCAATCTTTTGAATCCCGAAGAAGGCGATGACCCATTGGGCAGAGTTTGTGAGATAGAGCATGACTTTATCACCTTTTCGCACTCCCAGGTGATTCAGAGCCGTGGCAAATCGATCGATGAGATTTCGCAATCTGGTATAGGTAAACTTCTCGCCCAGATAAATGATGGCTGGCCGATCAGGATACTTTTCACACATCCGATCAAAACGAGTGAACGTGAGTTCGGTTTCTAAATTGTTTCTTGAAGTCTCAGTCTTCATCAATAATTCCAATATAGGGTTCAGGGATTCGAGCTTTTTAATTCTTTCTTAATAAGACCACTTGACCCCTTGAACCCTTTTTTAAATATAGTCCGAAGCCTTTTCTGAACCCAGATAAGCCTCTTTGACTCTCTCGTCCTGCATCACTTCTTCCGGGATGCCTTCGGTCAGTTTTTGTCCGAAGTTTAACACCATCACACGACTGGCTACCCGAAAGAGTTCCCTCAACCGGTGCTCAATCATCACTAAGGTAATTCCGTCCATCTGTAATTTTTCAATGAGGGGGACCATACTGGCAATCTCGCTCATGCTTAAACCCGAGAAGACCTCATCACAGAGAATGACGTCAGGTCTCAGTGCAAGACATCGCGCCAGCTCAAGCCGCTTTAGATAACCTGTTGGCAGGCTCGATGCCAATTTATAAGGGACAAAAGAATCCCGTTCGAAACCGATCTCTTCCAAGATATCGATTGCCACTGTTCCTCTATCCCCGAGCTTGCCTCCTCCTCTCCATCCGCCCGTTCTTCTGGCCCGTGGTGAGAATAGGGGGATGACCAGATTTTTATAAGCAGGGAGGCTATAATAAGGTCTCATGATCTGGAAGGTTCTTGTGAGTCCAAGATTGGCAATCTTATTGGGCGTCCTGTTACTGATATTTTTACCTTGATAGAGGACTTTCCCAGAATCCATCTTGATAAAACCGGTAATGCAATTAATGAGCGTGGTCTTCCCTGATCCATTGGGGCCAATGATCCCAAAGACCTCGCCCTGCTGAACATTAAAACTGACATTCAGCAATGCCTGGACACCACCGAAGGTTTTGCAGACATCTTTTACTTGGAGTATATCCTCTCCGCTCATACCTTTACCCACCTCTGAAACTGATGGTATTTCCGCTGGGCATAGACCATGATCCCTTCGCTTCGAAACATAATGAACGCCAACAGGATCACGGAATAGAAGACAATCCTTAAGGTTCCAAATTCTCTTAGCCATTCTGAGATGGGAACCAGAAAGAAACAACCCAATAAGGGACCTACCAGAGTGCCTCCTCCACCTATCACTGTGGCAGCGATGGGAATGACAGAGAAATCGAGAGCGAACTGTGATATTCCTGCCCACATATAGATATGAGAGAGATAGGCTCCTCCGAGAGAGCCAAGTCCAGATGCAATAAAAACAGCAATGGCCTTGTAAAGGGTGATGCTTAATCCGGAGGCTCTGACAGACTGGTCATTATCCTTTACTCCTCTAAACACCAATCCAATATCCTCATTCACCAATCTCCTTAACCCAAATAACGCGAAGATAACGATCAAGATGATGAGATATTGTTCAATCCATCTGTTGGGGAAACTGGCCACTCCAAGGATGCCGTCTGTTCCGCCGAAAATATTTAATGCTTCAATGATTCTCATCAGAGCCAGAGGGTACATAAGGGTCACAATGGCAAAGTAAACTCCCCTGAGGGGAAGAGCAGGGAGAAGGAGAAGAGTGCAGATAATAGCTCCGCCAATGGTGGCCATGGGAATGGTAAAAACAGGTGAGAGACCCAAGGATTTATTCAGGAGGGCTGCTGTGTATCCGCCCACCCCTATAAAAAAAGCGCCTCCAAGGGAGACCAACCCTACAAAATGGGCTAAGAAATCGAACCCAAGAGCGAGCAAGGCATAAATAGCGGCAATGGATACAACCCGTTTCCAATAAAGGGATGGAATAATAAGGGGAAGGAGGAGAAGGCCTACAATTAAAATCAATCTCGGAAGGACGAGGTAGGCTACCTCTTGCCATGACGAGACGGCATAGATTCCTTCTGTCCGGACCTTAATACCTCGATCTAACCGTTCTTTACGCCTTTCTTGATTTTGCAAACTTTATCTCCGATAATCTCCCCACCCCCCTTTAGCAAAGGGGGGAGAGGGGGGATTTTTACCTCTCATTTTGCTTTTGGTATTTTGAATCTTGAAATTATTTGGAGTTTGAAATTTGTCATTTGGGATTTTTGCTTCTTTATACTCTTTCCTCCAGTTCCTTCTGCCTGCCAAAAAGTCCAGAAGGTCTCAATATAAGTGTGACGATAATAGCCAGGAGTGCCACTACCATCTGGAAATGGGATTGGATGTAGGTAACAGTAATAATTTGAAGGAATCCGATCATAAAAGCAGCGAGAATAGCTCCCACCCAACTGCCAAGACCTCCAACAATGCATACAGCGATTGAGAGAATTAATACATTGTAACCCGCCTCCACAACAATGTTTCCCAAAGGAAGTAAGGCGATGGCGGAGAGTCCGGCTAAAATAGATCCCATGGCCATGGCAATGACGGCCATCCAGTCGGAATCTATTCCTAACATCATCGCCGCATGCTCGTCCTGGGCCATCCCTCTTAGTGCTAAGCCAGTCTTGTTGAAATGGGTAAAGAGCCACATAAAGGAGACCACAATGATTCCTATGCCTATAACGATAATCCGTTGAAAGTCGACAGGAATGCCCCCAATATCGATGCTGCCCTCAATGAAAACAGGGAGAGTATAAGTCATCCCTTTGAACCCTCCCCAACGCAAGAACTCGAGAATAGCCAGCCCCAGGGCATAAGTTGCGATGATTTCAGAGGTGGCCATCCCTCTCACTCGAATGAGAACGAATCGATAAATGGCGGCTCCAACCAGCCCCATAATAACGAGCGCTAGTAGAATAGAAATGACATAGTTTAATTTGAGGAGGTTTATTAAACTCCAGACAAGAAATCCTGTGATGACATATAACGCCCCATGGGCAAAGTTGGGGAGTCGACAAATTCCGTAAACCAAGGTAAAACCGATCGCCATCAAAGCGAGCGAGAAACTATTGATGATCCCGTAGATAAGTATAACCATTTTAGAAGGATCTCACGCAAAAAAGGGGAGGGATTTCCCCCACCCCCTTTTTGCCCCAAGAAAGTCATTGCGAGGAGCGATAGCGGTTACGAGGCGCAGCCGAAGCAAACTCTAAGATTCCTCACTTCGTTCGGAACAAGCTCCGCAATCCAATGAGATTGCTTCGCTTCGCCCTGAACACCATGCGGTGCAGGGCTTCGCTCGCAATGACAACTTTATTATTTCTTCATCCAGGGAGGAAGTTTGACCTCGCCCATTGCAATTTTGGGCGGGAAAACTACGACCCTCTTTCCTGCCTGCCACTGGAAAATCGTCCCCACTGCCCCTTCATTTGGATCTACACTGGGGATGACCTGGTGGTTTTTGGGATTAAACCTTATTCTACCATAAACGCCCATCAAATCAGTCTTCTCAAGAGCTGCTATTACAGCGTCTGAATCAAGGGAGCCAGCCCGCTCAATTGCATCTTTAAGAGCATAGACTGCCATATAACTGGATGAGGTCCCATAACCTTCAGGTTCTACCTTCCATTTCTTCGTATAGGCTTCAACGAACTTCATCGTCCACGGAGTTGCTTTAGATGGAGAATTGCCTGCATTGACCACACTGGCCAGGGCATATTCTCCTTTTCCTTCTGTGGCCTTCCAAAATCCAGGCTCCTCAGCAGCAGAAATAATTGTGCCAAAGGGAAGTGCAGGAATTTTCATATCAAACCACTGCTTAAGGAGGATGGAACTTTCTGGCATATCCATCCATATAAGAATCACCTGGGCATTTTCTTTTTTAGCCTTCATCAGCCCCACAGAATAGTCTGTGGTTCCAGTTGGGTAGATCTCTTTCCCTAAAACCTCCCAACCCTTCTCTGAAGCGAGTTTGGCAACGAGATCGCCTCCGCCACGTGCATGAGCGACATCCTGGATCATGATGAATAATTTATTGAGGCCGTATTTTGCCTTGATATCCATCAGGCAGGGGATGAATTCTCCCGTAACCATCCAGCCTACTTCGCCGGAGATTCTAAAACAATACTTAAATTTATCATACTCGGCTTCCACCCGCTTGTGATACGCGGGGGTTAGAACCCCTGTCGTCAATATAGATACCTTTTTATACTTGGATAGTAAGTCCATTGCTGCAAGAGCTGCCTCAGACCGGACAGGGCCACCCACAATAAAATCAGCTTTTTTCTCCAGGATGAGTTTTTCTACTACTAATAAAGCATCACTGGTTGGCACGCCAGGTTCAAGGTCCCGGGTATCCATGGCTTCTACTTTAAATGGTCTTTTTTCTTTACCGACAGTAACGCCTCCCTTTGCATTGATTTCCTCCACAGCCAGCTTTATTGCCCTTTCTGCATCCCAGCCGTAAAGAAAGGCCGTGGCAAGAGGAGCTCCAATGACAATCGGTTTTGCTGCTGCGTTAGCCTGTTGCCCTAAAAAAGGCAAGCCAGATAAAGCCAGTACGAGAAAGAAAATTCCCACCCATAATTTAGCCCTTTTCATAATTTTACCTCCTTCATGATGACATTTTCCCCACCCCATGGGGATGTTTAAAAATTATATATATTAGAAAACGGAATGACTCTATTTTTTGATAATGAGAAATGTCTTTTTTTACAGTTATTTGTCATTTTTGTCAAGATAATTCAATTACTGCCTTCCCAAAGAGATGAAGCCAGTATGTCGTGAAAGTTTCCCATCTTTGACGATAAAGATTCTAGACTCCACACTGGGACGATGATCCTTCGAAGTAAAGGTGATAGGCGGGGTGAGGCCCCCTGTTATGAAATCTTTAAAACCTTCCAATGCAAGCTTTACCCTCTCACGAGAAAATCCTTGTTCTGGAAGAGACCTTCTTAGAGCCTCTGAGATCACCTGGGTCGTTGCCCACCCTTCGACATAGGAAAGTGTATGAGGATCATAGGGGTGCCATTTCTGATGGGCCTCTTTGATCCCAGTCATTCCTGGGATATCTTCTCCAAAAGGAGAGATGGGTTGTACTCCAAAGACTCCATCGAAAGGCGTCAGGTTTTCATCGAAAGCCCTTTTGTTGCAAATCCATTTGGTTTTGAGGTCCATTTTATGGACTTCCTGTAGCAGGGAAGAGGTTTCCTTGGAAGTAAGGCTTAGATAGGCGAAATCGGGATTGTATGCATTGATCGTTGCGAGAAGAGATGGGATGTGTTTCGCCACATGGGATGCATCGGTGATCCAGACGTCTGGTCCGATGTCTATTCCCAAACCCTTGGCGTATTCCTTCGTTTCATCTAAAAAATGCCGGCCAAAGTGGTCAGAGGATCCAATGAAGATGACTTTAGGTTTTCTCACTTTGATGCCGGATTTATCCGAGATGAAATTCATCGCTATTTTTGCTAAATTGAGAGGGGTCGGAGTGATGGAGAAAACATATGGATATTTTGAGGCGTTGGCAAATTGAGAAGGTAATGAACTGATGAAAGTAGGGATTCGGTCGAAGTGAAAATGAGGAGTCAGAGCAAGAGCAGTCTCAGTGGAATACATGTAGAGGAGCAGGATACGATCTGCTT
>Ga0315281_10010142_pt1 | contig 13005 bp, 8 predicted proteins | sample YL17G07_0_MG_FD_204540 | JGI IMG/M metagenome (GOLD analysis project Ga0315281, IMG submission 204540) | Sediment microbial communities from Yellowstone Lake, YNP, Wyoming, USA - YL17G07_0 | ecosystem: Environmental > Aquatic > Freshwater > Lake > Sediment | place: USA: Wyoming | collected... | reverse complement strand
GAGTCTATCGGGCGGCGTCCGCGAGCGCTGACATAGGGCCGGTCCAACCGCCGCTATCGCGGCGTTACGGCGGGCCGATGAAGATGATGGTGAAGTACTTCATGCCGGTGGCGTCGATCACCAGCGCAATGCCCATGTCGGTGAAGTTAGGGTTCACGATGTTCTCCCGGTGGGCCGGGCTGTTCCAGAGCGCCACGTCGGCGACGCTTACGCACTGGCTGTCGGGATAGTTGTTCTTCGCCAGGTTCTCGCCCGCCCAGCCGTACGAGACGCCGTGCTTGTCCATCAGGCTGAACGCATCGTCGCCGGTGACGGGACTGACGTGCGCGAAGTAGTTGTGATCGGCCATGTCGCGCGAGCGGATGCGCGCGATGCCAATGAGGTAGCCGTTCACCCGCAGCGGCGGCAGCCCCACGCTCGCCCGTCGCGCGTTCGTGTCGTCGAAGAGCTGCTGCGAGGGCGCGTCCATCGGCGACGTGTCGAGTCCCCACGGCGTCGCCGGCGCGGCGGCTGGTGGAGGAGGCGGCGGCAGGATCGGGGCCTCTGTCGGGCTGATGGGCGCCTCGACCTGCCGCGGCGCAGCGGTCGGCGCGGGCGGCGGCGGCGCCAGCGTGGGGGCGGGCGTCGGTGAAGGCGCCGGCGTGGGCGACGGGACGGCAGTCGGGCTGTTCGCCCTCTCGACGAAGAGCGCCACCGCGCCGAGTTGCATGACGTCCCGCTCCGTCGTGTCGAGCGCGGCCGGCGCGGCGACCGTCTGGCTGTCGACGCCCGCGGCAGCCGAGGCACCCCGTACCGCTGGCGCCGACGACGATGCCGCACCGATGCAGAGCACGAGCACCGCGGCGCGGGCGGCGTCGCCGCCGTGACGCCCAATGCGCGACAGAATCGACCGGATCGCCGACGGGCGGGGTGCGTCCATCAAGAACTCCCAGTACGGGCCCACCCCTACGGACAGGGCGTTGCCAACCAGTGGAATGGTCGGCACCCTTAAGGGAGCGCTTGAGGGTCTGCGAATCTGATTCCGGCGCGAATTCGCGTCTTCTTGACGCCGATCCTTACTCCCTGATAGGGCCGTAAGGGCCGGCGCCCGAATTGCCCGTCGATCGGGGCGATGCTAGAGTGCGGCCGCGCGGGTTACAGGTTGCAGGCAGAGGGTGCACGTACCCTCCGGCACCTTCGGTCCGCGAGTGGCGAGCACGCCGGGTCGGACGCGCGGCGGAACGCCCGTCCCAAACCCCGCAGCGACCATCCAGCGCCTACCAGCCGCATGGCGGCGGAAGAGGAATCACCTTGCCCGACGGCAGCTTCGCCACGCTCGACTATATGTTCCACCCGCGCTCAATCGCGGTCGTTGGCGCGTCCACGCAGGACGGGCCCGGGTCGTTCATCAGCGCCACGAAGGAGATGGGGTTCAAAGGCGCCCTCTACCCGGTCAACCCGAAGGCCGAGGAGATCGCCGGGCTGAAGTGCTATCCCCGCCTGACCGAGATCCCGGGCGACGTCGACCACGTCATCTCCAGCGTGCCCCTGCGCTTCGTCGAGCAGCTGGTCGAGGACTGCGGCGAGAAGCACGTGAAGGTGCTGCACTTCTTCACCGCCGGCTTCAGCGAGACCGGCGACGCGGAGGCAGCGGCCCTGGAAGCGCGAGTGCTGGCGCGCGCGAAGCAGTTCGGGATGCGGGTGATCGGTCCGAACTGCATGGGGCTCTACTCGCCCGCGGGCGGGCTCTCGTTCATGCCGTCGCTGCCGGTCGAGCCCGGCTCGGTCGCGCTGTTCTCACAGAGCGGCGCCAACGCCGGCGAGTTCTGCCGCACCGCCGCCGCGCGCGGGCTGCGCTACAGCAAGGTCGTGAGCTACGGCAACGGCTCCGACGTGCGCGAGTCGGAGCTGCTGGAGTACGCCGCCGAGGACCCGGAGACCGAGGTCATCGCCTGCTACATCGAAGGGATCAAGGACGGCGCCCGCTTCATGCGGGCGCTGCGCAAGGCGGCGGCGGCCAAGCCCGTGGTCATCCTCAAGGGCGGGCGCACCGAAGCCGGCACGCGCGCCGTCAACTCGCACACCGGCAGCCTGGCGGGCTCGCTGCAGATCTTCGACGCCGCCGTGCGGCAGGCGGGCGCCATCCGCGTCGACCGGATGGAGGAGCTGGTCGACAGCGCCATCACCTTCCGCTACGTCCGCGACCTGGCGGGGCCGCGCGCCGGCATCGTCGGCGGCGGCGGCGGCTACAGCGTGCTCGCGTCGGACGAGATCGGCGCGGCCGGGCTCGAGATGCCCGCGCTACCGCCGGAGGTGCAGCAGAAGCTGCGGGACTTCACCCCGACGGCGGGCACGAGCGTGCGCAACCCGGTGGACACCAGCGTCGGCTGGGGGCCGGAGGGGCTGAAGCCGATGCTCGAGACGATCCGCATCGTCGCGGAGTCGCCGAACATCGACTACATCCTCTACCACACGAGCTGGTCCTGGGGCGCCATGCGCGCCGAGGGGCCGCAGATCACCGAGGTCGCATCTGAGAGTGCGGGCAAGATCGGCGAGCTGGCGAAGGCCGCCGGCAAGCCCATCGTCTGCGTCACGCGCGTCCCGACGAGCGACGTCGGCATGGCCGGCACGCTGGCCTTCCAGGCTGAGGCGGCCGCCCACGGCCTGGCGACGTTCCACAGCGTGCAGTCGGCCGCCCTCGCGCTCCAGCGCCTGCTGGCGTGGCAGGCGGCGCGCGCGTAGGCGCGAGTTCACAGTTCTCAGTTGTCAGTTGTCAGCTGTCAGACGGCGGCTTACCGCCGCTGGAACTCGCGGGCGATGGCGTCCGCCGTGAGGTGCACCATCGTCGGGCGGCCGTGGGGGCAGGTGCGCGGCGACTCCGCGCCCTCGAGCTGGCGCAGCAGCTCGCGCTGCTCCGCATCGCTCATCGACATGCCGGCGCGGACCGCCGCGTGGCAGGCGAGCGACGCCGCGACGCGATGTCCCGCCTCCTCCGTCGCATCGTCGCGTCCCATCCGGTCCAGCAGCTCGACGATTTGCCGCCCCACGTCGCCGCCGGCGATCTCCGACGGCACGGCGCGCACGACGTAGGCGTCGCCGCCGAAGTGCTCGATGTCGAAGCCGAGGCGCTCGAACGCGGTCGCGTGCTCGCCCAGCAACGCGCGGTGCGGCGCGCTCATCTCGATCGTCAGCGGGTCGAGCAGCGCCTGCACGTCCGGCGTCGACGCGCGCGCCGCCGCGAGGAAGCGCTCGTAGAGCACGCGTTCGTGCGCGGCGTGCTGGTCCACCAGGTACATCCCCTCCGGCCCCTCGGCGATGACGTAGAGATTGCCGATCTGGCCGACCGGCCGCAGCATCGGCAGGCGGTCGATCATCCACGCCGGCGCCGAGTCGTCCGGCTGGGGCGATGCGCCGAGGCGCTCGGACAGCGGCGCCCGCGGCAGCGGCGCCTGCACGGGCTGCGGCTGTAGCGTCAGCGGCGGCCGCGGCGCCGGGAACGACGTGCCGCCCCAGACCGAGGCCGTCGCGGAGGGCACGGAGCCGTGCTCGGAGAGCGCGCGGCGGACGGCGCGCTGGAGCAGGCCGAAGACCTCGCGCTCGCGGCGCAGGCGCACCTCCGCCTTCGTCGGGTGCACGTTGACGTCGACCTCGTCGGGCGGGATGCGCAGGTCCAGCACGGCGATGGGGCGGCGCCCGACCGGCAGCATGCCCTGGTACGCCTCCTCGACGGCGAAGGTGAGGGCGCGGTTCTTCACCCAGCGGCGGTTCACGTAGAGGCCGATGTAGTTGCGCGACGACCGGTGCAGCCGCGGCTCGACGACGATGCCGCGCACGCCGGCCTCGCCCTCATTCGCCGGCGGCGCGTCGATCTCGATCGCCGCGGCCGCGACCTCGGTGCCGTAGACCGCCGCGACAGCGTCAAGCAGGCTGCCGCCGCCGGGTGTCTGGAGCGTCGTGCGCCCGTCGACCACCAGGTCGAACCGTACTTCCGGATACGCCATCGCGTAATGCGTGATGACGGCGGTCGCCTGCGTCGATTCGCTTGCGGGCGCGCGCAGGAACTTGAGCCGCGCGGGCTGCGAGGCGAAAAGCCGCCGCACGGTGAACGTCGTGCCGGGCGCGGTGGCGCCGGAGCCCTCCTCGGCGATCTCGCCGTCGCGCAGCTTGATGCGGGCACCCACGTCGTTGCCGGCGACGCGCGTCAGCAGCTCGGCCTCGCCCGCTGCGGCGATGCTCGGGAGCGCCTCGCCGCGAAAGCCGAGCGTGGCGATACGCCAGAGGTCGTCCTCGGCGGCGACCTTGCTCGTCGCGTGGCGCTCGAACGCCAGCCGCAGCTCTCCCGGGTCGATGCCGCAGCCGTTGTCGGCGACGCGGATCAGCGCCAGGCCGCCCTCCCGGATCTCGACCGAGATCTGCGTCGCGCCGGCATCGAGGGAGTTCTCAACGAGTTCTTTGACGATGGAGGCCGGGCGCTCGATGACCTCGCCGGCCGCGATCTTCGCCGCCTCATGCGGTGCCAGGATGCGGATCGTCACGGGGGGCCTCCAGCGCCGATTGTAGCACGGCCGCCTGACCCGCCGGCGCGTCACCCTCGTCCGCCGCTCGCGAGCGTGGAAGACGTGCATCCCGACAGAGTCGCAACGTCGAACTGTGATATAGTCGCGTCAATCGATCGGTCGCGCGGATGGGAGGATGCACCGTGCACTGGCTTTCCCGGGTCACCGGGGTCTCGGTTCTGCCGGCGCTCCTGGTGGTCTCGGCGCTCTCCTTCCTCCTCATCTCCAACCACGCTTCCACACCGGCGACGCGGGCAGCAGCGGCGGCGGCAGCCGCGCCCCCGGCCGTACCGCGTCAGCAGACCATCGTCGTGCGCGCCCGCCGCAGTGACGACCTGGACCGCGTCTCCGCGCTCGCCGTGCGCCTGGGCTACACCGTCACGCAGCGCATCGAACCGCTGAAGGCGCTCCACGTCGCGCCGCCCGCCGGCGTGAACGTCCTCCAGGCCGTGAAGGCGTTCATGGGGCGCCCGGGGGTGCTCTACGCCGAGCCCGACTACGCGATGTACGCCACCGACGTGCCGGCCGACCCACTCTACAGCAGGGAGGCGTCGTACATGCAGGCCGAGCACGCGCCCCAGGCGTGGGACATCGAGAAGGGGAAGCCGGAGGTGCTGGTGGCCGTGCTCGATACGGGCATCGATCTCTCGCACCCGGACCTGCAGGGCAGAATCTGGGTCAACCCGCGCGAGACGGCAAACAATAACATCGATGACGACGGCGACAACTGCATCGACGACGTGAACGGCTGCAGCTTCGTCACGGACCCGTCACCGGGCTGTGCCGGCAGCGTCAACGGCAACGTGCGCGACGACCTGGGCCACGGCACGTTCGTCGCCGGCATCATCGCCGCCAACGGCAGCAACGGACAGGGCATCGCCGGCGTCGCGCGCAACGTCACGATCCTGCCGGTGAAGGTGCTGGACTGCAACGGCGACGGCGACTCGATCGCGCTGGCGCAGGGCATCCTCTACGCGGCACAGGCGGGGTCGAAAGTGATGAACATCAGCCTGGTGGGTTTGGTGGACTCCATGGTCGTGCGGGAGGCCGTGCGGATCGCACATGATCAGTACGGCTCCCTCATCGTCGCCGCCGCCGGGAACACCGGCACCAGCGGTGTCGGGTATCCGGCGCGCTACCCGCAGGTAATCGCGGTCGGCGCCGCATCGTCGGACAACCCCGACAGGCGCGCGATCTTCTCGACGACCGGACCCGAGATTGATGTGGTCGCCGTCGGCCAGGCCATCGTCGGCACGGTGCCGCAGTCAAGCTGCACGCGCTTCCTGAAGTGCATCTCGGGCGGTCCGTACGCCATCGGGGACGGGACGTCGTTCGCGGCGCCGCAGGTGACCGGCCTCGTCGCGCTCATGCTCTCGCACACGCCGACGCTGCGGCCTGACACGATCCTCAGCATCGTCAAGGCGACCGCCGACCCCCTGCCGGCGGGCGACCGGCCGGACTGGGCGGGCAGCGGCCGCATCAACATGCTGAAGGCGCTCAAGCCGCAGTACCGGCTGGGCGCGCCGGGCGTGGCGCGCAACTGACCGCGCGGGCTACCAGCCGCTGACCTGCTCGGGCGCAATGCGCAGCATCACGTCGTTCGCGTGCATGTTCTCCGCGATGTAGCGGCGGCCCGCCTCGTCGCCGAGGTAGTGGATCGCCAGCTCTTCGCGCCACGCACGGCCGGGCGCATCGTGCACGCTCGCCCGGCCTCGGACGAGCACGGTGTGATATGGCGGCCGCTCGTCGTCGATGCAGAGCAGGACCCGCGGCTCGTACTCCACGTTCTTGTGCTTTTGCGAGCCGCGCTCCGTGAGGATCAGGAACTCGCCCGCTTCGAACCGAAACCAGATCGGCGCCACGTGCGGGCTGCCATCCGCGCGCACCGTGGCGAGGCGGCCGATGCGCGGCGTATCGAGGAACTTCAACTGTCGCGGCGAGAACAGTGCTTTGGCCATGTGCTACTCCTTCGTCAGTCCGCCGCGCGCGCGGTCGCGCAACTCGTACAGGCGGGTGAGGGCGTCGAGCGGGGTCATCGCGTCCACTTCGATCGCGGCAAGCTCGCGCCGCAGGCCATCGTCGGGCGGCGTCGACGCGAACAGCGAGAGTTGGGGAGCAACGACCGCCGCAGACGCCGCCCGGCCGTCGCCGGACTCCAGCTCGCGCAGGACCGCCCGCGCACGCTGGACGACGGCCTTCGGCAGGCCCGCCAGCTCGGCGACGCGCACGCCGTAGCTTCGATCCGCGCCGCCCGGCACGATGCGGCGCAGGAAGACGATGCGCCCGCCCTCGTCGGCGACGGCGACGTTGCAGTTCCGAACGCGGGGCAGGTGGGCGGCGAGATCGACCAGCTCGTGGTAGTGCGTGGCGAAGAGCGTCTTCGCCTGCAGCCCCGGCCGGTTGTGCAGATATTCGACGACGGAGCGCGCGATCGCCATGCCGTCGTACGTGCTGGTGCCGCGGCCGATCTCGTCGAGGATGAGGAGCGAACGCGGCGTGGCGTTGTGGAGGATCGCGCTCGTCTCGATCATCTCGACCATGAAGGTCGACTGGCCGGAGGTCAGGTCGTCGCCGGCGCCGACGCGCGTGAAGACGCGGTCGACGACGCCGATCGACGCGGAGGACGCCGGCACGAAGCTGCCGCACTGCGCCATCAGCACAATGATCGCCACCTGCCGCAGGTAGGTCGACTTGCCGGCCATGTTCGGGCCGGTGAGGATGACGATCTGCGCGCCGCCCGACGAAAGGCTGGTGTCGTTCGGCACGAAGGCGCCCGCCGAGAGCGAGCGCTCGACCATCGGGTGGCGGCCGTCGCGGATCTCGATCGCGTCGCCGTCGTGCAGCGCCGGGCGCGCGTAGTTGTAGCGCGCCGCCGCTTCCGCGAGTGCGCAGGCGACATCCAGCTCGGCGACCGCAGCGGCCGTGGCCAGGATCTGGGCAGCACCCGCCGTCACCTGCGCGCAGACCTGGCGGACGATCGCCATCTCCATCTCCTCGGCGCGATCCTTCGAGTGGAGGATCTGGGTCTCGTACTCGCGGAGCTGCGGCGTCGCGTAGCGCTCGGCGTTCACCAGCGACTGGCGGCGCTCGTAGTGCTCCGGCGCCAGGGCGGCATTCGCCTTGCTGATCTCGATGTAGTAGCCGAAGACGCGGTTGTAGCCGACCTTCAGCCACTTGATGCCCGTCCGCTCGCGCTCGCCCGCCTCCAACTCGGCGAGGAAGCGCCGCACGTCGCGCGTGATCAGGCGCAGGTGGTCCAGTTCCTCCGAGAATCCGGGCCGCACGACGTTGCCGTCATCGATCTTCGCGCCCGGCTCGTCGTCGATCGCCTGCGCGATCGCGGCGGCGACGTCGTCGCACGGCCTGAGCCGCGCGGCGATCTCCTCGATGCGCGCGTCGAAGTTGGCGGCGGCATCCGCACCGCCGATCGCCGCGCGCAACTGCGGCACGAGCTCCAGCCCTCGGCGCAGCGCCACCAGCTCGCGCGGCTGCACCGAGCCGGCAACGATGCGGCCGACGAGCCGCTCGAGGTCCGGCATGGCGCGCAGCAACTCCGCCAGCCGCGCCCGGCGCATCGCGCTCTCGTGGCAGAACGCCACGGCGTCGAGCCGCCGATCGATCGCCCCTATGTCCACCAGCGGCTGGCCGAGGCGGCGGCGCAGCAGCCGCGCGCCCATCGACGTCGACGTGAGGTCCAGCGTGGCGAGCAGCGAGCCCTCGCGGCGCAGGTCGCGGCCGGCGGTGAACAGCTCGAGGTTGCGCATCGTGTGGGCGTCGAGGCCGGCGTACTCCGCCGGGCGGTGCAGCCGGATCGACGTGACGAGCGGCGCGCTGGCTGCCTGGTTCTCACGCAGGTACATCAGCGCCGCACCGCAGGCCGCGACCGCCGGCGACGCGCGGTCGATGCCGAAGGCCTCGGGCGAGGCGACGCGGAAGTGCTCCTGCAGTGTCACGGTCGCGAGGTCCGCGTCGAACCAGAGCGGCTCGATGCGCGTGACGTTGAGCGCGGCATCGAGCCAGGGCGGCGCGTCGTGGCCCTCCGGCAGCAGCACTTCGGCCGGGCGAATGCGGGCCAGCTCGCCCGCCGCCTGCTCGGCCGCCAGCGCGCCCGCGACGAACTCGCCCGTGCTGATGTCGACGTACGCGAAGCCGCTGTCGCCGCGCCACGGGTCGTCACCGGCGCGCGTGCGGCGTGCCGGCGCCAGGCACGCGAGATAGTTGTTCGCCCGCTCGTCCAGCAGGCTGTTCTCGATCACCGTGCCGGGCGTGACGACGCGCACCACTCTGCGTTCGACGATGCCCTTCGTGGTGGCGGGGTCGCTCATCTGCTCGCAGAGCGCCACCTTGTAGCCCTTCGCGATGAGCTTCGCCACGTAGCCGTCGACGGCATGGTACGGAATGCCGGCCAGCGGCACGCGCAGGCCCTTGCCCATCGGCTTCGACGTGAGTGTTATGTCCAATTCGCGCGCGCACAACTCCGCATCGTCGTCGAAGGTCTCGTAGAAGTCGCCCAGGCGAAAGAAGACGATCGCGTGCGGATAGCGCTTCTTGACGTCGAGGTACTGGCGGCGAATCGGTGTGAGTATGTCGTCCACGATACGGGAGTGTAGATCGACTCACGAGTTCTCAGTATCCAGCCGCGGCGCATCCCGCGAAACGCCCGTATCGCGCTCACGCGAGCGTTCGTGCATGATCCAGCCTGTCGGCGGGCAACAGCAGCAGAGGAGTCGCCACGATGGAACCGGAAGACCTGGCCCGGAGGATGATCAACGAGCCACGGATGGTTACGGAGGACACGGCGCGACGCCTCGTCGACGCGCTGGACAAGAAGGGCGCGTTCGTGCCGGTCAGGCGCATCCGCGGCAGCCAGGCGGCGACCGCCGTGCTGGGGTCGGTCGGGGCGGCACTGCTGTTCGGAGGCGTGCAGAGCGCCGCAGCAAGCCTGCCGCTCGTCTCACACTCCTGGGGCTCGATCTTGGCCGGATTGGTGCTGCTCGCCATCACCGGCGGCCTGCTCTCCCGGCTCATCGCCGAATCTCGCTGACGGCCTGATTCCGTGCCGGAACAGCCACCCGGAAGGGCCGCCGGGCGGCGTTCCCATAAGGACGCCGGTGCTATAATTCGGCGCTTCACATGGGGCGCCGCCGCCTCGTCTCGCCGCATCTGCGGAGGTCGGGTTCTTGACCGGGAACTGAGCCGCGCCGTCAACCGCGCGGCATGATCTGAAGGCGCGCCGCTTGCCGCGCCCGCCCGCCTCGGCGGGACTACCAGGAGTACCAACCATGTCGAAGGCCAAGTTCGTCTACCTGTTCCGCGAAGGGCACAAGGACCAGAAGGACCTGCTCGGCGGCAAGGGCGCCAACCTCGCCGAGATGACCAACCTCGGCATCCCGGTGCCGCCCGGATTCACGATCACGACCGAGGCCTGCAACGAATACACTCGCCTCGGCATGGCGTTGCCCGACGGGCTGATGGACGATGTGCGCGCGGCGCTCGCGACGGTCGAGGAGGCCGCCGGCAAGCGGCTCGGCGACGCGGCCTCGCCGCTGCTCGTCTCCGTGCGCAGCGGCGCCAAGTTCTCAATGCCGGGCATGATGGACACCGTGCTCAATCTGGGCCTGAACGAGGCGACGCTGCGCGGACTGATCGCCGCAACGAGCAACGAGCGCTTCGCCTACGACGCCTACCGCCGCTTCATCATGATGTTCTCCGACATCGTGCTGGGGCTGGAGCGCAAGAAGTTCGACCGCATCTTCGATGACGCCAAGAAGGCCGCGGGCGTGAAGGACGACTCCGACCTGCCGCCCGACGCGCTCAAGGCCGTCGTCCAGCGCTTCAAGGCGCACGTCAAGTCCGAGACCGGAAGCGACTTCCCGGACGAGCCGCTGCAGCAGCTCGAGCTGGCGCTCCGCGCCGTATTCAACTCCTGGAACAACGAGCGCGCCTTCCGCTATCGCGAGATCGAGAAGATCCCGCACGACCTCGGCACCGCCGTCAACGTGCAGACGATGGTCTTCGGCAACATGGGCGCGGACTCCGGCACCGGCGTCGCCTTCACGCGCGATGCGTCGACCGGCAAGAAGGAGATCAGCGGCGAGTACCTGGTCAACGCCCAGGGCGAGGACGTCGTCGCCGGTATCCGCACGCCTTTCGACATCGCGCAGCTCGAACGCGACAATCCGGCGCTGTACAAGCAGTTCGCGGACATCTGCCAGACGCTCGAACAGCACTACCGCGAGATGATGGACGTGGAGTTCACGTTCGAAAACGGGCGGTTGTACTTCTTGCAGTGCCGCGTCGCCAAGCGCGCCGCGCATGCCGCTGTGAAGATCGCCGTCGACATGGCGAAGGAGGGGCTGACGACGAAGGCCGAGGCGCTGCAGCGTGTCCAGCCGGATCGCCTGAACGAACTGCTGCACCCGCAGCTTGACCCGCGCGTGCGGACCGTCTCCGTCGCGGAAGCGGGTAGCCGCATCCGCGAGGCGCTCCGGTCGAAGCCGGCCGCGATCTGGCTCGACGGAGACGATGTCCGGACGATCACCGCCGAGGCATGGCAGGCGATGTCCAGGCACGAGCGCGAGCAAGCGAGCAGCGACGCGCTCGCCCGCCACCCGCGCTTCATCGAGATCGCGCGCGGGCTGCCCGCGTCGCCGGGCGCCGCATCAGGCGCCGCGGTGTTCGACTCGGAGGAGGCGGGGCGCCGCGGCAAGAGCGGAGAGGCGGTCGTCCTCGTCCGCGAGGAGACGTCGCCGGACGATGTGCAGGGCATGCACGAGTCGCAGGGCATCCTGACGGAACGGGGAGGCCTGAGCAGCCACGCCGCGCTGGTCGCCCGCGGCTTCGGCAAGCCGTGCGTGGCCGGCTGCGAGACCATCTCCGTCGACGAGAGCGCGCGTTCGTTCTCGATCGACGGCGTCACGGTGGAAGCGGAGCAGACACTGACGGTCGACGGCACGATGGGCCGCGTCCTGCTCGGCGCGATCCCGACGATTCCGCCCGTGATCTTCCCCGAGTTCGGCGAACTGCTCGGCTGGGCGGACGATGCGGCGCGGATGAAGGTGCGGACGAACGCCGACACCCCGGCCGATGCCGCCAAGGCGATCGAGTTCGGCGCGCGGGGCATCGGCTTGTGCCGGACCGAGCATATGTTCCTCCATCCCGACCGGCTGCCTGTCGTGCGCGAGATGCTGCTGGCGGCGTCCGACGCCAAGCGGCTCGAAGGGGACGCAGGCGCGTTGCGCAAGGAGATCGAGGGCGCCGCCGGCGAGAAGAAGGCCCACCTCGAGCAGCGGCTGCACGACGTGCTCGGCCAGCTCGAGGGCCCGATGGGCCACTACCGCGGCGCGCTCGACCACATCCTGCCAATGCAGCAGGGCGACTTCGAGGAGATCTTCCGCATCATGGCCGGCAAGCCCGTGACGATCCGGCTGATCGACCCGCCGATGCACGAGTTCCTGCCCGACCACGACGCGCTGCTCGAAGAGGTGACGCGGCTGCGCATCACCTCGCCCGGCTCGCCTGAGCTGGCCGAGCGCGAGGCGATGCTGGCGAACGTCAACGCCGTCCGCGAGCAGAACCCGATGCTCGGGCTGCGCGGCTGCCGCCTCGGCGTGCTCTACCCCGAGATCAACGAGATGCAGGTGAAGGCGATCTTCCGCGCCGCGATCAAGCTCGCCGGCGAGGGCGTGGAGGTGCTACCCGAAGTGATGATCCCGCTCGTCGGCTTCGAGGCGGAGTTGACGCACCTGCGCACGCTGCTCGAGACGACCGCGCGCACGGAGATGGAGTCGGCGGGCAAGCAGATCAAGTACCAGTTCGGCACGATGATCGAGCTGCCGCGCGCCGCGCTCACCGCCGGCGAGATCGCGAAGACGGCCGAGTTCTTCTCCTTCGGCACGAACGACCTGACGCAGACGACGCTCGGCTTCAGCCGCGACGACGCCGAGGGGAAGTTCCTCGGCCGCTACCTGGAGATGGGCATCCTCAAGGACAACCCGTTCGAGACGATCGATCAGGCCGGCGTCGGTTCGCTGATGAAGCAGGCGATCGCCGCCGGCCGCCAGGCGCGCCCGAACATCAAGCTCGGCATCTGCGGCGAGCACGGCGGCGAGCCGCGCAGCGTCGAGTTCTTCCACAGCATCGGCCTCGACTACGTCAGCTGCTCCCCCTTCCGCGTGCCGATCGCCCGCCTCGCCGCCGCCCAGGCCGCCCTCGGCGAAGGCGCCGAGCGCGATCGGTAGTTCGCGGCTGAGTTGTGAGTATTCGCATCGTAGGGACGAAGCTTCAGCTCCGTCCTCTCCGGACAGCAACGCTGTCCTGACGCACTGCAATTCCTCCACCCCCACCCGTCCCCTACACTCCCTCCGATGACCACCGACGACACGACGCAGACGCCGCTCGACCGGCTGCTCGCGCAGCTCGAGCTGGACCGGCTCGACCGCGACCTCTTCCTCGGCGACCCGGGCAAGGG
>Ga0315281_10010141_pt1 | contig 13005 bp, 17 predicted proteins | sample YL17G07_0_MG_FD_204540 | JGI IMG/M metagenome (GOLD analysis project Ga0315281, IMG submission 204540) | Sediment microbial communities from Yellowstone Lake, YNP, Wyoming, USA - YL17G07_0 | ecosystem: Environmental > Aquatic > Freshwater > Lake > Sediment | place: USA: Wyoming | collected... | reverse complement strand
CGCTCCACCACCAACTTGACCGCTTCCACCTTGAACTCCCGACTGAACTTCCGTCGCGTACCCATGCCGCACCTCCGATCCCGTAAGAACACCTAAAGATGGTGTCCACGGAACCCGGTACAGCTCAGTGGGGCGATTCGCCGGCCGTATGATTGACCTGGCGATTCCAGCCACATCGGATTTTCCGATCAGCGTAGCCAGCGCCCTGCACGTTCGCGCGGCGCCACAACTTTACGACTGCGGCGATACAGTGCCCAATGTTCGGAACATCAACGCGAGCCCGTTCGGAGAAGATTGGCGGTACTGGAGCCACACCTTTGGCTCACCCGGAGACCGGAGCGCACGCCGTCTGATGTCGCAGATCAACGGAATCTTCCTCAATGCCGCGTGACTATTCCGTTGCAATGACCGACGGCGTCGACGCGGTGCTTCGCACACATCTGATTAGACAAGATCGGCAGGAGGATCTTTCGTTCGCCCTCTGGTCACCGAGTGGCGGCACGTCGAGGATGACGGCCCTGGTGCACACGGTCGTCTTGCCTGAGGCCGGCGATCGGCAGATCCATGGGAACGTCAGCTTCGCCCAGCAGTACGTCGAGCGTGTCTGTCGGTTCGCGCTCGCCGAGGGGGTCGGCATCGCATTTCTTCACAGCCATCCGTTTCCCGGATGGCAACACATGAGTGAAGACGATGTCGTCGCAGAGCAGCGGCTTGCCGGTCCGGCGCTGTCGCTCACTGGGTTGCCACTCGTCGGCCTAACCGTCGGGTCTGACGGTACCTGGAGTGCACGGGCATGGGAACATGCACGCGGGCGCGAGTACGCCCGGCGATGGGCCGAGTCGGTTCGTGTCGTCGGCGCACAGTTGAAAACGTCCTACGCGAAGGACTTGCTTCCCCGGCCGGTATTTCGGGAGATGTTCAAGCGCACGGTCAGTGTGTGGGGATCGGAGGCTCACAGTGACCTCGCGCGCTTGCGCGTGGGAATCGTCGGCCTCGGGAGCGTCGGCGCACTCGTTGCTGAGTCGCTCGCACGGATGGGGCTCACTCGATTTGTCCTCATTGATTTCGACCGAGTCGAGCCACACAACCTCGACCGGTTGGTCACCGCGACTGAATCGGACATCGGCCGGCTTAAGGTCGATGTCGCCGAGGATCGCATCCGCGCGATCGCCACGGCCGAACACGTGGACCTGCGCGCTGTGCCGTTCAGCGTCGTAGAGGAAGCTGGCTACCGGGCGGCGCTTGACTGCGACGTTATTTTCTGCTGTGTCGATCGACCGCGCGCCAGACATATCGTCAACCATATCGCATACGCACACCTGATCCCGATCATCGATGGCGGAATCGGCGTGCGTTTCAAGAACCGCCGGTTCAGCGGCGTTGACTGGCAGGTACAGACCGTCGGACCCGGCAGGCCGTGCCTGGAATGCCTCGGCAGCTATGACTCGGGTGACGTGGCGACGGAAACAGCAGGTATGCTCGACGATCCGACGTACTTGGGCGGTCTCGCCGACGATCACCGGTTCAAGCGCAATGAGAACGTCTTCCCGTTCAGCGCCAACCTCGCCTCGCTTAAGGTTCTACAGCTGATCGCCCTCACGACCGGGGCGGGCGGCGTGACTGACTTCGGGGTGCAGAGGTATCGCTATTGGCCCGGCATTGTCGAACAACTGCCCGTCAGCAGTTGCCGACCGGAATGCGAGCGCCACGCCCTGGTGGCCCAGGGCGACAAACATTTCAGCCTCCTCGGGCGCGACGTCGCGGCCGAACGTTCACGAATGGACCCTTCAACCAGAGGTATCTATGTCAAAGCCGTGCCAACCCAACGATGACCCCGAGATGCGCGGCTGCCGATCGCGCAACGACGGCGATGGTCAACTTCGCCAGAAGCGCGGCGACACGCTCGCCGGCACTATCGAGCGCGAGTACGGTGTCGACCTCGGCGTTCGCAGCGACACGCGCCTCGACACACTGCGGGAGAAGGCCGGCGCGAGTTCCATCGAAGGAGTCATTCGGCGTTTGGGACGCTAGAAAGAGGGTTTCGGGTTTGTGGCGCTTCACAGAATGTTCGCGGCGCCAACCACAGTGAACGAATGAATGGAGTCGCGATGCCAAATCAACTGTTCGGTCCAGGGCTGTACATCGTCCGTCGCCATTCGCCCGAAAAGGGGGTTGACCACGTAGCCGTGCTGGACGTGGGAAACCGCAGCGGCGTGGCAAACTGGGGATCGTGCGCCGCGCGGCTGCTTGAGTTCACGCCGGACGGTCTGAGCTTCGATCCTTGCGATCAAGCTGGCGGGTGGCGATTTGAAAAGCAGCTCACGGACGAACGGGCGGCCGCCACCCGTATTCAATTTGTACTCCGGACGCTTGGCAAGCCGTACCACCTCACCTCGAACAACTGCGAGCACATGGTGTCGTTCGTGGAGTCCGGGAAGCCAATGAGCCCGCAGGTTCGGGGCGCGCTGATGGCGGCCGTGCTTATGGTGACAGTGGTGCTGATCGCGCGCGCGTCTCGTCGGGCGGCGTGACATGAAAGTCGTCAGCCCGCGAACGTGAACCGCCAGTGGCCGCCCAACTGACACCGGCTGAGCAGCTTACCCATGCCACGGTTCGCATCGAATGCGAAACTGCGGATGGACCGACGACAGGAACTGGCTTCTTTTTCCGTGCGCTCGATGACGGGCAGCGATACGTGCCGGCAATCGTCACCAACAGGCATGTTGTCATCGGAGCCCGTCGCGGCTGGTTTCACCTGACCCACCGTAATGCCGACGGAGGTCCTTCCATCGGGCAGCACACACGCATCGAACTGCCCGCGTTTGAATCACGCTGGGTGTTTCACTCAGACTCGACTGTCGACCTCTGCATGATGCCTGTCGCTCCGCTTCTTGAGGAGGCGACGAAGGTAAGCAAGCAATTCTTCTTCATCACTCTCGACAAGAGTCTGATCCCTTCGAACGCTGAGCTTGCCGATCTGTCCGCGATTGAAGACATCATCATGATCGGTTACCCGAACGGTATCTGGGATTCCGTAAACAACCTTCCTGTGGTTCGCCGCGGGGTGACCGCGACTCATCCCACATTAGACTACGATGGCCGACGCGAATTTATGATCGACGCAGCTTGTTTTCCCGGGTCGAGCGGGTCGCCAGTGTTCTTATACAACACCGGCGGCTGGACGGACCGCAGAGGTAACGTCAACATTGGAAGCGTTCGTGTGAAACTCCTCGGCGTCCTGTACGCTGGGCCTCAGCATACGGCAACAGGAGAAGTTCGCGTCGTTGACGTGCCGACTCGAGAGGCACCTGTGGCCATATCTCGGATTCCCAACAACCTCGGATTGATCATCAAGGCAAGCCGCCTTCTGGAGTTTGACGCGCCACTCCGCCGACTTGTGACCGGTTGACAAGAGGCAGAGACTGGAAAATGCCGACGCAACCATCTGGCGGAAGGCACCGATGAGCGCACCGTCGTGATGGAACGGCCACCGCACATTGGCTCGAACTCTCCCGCCGTTATTCCGCGCAGCCCCCCGGCCTGGAATGCCTCCCCTTCGACTCGCTCACCGGGTAGTTCTGCGCATTGAGCACGATCTTCGCCGACATCGCAGCCACAAGGTCCATCCCCACCCGATCGCACAGCAGCAGGAGCGCGATACCAACGTCGGCCGCTTCCATCGCCACGCGCCGCTTGTTGCCGGGCTCCATCGACCACGCGTCGGCTTGAGCGTTCGCAATCCAGCGGTATTCCGCCAGCAGCTCACCCGCCTCGCTCGCGACCGCCATCGCCAGATTCTTCGGGTCGTGGAACTGCGCCCAATCGCGCTCGGCTACGAATGCGCGCAGTCGCGCCCTGATGTCGTCCAGGCCGTCAGCCATCGTTGCCTCTATCCGCGATACAGGGTGTCGTTGTGCCACTCGAGCTGTTGTCGCAGGGGCCGCTCGGTCTCGCGCTCGGGCAACAGGATCGTCGTTCCATGAAACGGCACGTACGGCTCCCCGTTGTCGAAGTCCTCTTTCAACGCTTGGCTGGCAACCAGGACGCGAACCCCGCCCTGCCTGAGCCGCACGCGGTCGCGCTGTGCAATGAAATGGTGATGGTCGGGGGCACGCAGCGCCGTATCCTCGGGCGTTGCAGGCAGCCACCGAGCCAAGAAACTACAGCACAAGTGTAGATATTGACTTCTATTAGTATATTAGTACACTTATACTATAGTTATGTCAGATACAACCAACTCCTCCCGATCTGTTGCCGCCAGGCTGGCGTCTGTCGCGTCCGGCGGTTTGTTCAGCCTCGAGGACGCCGCCAGTGCGCTCGGCACACCGCGTACGGAGACGTCGCGAAAGCTGAGCGCGTTCGTCCGCGCCGGATGGATCACACGAGTCCGTCGTGGCGTGTACGCCATTCGGCCACTTGAGTCGCTGCCTGGTACTCCCACCGCCACGGAAGATCCGTGGACGGTGGCAATGCGTGTCTTTACACCCTGCTATGTCGGCGGCTGGACGGCCGCTGGCCACTGGGGACTGACCGAGCAGCTCTTTCGCTCAACGCTCGTCGTCACGCGCCGCCACATGCGGCGGAGTAAGACAACGGTTGGCGGACATGCATATCGCGTCGTCAGGGACAGTCGCACGACCATCGCCGGACTGAAGCCGGCCTGGCGCGGCAACGCACGCGTCCTGGTGTCGGACGTGGAACGAACGCTCGTGGATGCCTGCGGCTGTCCTGACTGGATCGGAGGCGGCGGGATGCTGGCGTCAGCGTTTCTATCGGCGGCTGAAGAGGATCGCATGACACCGGCGAACCTGCTCAAGGCAGCCAGGCATGCGCCGAGCGGCGCGGCACTCGGCCGGCTCGGCGTGCTCATCGACCGGTTCCTGCCCGCTGCCGAGTCCGCTCGCAAGTATGCCGCGAAACACCGGGGCACCGGCTACGTCCGATTCGATCCGGCCGTGAAACGGAACGCGAGCCTCGCCACACGCTGGGGAATCTGGCTGAACATCGATCTCGCGGGCGACGCGTGATCCAGAAGGGCGCGATTCACCGTGAAACGAGGGTTGAAGTTTGACAACCACTGTTGTATCGTGTATACAACACAACTTGTACTTCCTGTACAACAGTGTCAACTCTTGTTGGCGCGGAGGCGCAACCACGATGCCGCAGAATGCATTTGGAGATCTCATTCGGAGTCGACGCGCCGAACTCCGACTTAGCCTGCGGACGTTCGCTGAGTCCGCTGGGATGGATCCAGGTAACGCGAGCAGAATCGAGCGTGGGCAAGTCCCGCCGCCGGAGGCCGCCGAGGTGCTATCCAGAATCGCGAGTGCACTTCAGTTCAAGAAGAAGTCGCGCGACCATGAGCATTTCCTCGACCTGGCGGCCGCGGTCAAGGGCCGCGTGCCACAGGACTTATTGTCCGACAAGGAGGTCGCGGCGCGCCTGCCGATTCTTTTTCGAACGCTTCGAAGCAAGCCTCTCTCGAAGGAGCAGCTCGAGAAGTTGATCGATTCGATTCGAAAGACGTGAGCCATGGGGTTTCGCCCAGCGCGGTTGTCGTACAACGACTTGCGGCGCATCGCCGAAGAGTTCCTCGCCGAGTTTCACGAGGAACGCACGATCCCCGTGCCCATCGAGGAGATCGTGGAATTCGACTTCGAGCTGGAGGTCATCCCGATGGATGGGATACTCGACGAGCTCGAGGTTGACGCGTTTTTGACAAGCGACCTCACGCGCATCTACGTTGACCAGTTCGTGATGGAGTATCGGCGTCGCCGGTTTCGCTTCAGCCTGGCACACGAGATTGGCCATTATCAGCTGCATCGGCCGCTCTACGAGGAGTCCCGCATCCGTTCCGTGCGCGATTGGGAGAAGTTGCAGAACAAGATCACTGAAGACGCATACGCGTGGTTCGAGTTTCAGGCAAACAGCTTTGCCGGTCTCGTGCTCGTTCCATCTGCGGAATTGCGGGAGCGGTTCGACGCTGGCATCTCCGTTGCGCGCAAGGCGGGGATGACGGAAGCAACGCTCTGGAGCGAAGCTGGGAAGGCATACTTGGCGAACTGGCTCGCCGATCAGTTCGATGCGTCGAAGGATGTCATCGAGCGTAGGCTTGACAAGGATTGCCTGTGGACGCTCCCTGACACGCCGAGTTGACGGACGGACTCACGCAGACCTCGACGGCTGGGAGCCGGATGCAGCCTCGATGAATCGAATGCTCGCTCACGCCCCCGGCCTTGAATGCCGCCCCTTCGACTCATTCACCGGATAGTGCTGCGCATTGAGCGCGATCTTCGTCCGCATCGCCTCAACAAGGTCCACGCCCACGCGATCGCACAGCAGCAGTAGCGCAATCCCAACGTCTGCCGCTTCCATGGCCACGCGCTGCTTGTTGTCTGGCTCCAATGACCACGCGTCGGCCTGAGCGTTTGCAATCCAGCGGTATTCCGCCAGCAGCTCTCCCGCCTCGCTCGCCACCGCCATCGCGAGAGCGTTGGGGTCGGGTGTCGTTGTGCCACTCGAGCTGTTGCGGAAAGATCGTTCGGTCTCGCGCTCGGGCAAGAGGATCGTTGTTCCGTGAAACGGCACGTACGGCTCCCCGTTGTCGAAGTCGTCCAAACGGTGAAGGCCGCCCTCAGCAACGGGCATGATGTGCGCGACCTTGGGGCACCGGGAGCGCCTTCTCACCAGAGATTGCACAGCGGCGGTGGTACGCATCCGTCACCATCACGCGAAACGCGTCTTGCCTGAGCCGCCTCCGGCCGCGCTCTGCCTCACCAAACATGGGCCCGTCAATCTCCACCGGGCCCTCGGCGACTTTGCGCGGACCCGTCGCGCGCGCCATCATCACCTGTGTCCATAACTCGCGGCCCACCGGCTGCCCAAGATCGTAGCCCTTGCCCTGCACGATGTTCGGCAAGAAATCGGCCGGCGCGGCAATCCAACGCTCGCGCGGCAGGAAGAACGGATCCTGGAGGATGATGTTGCCGATCTCGTAGTCTTCGCGCGGGCTGGGCGCGGGATTCTTGAAGGCATCAATGCGCGCCCGCAGCGCGGCGTACGTCGGAGCGCCGTTCTTGATTCCGAAAGCGTCCCAGGCAATGCTGATCGGCAGCTTGCTGAATGAGGCGAAGAAGCCGCCCCCTACTATATAGTTGTCCGGCCAGTGGAGCTTGAAGAGCAGCGGAGCCCCCAGCGACAGCACATTGAAGCCCGTGCCGCCGCCCGGCTTCCAGAAGTTCACCTCGTCAATGCCCGGCTGTTGGCTCAGAAACTGAAACCAGTCCTTGTCCGTGACCGCCACGTAGGCCTTCACGCGCGTGGCCGGATTCGGGTGGCTGGGCGGAGGGGCATGATGAGAGAATCTGGGGGCTGAGTGGGAAGGCCGCGAGGGTGGAGCGAACCCACGCTGCGCGGCACGATGATGACGGGTGCGACGAAATGGTGATGGTGGGCGGCGGGCTGCACCCTATCTATCGCCCATGCCGCAGCCAACCCTTGTCACGCCGCCCGGCGATCGACAGTTTCCAAGCATGACGCCGAGCAAGATCCTTGACGAAATCTCCCGTCTTTCCGCCGCGCAGCAGCTCAAGCTCGTCGAAGACGTCTGGGACCAGATTGCCGCGTCGCCGGAGAACGTTCCGGTCCCTGAGTGGCATCGCGCGGAACTCGATCGGCGGCTGGCCGATCCAGGCGAGCAGGCGACGCTCAGCTGGGACGACGTTCAAGCGCGACTGAAGCCGAAGCCGTGAACCGAACGCCGATGTTCACGCCGATGGTCAGCGTGGACATCGAAGAAGCCCACCAGTGGTATGAAGCACAACGGGTGGGGCTCGGCGACGAGTTTCGTGCCTCGCTTACTGTCGTGTGGAAGCTACTCACTCAGTTTCCAGAAGCCGGCCCCGTGGTGCATCGCGATCTGCGACGCGTTCTCCTCCCGCGCTTTCCGTTTTCGGTGTACTACCGCGTGGTGGGCCAGGCCGTCGAAGTGCGTGGCTGTCTGCATCAGCACCGGAACCCCAACGCGTGGCGCCGGCGGGTGTGAGCGCAGGCGATGCCGTTCACGTGCGCCTGGCCGACGGTCGTGAAGTGAGCCCGCCGTTGGAATGGTTTACGCGGTTACGCGACGCGCCTCCGGCGTCACGCCTGAGTTGGCGTCTCATCGGCGTTGGCGTCGGTATTCACTGGGACGACGCCGACGAGGACATCTCCGTCGCCGGGCTGCTCGCCACGCATTAGCCGGTCGCCCGACGATCAGTCACCGCGGCCGTGGTGCACCCATCGGCTCCGCATGCAGCGAAGTGGCTACGCGTGCAATCCTGCAACGCGCCATCTGTCCTTCTAGAACGGACAGGATTGCGCTAATGTGTCCTTGACACAAGGACACCTTGTGCGTACCTTGCTGACATGTCCCTGCATCCTGTCCTGGCCGAAAAACTGAGCGCGGCCCTGGCGCCAGCACCGCCGTTCGCCTTGACGCACCGCGACGCACGGTTACCCGAAGTGCCCGGCAACGTGCACAAGGTGCACGCCGTGATCGGGATGCGCCGGTCCGGGAAGACCACCTATCTGCACCAGCTCGTGCATGAGCGCCGAAAGCGGCTGCCCCCCGAGCGTGCGCTCTATCTCAGCTTCGACGACGACCGCCTGGCCGGCATCGGCGTGGACCAGTTGGGCTTCCTCCTCGAGGAGTATTACCGCCGCCACCCCGCGCTGCGCGGACGTGAAACGAGTTACCTCTTCCTCGACGAAATCCAGCTGGTGCCAGACTGGGAACGATTCGTGCGCCGTGTGATGGACTCGGAACGGGTTGAGTTCGTGGTCTCGGGATCCTCTGCGCGAATGCTGTCGCGAGAGGTGCACACATCCCTGCGCGGCCGCGGGATGGCCACCGTCATTCACCCGTTCAGTTTCCGCGAGTTCCTCCGCCATCGGGGCGAGGAACCATCGAAAAGCGCCCGGTATTGGCGCGCGGCAGAGCGTTCGCTCGTCGAAAAACGCTTCCGCGAGTATCTCGCCCAGGGCGGGTTTCCCGAAACGCAGAAGCTGTCGACACAACTCCGGATTGAGCTCCTGCAGGGCTACGTGGATACCGTGCTGTTCCGCGATGTGGTGGAGCGTTACGGCGTACAGCAGGTGGCCGCGCTACGCTGGATCGTGCGGCACTGCCTGAGAAACCCGGCCGGCAGTTTCAGCGCCCACCGGATCTACCAGGACCTGAAATCACAAGGGCACGGCGTCGCCAAGGACGCCGTACACACCATGCTCGGCCATCTGTTCGATGCGTTCCTGCTCGGCGCCGTGCCGCTCGCAACGGAGTCGGAGCGCCAGCGCAATTCCAATCCACGCAAGCTCTACCCGGCCGACACGGGCCTCATCAAGGCCTTCGATGCCAGCGGTCGCTCCAACGTTGGACATGCGCTTGAGACCGCCGTGTTCAATGAGCTCCAGCGTCGTTGTGTCGATGTGTGCTATGTAAAGAACGGGGATGGCACAGAGGTGGATTTTCTCGCGCGCCATCCGGGCGCCGGCGAGGAACTGATCCAGGTGTGTGCCGACCCATCTGCACAGAGCACACTCTCGCGCGAGCTCGGCGGTTTGACCGCGGCGGCGGCCGAATATCCGCGCGCGGAACCGCGGCTGCTGGTGCCCGACCGCGATGCGGTCGCCCACCTCGACACGGCCGGAGTGCACGTGCAGCCGGCGTATGAATGGCTGCTCACCACGCCGCTGGCTGGCCGATGAGTACCCGTCGGGTGGTCTGGCTGAACGTCGCGTTTCCTACGCGGTGAATCGATCCTGAGTGCAATGAAACAACACATTGTGGCACATCAGTTACGGGCGAGTAACGAAGCCTGAATAGTCCGCGTCTTTATTAAGACTTGATATATCAAGTCTTAATAAGACAATTCACTATTCAGACTTCCTGAAAGACCGTTCGAGACGATCCATCCCTTTCTCGACGGCAACGGCCGCGTGGGCCGGCTGTTCGTGACGCTGCAGCTCTGCGAGGCCGGCGTGCTGCACGAACCGTTGCTGTACCTCAGCCTGTATCTCAAGCAACATCGATCCACGTACTATGAGCTGCTCTCGCGCGTGCGCGAGAACGGCGACTGGGAGGAGTGGCTGCGATTTTTCCTCGAAGGCGTCAGGCAGACGGCCGAAGAAGCCGTCGCGACGGCTCAGCGCCTCGGAAAGATCTTCCTGAGGCACCGCAATCAGATCGAGACCACGGGTCGCCGCGCCGGCTCCGCGATTCGGGTGCACGATGCGTCAAGGCGCGGCCGATTCTCTCGCTGGCGGAAACTCGGCGGCTCACGCGACTTTCATTTCCAGCCGTGGCATCGGCTATGGACCTGCTCGTGGACCTTGGAATCGTCAAGGAACTGACCGGCCGACGGCGGAACCGGCTCTTTGCCTACCGACAGTACCTCGCGACCCTCGACCAAGGTACGAAGGGCCAATCCACCATCGCGCCATCCAAAACGGCCTCCCTCCAAACGCCATACATTAGAAGACGTCGTTCGGCCCCCACTTCCCGAGGCCCGCCGTGAGCACGAAACTCCCCGCCGGAATCGAGCGCCGCACCTTCCTCGAACGCCTCGCCACCGGCGGCCTCGTCCTCGCCGTCGGCCCCGCCGGCGTGCGGCACTTCAATACGATCTCCGAACTTGGGGCAGCCGCAGCCGACGCGTTCGAGCCCGCGGTCTACCTCAGCATCGCCGAGAGCGGCATTGTCACGGTCATCTGCCATCGCTCGGAGATGGGCCAGGGCAGCACCACGACGCTCGTGATGACGCTGGCCGATGAGCTCGAGGCCGACTGGACCAAGGTGCGCCTCGAGCAGGCCATCGGCGACGCAAAATACGGCGACCAGAACACCGACGGCTCCACGAGCATCCGGAACGGCACATACATGAAGTTCCGCGAGGTGGGTGCCATGGCGCGCCTCATGCTTGCACAGGCGGCCGCCGCGGAGTGGAATGTGCCGGTGAACGAAGTCGCCGCGCACAACAGTGTGGTCACTCACGCAAAAACAAGGCGCACACTCGGCTACGGCGCCCTCGTCGCGCGCGCGCGGACGCTGCCCGTCCCCACCACCGCACTGCTCAAGGTTCCAACGGCCTTCCGCTTCATCGGCAAGAAGGTCAACGGCGTCAAGCCCATCCAGCAGCACGCGATGGTCACGGGCAAGGCCGTCTACGGGCAGGACGCCACGATGCCGGGCATGAAGATCGCCGTGGTGCAACGGCCGCCGGTATATGGCGCACGCGTCGTGAAGTTCGACGCCGCTGCGGCGCTCGCCGTCCCGGGCGTCGAAAAGGTCATCGAGATTCCGGGCGCGGCGATTCCCTCGGCGTTCAATCCGCTGGGCGGCGTCGCGGTCATCGCATCGAGTACATGGGCGGCGATCTCGGGCCGCGCGAAACTCAACATTTCCTGGAGCGAGAGCCCCAACGACTCATACGATTCCGCGGCCTACCGCACCGAGCTCGAGGCGTCGGTGCGCGCGGCGAGCGGTGGTGTTACGGTTCGCGATGCAGGAAACGTGGAAGCTGCACTGAGCAGTGCCGCAAAGGCAATGACTGCCGAGTATTACGTGCCGCACCTCTCGCAGGCGCCGATGGAACCGCCGGCCGCGCTCGCGAACGTCACGGGCAACAAATGCGAGGCGTGGGCCTGCACGCAGGATCCTCAGGCCGCGCAGGCCACGGTCGCGGCGCTGCTCAAGCTCCCGAAGGAGAACGTCACGATCCACGTCACCCTCCTGGGCGGCGGCTTCGGTCGCAAGTCGAAACCCGATTTCATCGCCGAGGCGGCGTGGCTCTCACAGCAGCTAGTGTTGCGTCCCGGAAATTGCTGTCGCAAGTCGGGTGAGCTTGGCGAGGATGGAATCGGCGGTCGCCGTCCACGCGAAGGGGCGCGAGGTGCGGTTGTAACGGGTCACGTAGTCCATGATGCGCTGGATGAGGGCGCGAACCGTCTGAAACGAGCCGCGTCGGATCGCCTGCCGAGTAATCAGCCCGAACCAGATCTCCACTTGATTGAGCCACGAGCTGTAGGTCGGCGTGAAATGCACGTGGTAGCGCGGCCGCTTGGCCAGCCACGCGCGGACCTTGGCATGCTTGTGGGTGGCGTAGTTGTCCATGATCAGGTGGACCTCCAGCCCCGGGGGAACCTCGGTGTCGAGATGCCGAAGGAATGCGAGAAACTCTTGGTGCCGGTGCCGGCGCTTGCACTGCGCGAAGACGTCGCCCCCGTGCACATCGAGCGCCGCGAAGAGCGTGGTGGTGCCGTGGCGGAGGTAGTCGTGCGTGACGCCCTCGACGTAGCCGAGCCCCATCGGCAGCAGTGGGGCCGTGCGCTCCAGCGCCTGGATTTGGCTCTTCTCATCAACGGCCAGCACGAGGGCGTGGTCCGGGGGATTCAGGTAGAGCCCGACGATATCGCGGACCTTCTCGATGAAGAACGGATCCGGCGAGAGTTTGAAGCTCGTGCTGCGGTGCGGTTGCACGCCGAAGAGCGTGAAGTACCGCTGGACGGTGCTCTTGCTGATGCCGGTCTTCTTGGCGGCGCTCCGGGTACTCCAGTGCGTCGCGTCGGCGGGCTTCGTCCGCAACACCGTTCGCAGCAGCCGCGCCACCTCATCGTCGTCGTGGGTCCGCGGCCGGCCCGATCGCGGGGCATCGTACAGCCCCGCCAGGCCCAGGGCGCGAAAGCGCCGTCGCCAGTGCCCGACCATGGCGGCGCTCAGCCGCACTTCCGCGCCGATCTCGCAATTCGCCAGACCCGTGGCGGAGAGCAAGATCACCTGCGCCCGCCGCACCAGCCCGGCCGGCAACGACCGCGAGTGGGCGATGTCTTCCAACTGCGCCCGGGTCTCGGGCGTCAGCGCGATTTCGAAGGCACGGGGGCGACCGAGCGGCATGGCGGCTCCGGGAAAGGTATGCCCGAAGACGCTGCAAGCTTAATGCCAGTAACTAACGGGTCACTACACTAGGCGCT
>Ga0315281_10010140_pt1 | contig 13007 bp, 15 predicted proteins | sample YL17G07_0_MG_FD_204540 | JGI IMG/M metagenome (GOLD analysis project Ga0315281, IMG submission 204540) | Sediment microbial communities from Yellowstone Lake, YNP, Wyoming, USA - YL17G07_0 | ecosystem: Environmental > Aquatic > Freshwater > Lake > Sediment | place: USA: Wyoming | collected... | reverse complement strand
AAAAAATTTTAAATAGCGATGCTTAAGCAAATTAAATTTAAATACTTAATTATAAAATTTTATGAAAGGCGCATTGAATGAAGAAATCCTTAATGTCTGTGGTTGTACCAACTTTGAATGAAGAAAACCTGGTAGAGAAATGCCTTTTGTCAGTTAAAAATCAAACTTATAGAAACTTTGAACTGATATTATCCGATAACGGTAGTACTGATAAAACAGTTAAAATAGCCAAAAAATACTGCGATAAAATAGTATTTGAAGAGAAAAAGGGAGTAGCCCACGCGAAAAATAAAGGTATGGAATCTGCAAAAGGAGACATAATAGTCCTTCTAGAAGCGGATACTATCATATCAAAAAATTTTTTATTTGAAGTTTATAAAAATATTAACGGCTCAGCAATCGGTGTAACATGTCCGTGTGGTATATTGGAATTAGACGGCAAATTTCCTTTATTCATGAAGTTTAACAATCTGCTGGTCTCGTTATCTATAAAGCTTAAGCATCCTACAATACCAGGCCCCAATCCAATAGCAATAAAACGAGAGATTGTTTCAAAGGTCAAGTTCAAAGATAAAGTTTTCAGAGATGATTTAAATTTTTCTTTGGACGCCGGCAGGTATGGAAAATTTATTTATTTGCCAAACTGCCTTGCGCAAACTTCAATAAGGAAAATAGCAAAAAAAGGCTTGTTTAACCAACATTTTCGTTTTATCACTAAAGATATACCAGATATTTTTCGAATACTTGGATTTTATAATAATTTCCATGAAAACGCTCAGGCTGAACTTTGGAATCAGAGATACAACAAAGAATATTAGAGGTAAATTTAACTTATTCTTTTTTTTAATCTTTTTTCAAATATTATAATCAGAACTAAAATTATAGAGAAAGCTAAATTTATCAATAATGTTTCATAAGCACTGACATGTATCTTCAAGTTTCCTGACGTCCAGAGATTTTGTGGACGCAAAAGCACTTCAAAAACATTTATTACGCCAAAGGAAGCAAGGACGAGATTCGTTATCCGAACTGTCGCCTGTTCTATCAAAGTTCCTACAAGCAGCATTTTAGACAGCTATAACAGCCACATAGGAAATTTTCTGAAATTAAAAACAGGGCGATAAAAAATTGCTAAGAAAACTATGAAATAAATGGCGCCTAAATGTATTGAAGCATAATCCCAGAAAATTCTTGCTGCAACTGTATTCAGTGGTTGAACGCTCGGAATATTTGGATACAATCCCATTTGAGGATAAGTGCTATGCATGAGAGCATCCCAGATTCCGATTGTTATCAAAATCCACAAATATGCTAAAGAGCCAAGCAATTCCAACTTTGAGTTTTTTAATAATTTTTTAAGCATCTAATCCACTTTTAGGATTTTTCCTGCTATTACCAGCATTTTTTTCTTTTTTTTCTGGTGTTTTTTCAAAAATTTTGTAGCCATCTTTGCAACTTCTATCTTGCATTCACCACATAACCTCTTACCACCATAACACTCGTCATAAATCTTCTTCAGCGCTTTATCGCTATCAGCAAAATGAAACTTTGCCAGCTCATAGTTTACACATTTTTCAGCCTCTCCGCCAATTCTCCTTTGCTCCTCAGCTGTTTTTCTTCCACCGTCAACACAGCATTTAATCTTTTTCTCCACCATTTCTGGCGAATCATTCAGCAGCAAAACAGACATCGGATTCCTTTTGCTCATTTTAGCTTCGCCATCTAAAGAACGGAAAAATTTATGATAGATTGAAGATGGAGGAATAAATGCAAACTGATCCTTCACCCTCTCAACAACATCCCTAACAAGCCTCATATGAGGATCTTGGTCCACTCCTATTGGCACGAGAACGTTTTTCATTCCGCCAAACTCTTTCAGCTGCGGCAACAGTATGTCACCGCACTGTGCAAATGCAGCGAAATACAATCCTAGCGACCTTTCACCATACAAACTTTGCAGATGATTGAGAGTAATCTTCCTGCTGAACAGGTATGCAAGGTTTGTCACACGCTTTTCTTCAGATTGTTTGTATATGTATGCATTCTTTGGATCTAATCCCAATGCTAAAACATCCGCCAAATTGTTCACAGCTATTTCATGAGTTTTTTCCAGCGGCATTTGATTATCGACAAGTGCTTCCAAATCAGCTATGCAGTAGAACGCTTTTGCTTTGAATTCTTTCTGGAAAAATATAATTTTTTCAGCAGTCATCTTGCTTCCAAGATGAAACTCGTTGCTGGGTTTTATGCCTGACATAACTGCTATAGGTTTTTTCGCCTCTGCAGCTGCAATAAACTTGTCAAAATCCCTGTGAGCAAAATCTATCCCACGCCTCAAATACAGGTTTGGATTTTTTATTTTTTTGAGCAGCTCTTCTGTTATCGGCTTCACACCCAGCTCCGTAAAAAGCCGGGAATAGTCTGCAACGACACTTGCCCCAAACGGATCTATTATATTGTCCATCTCAATCGCCTACTTCAAAATTCATTTTTTTTGTATTTAAATCCAGAAAGTGTTTTAGCGGTAAGAGTAAAGAAAAGTGTTCAGTTGAGCCAACGACAATCACTCATTCTAACCACTTTTTATTATTGTTTGAGGCAATTTAAATATCTCACCAGCTAGGTCTACGACAGACATGACAGCATCTGCAATAGGATTTGAAGTATTTCTAAAATTCATTTCCATATTGTATTCTCTTGCCAAACATTTCAGCTGCTCATCATCTATATAAGGCACGCCATAATGTTTTGCCACCAAAGACGCCGGCTCTGGCATAGCGGAGTTTGTAACTATAATCCCTTCCTTTATGTCAATATCATCCATTTTCAAAATCAACAACGCAACCTCTGCTATAGAGACACCTCCATAATTCTTGTATTTGCATTCTGCAATAGACTTTTTTTTGCCGCGTTCAAGGTAAACATCAACCTCATATTCAACCCCGCTCTTTCCAACCATCTTTTTCTTGGTTTCCGCATTATAACCCATCTTGCTGTATAGCTGGGCTACGAAACATTCAAACTCGCTGCCAATTCTAACCCTTTCTGCATGGCTCATTTTTTGCAGCCTCCAGCAAATGTTTTATATCTTCAAAATCAGTTCCATCTGAAATTTTAACTTTGCTTTCAGGCCTTTCTGGAAAAATCTCATTCAAAATCAGGGGTATTAGCATGAGCCCGGCCGGTATTATGTATGACAATATGCTGTCATTTTTTGCTTGATTTTCATTTTTTTCACTGTTTGTCTGCTTATAGCCGAGAAGTTCCAGAGATTTATTTGCGCCTTCAATCATGCTGCTTTTGTAGGAATCTTTTATCCGCGACGTGCAAACTTTGTATCTGAACTGGTTCAGCCTTTCTACAGCTCTTTCCAATTCTTCTGGATTTTCTTTATACCATCCTCCAACTTCCTTGCTTTTTATTTCTATGTCAAGCAATTCTTTTTCATACTGCATGGCCTCCAACAAACTCACTCAATCGCCCAGCAATTTTTTCAAGATAAGTTTTTTCATGAAGCCGTAAGCAAACTCCTTTATTACTTCCTCGCCGTTTTTTTCTTCTCCATGTTGGCGGAAATAAAACTTTACAAATTCTCCTAAAAATTCTCCGACCTCTTTTGCAGGTTTGGACCTTGCAAAATCCATTGCAGATTTTATTTCCGGAAAAGTTTCTATCGGATATCTTTTCAATATCTCATCCAATACGACTTTAGAAGCTTCGGCTGCAAGTTCACCCTTCGATTTTTTCGGATCTTTTGAAACATATTTATCAAACTCCTCTTTTTTTCTTTCGTAAACATTTCTGCATTCTCTGAATGCATTAATGTAGGCAAGCACTTGAACCACTTCACTCATTTGCCTCACTCTGCTTGCCTGTTTCATATTTGGCTTGATAGAGATGCGGCACAAGCTCCTTCAGCATTTGCTTCTGAGCTTCCAGATTGTATTGCATCATCCTCTTTTCTCTTTCTTCATCCCTCTTGTCATTTCTTTCCTCTCGCCTCTCAAAATATGCTTCCAGCCTGCTTTTTGTTTCTCTAATCCATTTTTCTACAAACATTTTGTATGCGAATACGCTGCCAACTGCAACCACTGTATCCCTTTTCGTAGGCTTCAAATTTTCAAGTGTAACCATCTCATTCACCTCCCAATCTTTTTCTTAGAAACTTTTTTGTCTGACCGACAAGTATCACGCCGCCAACAAATCCGTACAATGCGTTCATCTGAGCTTCGCTGTTGACGCTGCTGATAGTAGAATATATTTGCTCGAACGATTTTGTTCCCAAATACCATATGTCAGGATGCTCCATAACGTACTGCGGTATTTTCGGCACATCGTTGATAATATATCTGAGCAATCTGTTTGGTGTGTCACAAGCCAATTTTCCGACATAACTTGTCAAGCCGCTCAAAAGGCCGTAAACCAGCGGAGTCCAGCCCTTGTAGTCCTTTGCAATATTTTTCAGAACGCCATTGCCTTTGTGCTCAGCTTTGTATATATCCCCATTTCATCTACCTCCATTTTTCACAAGATCTCTGAAAAGCCTGATTATTTTTTTCAAAATTTTTTCATGTTTTTTGTCAGATTCAGCATCAATCATGAAAAATGGATTCCCGGAAGGACGTAATATAAAATTACAACTACTTTTGGTGGTGATTTGGAGAAGTGGATGAAGTTTTTAAATATGAATAAGTTATAAGTTTATGCTACATTCAATTATGTATACAGCGAGGTGGAGCAGCCTGGAGTGCTCGTCGAGAGAAATCGCGAATGGCTCATAGGTTGTTCGGAGACACCCGAAAGGGCTTTTTTAAACCCTGAGTAAAGGTCCGTGGTTCAAATCCACGCCTCGCTATCTTAATTTTTCAAATATTTTTACGTACTTGTTATTTCTAAAACCTATTATTTTCATCCATTTAAACAAATTTTTTTTGCCATAAACATGGACACTATGCATTATGACACTTCCTTTTTTAAATCGTTTATCATATTGAATGGCATTTAGATTCAGAGAAAATGAAATATTACAAGATTTCAAAAAATCTGCTATTTCCGATATAATGATTTTACTTTTTGAAGAACCACTTATAACTGGATAATAAGGTACAATTCTATATCTTTTTTTTAGACATAAAGAAAAATCAGCATCTACAAAACCTTGAATAAAGGCTTTTTTCAAAGTATTAAAATTTTTAAACTTATTTGGAATTCTTACTTTTCCGCTTTTAGCTCCTATAGGGATTTCACAAACTTTCGAAAAATAAAAAAGTAAATTTTTAGAATATACTACTAAAGTTATAGTTTTATTTTTTATGTTTATTCTAGTTTTTGGAACTATGTTAAAAATTCGAATAAAAATGTTTTTTATAAAGCTTTCATAAAATATTCTTTCATTTTCTAAATTACCCGAACAAAAGATAGAATATTCGTGTTTATCTTTTCTGAAACAAAGATGACCATCACCAGAAATAAAGCCTGCCAAATACGCTATATCTTTAGTAATTATTTTTGGTATTCTTACTTTATTCATACCCTAATAGATGTAGTTCAATAAATTTATGTTTAGAAATAAGTTATTTCTTATATTTTATTACAGCTTTTACAAGATCAGAGCTAGGAACGCCGTAAGCACCAAGCCTAACTTCGGTCTTTTTTCCATAGAGCACGACACTCCCGAGAAGTATCAGCATGGATTTGAAATCCAAATCATTCGGCTTTAGCGTTTTTACAAACTTCTTGCTGAGCTTTTTCGGCGAAAAATAAATATAGAGCTGATTTATCTTCGGCTTGTAGTCTATAATTGTGTCGAATACTTTTCCTTCCATCAGCAGCTTTTTTGCTTTTATTACATCCTCAACCTTTTTCACAGAAAGATTAAGAAAAACAAGCGAAGCCATAACGCCTTTAGAAAAAGAAATATTGACAGCAGTTCCGAATGATTCTGTTATATCCATATCATCATCTCATTTCAAAGAAAGTGATATTTTACAAAATTTTTTAATCCTGCCTGATCTTCGCCAAGTTGTGCGAAAAATTCTTTTGGTTTAATCCATTCGAATTTTACAATATTCTCATCATCCACCGGATTTTTAGTAATATCTACATTTTTGCTTTTCGGCCTGCATAAGTAGTTCAGACAAACAACTTGGTCTCCATTATGGTTTACAAACTGTGAAGTTCCAATTAATTTTTCAATTTCTATTTCAATACAAACCTCTTCCTTAACCTCTTTCTTCAGATTTTCTTCGAGTGTAAGCCCAAACTCCATTCTTCCACCTGGCATATCCCAGAACTCTTTATTTCTCATTTTCTGCTTGATCACGAGAAGTTCTCCATCATACATTATAAATGCTTTAGTCGCGCATTTCACTTCTTTCATAACATCAAGTGGGCCCAAGGAGAATCGGACTCCTGTCTCAACCTTTCTTAACAATTTTGTAAGGGTCGCGTCCTAGCCACTAGACTATGGGCCCTTCTAAAATATAACTTGCGGATAGCTATTTAAAAGTTATTAGGGCGATAAGGGAAGCAATAAAAAATATTTGCATCACTCCTAGCAATCCAATCTCAGGCATGCTCTTCAAACCGCTGCTAACTTCAACCACTCTGTACACAGCGCATTTGTGCGATACAACCTCGCATGTCGTGTTCCTTTCCGCATCCTGCACAGTATTACAGTCAGCAGCAGAAGAGCAGCTGTATTTGTCTACGTTTGAATATATCCATATGCCAATCTGTGGGTTTACTGATGGTTTTGCCAGAACTGTAACTCGCAAATAAACATTTTCAAATTTGTTTGTTTGTAGTTCGCTTGTAGTAAGAAGGTTATTTTCTATTGATATATATTCTGGAAAGCTGATCGGTGTTGCGTTCATAGTGAAATTGCCAGCAAGTATGCCCATGTTTTGAACGTAAACAGGTATGCTTGCAACATCGCCCACGCTTGTGCTAGCAATATTTTTCACATCGACAAAAAAATTCACAGGCCAGAAGGACATGTTGAATTCTGATATGCTAGTTGGCGTTGTAGTTGTTGATGTAGTTGTAGTTGAAGATGTAGTAATAGGAGTAGCTTGTATTGAGCCGCTTGAACCTGCTGCACCATTACCGCCACCACCACTACCACCGCTACCATAAGTAACAGAATAAGTGCCAGCGGAATAAGTAGAGCTGTATGTTATCTGTATGTATCCACCACCACCTCCTCCACCACCTCCATAATTATTAGCAGCTCCACCAGCTCTACCATTTGCAGTTATGGTACCGCCAGAAATATTAATATAATTACCATAAAGGAATACTTGACCTCCTCCTCCACCACCACCACCAGTATACTCTGCTTGACCTCCAGTTACGTCTCCACCATTAGCATTAAGAGTCCCAAAGATGTTAATGAAGCTTGCATTTAAATTGAATCTGCCTCCACCATTTCCACCTTGTGTACCTCCACCTCCTCCCGCACCGCTGTAACTTCCTCCAGTAGCAGGGCCAAATATGTAACCACCACCCGCTCCACCACCTCCAGCATAAGAACCTCCAGCATAACCACCATCACCACCTATACCACCTGTTCCGCCATAAGGACCACCTGGTCCATTCCCTCCTGCTGAACCAGTGCCAACACATCTAGCCTGTGTATAAATATTAAGAGTGACTCCAGACAGAATCGTGAAATTATAGAAATAATAAGTTCCATTTGAGTCTATACCCTGTGTACTACTTACGGCACACGAACAAGTTGTATAATTGCAAACACCAGTATTTCCAGAACATTCATTTCCTACAGTAGGGCAAGTCCCAGAACTGCCAGTGCCGCAAATCAAATTCGCAGCGCTCACAGAACTGATGCTAAAGAGTAATGAAACAAAGATTAATACCAATAATTTTTTCCAAACCATAATTTGAATATAACTTTTCCGGTTAAAAAACAGACTATTCCGGATTTAGCGGATACCATCTCACTGTACTTTGATCCAGAAAATCAGTTAACTTGCAAACTATTTTGTTTTTTCTTGTAAAATTATATACAGGATTCAACACAGTGCAGCCACCGTTTCCGGGATATTGTGTCACAGGATATGGCGTGCATATTTGCCCTACAACGCAGTTTTGCATTCTAGGATCACAATCGAGCGTGCATGAGATGTTGATCTTAGATGTTGATATGTAATTGACATTCCAAAAAATATTAAAGTAATTGACATGTCCGCTGTAGCTAAAGTCAGAGAAATACGGTGTTGATGGGCAGGATAATGTTTTGGGACTTCCTAAAAGGTCTGACAGTTCTCCAGTGGATATGTTGACTGCATATGCGTATATGCTATGGGGAGAATTGTCTTTCAAAGATTCTGGTGCTATAAAATTGAAACCATGGTAGCAGTAGCTGTTGCACTCATTGCAAACTGTCTGTTCTCTTAAGATATTTGCAGTTGTGTTTCCCAAATAAACGCCTGTAACAGCTGTGCCGTCACTATAAAATCTCACTTCCAAAGGCTTGCTATAATTGAACTGGCTGCATGCCCATCCTCTGAATGACGAACAGTCTGCAACATCAAGCCAGCCTTTGAGGAAGATATTTTTTGTTGCAGAAACATTGTAGATAAGTATCCAGCTGCTGTTACTCAGCATTATATCGCTCCATGTCTCAGCTTTTGCATAAACATCAGTCGTGCTGTTTGAAGCATCATATGTAAGCGTGCAGTCGCATGTCGGTTGTGCACTGCAATCACAGGTTTTTACAAGTGTCCTGTTTACATCAGAAGGTAGAGAGTTTGCATATAGTTTGATTGAATATTCTGTAAACACAGTTGCTGTAGGTTCTGGAGAAGAATATTTGCGAACTAGAACATCATCGATATAAACAGCACCGCCTTGATAATGAGTGAAACCAATCTTGAGAGGAGTTTCTACCGAATAACTTGAATTATATTTTGTAGTCCAAGTTACTCCACCATCAGTACTCAATTCAGTCATAGCCCCTCCTCCAGTTTTCAGAATCTGTCTGACCCAATATTGAGTGTTGGTAAGCCATCCTCCACTGATAGTTCCTCGGTAGGCTCCATCTTCATACATATCCAAGCCATTTGTGCCACCAGTTCTGTAGAAATAAAGAGCGTAGATGAAATTAGTGTAGCTAGTTCCTGTGGTCGAATCTTTCCACAAGAGCATAGTAGTATCTTGGTAGGTTGCTCCAACTTTGCAAGTGGAGTTGTATTTCGCTTGAGCTATTATACTGCTTCTGTTAAAATTTTGAACCGAATGCATTTCAACATTGCCCCAATTTAAAGGCCCATTAGAAATTATCAGCTGGTTATTTTGAGTGATGTATCCGCTGGGATCAGTCTTGCTCCATTTTGTTGTGTTTATTGTAGTTCCTGTGAAATCATCGAAGAAAAGGAATGTATTACTTCCACTACTCGTTGAGGGGGCAGAAGGATTCCCGTAATACATGTAGATTGTTTTATTTCCTGCAGGAATAGATGGTGTTTTAACCCATATCTTTGTAGAAGTAGAATTGCATCCAGACTCTATCCAATAATTCAACTCAGTGGTGTTGTCAGAATCAACAAATCTGATATCACCACAGTCTGCTCTCATATTTCCGACTGAAATTAAGGAAGCTGTGTCTGCTGTGGCTAAAATCTGATAGTCTGTCAAAGCTGCGCCATCATTGTTTATATTGACAACTTTTCTGTACTTCCAGGAAGGATTCCATGTTTGGGCATTTGCAATTTCTGCAGTCACTGCCAGCACTGCAAGCAATGCAATTATTTTTTTCCAGTCCATAATTTGAATATGTTTTCTCGGTTAAAAAACAGCATATATTAAATACCTTTCAAATCTTCTATCTCATCTTTGCTTATCCAGGCTTCTAGATTTTTCCTGAAACTCTTATTTTTGAGCATCAATTTGAAAAACGGTAGCACATCATTCTTGAACTTTTTTATAGAACAATGGTTTTTCGAGCAAAGTTTCACCAAAACTTGTTTTGCTGCACCCCTCTCCTCCTTACTTCTGCCAAGTATTATGATATTGCTTGGATATTGGTAGCGCGTGAATTTTGCATACGGCTTTATTTTAGCTGTAGACACGCCAGCAGTCATCATATCTATCATATAAGCCAGCATCCTCCAGTTCTGCCTTTTCATTATCCTTTGTCTGAAAATATCAGCAATGCTCAATGCTTCATAAGCTCTAGCCACTTCTTCAGGCTTTTCATATTCATTCGCAATATTGTTCTCAATCCACCAGAATATTTCCTCCGGGGTTTTATCAGACTGGCTGATTGCTGTTTTTGCTGAAAAAGCTGACCTTGCTTTGAAGATATCACTCAAAACTTGAAAAATATTCGTCTCCCTCTCCCTGCTGCCGAGTATTTCCAAGTCACTTACAGCTATTTTCCTCCTTCCCTGCGAGATTATTTCCAGATCGTTTATGGCAGACCTCAAATCTCCTTTAGAATTTCTAGCCAGCCCTTTCAAAACTTCTCCGTCAACTGCAATTTCTTCCTTCCCGCAAATTTCCCTCAATCTTTTTTCAATATCAAAGACTGGAATCTTTTTGAACTGCACCATTTGACAATGTTGTCTCAATGCCCGCAGCTTTTGGCTCCATGGGTCATTTGCTGTCATCACCACAGGGAACTTTGATTCTTTTATTATTTTTATAATAGCTCCAACCCCGCCCAAATCCTCTCTTCCTGCAATGCCATCAATCTCATCAATCAAAAATATTTTCGATTTTTTGAATAGAGGGATTTGTTTCATAGACTGCCCTATTACTTTTTGAATTTGCTGTGCAGAGCGGAAATCAGAAGCGTTCATTTCAATGAATTCAAAATTTCTTTCTTTAGCATACGTACTAACCAAAGCAGTTTTTCCCGTACCGGGTATGCCGTGAAAAAGCAAAGCTTTGCCGCCTGGCTTCCAATTGCTTGCCCATTTTATAAAAATATCCACTGCTTCTTTGTGGTTGACAAACTCCTTTAGACTAGCTGGATTGTATTTCATCGCGAATGTGATCTGGCCCACTTCCTTTTTATTTATTCAAGCTTTTGTTTCTTTTTCATCCTAGTGAAAACAAATAAAATTGCCGAAATCAAAATTATTAAAACGCCTACAATGAAAAATGGGCTGTAGTCTATTTCTCTGTTTACAATAACATAGCTTGTAGTGGCTGTGGATGTCGTGCTTGATGATGTTGATGAAGTTGTTTCTATTGAAGATGATGTTGTTGATATAGTTGAGCTAGACGTAGTTATCGTTGTTGTAGTACTTGACAATGTCGTTGATGAACTACTAATTGTCTGGCCACAAGACAACTCATAGTAAAAAATCACTTGGCCCAGTGAACCAAAGTTGAAGTACGAGACTAGAAGCGCATTTTTGCTTTTATCTTTTGGTGAAGGCACGATGCTAATGCTAGGATTTGCAAATGATGTTTGCCCAACATTGTTTTTCACGTCTATCTGCTGCAAGGAATAGCTGTTTATGTTGCTCAGGTCAGTTCTAACTTCGCCGGCATATATCCTCCAATAGTTCCAAAAATTTGGATCGCTTCTGTAAGCTTGGTTGCCCTCTAAAACTATCATCGGCACTCCAGCAATTATTATGAAATCCCTGTCGCCAATGTTGCTTTTTATCGAGCTCTCTGAAATTTCTATCTTCTTTAATCCAGAGTAACCATTGAGATCATAATCCACATACCCAACAGCTTGCTTGTCCGCTCCTGCGGTATTGTCGTTCCAGTGAAATCCAAGCAGTATTCTGTTGCCAGTATCAGTAATGCTCGGCGTGCCATCGTTTGATGTGGAAAAGGTGAGCGGTATGCTCAGCGTTTTGTCCGCGATGTTGTTGTATAAAGCGTTCACGTCGCTGTATCTTTTAATTAAAACATAGCTGCTTGTTCCAGTATCCTTCTCAACAGCAACATAGTATTTTCTGCCAATTCTAGCAATGTATGGTTGCGAAGTTCTTTCTGTATAGTCGAACAATTTTGCTTTTTGCATCCACACCATCAAATCGCTGCTCTCAGCCAGCCACACGCTGAAAAAATTTTCTTCTGCAGAGTGGTAGACAGCAAGATACTTGTCTCTTTCAGGAGAATATATAACCTTTGCAGTGTCCATGCTTTTTCCCTTGTCGTCCGAAGTCCTGTACGTGAAAGATGTTGAACCAGTTATATCTCCGATCATTCTTTTAAAATCATTCACTGTCAAGCAGCTTGTTTCTTGAGGAAAAAAGCTTCCCGCAATAATGCTTGCCTGCTGTCCGCCTTGCTTAAAATTTAATAAATTTATCGCTGCAAAAAATACAGCTATTACAGCGATGAAATATGCTATTTTTAAAACATGTTCGTTCATAAATGGAATTTACTTTTTGTTGCACAATAAAAACTGTGCCAGCAACGCCTCCAACTGTATAAGATCGCTGCCGCCTTCTGAAATCCTGAATTCATATTCTCCAGTCCTTTCAACCAGCTTCATTTTTGTCTCTTCCGATATATCCAATGAGTAAATCTGCTTGTGTATTTCGCGTATCACATCTCCTCCAGACAAACCGTGCTTCAACAACATATCCTGCAGCATCTTTCTAGCGTCAATAAACTTGCCTTTGACAGCAAATTCAACCATCCTCTTCACATCATCCGGCTTAGCTTGAGAAGCTACATCATAAACAACGTCTTCAGTTATTTTTTCTCCTGATGCTGCTGAAGACTGTAAAAGGTTGGCAACTCTTCTCAAATCTCCCTCAGACAAATATATCAATGCTTCCACAGCTTCATTATTTATTTTTATTTTTTCACTGTCAACAATCCTTTGAACAAATTTTTTCATGTCTTCAGCTGTCAAAGATTTGAATCGGAACACGGATGTACGGCTCTGTATGGGCTCGATAATCTTGCTGCTGTAGTTTGCTATGAGGATAAAACGAGAGACGTTTGTGTATGTCTCCATAGTCCTTCTCAACGCTTGCTGCGCTTCCTGTGTAAGCGCATCAGCCTCATCA
>Ga0315281_10010139_pt1 | contig 13007 bp, 10 predicted proteins | sample YL17G07_0_MG_FD_204540 | JGI IMG/M metagenome (GOLD analysis project Ga0315281, IMG submission 204540) | Sediment microbial communities from Yellowstone Lake, YNP, Wyoming, USA - YL17G07_0 | ecosystem: Environmental > Aquatic > Freshwater > Lake > Sediment | place: USA: Wyoming | collected... | reverse complement strand
CGGCGGTTTTCGCTCTCGCGGACGTCTTCTTCCTTGCGTTTGGCCTGGCGGGCATTGAATACCGCATCGCATGCGGCCCGAAACCGCTCCCAGAGGGCGCGCTCATCGCGCCCCGCCAGCGGCTGCGCCTTGGCCTGTTCCTGCCATCGGGCCTGGATCGACCGGATTCGCGACGGCGTGTCGCGCTCCATCGCCGCGGATGCGAGTGCCGTGGCCTCGTCGATCAGCACCTGGCGGCTCGCCTTCGCCTGAGTGCGCGCAGCCGACAAGGCATCGCGCAGCGGGGCGAGCGCGGCTTTCAGCCGCGCATCGAGCTTTTTCCATGCGTCGGGATTGACGCTGCCAAGATCGCCCTCGCGCCACGTTCGATCGGTGTCGCGCAGCCAGCGTTCGATTTCGCGCCAGTCGCGGATATCGCCCAGCAGGGTCAATGCGTGTGCGGCGGCCGCGGCGGTAAACTCCTCGCGCCGCCGGCGCGCTTCCTTGTTCCGCGCGGCCAGTTCCGCGAAGTATTTTGCCGCCGGGGCATAGGCTTTTTCACATGCGGCGTCGAAGCGTTTCCACAGCGCCTTGGGAACGCCGGCGTGCTGCTGGTCGAGCACCTGCCATTCCTTGCGCAGTTTCTGGACTTCAAGCGCGCGTTGCGGCACATCGGTCGGCGGAGCCGACAGGGCCTCGGCCCGCTCGCACAACTGAAGGCGGGCGTTGTGCTGGCCGAAGGTTTCCCAGCGTTCGAGTTCCGCGAGTTGCGCCAGCAGGCCGGCAAGCCGTTGTGCGGAGGGCTTCGGCGGTTCTCCCGCGCCGGTAGTGAGCGTCCTGATTTCGTCGGTGCTCGTGCGCGCGGCGCGCAATTGTCCCGCGGCGAGCGACAGCTCGAGGGCATCCAGCAGGCCCTGGAGACGCTGCCACCGCGCGCCCGCTTCCTGCTTGGCGGCTTTGGCCCGCTCAAGCCGGCGTTGCTCGATCATCAATAACGCGGCTTCGAAGCGCCGCGTCAGGTCCGGCGTGCGTATCGCCCGATCCAGCGCCTGCCACCGGGTGAGCAGGCTCGCGCTGTTGCCGGAGGCTTCGGCGGCGATCTGTTCTGCTGCGACGACCAGCGCTTCGGCTCCGGCGAGCGCCTGGTGTTCCAGTTCCCATAGCCGAATGCGCTGTTCTGCCTGGTCGAGCTGCGAGAGCGCTGCAGCATCGCCGCGATGCTGCGCCTCTTCGCGCAGCGCTGCGAGGTCGGTGTGCAGCCCCGCGAGCGCATCCGGTGCCGCGGCGCCCGATGCCGACCCCAGTGCCGGTTCCAGCGCCTCGATCCATGCGCGCAACTTGCGCTCGAACTGCAGACGCGATCGCTGCGTCTCCTGCTCGCGATCGAAGCGTGCCTGGATGGTCTGTCGGGCCGCAGCATAGCAGGCGAGGCGTGCGGGATCGCCGGCCATGTCCAGCGCCTGCCAGCGGCGATCGAGTCCGACAACCGCCGAGTGGATCGGGCCGGAATCGCCGGCCAGTGATTCCAGTTGCGCGGTGATCGCGTCCGCCTCGGTTTGCTGCCGCAGCCGATCGTTGATCGCATCGATTCGCTGCCGCGCAAGCCTGGCTATACCTCTATCCTTGTTTTTCGCCGCATCGGCCAGTGTTTGCAGGCCCGTCAATGTCTGCACGCGCTCCGCGGCCGCCATCCGGGTCTCCGCATGCTCGGCGCCGAGCGCCAGGTCGACCAGCGGGGCTTCATCGCAAATGCCGGCAATCGCAATCCGCCGGCGCTCGGGATCCTGTGCGCGATGCGCCACGTCGGAACGAATGGCATCGGTGCAGTGGTTCGCCTCGAGCATCGCCAGTGCGCGGGCACTGTCCTGCGTCAGGGCAAGTGCACGGCCCAGCGCGGCGGCGATCGCAGCCCGTACGGCGGGATCCAACTCCGTTTCCCAGGCCGCGGCAAGAACGGCGATATCGGCACAGCGCTGCGCGGCGGCAATGCGAACTTCCGGCGCGGGGTCGGCGGCCAGCAATTGCGCGAGATCCTCCGAGTCGGATGGCAGCTGCTCGACACCGAGCAACCGTTGTGCAGGTTCGGCATGCGTGTGCAGAGCAGGACGGGAAAAGAATTGGGTGATCATGTTATAGGACTGAAAAGGTGGCAACGGGGATGCATATCCGCGGCAAAAGAATCTAGCCGTTGTTGCGGCGAGGTTTCGTTGCCTGGACAGGGTGGCACTTTACACCCTCTTTCGCTGGACAGACTTGCGAATAATTCAGTTCATGCATTGTAGAGTCGTTCGCACGGCGCGGGTAATATAATCGCTCCCGGAAGGTGGAGGTGGCGTGATGCATTCGATCAACAGGTTCCTGCAAGTTGCGTTGCTTTGCACGGCAGCCTTGCCGATGGCGGCTTTTGCGGCCGGCCAGCCCGATGCCGACAACCCCGCTTATGTGTGGGACCTTACCGACCTGTATCCGTCGCCTGAGGCCTGGGCGGTCGAGCGCGATCGGATCATAGCGCAGGCGGAATCCCTGGCCAAATATGCAGGCACGCTGGGCAAGGGTCCCGCGGCCATGCTCAGGGCGCTCGATGCCATCAGCCAGGTGCGAAAAGCAGCCGCGCGGCTGGGGACCTATGCCAGGTTGAAGGGCGACGAAAACGTGAAGATCGCCGTCCATCAGGAGCGCAAACAGGCGGCACAGGCGCTGGAGACCAACATCGCGGCCAGGACCGCGTGGCTGATCCCGGAGATCATCGCGATCGGCGCGAAGAAGGTGGCCGCTTTCGAGAGGCGGTCCCCGGAGCTGAAACGCCGTTTCGGCTTCCTGCTCGACAACGCGCTGCGTTACAAACCGCACACGCTCAGCGTGGAGGGCGAAGGGGTCATGGCCGCCGCCAGCCAGATATTGATTCAGCCCGACAACATTTTCAGCCAGCTCGTCAACGGCGAGTTGCCCTGGAGCACGATCACGCTCTCTGACGGCTCAGCCGTGAAGATCGATCAGGCAGCGTACGAGAAATTCCGCAGGGTGCAGAATCGCGACGATCGCAAGAAGGCATTCGACGCGATGTTTTCCACATTGTCAGCCTTCAAGGGAACCATAGGCTCCGCGCTGACCGCCCAGATTCTGGGCGAGGAGTTCGACGCGAAGGTCCGCCGTTTTCCCAACGCGCTCGCGGATTCCATCTTCGCCGACAACATGCCCGAGACCGTCTATCGCACGCTTGTGGCGGAGGCGAATCGGAATCTGCCCACGCTGCACCGCTACCTGAAGCTGCGCCAGACCGCGCTCGGCATCGGCGACAAGCTGAAATATTACGATCTCTATCCGCCGATCTTCGATCTGAAAACTCCGCCGCGCTATTCGGTGGATGAGATGAAGCGGATTGCGCTGGAAGTCACAACCGCCTACGGACCGGAATATTCGGCGCTGCTGAAACAGGGCCTGGCCGGCCGCTGGATGCATCTGTTCCCGCAGCCGGGCAAGGCCAACGGCGCCTACATGAGCGGCGGCGCTTACGAGGTGCACCCCTATCTGCTGTTCAACAATCACGATGATTACCCGTCGCTGTCGACGTTCCTGCACGAATGGGGCCACGCGGTCCATACGATGCTGACGACGAAAAATCAGCCGTTCGAGACCTCGGATTATTCGACCTTCATCGCCGAGACGGCATCGATCGGCAACGAATTGGTCCTGAACGACTATCTGGTCATGCATGCGAGGACGGACGCGGAGAAGCTCTACTATCTGAGCCAGGGGCTGGAACTGATACGCACCACCTTCTTCCGCCAGACCATGTTCGCCGAGTTCCAGCTCGCGCTTCACGAGGAGATAGAAAAAGGCGTCTCGCTCTCGGGCGAGCGCATGACCAGCCTCTATTGCGGCCTGGTGAAGAAGTATTACGGCGATGCCGAAGGCGTGACGCAGATCGATCCGGACTACTGCGTGGAATGGGCCTATATCCCGCATTTCTATTACGGCTTCTATGTCTATCAGTACGCCACCTCGATGGCCGGCGCCGCCTATTTCACCGAGGCCATTGAGCAGAAGGGCGCGGCGGCGCGCGAGCGCTTCATCGCGCTGCTGAAGGCGGGCGGCTCCGATTATCCCTACGCGCTGTACCAGAAGGCGGGCCTGGACATGGCGACGCCCGCGCCCTACGCGGCGTTGATCGCCCGTATGAACCGCATCATGGATCAGATCGAGGCCATACAGAAGCTGGCTCGCCCTCCGCGGTAAGCCAAGGGCGGGACGTCATGGACTGACCGAGATGGCCGCGGCGAAGCGACGCATTCCCTGCGCTCGGATGCCACACCCGCCGGGTATCCCGGCGGGTGTGGTTGCTATTTTTTCGGCAGCGTGCGCAAGTAGGCGATCAGCGCGCCCATGTCCTGGTCGCTCATATGGGCGTAGTAAGCCACGCCCATGGGCGGCTTCAGCTTCGAGCCGTCGGGCCGGATACCGGTGGTGATCACCTTCTTCAGGTCGGCATCGGAATATCGTGCCAGTCCCGTCGGCGTGATGTTGGACGAGATGCTCGTGCCCCATGGGCCGTTGAACGGAAAACCGCCAGCGCCCAGCTTGTTTTGGAGATCCGGCGCACCGTGGGCGCCCGGGGACGAATGGCATTCGAGGCAGTGGCCCGCGGGTCCGGCGAGATAAGCGCCGTAGGCGAGCTGGTTGCTGCGCGGCACGTCTGCCACCTTGGTCACCGGCGGGCCGTAAGCCGGCGGTAACGGCATCCGGTATTCGGATTTCGGCACGGCATTTTTCACCGGCTTGGCCGCGCGCAGATAGGCGACGATTGCCTGCGCGTCGTTGTCCGAGATGCCGCGGTACAGAGCGATGGGCATCGGCGGTCCGATCAGGGAACCATCGGGCCGCTTGCCTTCGCGGATCGCCGTGATCAGTTGCTGGTCGGTCCATTTGCCGATACCGGTTTCCTTATCCGGCGTGATGTTCGCCGCGTATGCGGTGAAAGGTTTTTCATCGAACTTTGTACCGCCGGCCAACTCCTTGCCCGGCAGCGGTCCGTTCGGACCCATGGGCGTGTGGCAGTTGCCGCAGGCGACGATCGAGTGCATCAGATACTGCCCTCGCTCCGGTGATGTTTCCGCGATCGCTTGCGAAGCTGCGAAAATGAATCCTCCCGCCAGTAACGCATATCGATAGGCTGAAGCTCGTTGCATGTGCGTCCCCCATTATTATTATTAATCTTCATCGAACTGCCGACTATGACAGCGCGCGAATGTTACGACAAAAGTTCGTCGAGCGAAACCCAATCGACGGCGCAGGTTTGGATGCAATACTGCAACCCAGTGAAACCGGGATCGTAACCATCCGGCAGCGTGGCGCAGGGGCTGCAGCCCAACCTCAGAACTTGTTTTTCCACTCCCGGAGCGCCGTGAACACGGCCACCGGATCGGTGAGCGTTGCGCCGCGATGGCGGCTGGCCGATGACACGACTTCGGGTTGCGCGCAGCGCAGGAAGGGATTGGTCGCTTTCTCGCGGGCCAGGGTGCTCGGAACCGTCGGGCGATTCTGCTCGCGCGCGTGGGTGTCGCTGCGCTCGCGCTCGGCGAGGGCGGCGTTGCCGGGCTCCACCGCGCGGGCGAAGCGGAGGTTCGACAGCGTGTACTCGTGGGCGCAGTACACCAGCGTGTCATCGGGAAGCGCGGCGAGTTTCACAAGCGAAGCGTGCATCTGCTCGGGCGTGCCCTCGAACACGCGGCCGCAGCCGCAGGCAAACAGCGTGTCGCCACAGAACAGCCGCTTTGAACCATAATAGGCGATGTGGGCTCGGGTGTGGCCGGGAACGTCGATCACCTCGAATTCGATGCCGAGTTGCGGGATCGCGACGCGGTCGCCGCCCGAGACCGGATGCGTGAGCGCGTCGATGGGTTCGTGCCTGGGGCCGTACACCGGGATATCGCGATCGCGCTTGAGTTCATCGATGCCGCCGACGTGGTCGGCGTGATGGTGGGTGGCGAGGATGGCGATGAGTTCCAGATTTTCGCGCGCCAGGTAATCGAGCACCGGCTGGGCGTCGCCCGGATCGACGATCGCCGCGCAGCGGCCGCTCCGGAGCGCCCAGATGTAGTTATCATTGAACGCCGGGATGGGGACGACTTGAATACGGTTCTGATCGGACATGGGGCAAGGCCGGTGGAGAGGGCGGCGCGCGGGCCGCGGATGCCGCTATTGAAGCGCAGTTTTGCCCTGCATCGCAACAGGGATTCAACCTTCGGTGACGACTGATGCTATCGGAATGGTTTGACACCCTGGCCGGGCACCGCGTGCTCGACTGGGAGAGCGCGCAGTTCGACAACGCCGTCGAAGACGTGTTCGGATTCAACGCGGTGCAGGTTGGGCTGCCGCAGATCGATTTCCTGCGCGGCAACCGCATCTCGTTCAAGGCCCGCGTCGGACTGGAGTCGGGCGGCGCGCTCATTGCCGAGCCCTGGCGGCTGCCGCTCGCCTCGCAATGCACCGACCTGATCGTGCTGCCGCACGTGCTCGAGTTCAGCGCGCAGCCGCACCAGATACTGCGCGAGGCCGAGCGGGTGCTGATGCCCGAGGGACAGATCGTGATCTCCGGCTTCAACCCGCTGTCGTTCTGGGGCCTGAAGCGCGCGCTGAAGCGCAACAGCGGCGAATACCCCTGGTGCGGCAAATTCATCGGCCTGCTGCGCCTCAAGGACTGGCTCGCGCTGCTCGGCTTCGAGCTGAACGGCGGGCGCTTCGGCTGCTACGTGCCGCCCTTCGCGCAGGCGAAGTGGCTCGATCGCTTTGCGTTCATGGAGCGCGCCGGAGACCGCTGGTGGCCGATCGCAGGCGGCGTCTATGTCGTGCGCGCGGTCAAGCGCAACGTCGGCATGCGTCTGGTGACGCCGTCCTGGCGCGAGCTGCGGGCGAAGCGGGTGGCGCTGGTGCAGGTGGCGCGCAAGGACAACGTGATACACGTGCGCCGCAATTATGAATAATAAGCGGCGGTCGCGGCGATGACCACGGCCAAGAGCGCGGGCAAAGGTACGGCCAAGAGCGCGAACAACGCGGTGATCGTTTTCGCCGACGGCGCGTGCAAAGGCAATCCCGGCCCCGGCGGCTGGGGCGCGATCCTGCGCACCGGCGCCCATGAGCGGGAGATCTGCGGCGGCGAGCGCGTGACCACCAACAACCGCATGGAGCTCACCGCGGTGATCCGCGCGCTGGAAGCGCTGAAGCGCCACTGCCAGGTGAAGGTCTACACCGACTCGCAGTATGTGCAGAAGGGCATCAGCGAGTGGATGGCGCAGTGGAAGCGGCGCGGCTGGCGCACCGCCGACAAGAAGCCGGTGAAGAACGAGGACTTGTGGCGCCAGCTCGACGAACTGGCGCAGCAGCACAAAGTCGATTGGCACTGGGTGCGCGGCCACGCCGGTCATGTGGAAAACGAGCGCGCCGATGCGCTCGCCAACCGCGGCGTGCAGATGGCCCTGGGCGGGGGGGGCTGATGCGCCACATCGTGCTCGACACCGAGACCACCGGCCTGAATGCAAGGCTCGGCGACCGCATCATCGAGCTGGGCTGCGTCGAGATCGTGGACCGGCGGCTGACGGACAACCGCTTCCAGCGCTACGTGAACCCTGAGCGCGACAGCGAGCCGGGTGCGCTCAAGGTCCACGGCATCACCAGCGAATTCCTGCAGGACAAACCGAAGTTCGGCGACATCGTCGGGGAGCTGCTCGAATACGTCCGCGGCGCGCAGCTCATCATCCACAACGCCGCGTTCGACGTCGAATTCCTGAACCGGGAGCTGGCGCTGCTCGAACTGCCGCCGATGGAGGCGCACTGCGCCGGTATCGTCGATACGCTGAAGCTTGCCAAGGGGCTGCATCCGGGCAAGAGGAATTCGCTCGACGCGCTGTGCGAGCGCTACCAGGTCGCCAATTCCCATCGCACGCTGCACGGCGCGCTGCTCGACGCGGAACTGCTCGCGGAGGTCTATCTGGCGATGACGCGCGGGCAGGAGAGCCTGGGGATAGAGGCGGACGAGCTGCCGGCTGCGGCACGCCAGGAAGACGGCGCGGGCTTCGAGCGCCCGGCGCTGCTGGTGCTGGCCGCCTCGGCCGCAGAACTGGCCGCGCATGAGCAGACGCTCGATCGTATCGACAAGGAAAGCAAAGGCCGCAGCCTCTGGCGCCGTCTGGAGGCCGGAAGCAAGGAACGATAGCAGGCAGCTTTGGAACGAACTTCCCGGGTAAGCCGCCGCAATTCTTGCGACAATAACGCCGATCATCTTTTTCGGAAACCGCCATGGCCCCCGCTGAAAAAGTGAACCCCTACGAGACCGATCTGGACCGCAATGCGGCCAACTTCGCGCCGCTGACGCCGCTCGGATTCATCGAGCGCGCGGCCTCCGTGTATCCGCAGCGCCTTGCCGTGGTGCACGGCGCGCGCCGCTACAACTGGGCCGAGACTTACGCGCGCTGCCGGCGGCTCGCCTCGGCGCTGGATGCGCGCGGCATCCTTGCCGGGGACACCGTCGCGGTGATGCTCGCGAACACCCCGGAGATGGTTGAATGCCATTTCGGCGTGCCGATGACCGGCGCGGTGCTGAACGCGCTCAACACGCGCCTGGATGCCGAGGCGATCGCCTTCATGCTGGGCCACGGCGAGGCGAAATTCCTGATCGTCGACCGCGAGTTCTCCGACACCGTCGCCCGCGCGCTGAAACACCTGAAGCACAAGCCGATCGTGATCGACGTGGACGACCGCGAATACTCAGGCCCGGGCAAGTGCATCGGCGAGACGGACTACGAGGCCTTGCTCGCCGGCGGCGACCCTGATTACGCTTGGGAGCCGCCCACCGACGAGTGGGATGCGATTGCGCTCAACTACACCTCGGGCACGACGGGCAATCCCAAGGGCGTGGTCTATCACCACCGCGGCGCCTATCTGAACGGCGTCGGCAACATCCTCACCTGGGGCATGCCGCAGCATGCCGTGTACCTATGGACGCTGCCGATGTTCCACTGCAACGGCTGGTGCTTTCCGTGGACCATGGCGGCCAACGCCGGCACCAACGTCTGCCTGCGCAAGGTCGATGCCGCGGCGATTTTCGCGCTCATCAAGGCACATAAGGTCACGCACTACTGCGGCGCGCCCATCGTGCACAGCACGCTGGTGAACGCCGATCCGAAACTGCGCGAAGGCATCACGCACAAGGTGTCGGCGATGGTGGCGGGCGCCGCGCCGCCGGCGGCGATGATCGAGGGCATGGAAAAAATCGGGTTCGATCTCACCCATGTTTACGGGCTGACCGAGACCTACGGCCCGGCGACGGTGTGCGCCAAGCACGACGAGTGGCGCGATCTCGATGTCACGCGCCGCGCCGAAAAAAACGGGCGCCAGGGCGTGCGCTACGTGGTCGAAGAAGGCCTGACGGTGCTCGATCCGCATACCATGCGACCGGTGCCGCGCGACGGCGAGACCATGGGCGAGATCATGTTCCGCGGCAACATCACGATGAAGGGCTACCTGAAGAATCCCAAGGCGAGCGCGGAGGCGTTCGCGGGCGGCTGGTTCCACTCGGGCGATCTCGCGGTGATGCAGCAAGACGGCTACGTCAAGATCAAGGACCGCTCCAAGGACATCATCATCTCGGGCGGGGAGAACATTTCCTCGCTCGAGGTGGAGGACGTGATCTGCCGGCATCCGGCGGTGCTCGCGGCGGCGGTGGTTGCGAGGCCCGATCCGAAATGGGGCGAGATGCCCTGCGCTTTCGTCGAGCTGAAGCCCGGCGCGCAAGTCACCGAGCAGCAGATCATCGAGCACTGCCGTGCGAGCCTGGCGCGTTTCAAGGTGCCGCGGCATGTGGTGTTCGCGGTCTTGCCGAGGACATCTACGGGAAAAATACAGAAGTTCATGCTGCGCGAGCAGGCGAAGTCGGCGCAGGCGATCGAGTAGAACATTGGGAGGTGGGCGATGAGTGCGAATCCGCAAACGAACGAACCGCTGCTGCTGCGCCAGGACGCGGGAGGCGTGGTCACGCTGACGCTGAATCGGCCGGCGCAGTTCAACTCGCTGTCGAGCGAACTGCTGGCTGCGCTGCAGGCCGAGCTCGATCGCATCGCCCGGGACCCGCAGGCGCGCGTGGTCGTGATCGCGGGCGCGGGCAAGGCCTTCTGCGCCGGGCACGACCTGAAGGAGATGCGCTCGGACCCGTCGAAAGCCTTCCAGAAGGCGCTGTTCGAGCAATGCAGCCGGCTGATGCTGACGATCACCTCGATTCCGCAGCCGGTGATCGCGCGCGTGCACGGCATCGCCACCGCCGCCGGATGCCAACTGGTCGCGACCTGCGATCTGGCGGTGGCGAGCGAGAACGCGCGCTTTGCCGTCTCGGGCGTGAACCTCGGCCTGTTCTGTTCCACGCCGTCGGTCGCGCTCGCGCGCAACCTGGGGCGCAAGCGGGCGATGGAAATGCTGCTCACCGGCGACTTCATCGATGCCAGGACCGCGCTCGATCAGGGCCTGGTGAACCGCGTCGTGCCGGCGGAGCAGCTAGACGCGGAAGTCGCAAAACTCGCCGGCGCCATACTCGCCAAGACCCCGGTCGCGATCGGCATCGGCAAGCGCCTGTTCTACCAGCAGATCGAGCAGGGCCTGGAAGGCGCCTATGCGCTCGCGAGCGAGGCCATGGCGTGCAACATGCAGTCCGACGACGCCAAGGAGGGCATCGATGCCTTCGTCGAGAAGCGCCCGCCGAACTGGCGCGGTTCCTAAAGAAATGGGGGTCTGACCCTATTTCCCTGTTGCCGTGTTGCCTAATGCCGGGGGCTACACGATAATGCCCAAGCCCGAGGGGAGAGGTGCTCGAATGTCCAGTCAGCAGGACCGTCATGGCTGACGACTACATCATTGAAACGCGGAACCTGACCAAGGAGTTCAAGGGGTTTGTCGCCGTGAGCGGCGTCAACCTCAAGGTCAGGCGCGGGCATATTCACGCCTTGATCGGCCCCAACGGCGCCGGCAAGACGACTTGCTTCAATCTGCTCACGCATTTCCTCGCGCCGACCGAGGGACAGATCCTCTACAACGGCCGCGACATCACCGGATCGAGTCCGGCCTCGATCGCGCGCATGGGCATGGTGCGCTCGTTCCAGATTTCGGCGGTGTTCCCGCACTTCACGGTGCTGGACAATGTGCGCGTCGCGCTGCAGCGCAAGCGCGGCAACTCGTTCGATTTCTGGCGTTCGGGGAAGGTGCTCGATGAGGCGAACGGCAGGGCGCGCGAATTGATCGATGCCGTGGGGCTGTCGGCGTTCGAGGGCACGATCGCGGTCGAACTGCCCTACGGGCGCAAGCGCGCGCTGGAGATCGCCACCACGCTGGCGCTCGATCCGGAAATGATGCTGCTCGATGAGCCCACCGCGGGGATGGCGCACGAGGATGTCGAGCGCATCGCGGCCCTCATCAAGCGCGTCGCTGCCAACCGCACCGTGCTGATGGTCGAGCACAACTTGAGCGTGGTGCAGAACCTGTCGGATTACATCACGGTGCTCGCCCGCGGCGAAGTGCTGGCCGAGGGCGATTACGCCTCGGTCTCGAAAAACCCGCAGGTCATGACCGCCTACCTGGGAACCGAAGATGCCTGAAGCGGAGCGCACCGTGATTCGAACCGGCGCCGCGCCGCTGCTGGCGGTGAACGGACTGAACGCGTGGTACGGCGAGTCGCATATCCTGCACGGCGTCGATTTCGACATCGCCGAGGGCGAAGTGGTGACGCTGCTCGGCCGCAACGGCGCCGGCAAGACCACCACGCTCAAGTCGATCATGGGCATGGTGGATCACCGCAAGGGATCGATCCAATTCTCCGGCAAGGAGATCATCGGGCTGCCGTCGAACCGCATCGCGCGCTCAGGCATCGCGTTCTGCCCCGAGGAGCGGGGCATTTTCGCCAGCCTCAACGTGAAGGAGAACCTGCTGCTGCCGCCCGTCGTGCGCCCTGGCGGGCTGTCGGTGGAGCAGATTTTCGAGCTGTTCCCGAACCTGAAGGAACGGCAGGCGAGCCAGGGCACCAAGCTCTCCGGCGGCGAGCAGCAGATGCTCGCCATCGGCCGCATCCTGCGCACCGGCGCGCGGCTGCTGCTGCTCGATGAGCCGACCGAGGGCCTGGCGCCGGTGATCGTGCAGCAGATCCGGCACACCATCGAGCGCATCAAGGCGCAGGGGTTTACCATCCTGCTGGTGGAGCAGAATTTCCGTTTTGCGGCCAAGGTGGCGGACCGGCATTACGTGATGGAGAACGGGCGCGTCGTGGACATGATCCCGAACGCCGAGCTTGAGAAAAATCTGGGCAAGTTGCACGATTATCTAGGGGTGTAGTCATTCCAACGAAGAGGAGCGAGTCAACCATGTTTACGAAACGAAGCGTATCTGCAGCAGTCGCGCTGGCATTCTCCGCCGCGCTTGCAACCTCCGGCGCGCAGGCGCAGGTCTCCGACGGCATCGTCAAGATCGGCGTGCTGTCGGACATGTCCAGCCTCTATTCCGACATCGGCGGCGGCGGATCGGTCGTCGCCGCGCGCATGGCGGTGGAAGACTTCGGCGCCGCCAAGAAGGGCATCAAGGTGGAAATCGTGTCCGCCGATCACCAGAACAAGCCCGACGTCGGTTCGGCCATTGCCCGGCAGTGGTACGACGTGGACAAGGTCGATGTCATCGTCGATGTGCCGAACTCGGGCGTGGCGCTGGCGGTCAACCAGATCACGCGCGACAAGGGCAAGGCCTTCCTCGTTTCCGGCGCGGCGAGTTCCGACCTCTCGGGCAAGGCGTGTTCGCCGAACACCATACACTGGACCTACGACACCTGGAATCTCGCCAATGGCACCGGCAGCGCCATCGTGAAGACCGGCGGCGACAGTTGGTTCTTCCTCACCGCCGACTATGCCTTCGGCCACGCATTGGAGCGCGACACCGAGGCGGTGGTGCTCAAGAACGGCGGCAAGGTGCTGGGCAAAGTGCGTCATCCGCTCAACAACCAGGACTTC
>Ga0315281_10010138_pt1 | contig 13007 bp, 13 predicted proteins | sample YL17G07_0_MG_FD_204540 | JGI IMG/M metagenome (GOLD analysis project Ga0315281, IMG submission 204540) | Sediment microbial communities from Yellowstone Lake, YNP, Wyoming, USA - YL17G07_0 | ecosystem: Environmental > Aquatic > Freshwater > Lake > Sediment | place: USA: Wyoming | collected... | reverse complement strand
CGCGAACTCGCTCCGCCGTCGAAGTTTTCGAAACTCGGCGGGTTCAGCAACAATGTTTTCAGCACTTCCGTCATTCTTCACCTTTGGTCCGTAATCGGGACACACACAACTCGCGGGCCAACCGCCCGGCAATCCTGCTCTTCTATTCTACCTAACCCGGCGACGCGGCCCAAAGCAATTCCGCGCGCCCGGTGCTCTGCAAAGGAGCCCCGGTCAGAATGCTCCGGAAGCCACAAAACCCATGAAATAAAAGGAGTTAAAGGGAGGGATATATTTTCCGAACCTTACCGCTTCCCCGCCCCGGCCTCTTCCGCCGCCGCATCCAGAATCTCCCAAATTTTTTCCAGCCACTCCGCATGCTCCGGCTTCATCAGCGTCAGCCGCAGGCAGGTGACTTCCTCCGCGCCGCGCACGGCCGCGGCGGCGGCTGTAAAAAATTTTCCCGGCAATTTCGCCAGCGCCACATGCAGATGGCGCCGCGCGGCGCAATCGAAAATGCGCCGGGAAAGCGCGGAGACTTCCGCTGCCGTCTCCGCCGCGGGCGCGAAGACCAGCACATCCAGCTCCGGCTCGAACGCGGTCACGAAGCGCGCGTCGCCGCGCAATTTTTCATACAGCGCCAGCGCCGCCGCGCGTCCCTTCGCCAAGCCACGCGCCAGTTCCCCACCGCGCACGAGGGGCAGCAGCTTCTGCGTGGCCCACAAAGCCACGGCCGAAGCGCCGGGGCGCGAACATTCCAGGCTGATTTCGCCCAGATGCAGTTCCGTGGAACTGAAATAAGTGTACGGCGAATCGTGCTTGTAGTGGCGCCCCGCCGCGGGATCGCGGAAGAGCACGCAGCCGCAGCCGTAAGGTTGCAAGCCGTGCTTGTGCGGGTCAATCACGACGGAATCGGCTTCCCCGATGCGGGCAAAGGACCGCTGCGCCGCGGCGCTCAGAGTTTCCACCAGCGTAAAATAGCCGCCGTAGGCGGCGTCCACATGCACGCGAGCGCCGTGCCACCCGCACAGCTCCAGAATTTCCGGCAGCGGGTCCACCGCTCCGGTGCCCGTCATTCCCAGCGTGGCCACCACCGCGCCGACTCCGCCGCGTTCCAGCCGCGCCTTCAGCGCCGCCACGTCCATGCGGCCGCGCGCGTCGCAAGCCACGCTCTCATAGGGAATGCGCAGCACCGCGCAGATGCGATTGTGCGTGTAGTGCGCCTGCTCGGACGCCAGAATCGTTTTTCCCGGGCGCTCCTGCCCGGCCACCCACAGGGCTTCGAGATTGGCCATGGTCCCGCCGCCGCACAGGTGCCCCAGAAATTCGCTCCAGCCGAACATGGCCGCCAGTTCCGCCACCGCCTCTTTTTCCATGCGAGAGCTGGCCCGCCCGCCGTCCAGCGCGTGGTTATTGGGATTGATCCAAAGGGAAAGCATGTAGGCCAGGCGGGCCACGGGATGCGGCGGCTTGAGCATCTGCCCGGCATAGAGCGGATGAAAATAAGGAAAATTGTCACGCAAGCGGTCGGCCGCGGCAAAGAGCACCTCGCGCAGGCCCTGCTTGTCCGGCTGCGCTGGAGAAAACGGGGGCAGCCCGGCGAAGCCTTGGTCCAGCCGCTGCGCCGCCTCCAAAAGCAATTTCATGGATTCCAGTTCAAACATGGCGTGGTCCGGTCCGTGTTTTTCCGCCGTTCGCGGAGTCTACTGCAAAATTTTCTCAATCTGTCCGGCGGTGCGCAGCAGCTCCAGTTGCGCCTGCTGCCGCTGGAAATTGGCGTCCAGAAAAGCCATCCACTTCTCGTTTTCCTCGACCCGTGCCTTTTCCAACTCGCGCAGATTGGCACGCCCCTCGCCGAACCGCGCCTGCAGCTCCGCCATCTCGTGCTGCGCCAGCTGCAGCTCCAACCGCGCCACTTCCTTGCCCGCTTCCATTTCCTTCACCCGCCGCGTTCGCTGGCGCACTTCCCCGCTGACCTCGCCGCGCTTGCTCTCGAGCGCCACCTGGGCGGCCACCAGATTCTCCCGCGCCAGGCCCACCGCCGCCCAAGTGCGCGGGCTGAACAGCGGGATCTGCAGCTGCACGCCGGCGTTCACGTTATCCTTGTGGTACCGCTTATAATAAAGGTCAATATTGTTCAGCCGGGAAAGCAGGCTATACACCGTGAAGAACTGCAGGGTGGGCAGATAGCCCCACTTCTCTCCCTTCAGGCGCAACTCCTTCCCGCGCACGTCCGCTTCGGCCATGCGCAGTCCCGGGCTGTGCACCATCGCCAGCGCCACCAGATTGGCGCCTTCCTGCTCCGCCGCTCCGGGAAGCTCCTCGACGCTCACTTCCAGCGGCTGCTCCGCCGGCATGCCCAGTTGTGCGCGCAAAAAATTGGTCACGTCCTCCTCGCGCCCCTCCAGTTGCAGCACCCGCTGGGTCACCTGGGCCTTCAGCAGCTCCGCGCGGATCGCTTCGGCGGGCAGTTCCAGCCCTTCCGCCATGCGGTCTTTGGTGATTTGCACGATCTTCTCCGCGCTCTCCTGCTCCTTGCGCAGCAGTTCGATTTCGTGGCGCAGCTTGCCCAGCTCCAGATAGGCCGAAGCGGTCCGCGCCATCACCGAATTGCGCACCTCCTCGACCTGAATCTTCTGCGCGCGCGCCTGCTCCTTCAGCTCGCGAGCCTGGCCCAGCAGCGGCTTGTTGAACACCTGTTCGCTGTAGGTCGCGCTGACGACCGCGGGCAAGCCTCCTCCGGTCGCTTCGGGCATGCCGTAGGTATAGCCGAGTCCCGAGCCCGCCGTGAGGTTCGGCAGAAAATCCGCCATGCCCATTTTGGCGGTGCGCTCCGCCACGCTGGCCTGAATCTTGGCCACCTGAATCTCCTTGCTGTTTTGCAGCGCCAGCTCGACCGCCCGCTTCAGCGTCAGCAGCACCGGAGCCCCCGCGGCCGGCGCGCCTTGCGATTCTTGCGCCGCCGCCGGAAGCGCCGTCAGGAGCGCCAGCGCCGCCACGAACATCCGCAAGCGCCCATTGTTCCCTCGCATCTCTTTCACCTCTCCTTATTCATAACGCAGTGAATCCACCGGCATCAGCTTGGCCGCTTTGTTGGCCGGCAGATAGCCAAACAGCAGCCCGGTCGAGCAGGACACCACGAAGGCCACCACCACGGACAGCTCCGAGATGGGCACGCGCATATTCCCCGGCAGAAACGGCTGAATGGCCACGGGAATGGCCAGCCCGATCAGGATGCCCACCACCGCGCCTCCTCCGCTGATAAAAAACGATTCCAGCAGGAACTGGTAGAGAATCTCCTGCCGCCGCGCCCCGATGGCCTTGCGGATGCCGATCTCCCGCGTGCGCTCCGTCACCGTCACCAGCATGATGTTCATGATCCCGATGCCGCTGATGAGCAGCGCGATGGACGCCACGATCAGCAGCACGATGGTCAGCGCCAGGGAGATATTCTTGGCCGCGTCCAAAATCGAAGCTAGCGTCTGCACCCGGTAATCGGCGCCCGCCGGATGCCGGCTGCGCAGCAGCATCAGCACCTGCCGCTGCACCAGCGGCACGTCCTCGGCTTTGGCCGCCTGCACGTTCAGCGTGCGCACCACATCCGTTCCGGTGTAATACTTCATCAGCGTGAAGGGAATCAGCACGGACTCATCCTGAATTTCGCTCTGGCCGAACGTCTCGGTCCGCTCGCGAAAGACGCCGATCACCGTGAAGGTCATCTCCCCCATGCGCATCTGCCGGTCCACGGGATTTTCCGACCCGAACATCACCCGCGCCAGCTTTTCCGTCACCAGGCAGACCTTGCTGCGCGTCTCCATGTCCGCATCGTCGAAAAAACGGCCGCGCAGGATCAGCAGCCGGCGGATGGCCTGATAGCCGGAGGTCACTCCGATCAGCCCCACCGGCCTGGTCCGGCCGTTCAGCACCACGGTCGTGGGAAATTCGCGGATGCCGGCCACTTCGGCGACCTCGGGAATTCCGGCCTTCACCGCGGCCATGTCCTCGACCGAAATTTCGAAGTTGAGCGGCTGGGCGCGGTCCGCGGGCGAGACCATCTCCGCCCACACCAGGTTCGACCCCACGCCCTCGATCTGCGAAATCACGAATTTGCGGCTGGTCAGCGCCACGGTCACCACCAGCACCAGCGACGCGCTTCCGATAATCACCCCGATGGACGTCAGAATCGCCCGCAGCTTGTTGGCCCGCAGCGCATCCACCGACACCGAAATCGTTTCTCGAAAGTCCATCATGGCCGATTCGCCGCCCGTTTCCTCTGCTCCGCCATTTTCAATTCCCTCCCAGGCGCCGCAGCGCTTCCCGGGCGTCCTGGTTTTTCGCGTCGTCGCGCAGTACGGCCTGGTATTCCAGGCGCGCGTCTGCACTGCGCCCCAGCCGCTCGCAAATGCGCCCCAGCAGCAGTCGCGCCGCGGCCGGCCGCGGATAATCCGAGCGCACCGGCGCGCGCGCCAGATAGGACCGCAGCAGCCGCTCGGCCTCTTCCATCTTCTCGTTTTTGAAAAACCAGGCAGCCCCGCGGTAGAACTCCGCGCGAGCGTCGCCCGGCGCCGCTTGGGCCCCGTCTTCCGCCACCTTCTCCAGCAGGGCGCCGCGCTTCCCCTGAAAAAAATAATCGCCCATCTCGTAGATGCGCTCCGGCGCTTTCGGCGCGGACTCCAGCGCCCGCGTGAATTCCTTGTCCGTGGCCGAAAAATCCTTCTTCTGCCGCCGGCAGTTTCCCCGCGCGTAATGCCCTTCGGCGGCGTCCAGAGCGTCCAGCCGGGCAATGTGCGCCTGAGCCTTGTCTTCGCCTCCGCCGACGACGCCCGGCGCGGCGCAATAGAATTCAATCAGATTCTGCCGCGCGGAACTGTTCCGGTCGTCGAGCTGCACCGCGGTTTCGAACTCCTTGCGCGTTTTTTTGGCCAGCCCCAGCGCGGTGAACCACGACGCGCGGTCCGCCTTTTCCCCGTACGCCCGCCCCAGCCACTGATGGTAGAGCGAACTGCCTGGCGCCAGCGCCACGGCGCGCTCCGCGCTTTCCACGGCCGCGTCATAGCGCCCCAGTTCCATCTGACATTGGCTCATAAAATGGAAAATTTCGCCGTTGCGCGGGTCGCCGGCGGCAGCCGCCTGCAAGAGTTGCGCGGCCTTTTCATACTGCCCGGCATCCCAGGCCTGCCGCGCTCCCGCCATCGCCGGAGAGGGCAAGGCGGGCGCAGCCGCCTGCTCCACCGCGGGGCTGGCCCCGGCCAGAAACGCAAACAGCGCAGCGGCGAGAATGGTCTCTGGCAATTTCATTTTCGCACCGCCGTTGGCCTCTCTCTTATCGCGGATTCGCTACCTGCACCGTCATGCCGTCCGCCAGGTCCACCGCGCCGGGCAGGGCCACCCGGTCGTCTTCCTTCAAACCGCCTAAAATTTCATAATCGGTGGCGCTGGCGATGCCCACCTGCACTTCCCGCTTCACCACGAAAGTCTTCCCGATTTCATCCTGAACAAGAAAAACGAAGCGCCGCCCGTTTTCGATCTGCACGGCTCCGCGCGGAATCGCCAGCGCATTATGGCGTTCCTGGGAATGGATTTTTACGTTCACGTTGATGTTCGGCAGCAGCTCCAGTTTCTCGTTGTTCACCGCGCACAGCAATTCGCCCACGCTGCGCGTCCCCCGCGCCACCACCTGCTTGGGGATCACCGCCGTCCGCCCCTTCCAACCGCGATTGGGCAGGGCGTCCCAGGTGATCTCCACCGGCTGGTCCGGCTCCAGCCCTCCCAGTTCCGGCTCGTCAATGAACGCGCGCACCTGCACCTTGCGCAAATCCGCCATCTCCGCCAGCATATCGCCCACTTTCACGTACGTCCCCGCGCGCGCTGGCAGCGCATACAGCGTCCCCGCCGATGGCGCGATCACCCGCCCCATGCGCACTTTCTTCTCCAGCGCCGCCACATCGTCCCTCGCCTGCGCCGCCTGCAGCGAGGCCCGCTCCAGGTTCACATGGATCTGCCGGTCAAACTCTTCCTTGCTTCCCGCCACGCGGCGGTACTCGCCTTCCGCTTTGGCCAGGTCCACTTCATTCGCGGCAATTTCATCCGCGGTCGCCGCATGCTGCACGGCCAGCCTCTTCAATGCTTCGTTTTCTTTCTTCAGCCGGTTCCGTTCCACCGTGGCGTACTCCAAATCGCCCTTCACCCGCGCCACGTCATCCGCCCGTCCGCCGGCCCGCGCCGCCCGCAATTCCTCCTGCGCGCGCAGCAGGTTGCCCCGCGCCTGCGCCAGGCTGGCCTCCGCCGCTTTCACGTCCAGCTCCAGAATGGCCTGGCCCTTCTTCACGTTCTCGCCTTCCTTCACCAGCACCCGCTCGACGAACGTGTCCAGCCGCGCCGCCACCACGTAGGGCGCGATCGGCTCCACCTTCCCATTGCTGCTGATCGAGGCCACCAGATCTTCCCTCTTCGGCTTCACCACCTCGACCTGCGTGACCGGCGCGCGCCCGCTCCACTCCACCAGCAGAAAGGCAATGATCCCCGCCGCGACGAGGGCTATCAGCACCCGGTTTCTCAGTTTACGATCCATGTCTGTTTCTTCGCGGACACAGGCCGCAAACGTCCTCTCTTCCCAGAATCTCTGGTTGGCACTGACTACATTCCTGGGATTGATAACTCTGGCAACCGGTTATGAGGCTCCGGCCACCCCCTCGTCGATTGTATTCCATTTTAGGACAATCCCCGGGGGCATTCTAGAACAACTCCTGGGCGGTTGGCGCAAGAGTCACGCCTCTAATATAGATGCACGGGAAGCCCCGGGGGGTGCATTATCCCCATGAAAACAAAAGGCCCGCCGGGGGAGGAATCCCGGCGGGTCCGGCGGTACATTCTGTGCTAAGTGGCGCTTAGTGCCCGGTAATCTGCGCTTCCATCTCCACCGCCCGCGGAAACAGAATATTATTTTCCAGGTGGATGTGCAGGCGCAGGTCGTGGTCGAACTCTTCCAACTCCCGGTAGACCAGCGTAAACGTCGTGCAGGCGTCGGCGGGCGCGGTAAAACTCCCGCTCAGTTCCTTGATCTGCCCGATCAGTTCCCCGGCCGAATCGTGCTCCTTGATCATCATGGCCACCGGGTTCTGCACCGTCCCGAAAAACGGCGGGTGCAGCTTCGTTCCGCTCTCCGCCGCTGCGGACATCTGCTCCACGTACGGGAAAACGATCATCTCTTCCTTCTGCATGTGCTGCATCAGCTCATTGGCCAGCACCTCGAATAGCTCCTGGATCCGCTGCGTCTCCGGATGATTTTCCCCGTGCTTTTCCGCCACTTTCGCCACATGGTCGCTGATGCGCGGAATGGCTCCCCGCACGTAGGAATGGTGCTTGTTCACGATATGCCGCGCCAGCTCGCCCATCGTCGCCGTAGTCCAGTCCCTGGCCTCCGGCGAAACCTGTCCTTTCGCTTCCCGCAGCCGCTCCAGCAGCGCCTCCGCCGGCATCCCCGCCTTCAGGCAGGCCTCGCCCACCGTCTGCTTCCCGCCGCAGCAGTAATCCATCCCCGCTTTTTCCAGAATGGGCGCCGCCGCCGGATTTTGCAGGATCACATCTTTCAATTTCGTCTCTTGCGTCAAGTTCATGGCCGCTTCCCTCTACCTCTTATCCTGAGGCAAGCCCCCTCCCCCCACAGTGACCAAAGTCACGCCGCCCGCGCGCAAAGCCGCCCTGGCAGGCTATGCGCCATCTGGATAAACTCTGGAAATGGATAAGCTTTTAAGCCTGTCCAAGCTGGATTTTCTTGACAAAACGGCCATTCTCGGCCTATTATTTCCTTGGAATTGCCCGCCAGTCCGAACTGTCACCGGTATCGGTGGCGTTCCCGCAAGGGATAGGACGGCGGGCTTATTTTATTTAGGCCAGATTTGCACCCTCAGTTCGCGGTGTCCCACCAATCGGCGAAATCTCATGCCGTCCTTCGCTTTTTGATTCAGTGACCTTCCCACCGCGCCACAAACCATATCCGCCAATTGCAGCAATGCGTTGGAATGCGAAGTTTCCATGCGAATTTTCTTGATGAACTGCACACCATCCGTATTCAGCTTCTTTTTCAAATACTTCGATAGCTGTTCTCCGAACTCCCGGTTGCCGAATTTATCCAGAACGATTGTCGCTTCCCGTAAATTCGGCTTGGCATTCTGAAATACCAGGCTCGTTGCATACTTGTAGAACGAATTCTTTTCTTGAAATCCAGGGCCATAAAGCCCGGATTTATTAATGACGATGGAATGGTAGAAGAAATTGCATCCCGCCACCGCATGAAAGAAACATTCCCGGAACGCATCGCTGCAGGAATAGAACTTGAATTCGAAGGAATCACGCACCTTGAGAGCTTGGCGGCATTCGGCTATCCTCTTGTCGCATGCCTCTGCCTCTTCGTTATCCTCAAACAAGACTGCCGTAACAATAAAATACGGGGAAGACCCCGCATCTTTTTTCATTCCGCAATCGCCGGATTCATCCACAAAAACCAGCATCAGCTCACCAGTTCATATTCGCAAGGAGCGATCCGCATCAGACAGATAAGCGCCCGCCCTACTCCCCCGCGCCCTGCTCGCTCTTCAACCCCGCCAGATCCTTCACCACAATCTCCCGCCCTTCCACTTCGATCAGCCCCTCGGCTTGCAAGCGCCCCAGATTCCGCGACACCAGTTCCCGCACTGTCCCCAGCTCCGCCGCCAGTTCCTGATGACTCGCCCCCAGCTCGATCCGCATTCCCTGCTTGCCCGCCTTGCCCTTCTCCTGCGCCAGCCGCACCAGCAGCGCAATCAGCCGCTGCCGCACCGTCGTGAACGACAGCTCCTCGATAATCCCCACCAGCCGCCGCAGCCGCCCGCCCACCACCGCGATCACCTTCAGCGCCATCGCCGGATGCTCCAGGCAAAACGCCTGAAACTCCTTGCGCGAAATAAACAGAATTTCCGCGTCCTCCGCCGCCAGCGCCGACGCCGGATAGCTTCCTCCGTCAAACACCGGCAGCTCCGCGATCGTGCTCCCCGCCCCTTCCAGCGCCAGAATCTGCTCCCGCCCCGACGGCGACATCTTGAAAATCCGCACCTTTCCCGATGCCACGATAAACAGCCCCTGGCACGCGTCGCCTTCCGAAAACAGCAACTCCCCGCGCCCATACCTCTTCGCGCTCATCCGCCCCGCCAGCGCCCGCGTCTCCCCTTCCGTAATCCCCGCGAACAACGGGATCCGCCGCAGTATCTCTTCCGCTTTCGCCAGCATCGCTAAACCCGCCTCTCCGCTTCCGCCCGATTCTACAAGCCTTTTCCCTTGCCGCCCTAGCGAAAGCGTCCGCGCGAAGTTGCTTCCGCCTCCTTTGTCGACTCAAAGGCCCCCGCGCGCACCAATCCAGTGCAATCCGCCGGGAAATCTGGTACAAATCCTACACCCGCCCGGGATGGGCGCAGAATTCTTATTGCAGCCGCCGCTGAGGAGCAAAACATGAATGCAATCCGCTACGCCGTTTTCGCCGTCTGTCTCGCAGGAACTCTCGCCCTGGCCACAACCCATCCGCCCCTCCCTGCAACGGATCACTCCGCCGACGAAGCGGCCATCCGCAAGATCGATGTAGCCTGGTCTCACGCCGCGGAGACGAAAGACCTCGACGGGTTAATGGCTCCCTATGCCACCGACGGCTCGATCCTCCCCTTTAACGCACCCATCGCCACAGGAACCGCGGCGATTCGCAAGGTCTGGGCTGCCCTGATCGCCGAGCCCGGTTACGCGCTTCACTTCGCCTCCACAAAAATCGAAATTGCCGCCTCCGGCGACATGGCCTATGACCTCGGCACCTTTGAACTCAAACTAAACGATGCCCAGGGCAATCCCATGATTATCCCCGGCAAATTCGTCATCACCTGGAAAAAAATCGACGGCACATGGAAAGTGGTTGCCGACATTTTTAACACGGACAAGTAAGACCCGCCACCACCGGTGGCCCGTAAATTTTCATGGGGCTTTGAATAGACAGGTGGATGGTCCCCCTTGCCTCCTTGCTCCCTGTTCGCGTAACTTCGCATTTCACGCATGCCGTTTCCGGTGGGGCTTTGTAAAGCTCTCCGGCCGAGGTGACCATGCCATCCTGCTCCGGCTTCCACGCTCCCATCCAAGTCCGTTTCGCCGAAACCGACATGCAGGGCCAAGTCTTCTTCGGCAACTATCTCACCTATTTCGACGTGGCCATCACCGAATACGTCAAAGCCCTGGGCTTTGGCGTCGCCGAGTTCCTCCGCGAGGGCCTGGACTTCTACTACGTCGAATCCCTTTGCCAGTACAAATCCCGCGCCCTGTTCGACGAAAAACTTCACGTGCACGTCACCATCCCCCATCTCGGCAACACCAGCTTCAAATTCGCTTTCGAAATCCACGAGGAAACCACCGCCCGCCTGGTCTGCACCGGCCACGTCGTCAGCGTCGTCGTCAACAAGTCCACGCACCAGCCCGCTCCCATTCCCCAGGCCTTCCGCGACGCCGTCGCCCGCTTCCAATCAAAAACGTAAACCCGTCATTCTTTCGTGCTAGAATCCGCCCATGAGCGAAGAATCCCCCGCCGCGCCGCCCGCCAAAGCCCCGCACAAGCCTCCCCCGCCGGTTCCCGCACCGGGCGCTCCCGCTCTGCACCGCGTCTGCATCCAGTGCAACAACATGTTCCGCGTTCCCCCGGACTTTTTCGACGCCAAGCAGTGCCCCAACTGCCACAAAGGATAGACCTGCGCCAGCGCAGTACCCATGATCGAAGCCCGCAATCTCTGCAAACATTTCCACGATAAAAAGCGCGGCCTCATCCGCGCCGTGGACCACGTCTCCTTCACCTGCCAGCCCGGCCGCATCTACGGCCTGCTGGGCGCCAACGGCGCCGGAAAAACCACCACGCTGCGCATGCTGGCCACCATCCTCGAACCCACTTCCGGCGACGCCCTCGTCGCCGGCCACGACGTCATCGAGCACCCCGAAAAAGTCCGCTCCCTCGTCGGCTTCCTCTCCACCGCCACCGCCCTCTACCCCCGCCTCACCGCCCAGGAAATGGTCGAATACTTCGGCCGCCTCGCCGGACTCGACGAACCCACGCTCAAGCATCGCCTCGACGACCTCTTCGCCCGCCTGGACATGGACTCCTACCGCGACCGCCGCTGCGACAAGCTCTCCACCGGCATGAAGCAGAAAGTCTCCATCGCCCGCACCCTGGTCCACGATCCCCCCGTCATGATCTTCGACGAGCCTACCCTCGGCCTCGACGTCATGGCCGCCCGCTCCATCGTCTCCTTCATCCGCGACTGCCGCGACCGCGGAAAAACCGTCATCTTTTCCACCCACGTCATGAGCGAAGTCGAAAAGCTCTGCGATTCCATCGGCATCATCCACGACGGCAAGCTCCTCGCCGAAGGCACTCTCGCCGATCTCCGCGCCCGCTACGCCGAAACGGACCTCGAGGAAATCTTCGTGCGCATCGTCGCTCCGCTCACTCCCGCCGAGGCCTCCTCATGAGCGCCCGCAACGCACTCTTCATCTACCGCAAGGAGCTCACCGAATGGCTCCGCGACCGCCGCACCCTCGTCTCCACCGTCGTCGTTCCCCTCCTGCTCTTTCCCGTGCTCACCGCCGGCTTCGCCGGGCTGGCCGGCTCCCTCCTCGACAAGGCCAAAACGGAAACCATCCGCGTCATGGTCCTCGGCGGCGAAGATTCTCCCGCCGTCATCGCCGAACTCCGCCAAATGAAGGACCTCGCGCTCGTTCCCGCCGCCGAAAATTGGAAGGACCAGATTTCCTCCAAACAGCTCCGCGCCGCCATCGCTCTTCCCGAACGGCTGCAATCCTCGCTGGCCTCCGGCGAATCCGCCGAAGTGAAAATCTATTTCCACCAGGGCGACTTGAAATCCTCCCTCGCCGCCAACCGCATCGAAAAATCCCTCAAGGACTACCGCGACCGCATCGTCGGCGATCGCCTCGCCGCCCGCAATCTCCCCGTCTCCCTCCTCCACCCCTTCGCCGTCAAACAGGAAAACGTCGCCCCCGCCGATAAAGTCAGCGGCGCCGCCCTCGGCGGCCTCATCGGCTACATGGTCATCCTTCTGTGCATGACCGGCGGCATGTACCCCGCCATCGACCTCACCGCCGGCGAAAAAGAGCGCGGCACCATGGAGACTCTCCTCACCAGCCCCGTCTCCCGCCTGCACATCGTCCTCGGAAAATTTTTCCTCGTCCTCACCGCTTCCCTGACCACCGCCGCTCTTTCCATCTTTTCCATGGGCGTCTCTTTCCTCCTCATCGAAAAAAACGCCTCTTCTCTGGACACCGCTCCCTCCGCCGGCGCTCAGGCCCTGCAGCTCCACGTCAGCTTTGCCTCCGCCCTCTCCATCCTTCTCCTGGTTCTCCCCACCGCCGTCTTCTTCGCCGCCGCCATGCTGGCCATCGCCCTCTTCGCCCGCACCAGCAAGGAAGCCCAGACCTACCTCATGCCCTTGAACATCCTCGTGCTCATCCCCGCCGTCGCCTCCATGCTTCCCGGCGTCGAACTCACTCCCTGCCTCGCCGTCATCCCCATCCTCAGCACCAGCCTGCTCATCAAGGAAATCATTTCCGGCACCTACCACTGGAACTACATCGCCCTCATCTTCGCTTCCACCTGCCTCTACGCCGCCGCCGCCCTCTTCCTCGCCGTCAAAATGTTTCAGCGCGAATCCGTCCTCTTCCGCTCCTGAATTTCTCCACCCGCCACAAAATGAAACGCTGTCATCCTGCCTGATCTCCCACCACAAAATGAAACGCCGTCATCCTGCCTGATCTCCCACCACAAAATGAAACGCTGTCATCCTGCCTGATCTCCCGCCACAAAATGAAACGCCGTCATCCTGCCTGATCTCCCGCCACAAAATGAAACGCTGTCATCCTGCCTGATCTCCCGCCACAAAATGAAACGCCGTCATCCTGCCTGATCTCCCGCCACAAAATGAAACGCTGTCATCCTGCCTGATCTCCCGCCACAAAAT
>Ga0315281_10010136_pt1 | contig 13010 bp, 10 predicted proteins | sample YL17G07_0_MG_FD_204540 | JGI IMG/M metagenome (GOLD analysis project Ga0315281, IMG submission 204540) | Sediment microbial communities from Yellowstone Lake, YNP, Wyoming, USA - YL17G07_0 | ecosystem: Environmental > Aquatic > Freshwater > Lake > Sediment | place: USA: Wyoming | collected... | reverse complement strand
CTTCCCTGTCCGACTCTCACTCAGAATTCAGAACTCAAGACTCAGAACGTTGTTATAATGCCGGCGAGGAGCCTGCGACATGAGATCAGGGGGAGAGTGACGATGGATTGTGTATTGTTGCGGCATGGCATTGCGGTGGAGCAGGATGAATGGGAAGGGGTGGATGCGGATCGTCCGTTGACTGAGCGCGGGGCGAAGCGCGTAGCGCAGGCTGCGGCTGGCTTGAAGCGGCTCGACGTACAGCCGACTCATATCTTGTCGAGTCCGTTGATTCGGGCGATGGAGACCGCGAATATTGCGCATAGCTCGCTACGAATCCGCTCTGCGGTGCAAATCATCGACGAACTCTTGCCGGATGCGCCTCCCAATCGGCTTCTCTCGATCCTTCAGGATTTTCCGCCGGAGTCCTGCGTGCTCTGTATCGGTCATGAACCGCATTTGGGTAGGGCCGCAAGTGTCTTCCTGTCTGGACGGACGACGACGTCGTTCCCCTTGAAGAAGGCTGGGGCCTGTCTAATCGAGTTGCCGATTCCGGCGAAGCCGGGTCAAGGCGTGCTTCGTTGGTGGTTGACCCCGAACCAGTTGCGGGCCATGGGGAAGAAGATCTGAATTAGGAGTTATGAATTAGGAATTCTGAATTATCCGGAATCAATTCAAAACTCAGCACTTTCCTTTCAGTTTTCCCGGCCCATTCATTCCTCATTCCACATTTCTAATTCCACATTCTCTCCCCGACTGCAACTCAGAACTCAGAACTGCTTCCCGCTACTCTCCACTGCTTTCCTGCGGCGGTCTACCAGAGATGTCTTTCTGACGGAGCAGTTTCGTCAGGTAGGTCCGTTGAAGGTCGAGCTCTTCGGCTGCTTTGGTTTGGTTCCATCCATTTCTGCGCAACGCCTCTTCGATGATCTTCCTGCTGTAGGCCTCCATGCGTTCATGGTAGTGAAGGGGAGGATTTCCGGTCTCGGCCTCGGTCGGCGAAGGGAACGGTGAATCCGCCAGATGCAGATATGCAGGCTCAATAGTGTCCTCGGGACATAAGATGAGCGCGCGTGTCAGCACATTTTCCAGTTCACGGATGTTGCCAGGCCAGTGATACTCTTGCAAGGCTTGTAACGCGCGGTCACTCAGTGCGCAGGGGCCATGAGCTTCCATCCCGACTGCGCGCTTGAGAAAATGCCGGGCGAGAGCAGGGATATCGTCCATCCGTTCACGCAGGGGCGGAAGCGTCAGGGTGATCACCGCGAGCCGGTAATATAAATCTTCACGGAACGTGCCCTGGTGGATCGCGCGCCGTATGTCTTTGTTGGTGGCCGCGAGGAAACGCACATTGGTGCGAACCGGCTGAGTTCCGCCCACACGATAGAAGGTCTGATCCTGGAGGACCCGCAGCAGGCGGCTTTGTAAGGGAAGCGGCATGTCGCCGATTTCATCGAGAAACACGGTTCCGTCTTCTGCCACCTCGATCTTGCCTGGTTCTCGTTTGACCGCCCCGGTGAAGGAGCCCTTTTCATGGCCGAATAGTTCGTTCTCGAGCAGATGCTCCGGCAGCGCCGCGCAATTGACTGCGATAAAGGGTTTCGAGCGGCGTGGGCTCCAACGATGAATGGCGCGGGCCACGACCTCCTTTCCTGTCCCGGTTTCACCGAGCAGCAGGATGGTTACGTCGGACGGCGCCGCTTGTTTGGCGACTGTGAGTTGCGCGGCCATCTTGGGGTTGGTTCCGACAAGGTGGTCGTATCGATCGTCGACTTCTTGACGGAGGACATTGACTTGACGGTGCAGCGCCACGGTGGCAAGGGCTTTGTTGATCACGACAGTCAGGTGGTCGGCGCTGAACGGTTTCGTCAGGAAATTGAATGCGCCAAGCTGCATGGCCTGAACAGCGCGCTCGATGGTGCCGAATGCGGTCAGGATGATGATGAGCGGTGTGGTAGAGGTTGCGCTTGTGTCTTCTTCGGCGCGTCGCTCGTTGTGCGAGCCGCCTCTCACCCGTTCCAGAATCTCCAGACCGGACAGGAACGGCAGTTCCAAATCGAGGAGCACGAGATCGAAATCCCCTCCTTCAATCAGACTCAACGCATCCTTGCCGTTCTCGGCGGTGATAGGCTCGTGTCCCATCCAGGTAATACGATTCTCGAGTCCGAGAAGAATGTCGCGGTCGTCGTCGACGATGAGGATTTTGGCGCGCATGGTATTTGTCCAGGCGTTTAGACTGAAGGCTGAAGGTTATTAGTGGGGTCCTCAGGCTGAAAGACCCCAAGGGTCGCCGCCTAAAAGTCTTCAGTCTATCTACCGAGCAGTTAGAATCCTCGTGGGATTGTAGAGTAGATACATGGGAAAATATACTCCTCAAATCACGAATACAGCGCACGTCAGGGGCCTTCAAACCTTCAGCCTATCTACCTGACTGCAAACAGGCACTGTGAAATAAAAGCGAGTGCCGGCTCCGAGCGTGCTCTCCACCCAGATAGTTCCTCGATGCATCGTCACCAGGCTTTTGGTGATGAACAGCCCAAGCTGAGCGCCTTGAGCGGTAGGTAAGGCAGATGGCACTTTCGAAAATTCATGGAAAAGTTTTTGGATGTGTCCCGGATCGATCCCGCAGCCGGTATCGGCAACAGAGGTCTGGACAAAGCCATCGGGAGTCGTCTGGAAGTCGACGGTGACGCGGCCGCCTTGCGGCGTAAACTTGATCGCATTGCCGATGAGATTCCAGAGGATCTGTTCCAATTTATCGTGATCCCCCAGGACGGCTGGAAGCCCATCCGCCTGTACGATATCGATGGTAATCGATTTTGGGGCCGCGACGGTGCGCAAACTGTCGGCGACCACGAGGGCCGTGGCTTGGACGCAGACCGGTGTAAGGCACAGCACTTCTTTTTTGCTGTCGATGTGGGACCAATCGAGCAATTGATTGATGATTCTGGTAAGCCGACTCAGGTTATGTCCGATGCGAGAGAGGTAGTCCAGTTGTTGTTCGCTCACCGGCCCTGCAATACCGTCTCGCATATTGTCCGCAAAGCTGCGAATCACGGTCATGGGAGTGCGCAATTCATGCGACGCGACAGAGAGAAACAGCGACCGCCGCCGATCTTGTTCCTGGAGGCGCTCATTGGCGATAGACAATTCCTGCGTGCGATCTGCAATACGCTGTTCGAGGTGCAGCGTCAGTTCTTCGAGGTGGGAATAGGCGGTGGCATTGTCGATGGCTGCAGCCACATGGCTGGCGATCGTCAACAGCATGTGGAGATCCTCCTCCGTGCAGGGTTGTGAACCCCGGTCGGCGGCGAGGTACCCGAGTATCTGGTTCTGACTCTGGAGGGGCACCGCGACGGCGGACGTTACTCCGCTGCGCCGAGCTAAGTCCAGTATCGGTGGTTGCATGCGATCGGCCACGGCCTCAAGGTTCAGGATGAGCAGGGGCTTGCCATGAATCAGCAGGTCGGCTTGGAGGCTGCCGTCGGCCTGGATCGGTATGTTGAGCCGGCGAGCTGCTTCCGCAATGTCCGGCGAGACCCCGGCGATTTGGGCCACATACGCCGTGTCTCGTTCGCGATGCCGGAGCATCAAGAACATCCTCGTAAAACCCAAGTTAGCGATCAGGAGTTCCAGAACGGTGTTGAGAATCTGGTTCAGGTCCAGCGTCCTGGCGATAGCCGTGCTGACTTGATGTAACGTAGTCAATTGACCGACTTGGTGTTTGATGGTGGCCAGGTTCGCGGTAATGGCGATGTTCCGTTCCTGTAATGAGCGGGTCATCAGATTGAACATGCTCGTGAGTTGTCCGACTTCGTCGTGGGTGGAAGGTGTGAGGGGCACAGGCGAGTGGCCCTCAGCCACTTGGCCAGCCACACGGGCAAGGTTTATCAGCGGCTTCGTGATGCGGAGGATGAGCAGGTAGGTGCTGAGCGCACCGATGCTGATGATGAAGGTGGTGAGGAGGAGAATATCTTCGATTGCCTTTGTGAGATCTTGTTTCCGGCGTGCGTCGGACAATCCTATTTGGACGACACCGGACACGAGTGCCGGCTGTATCGGGGATACGCTAATGCCTTCTTCATCTAGCTGAATTGATATGGGGGGTGTCGAGGTGTCTCCTTTTGTCTTTCGCAGCATCGGCATAGCAAAGTCGTAGACGATTTCCTCCCACGCAAATCGGTTTCCTGTCTCGGTGGAGAGGGAGAAAGATGTCATCAGAGGAGCCGAATTCTGCGATTGGAAGAGCTGTTTTACAATTTGAGGTTCCGGGTACAGAGGGTGATTCACGGACCGCTCAAGGCTGGCCGAAGATTGGCGTGACCCCTTCGTCTGCTGAGCGAGCACGGTTCCGTCTGAGCGGGTGATGACCACATACACCACATCCTGGACGGCCAAGAGACCGTCAATGAATTGCTGGAGCGTGGCGCGATCTTCCGCCACGAGGCCTGCGTAGTGGAAGTGTGCATTGTGTACGACGCTCGTGAGGAGAATCGTTCCCAGTTGCTGGAGGCTGCGAGCCATCGCTGCTCGTCTCTCTTCGACGTAATACCAGCTCAAGGCCGAACAAGCGATGACGAGAATGAAACTAAAAAATAGCACGAACTTTGTGCGCAGGCCGAAGAACCGGTTCGCGAGGAATGGCATGGGAGCCGTGGGTTTCTCCGGCAGGTCAGGAGGATTCAATCGCCCGTCCACATTAATAGGTTTCATCGATGAGGCTCGTCAGTTCCTTCGGAAATGTAATGCCCAGGAACTTCGCGGTCTTGAGATTGACGGTGACTTTGAGTCGCTCGATCGGCATGGGGGTGAGCGGGAGCAGCAGTTCCCCGTCGAGAACACGCTTCGCAAGCAGTCCGGTCTCTCGTCCGACTTCGCCGTAGTTGACGGACATGCTGAGCAGTGCTCCCAGGCGTGTGAACTCCGGTGAGAACCCGATGACTGGTATCTGCCGCGCGAGCGCTGATTCAAGGATGAATTGTATGGACTCGTTCGTCAATACCGTTGAATCCGGTATGAGCCAGAGGGCTTCAATATCAGAGAGCAGCGTGCGTAATTGCTGGGGTAAGTCCTTATCGCTCTCGACGGGAAGCCCCTTCAATTGAAAGTTGGAGATGGTGGCCTGCTGCATCGCGTCCTTCACCCGAGAGGAGGACTTGGCGGGATCGTAGAGCGTCCCAAGCTGATGAAGGGTCGGCAGGAATGTCCGCATAATCTTCAGCTGGCGGTCGACGGGGACCTCCAGGAGTGTGCCGGTCATGTTGGCGGTTGTGAGCTGATGTTTCAAAGGATCCAGGACCATCATATAGACGATCGGGACATCCACAATTTCTACTTTCGCTGCCAACGCAGCCTTGAGCCCCACGGCGACGACCAGTGACGTATTCGATGCCCGCAGCTTGCGCGCGAGTTTTTTCCCAAGCTCCAGGTCGCCTTGCGCATCGTATTCGGTATAGATCGCTCCAATCGGACCCGTAGCCTTCAATCCTGCAATGGCCTCGTGATACGCGGCAATGTCGGAAGATTTTAGAATGGCAATGTCCATCGCCGCGGATTCGGATACAGATAGGGTACAGAGGCCGAGCAACCAAGCGAGTCCCATCACCGCCCAGGCGGCTAAGGAACGCCCTGCGCGGAAGAGCCGGTTGATCTGGTCTATCTGGTTCATCTGGTCTATCTGGTTGATCTGGTTTGTTTAGTTCATCGAGTTGGTCTGGCTCACCCAAACTAGCGAGACAAACCATACAACGTTCTTCTTACGTGGCACGGATCGTTCCCAATACACGCAAAGCTTTTCCGTCGTGATCTCGAATAATCTCACCTGTCCAGACACACCATTGGATGCTGCCGTCAGACCGTAGAACGCGATGTTCAAACGTCACATCGTCGCGTTGTGTCTCCAGCGCTTGGCGCATGCCGAGCTCGATAATCTCACGATCATCCGGGTGGACGAGCGCGAGGAGTGCGTTCTGCGTGCCGCGGACCGATCCAAGCGCCACGCCGAGCAGCCTGTCGGCCTGTGGCGACCAGTAGAGCCGGCCGGTCTGAAGGTCCCAGTCCCAGAGCCCCACCATCGAGGCGGTCAGGGCGAGACGGCTTCGCGCATCATTGGCACGGAGGGCATCATCGATGCGCTTTCGCTCGGTAATATCGGTGGAGATGCCGCAAGTCGCATAGGGCTTTCCAGTACGGTCGCACAGAGGGAACTTGATCGAGATGTAGGCATGGAGACCATCGGAATGGGGCGCGTATTCCTCATATTCCACCGCAGTGTTCCGCTCCAACACCGTCACATCGTTGGCGCGAAACGCATCGGCGATATTCTTGGGGAAAATCTCGTGATCGGTATGACCGAGAATCTGGTCCGTAGTGAGATGAAAGAGTTGCTCGAACCGGCGATTGGTGAGAAGGTACCGGCCGTCGGCGTATTTCACGTAAATCACAGCGGTGGTGTTATTGACCACATCTTGCAAGAGTTGTTGGCTCCGGCGAAGCGCATCTTCCGCGCGTTTGCGGTCAGTCACGCACTGAAGGGAGCCGGACATACGGGTCATCCGGCCGGTCTCGTCCCAAATCGCTTGGCCGCGGGCGCGAAACCAGCCATACTCTCCTGCTTTGGTGAGGAGCCGGTATTCCACGTCGTAGGGATCGCGTCGTTCGATATGGGCCGTTAAGGCGGCGAAGACGCGGTCGGCATCCTCGTGGTGAAGCCGGGAAGCCCAGCTCTCCAAGACATTGGGAAACTCCTTCTCGGTATAACCCAGCATGGCTTTGACGCGAGGAGACCACCACACCGGTGTGCGCGGAGAATTCCACGGTTCGCCGGGAAGGACCCGTCCATCCCAGAATCCGTCACTGGAACCTTGAATCACAAGCTCCAAGCGCTCTTCGCTTTGGCTGAGGAGATGTTCCGTCCGTTCGACCTTGACAGCAAGTTCCTTGATCCCGATCGCGCGGCGGAGCGTGTGCCGAAGTTCCTCCCGATCGTACGGTTTCGTGAGATAGGCATAGGCCCCCTCCTTCAGCGATCCTACGGTGCGATCAGACGAAATATGGGCGGTTACGATCACGACCGGAGGAGAGGGGGCCAGCCGTTGAGTTTCTTTCAAAACATCGAGCCCGTCGCCGTCCGGCAGACCCAGGTCCAGCAAGATGGCGTCGAAACGATGGGCACGAACGAGTTCGATGGCGCCGGCGACGGTGCCGGCAATGGTGACGTCATACCCGTCGTGGTGCAGAAAATCCTGTAACCCCATGACGAGGTCCTGGTTATCTTCGACCACCAGCACAGAATAATGATTTGCCTCTGGCACCATGCGACCTCACTTGCGTGGAAGTTCTGAGTCCTGAGTCAACGGCTTCGCCGAGTTCAGAGTTCTGGGTTTTGAGTTCTGGGTTTTCACGAGTCACAAGCTTGCGGCGTGTGGTTAGAATGATACTGTTCAACATTCTTAGCAGTCCATCGCATTCTTTCAGTAGGTCGGCAAGCTCTTGATGATCGTGAGGCTGAGTTTCTCGAATAAGGCGTAACCAGTACCCCGTTTCCCGAGCCTCCTTCGCGGCAATCGCCAGTTTAGCCACGAAATCCTTACTGCTGTGCCCACCCAAGGCCTCTTCGATGTTAGCTCCGATGGAGGTTCCTGAGCGGAGGAGTTGCCTGTTCAGAACAAGGTTGACTTGGTCCTTCTGCTGCCGGCCAATGTACCCGACGATGTGCACGGCGAAACGGAAACTCTTCTCCTGCACAATGCTCTGAGAACGCCGTTGTTCCATGTCTAGCTCCTGTCTTTCTGGGAGGTTTTGAGTTCTGAGTCATCGGCTGCGCCGAGTTCTGAGTTGTAAGTTCTGAGTTCTGAGTTTTTGGTTTTCACTCGGAACTCAGATCTTCCCAGTCGGCTGTTCTGACCAACTCAGAACCCAGAACTCAAAACTCGGAACTTTCCTCCCTCTCCTCATCTTCCAACTCAGAACTCCAAACTCAGAACTCTTAAGTCAGTACCTCACCGTGATCCATCCCATGACCCGGCTGCCGATCGTATCGCCTAAGGGATGTTCTTTGTGTTTGTCATTCAGCGCGTTGAAGGCGGAGACGGCGACCTCAGCGTCACGCATATAGCCTGCCTCGGCCTTTTGCTCCCAGAACTTGTAACCGGTTCGCAGGCTGAGCAGATTGTAGCTGTCGATGCGGGTACTAGGCACGGTCACGCCTGGAGAGAAAAATGAGGAAAATGCCGTGAATGATCCCGCGATCGGGTACGTTGCCCCGCCGATATAGTGGTAGGCCACTTCACCATTCAGTCCGTTGTCCCATTCGCCGCGGACCCCGGCATTCACTTTAGAGCGAGGCGCACCGCGCCGTGTGGTATCGGTAAAGGATTGTCCGATCTGTTCGTAGGCGTAGTTGGCAAATCCGCTCAACCATTTGGTGGCGAGGAACTCGATTCCGGCTTCCCCTCCATAGATATCTGCCTGCCCAGGATCATTGACAGCTCCGGCAAAGCCAGGAGCCGTTCCCCTGAAATTAATCAGATCAGTAAGATGGTTGAAAAATAGATCTGCGCGGACTCTCAGCCGGTGTTGGAGATACCAGCCTTGATAGCCGAGCTCGTACGATATTATCTGCTCAGGGGAAAGATTAGGAGACGGCGTGACGATTGTTGTGGTGTTGATTGGCCCTGCGGTCAGTCGGGCTCGTACATCTAGGTTGGTCTCACTGAGGCTCGGTGGACGGTACGCCATTGACATGGCAGCTCGCAAAGTGTGGTCAGTCGCAATGTTATACACGAGTGCGACACGAGGACTGATGGTGGGGTTGATGAATGTGTTGAGATCATATCGAGCTCCCGTTACCAAAGACAGGGATGGGGCCAGTAGCCACTCTCCCTGCATATAGAAGCCCACCCTGTCTTCCCTACTGAACTGAGAGTAAAAATTGCCTGAGAGAGTATTGTGTCGATAGTTCATCCCATATGTGAATCGATGTTCCGTCCCGATTTCCAAAGAGTGCTGGGTTTCAATGTTGTAAGTGTCTGCATAGACCGTATTCAGCCGATTTCCCGCTCTGTCGATTGATTGAAAGAAAGGGGCCAAGATAGGATTTGTCACTGCATTACTAACGTCTGAAAAATGGTTCCAAAACCCTCTGATTGAGAAATTTTCGCGTTCATAGACCACGTGGGCATATCCTTGAGCTGGTCCAGACTGGGAGAGTGTTATTTCATTAGCCGGCCCTTCAAGTCGATTGCTGTCAACGAGGCCACCTGAGATTTTGAGCTTGGAGAGGCTGGAAAGGTCATACTCGGTCTGCAAGTTGAACTTGTTCGAGCGAAACGACAAGGCGTTCCGGTCGTGCCACTGGGCATTTTGGTCGTGACCGGCTGAGAGGCGGTAGGCGAACTTGTCAACCTTCCCGGCGTGAATGGCTGCACTGGAAATGGTGCCGAACTCGCCGCTGCTAAATTGAAGCGTAGTACCCTTCATCTCCTCCGGCGACTTGGTGATGATATTGATGATGCCGTCGAATGCATTGAATCCGTACACGGAGGAAGCAGGTCCTTTCAGCACCTCGATCCGTTTGATCTCTGGCAGCGACACCGGAATCATCTTCCAGTACACGATGCCTTGCGCATCGACATAAATGGAACGTCCATCCACCAACACCAGCATCTTGTTGGCGACGAGTTGGTTGTCGCCTCGTGCGCTTACGTTGAAATCTGCTCCAGTGGTCTGCATCACTTCCAATCCTGGGACGCGACGTAAAATCGTGGGAATGTCCGGCGCCCCGGACTGTCGAATATCCTCATCCGTGATCACATAGACATTTGCCGGTGCTTGTGAGATCGGTTGTTCGTGGCGCGAGGCGATGCTGACTGTTTCCTCTTCTTTGATCAGTTCGAGTTCCGGAATGAGAGCCTGATTGGACTGGGGGCTCAATTCTTCGGTGTAACCAGGGGAGGGTGCCTGTGTGATAATCGCGATCGTCAGCATGCCGAGCAAGAGAAATTTTTGAGGGCCTGTGAGTCCTGTCATGTGTGTCCTTCAGAAATGGTCTGAATCCGAGAGTCAGAGGGCCCCCAGTTTACACTCAGAACCCAGAACTTAGAACCCAGAACTTCCATCCAGGACTATATTTCCAACTCATAACTCAGCACTCAGCACTTCTTCAATGGCCATAGCATGGGCGGACGATCCTCTCGGCTCGAAACGTACGTCACCGGCAATCAACGAGTACGATAAATAGCAAGAGCCGTGCTTGCGGTAGAGGAGAGTCGCAAGCGCGCGATCCGAAGTTTGACGTTCGAAGTTCCGAAAACCTCGAACTTCTGACCTCGAACCGTCGTCCGTCTCGCCCGCCACGCTCTTTCTGTCGGCCTCTAACTCAGAACCCGGAACTCAGAACTCAGAACTTCTGTGCCCTTCCTGCCAGTCTCGCTCGGCTAGCCTTCTGGAGACTCGCGAAGATTATCTGTTGGGATCGGCTGAATCGGGGGAATGGGTTGTCGAGGCGTAGACTGGGGAGCGCTTTCTTTGCGGTCGCCCTGGCTTGAGAGGGAATACGCGTGGGGGAAAGGCGCCTCCGTTGACTTCCTCCATCTGGGTCACAATATCTTCGATTGCTTCGGCCACTAGGCTCGCGAGGGGGCGATCTTTCGTCCAGTACACCGCGTTGCGGAGACGCTCGATGAGTGGCGCCGGCAGAGAGACTGTAACCCGCTGTTTCTGTGAAGGACGGGGCTGCCGCATCGGCTGGTGCATTCCATTGAGGACGAGGTGATTGACGGGTAATGGTTCCTGTTGCATGTCTATATGGGCTGTCCTGTTCATTTCGTCTGTTCGGTCTGTCTGGTTGTATTAGCCCGCATTATTCATGACGGTTCGTCGCGAAAGCGCGTAGTCGCCACGCGAGACAGGCGTGCGGAGCCGTGAGGGAGGGAGGCATACTTGACACAGTATGTTGACCGACCGAGCGGCGAGCCCGCCTGCCTGGACGCCGGGCTCACCGCGTCCAGGCTTGTCGTAGCGGCGAATCCGCGATTGCAGCAGAAGTGCTCGTGAATAATGCGGGTTAGACTAACCAGATGGGCGAGACAGGCCAGATAACCAGACAGACCGGACTTGTCCCTTTGCAGGCCGCGACCTTGGGACTGTCAGGATACGCGTTCGTGTGGTTCCTCTTCGTCACGCTATTCCGACGAGGCTTGTCCATATCGCTTCTTGTCGGCATGATGATCGTCGCCAAAGCTGTTGAGCATCACCCAGATGAGCCCCACCATCCCCATAAACAGCGCAGACTCAATGATCCCCAGTGTCATGGCTGGCATCTTCCTTCATCGATGGATGAGCCCGGTTTATTCATGAATGCCTGCGATGTCGTCCAATCCTACTGTGCTCGGCGGGGACGTTCTCGTTCAGCCTTTTTGACGGACTGCACGTACGCCTGCGTCGGCCACGACTGCCTGGATGAGCGTTCGCGTGGTTGCCCTCCGCCAAGGTGTTCCGGCGAGGCGCTTTCTTTACCGCTTGTCGTCGACATGATGGTCGTCACCGAAGATGTCGCGAGCTACTATCCAGATGATCCCCGCCATCATCGTAATCAGCCCCACGATGAGTACTTGAATGATTAGCTGTATCATGGCTGTGTCTCCCTTCATTGATGGAGTAGCTTATCCATGAATACTTCCGGCGCATTTGTCCCTCTATACCGCAAGCCGCGTGCCTAATCTGAAATGCGCAAGGCTTCGGGGCAGTCTGTGAATTTTCCAAGAATTATGCCTATGAGGAGGCTCTGAGGAAGGATAGAAGCGGTCCTTGTGAATCGAAAATGATTCGGCACTGAATCTAAATCGATAACCTCGATAGGCGGAACGAGGGGGAGGGGAAGTTTTGAGTGCTGAGTGCTGAGTTTTGAGTTAGGTCAGGAACTGAGGGTGAAATTCTCAGGAATGCGGAATGAGAAATGTGGAATAAGGAATGAATTGGCCAGAAGAGATGAAAGAGGAGTTCTGGGTTCTGAGTAGGAAGGTGGGGAGTAAGAAGTGTTGAGCACTGGAAGTTATGAGTTCTGAGTTGACTAGAATGGGCGAAAAATGAGTTCTGAGTGAGAATCCACAACTCAGAACCCAGAACCCAAAACTCGGCGAAGCCGTTGACCCAAAACTCAGAACTTCAAGCCCCGCTTGACGGGCGATTATTTCTCTAGCGGAGCCGACTTGAGATCCCACTCTGCAACGCTGTTGAGGCCGACTTGTTTGAGCAAGGCAGCCCGCATGCGTCGCAAAGAGGCATCGTGCTGATCGGTCTTGATGAGATCGCAAAGACACGACATGGCGTCGTACCAAAACCCACGCACGGCATTTCGCAGCACGCTTTGCCGGTCACAGCTCAAATCGACTTCCATTTCGATGAGGCAGGTGCTGAACTCACAACGCTCGATCACGCCGCCAGCCACGATATCCTGCGACGGCGAGTCTGGATTGCGAATCGCGGAGATGTACCAGCGATATTGCACGTCCGGTTCAAGGGCTAAATCCAAATCTTTGAGATCGATGGATTGGATGCCTGCATGATCTGGTGTTGGAATCGAGCCTTCATGCAGCGGCTTGACCGATCGGATGTCGATGAGCGTAAATTTCAGCGGGTATGCCGTCGGTTTTGAGAGAAACCAGTTCAGGCCGGGAGTCTTCTTGACGGTGAGCCCGACATGGTCAGGCACCAAGGCTACGAGCACGGGATCGGTTCCGTCCGTCCCGCGCAATCCACCACCTACGCGAGCGCGCGGCGTCAGCTTCTTGGGAGGGGTGTAGAGAGGAAGCGGCACATCCTCCGTTGGCCCCGACTGAGCGACGGTTGGCTGATCTGCTACCGCCGACGTCATGGCCGGACCAAACAGCCCCAGGCTTAGAATCAGTCCCGATAGTAGAGAAACCGTTATGTGTCGCATGGTAGCGCCCTCCTAGCAGACTATGGTCTGTCTGGTCTATCCGGTCTGTCGTGTCTGTCCCGTGTATTTGGTTGAACCAGACCAACCAGAC
>Ga0315281_10010135_pt1 | contig 13010 bp, 12 predicted proteins | sample YL17G07_0_MG_FD_204540 | JGI IMG/M metagenome (GOLD analysis project Ga0315281, IMG submission 204540) | Sediment microbial communities from Yellowstone Lake, YNP, Wyoming, USA - YL17G07_0 | ecosystem: Environmental > Aquatic > Freshwater > Lake > Sediment | place: USA: Wyoming | collected... | reverse complement strand
CGCTGGGCTACCGCCGTGGCGGCGGCGAGGATGACGAGCAGGGAAGAGCGAAAGATCAATGCACGCATGGGAGGCTCGGAGGTAAGGTCTTCACTCATTCCGACAGCGCCGTGGGGCCTAAGGTTTGGACGCCACCGACTCCCGGTCAAGCAGGGCGCGCTTTCGCTCGATGCCCCACCGATAGCCACCGAGGGCCCCGTCCCCGCGAATGACGCGGTGACAGGGGATGACGACGGCCACCGTGTTCTGCGCGCATGCCCGCGCGACCGCCCGCGTCGCGGAGGGCCGCCCGAGACTGGCGGCAACCGCGCCGTAGGACCGTGTTTCCCCCCGAGGAATCCGCTGGAGGGCGCGCCAGACAAGGAGCTGGAAGTCGGTGCCGGAGAGGTCGAGACGGAGGGCGGCGTCCCTGCCGGCGAGCGCCGCGACGACGGCGGCGATCTGTCGCGTTGCCTTTTCGCGAGCGGGGGAGATTTCCGCGGCGCTGAACTCCGTTCGCAGGTCGGCCTCGAGCGCGCGGGCGCCATCGCCAAGGGCGACGGAACAGATCCCCCGTTCGGTGTATGCGACGAGCAACACGCCGAGCGGTGTGGACGTCGTTCCGAATTCGATCTGCATACCTCTGCCTCGTTTGCGAAAGACGCTTGGTGTCATGCCAAGCGCTTCCCCGGCTTGATGGTGGAGGCGGCTCGTCGATGTATAACCAGCGTCGAGCGTGGCGCGCGTGACGCTGTGGCCGGCGCGGAGGTGTTTCCGCAGCCGTTCGCCGCGTCGGGCATCCTGGAATTCTTTTGGCGACATCCCGGTCGCGCGCTTGAACGTCCGCTGAATGCGAGTCGGTGACGCACCTGTATTTCGGGCGAGCGTACCGAGTGTCACCGTGGCGTCGCCCGCAGCATCGATCAGGCGACGGACGTCCTTTATCAGGGACGCGCCGTTGTCCGGCGTCGTCGGCTTGCAACGTTTGCATGCCCGGAAGCCGGCGCGAACCGCCCCGGCCGGCGAGTCAAAGAAGCGAACGTTTTGGCGCAGCGGACGCCGCGAGCCGCACGACGGTCGGCAAAACACGCCGGTCGTGGCCACGGCATAAACGAAATGTCCGTCGCGCCGGGCATCGCGCGCGGTAACCGCCGCCCACGCCGTGGTGGCGGAAAGTGAAGTCAGGCCGTGGACGACATGCGCATGCTGCATGACAGCCAAGCTATGGCTCGACGCTCGCAGCCGCACTCCGGATTCTGCGGCGAATTCGGGTCAGCCGAAGCGAAGGCCGAAGGTCAGGGCGATGATGTACAACTGGCCATGGCCGGCGGCGGGCATCAGGATCAGGCGGGCGCCCCCCGTGGCATCGACCCAATCGAGCGGCGGCTTCCAGAGACTGCTTTCGATGCCGGCCTCGATGCCGTAGGTCAGTCGCTTCTTGAACGGATCGTTTGTCGGGCGGCGCATCACGCCGCCGCCGATGACCGTCGACGCCGAAAATCCACCATTGGCGCCATCGCGCTTGAGTGAGGCGAGGGCGATGAGCAATCCGTCGGCGGACGGATTGTTCAATGACGGATCGTTGAGAAGTTTTTTTGAGGGAAGAAGCTCCTGGATCCTCAGCGCCGTGACTTCGACGCCGCGCGTGGCGGTAATGGCCAGCGTTCCGCTGGCTCGGAAGAGTTGAACGAAGCCGGATGTGTTGGCCAACCCGCCACCATTCAGCCCCACCCCATCGCTCACCACCAACCACGCTCGTGGTGTGCGGGCCTGGCGAATGAAAAAGCCCTGACCACGCGCGACCGCAGGAATCACGAGCGTCGCCAAGAGAACGACCAGCCGAGGGAATCTGTGGCGACGCATGGGAATCAGGGGCATAGTGTATCGTGCGGTCTAGTGTCCGGCCTCCATACCCTTGATCTCGGCAACGAGGTCCGAGGCAACCCGCTTTGCGTCTCCGAACAGCATCACAGTGTTCGAGCGATAGAAGAGTGGGTTGTCGATGCCCGCGAAGCCAGACGCCATGCCACGCTTCACGACCATGGTGGTTCGCGCGCTCCACGGGGTCAGCACCGGCATTCCGTAGATCGGCGAACCGGGATCGTCGAGCGCCGCCGGGTTGACGATGTCGTTGGCTCCGATGACCATCGCCACGTCTGCGCGCTGCAATACGGCGTTCGCGTCGTCGACGTCGGTCAGCAGACGATCGTAGTCGATGCCGGCCTCGGACAGAATGACGTTGAGATGCCCCGGCATGCGCCCGGCCACAGGATGCACGGCGAACTTCACTTCGCCACCGCGCTTTTCGATGAGCTCGGCGAGCTCCCGTACCTGGTGTTGCGCCTGCGCCACGGCCATTCCGTAGCCCGGGATGACGACGACCAATTGCGCATAGGCGAGTTGCACCGCCGCGTCCTCGACGTTGATCGCATTCACCGCCTGCGCTTCGGATGTGCTGGCAACCTTGCCACCCTCGTTGCTGCCGAACGCACCGAAGAGCACGTTGGAGAACGACCGATTCATCGCTTTGCTCATCAGGAGCGAGAGAATGAATCCGGAAACGCCGTCGAGCGCGCCGCTGATGATGAGAATGACGTTGCCGAGCGCGAACCCGGTCGCGCACGACGCGAGCCCGGAATATGAATTGAGCAGGGCGACGACGACCGGCATGTCAGCACCGCCGATCGGCAGGACGAGCATCAGCCCGAATGCCACCGACCCGGCGATCATGACGTAAAAGACGGTGGACTGCGCCGGATTGGCGACGAGATAGGCAAGCATTCCAAGGAGGCCGGCAAACAGGCCGCCGTTGACGAGATTCTGACCCCGGAACGTCATCGGCTTGGACGTGATCCAGTCTTGCAGCTTTCCCGCAGCGATCAGCGTACCGCCAACGGTGATCGAGCCGAGCATGACCTCAAAGCCGAGCGCGGCCATTTTCGCATGACCGAGCGCCACCGCTCCATCGAGCTGGATCTGCGTGTGGTACTCGGCGATGCCGACGAGTGTCGCGGCCAGAGCGCTGAAGCTGAGCGAGATTGCGATTCGCTGAGGCATTGCCGTCATTGGGACCCGCATACCGAGCGGGTAGCCGATGATCGCGCCGATGATCAAGCCGCCGGCGATCCACCGGTAGTCGGCGATCTGATGATTCACGAGCGTTCCGAGCACGGCAAACAGCATTCCACCGGCTGCCATCTGCATGCCGCGGCGCGCCCGATCCGGTCGCGTCAGACTTCTCAGTCCGAGAATGAAGAGAACCGAGGCCGCGAGGTACGAGCCCTGAATGAAGAGGTCGCGCAACTAGGTCGAGGAGTGAATTGTGAGGAGTGAGGTCGTGGTGCCCGACGCTATTTCGATGCGGACGCGCCGACCTTGGCACCTTTGGTCGCGCCGCTGTCCTTGCGGAACATTTTCAGCATGCGATCGGTGATCAGAAATCCGCCGACGATGTTGGTGGTGGCGCAGATGACTGCGATGAACCCGAGAATGGTGGCGACCGGATTGTTATGGTAGCCAGTCCCGGCGGCGATGATCGATCCGACGAGGGAGATACCAGAGATCGCGTTCGTCGCGGCCATCAACGGTGTGTGCAAGAGCGGCGGCACGCGCTGGATCACCATGTAACCGACGAAGCCGGCAAGGATGAAGACGTAGAGCTCGAGGAGAAGCATGTGGGTCGGTTGTCAGTGGGTCACGACTTCAGGATCATTTTCCCGAGAATCTCGTCATTCGGATTCAGAACGAACTTCCCTTCCTTGATATGCGGCTTGAGTAGCTCGAAGATGTTGCGGCCGAACATCTGACTGGCGTGGAACGGCACGGTGCTCGGCAAATTCAACGGGGCGGCGATCGTCACTTCGTGGAAGACGATCGTTTCGCCGGGTTTGGAGAGATCGCAGTTCCCGCCCGTTTCAGCAGCGATGTCCACGATCACCGATCCGGCGCGCATCGAGCGCACCATCGGTTCCGTTATCAAACGCGGCGCGGGCTTGCCGGGAATCTGCGCCGTGGAGATGACGAGATCGACGTCCTTGATGTGATTGGCGATCGCGGCCAGCGTGCGCGCCTGCTCGTCAGAACTCTGTTCGCGCGCGTAGCCGCCGGCTGTTTCGCTGCCCGGTGCCGCGAGCTCCGAAGCGACGAACGTCGCGCCGAGGCTCTGCACCTGTTCGCGGACCGCGGGCCGAACGTCGAACGCCGAGACCACTGCGCCGAGCCGCCGGCTGGTCGCGATGGCCTGCAAGCCAGCGACGCCCGCGCCAATGACGAAAGATTTTGCGGGGGTGATGTTGCCAGCCGCCGTGGTCAGCATCGGCATGAACTTCGGGAGCATCTCGGCGCCAAGCAGTACGGCTTTGTAGCCCGCGACCGTTGCTTGTGACGACAAGACGTCCATGGATTGGGCGCGCGTGATGCGGGGGACGAGCTCGAGTGCGAGGCCCGTGGCACCTCGGGCCATAAGCTTGGCCGCCAGTCCTCCAGAGTGCCCGGGACGCATCAGCGCGATGACGGTGGCACCGCTCGGAATCAAGGCGATTTCGGCATCGGTCGGCGGTTGGACCTTGGCGACGATCGTCGCACCAGACAGCGTCGCGCCCGCGTCCGCCGCAATGCGCGCGCCAGCGGCGACGTACGCATCATCGCGAAAACCGGCGGCGAGACCCGCCCCCTGCTGAACGACGATGTCGAGTCCGAGCTTTTTTAGACGACTGATGCTATCCGGCGCGATCGCGACGCGCGTTTCGCGTGGCGCGGTTTCGGTTAATACACTGAGCTGCATGGACTCCGATGCGGTGATTCGGCGCGGTACGTACCTACCATGTGCTACGAGCGCCTTGGTGGGTCTGCTGAGGCGGGGGAATCTCACGAGGACGGGCTGGCCGCGTAAGCTCCGAAATCACCCGAATCGAGCCCCCGGGTACCGCCCGGCTGAATCTGAACTCGATCCGGCCCCGTTCTACTGGGGGCTGGGTGATACCCTGACCCGCCACCTATATATGAGTGTCGGCCACCAGGCGCTGGGTGGGTGCACACAACCGTGCAGCCAGGCTGGATGTCCAAACACCGGCGGGCGCGACTCCCGCGTCCCCCGAAGTCGTCTCAGCCGTAATTCCTCCTCAACATTTCCGGAGCATTTTCTGATGAAGTTTCGAACCTGTGCCGCCGCGTTCGCCCTCGCCGCAGTCGCGACCACCGTGTTTGCCCAGTCCAAGCCGCTGCCCCTCAAGCACAAGGCTGAGCCGACCAAGGCGGAAATCACGGCCAATGACCTGATGACGCACCTGTACATCTTCGCCGACGATTCGATGATGGGGCGCCAGGCCGGCACCGAGTACAACACCAAGGGCACGACGTACATCGCCGATCAACTGAAGAAGTTCGGGGTCAAGCCCGGTGGCGACAACGGGACCTATTTCCAGAACGTCGGGATCATCAACATCACGATCACGTCAAACAAGCCGTTGACGGTCGACGGCCAGCAGTTTGTGGCCACAAAGGATTTCATACCCCGGCAGGCGCATCCTTTTAACGGCGAGCAGGCGATCTTCGGCGGCACGTTCGGCGACACGTCATGGATCACCTCCGAAGCCGCGGCAGGGAAGATCGTCATCCTGGCAACGCCACTTCGCCCCGATGGCAAGCCGAGCTGGAACAACATGCGCCAGCCGACCTCGCTCCGATATCAGCGCGCCGCGGGCATCGCGATCATGGGTATGGACGGGATGACGGAAAACGATTGGAAGCCTCTGCTCAACATCGGGCAGATGATCGACGACCCGACCAGCGATCCGGTGAACATCACCGCTCCGTTTGGGTTCATGTATGTCACCAAGGCAATGGCCACCGCGATGATGGGCGCGTCGGTCGATGGGCTGAAACCGGGTACACTCGGCAAGACGGTCAGTGGCGCGCCCGCATTCGATTCGCTGCGCGCGGTGCCGGCGCGGAACGTGATCGGGATCATCGAGGGACGCGATCCAAAGCTGCGCGGACAGTACGTCGCGATCGGAGCGCACAACGATCACGTCGGCTTTCAACGCGGAGCCGTCGATCACGATTCACTGAAAGCCTTCAACTCAGTTGCTCTGCTCCAGGGCGCCGATTCGCTGCCGCGGACGATGACGGCCGACATGATCGTGACGTTCGTCGAGACGTTGCAGAAGCTGCGTAGCCTGAACCCGCCGCGGATGGACTCGATTTACAACGGCGCGGATGACGACGGCTCAGGATCGGTCGCGGTTCTGGAGGTCGCCGAGGCATTCGCGAAGAGCTCGACGAAGCCGATGCGGTCCCTGATCTTTGTCTGGCACACCGGTGAGGAGCTCGGCCTTTATGGGTCGCAATTCTTCACCGATCATCCGACCGTGCCGCGCGACTCGATCGTGGCGCAGCTCAACATGGACATGGTTGGTCGCGGCTCGGCGACTGACGTGACCGGTACGACCAAGCTGATTCGCGACGCATCGCGCAAGGTCGTCAGCGGCGGCGTCGAGATCCACGGTGGCCCGGACTATGTCCAGCTTGTGGGTTCGCGGCGTCTTTCGACGGAGTTGGGCGACCTGATCGAAGGGGTGAACAAGACCGAAAAGAAGCCACTGGCATTCGATTATTCGATCGACGCCGATGGACATCAGGCCAACATCTACTGCCGCAGCGACCACTACAGCTACGCGCGGTACGGCATCCCGGTCACGTTCTTCACCACCGGTGGTCACAGCGACTACCACCAACTAACCGATGAGCCGCAGTACATCGACTACGAGCACATGGCGCGGGTGGCGAATCTGGTGAAGGACATCGCCACGAAGGTCGCGAACCTCGACCATCGAATCGTGGTCGACAAGCCAAAGCCGGATCCGAAAGGGCGGTGCGTGCAATAAGACTCAGAGATGATGAAATCGTTCCACTTTGCAGGCGGCTCGGGTGGAGAAACTTGTTGAACGGAATCTGCGGCCGCAGGTGAGATGACAAAGGCACGGGCATTCGCCCGTGCCTTTGTCATCTCATCCGCTCGCGATTCCGTTCAACAAGCACCTCCATCCCTCGCTACGCACTACTGGTCACCGCGAGTACGAGCTGACCCACTGACCCACCGGCTCACCAGCCTTCGCGCTTTCTCAGGCTCATGATGTGACCGATGTGATGCGGCCCGTGCCATCCGTAGAGCGCGAGCAGAAAGTCGATGGTGATCGGGCCGTGCTCGGGATGGGTCATTGTTTTCGCGAAGTCGGCCGGTTTCATCGACCGCAGGAGTCGCACCCACCGATCGTGAAGCGCGGTGAGCAGCGCGAGCGAGACATCTGCGGGCGCCTCACGCGCGTCGCTGAGCTTTGCCCACTCGGCCTCGTCGTACGTCTTGATCAGGGGCGCGCTCTCGGTGAGCGCGAGTTTGACCCGGGTGTAGGCGTTGAGATGGCTGTCGGCGACGTGGTGAACGACCTGTCGCACCGTCCACCCCTCGGGGCGATAGGGCGTATCGAGCTGCCGGTCGGTCAGGCCGCGAATGGCGTCGCTGAGGTTCCTGGGCGTTGCGGCGATGCTGTCGATGATGTCCGCGCGCTGCGCGGGTGTGAGCGGGCCGGTGGGGCGATGGAACTTGCCGGTTGGATAGCGGAGGTCGTCCGTGGTAACGCTCGCGGGCATTGGAAAGGGAGGAAATGGTTGGGCGGATCCGTGCGCTTGAAGGCAAGATAGAACGGTTTGGCCGCTGAGCGCGGCGAGTCGAAGTTCACGACGGGGCGGGTTGCCAGGTCTGGATCGACGATCTGAAAGCCGGGACGATGGTCAGGTTGTCGGCAAATGGGCACAACACCCGACCCACGTGGTCGCCTGATGGTCGACGCATTCTGTTCTACTCTGCGCAGCAGGCCCTCGCCCCCACCGGGCTCTACGTGATGCCGGCTGCCGGGAGCTCTCCGCCCCGGATGCTAGCACCGTTGCGCGGTAGTGTGTCTATGCCCTCTTGGTCCCCCGATTGTCGCTGGCTGGCATATGTCTCCGATGAATCCGGCAGAAGCGAGGTCTACGTCCGCCGCTTCGACCGACCCGAGGCGAGCGCGATGCCGGGGTTACACCTTTTAGCCTGACCGCGGCAGTCAACACGTGGACGATAGGTCGTGACCCGCGCGCGATACCGCGCGCCCGGGCCACGACCCTCGCATACGCCGCTACTTCTTGTCGAACGCCGACATGCTCTTGGTCGGCTTGCCAGCGGCGTCTGTCCCCGTGCTGGAGTTGGTCATCGTCTTCCCGTCCTTCGCCACGACGCGCATTCCATGGCTGACCACCTTGTCACCCTTCTTCTGCGTGGACTCCGTGGTGTTCGCGTCGACCCGCTTGACCATGATCGAGTCAGCCAGGGTGCTGCCGGTCAGCGGATGGTACTTGCCGTCGAACATCGCGGTGAACGTGACGGTGCTAGGCTTCCCATCGCCTCCGACGCTCTTCGACGAGAACTTGTAACCGTTCGGTACGGCCGTGTAGGTCCGCGTTTCGCTCTTCGGTGCCGGACCGGGAGTCCACGTCGACTTCGCGACGTTCATCTCCCACGTGCCGAGCACCGGATCCGCAGTCTGCGCCGATGCCGTGGAAACGGTCACGGCGAGCAGGGGTCCGAGCACGAGCTGGAATTTCCTTCGGCTGGGCAAGCCGGGATTGGGGGAGTTCGCGTGACGACCATTCGGTCATCACCCTGATTCAGCAAACATGGCACTTGGTGGGGCTTCCTGCAAAGACACGGGCTGGCCGGTCGCGGATTCGTGCCGGGGGCGATTGCCCTGGTCATTGGCCGGCTGGCGGCTGCCAGAGCTCGACCTTGTTTCCCTCTGGATCGATGACCCAAGCAAACTTCCCATAATCGGATTCGTCGATCTTTTCGAGCACATTGCACCCTTCTTCCTTCAAGACCTTCACCAAGGCATGGAGGTCTTCCACTCGGTAGTTGACCATGAAGGAAGCAGCGCTCGGAGCAAACTGCTTGCTTTCTTGCGGAGCGATGAGCCAGGCCGTGGTGCCGGCAACCGGCTTGCCATCGGCGGTCCAGTCGAAGGAGGCGCCGCCCCAGACCTGGACATCGACGCCCAGGTGCCGCTTGTACCAGGCCTGTAGTGATGGAGCGTCTTTGGCCTTGAAGAAGATGCCGCCGATGCCAGTAACTCGTTTCATGTGACCTCCGTTGCGCGGAGTCTGCGCGACGGGGCTTCCAAGACGCAACGCCGTCGCTCCCACAAGTTACACATTGTCGCGACAACGAGCACGATCGCTCCACCGTAGATCATGCTCATCGCCGACGGCCCGTGCCGGATTCTTACGCCGCCACTACCCGCCCGCGCGACGCCGGTGACGGCGCGCCGTACACCAGCGCCACAACGGCGCCGTACATGATGTGCCCCAGCAGGCTGCCGCCGGCCAGCATCATTGAGCCCGAGAACAGCCCCATGCCCATCATCGGCATCACGGCGACCTGCGCCATCAGCCACGGGCCCATGCCAAACAACGCGCCGCGAACCGCCAACGGCCCCGGCAGCGAAGTCGTCAGGAATCCGTAGGCCATCGCGAAGCCGATCCCAATCATGAAGTGACCGGCCCATCCGAGCATCGCGTTACCGCCCATCTGGCTCGCCAGCATGTCAGCCGGGTTCATTTTCGGCATGCCCATCATCGGTGCCACCAGGGTCCCGATCATGGTCATCACGATCGTGCCCACTACGCCGGCCAGCACTGCTCTCTTGATGTTGATGCTCATGTGCACGTCTCCTGAATGTTGTCGTGTCGCGTATTCAAGACGCGCCGCCGCAATTGGTTCCCGGCAGCATCGCATCGCGGCGCGGCGCGGCGCGGTGTGACAGCGCCAGGCGTGGCGGGAACTTTCCGACGGCGCCGTGCATTGTCAGGGTGTACGCGTTCGGTCACTCAATGCCATCCGCTCTAGCCATGAACGTGATCAAACGCTTAGCATTTGCGGCAAAGGCCTAGTGCCGGATTCGCGGGCGCGCGACGAACAGTTCCGCGATTTGGCGTTGCCGCACCTGGACGCCGTCACGCGCTATGCGTTGGCGCTGACGCGTGACGAGGCCGAAACGGACGACCTGGTGCAGGAGACCTTCCTGCGTGCGTTCCGATCGTGGGACCAGTTCGCGCCGGGCACTGAGTGCCGTGCTTGGCTGTTCACCATATGTCGCAACGCCCACCTCCGCACGGTGCAGCGCGACGAGCGTATGGATGTCATGCCGGACGCGGACGTCGAGGCACTCGCCGCCGCCGCGATCCATGCCGCCGCGCGGGGCGATGGCATCGAGGACGTGTTTGCGCAGGAACAGGTGATCGCCGCCGTCCGTCAAGCCGTGGACGACTTGCCGGAGCCGTTTCGCGAAGTTGTGCAGCTGGTGGACTTGCAGGAGCAGTCGTACGACGAAGCCGCGAGCGTGCTTGGCGTCCCCAAGGGTACGGTGCGTTCCCGGTTGTTCCGCGGCCGACGCCTGCTCCAGGAAACACTCATAGGACACGCCCGCGACGCGGGCATCGTTGGCCGACCGCGAGGCCGTGGCGCCGACGGGGAGAGCACATCATGAAGCACGTGGAAATGCTGGACTGCGACGCCGTCATGCGGCAGCTCTGGGACTACCTCGACGGCGAACTCACGGCGGAGCGCGAGGAGGCGGTGCGCGCCCACCTCACCATGTGCAATCGCTGTTTCCCCCAGAAGAATTTTGAGGAGTCGTTCCTCCGCGTCCTGGCTCAGAGCCGCCGCGAGCACTCGCGCGCGGCGGCATTGAAGGATCGTATCCTCCTGGCGCTTCGAGCGGACGGTTTCGCCGCGTAACCAGAATATCGTGACAAGGATGCCGGCGCCGTGGCGCTCAGCGCCCGGGGGCCGCAGCACCACGCCGCGCTGAGAATCGACGTGGCAGACGGCGGCGCGTCATGGGCGAAACATCGGTTCGAGACCGCTGCGCCTGATTGTGGTCGCCGCGTCGGGCGACGAGAGAATCCCACCCCCGTCGCCGAGGCGTTATCTGACCATGCGATAGGGCGGATGACTCAGATTGCTGCGCGTGCGCCGCGCCACGGCAAGAGGATCGTATCAACCATCATGATGGTACGACCCCGGAGCGCCGCCAAACCGCGCTCCAGTGTCGCTGGAGATCGATGTCGTCATCCGTCGCCGTTGAAGCTGGGACCGACGGAACAGACACGAGTGCTCGCCCTACCTGTACCGCATCCTCGCATCGGAGCTGCCGTGAGACGCGCATGCAGGCTCAACGCGCGAATTCGGCGGCCCAGTTGAGTACCACGACCAACTTCGAATCCCGCGGCCCGAAGCGCACCATCACGAATCGGCGCCCGTCAGGGTGCACGTCATACGATGATTCCCCAAACAAAGCGTACGGCTCGGTGCTGAACAGACGTTCACGCCCGACCACGTGGGGCTCGGGCCTGAACTCGAGGGTGGCGGCGTTCATCCACCGTTCCGGGCTCATGTAGAACAGTTGCTTTCCGATCGAGCTCCACGTCGGCTGGGCTCCACCGGTGTTGGACACCATGAGCCGCCCACCGGTGCCGTCGAAACGGCGAACGTACACCTCGTCCCGACCCGATTCGTCAGCCGTATAGGCGAGCCATTGGCCGTCCGTCGAGAATACCGGCCGGTTCTCGTTGCCCGGGGAATCGAACACCCGTCTCGGTGTTCCTGGCGCGCCGGGCGCGATGGTGAAGAGGTTCATCGGAGCAATCGCGTCGCCTTCCGGCGCTGGGTATACTATCCACCGCCCGTCGGGCGACCAGGCGAGTGGAACCGTGGGTTTGGCCAAAGGCGCCAGCTTCCGCTCGGGGGCGCTTCCATCGATTGGCCCGGCATAGATCCCCGAGCCGCCCTCCCGCAGCGAGGTGAACGCAATGTTGCGGCCGTCTGGTGACCAAGCCGGCCGGCTGTTGTGGCCCGGCGCGGCCAAGCGGCCAAGGGTGCCAGCCGCAGGATCCATGATCCAGATCTGGCCGCCCGCTTCATCGTGCATCTCGACTGCAATCCGGCGACCGTCGGGGGACCACCGTGGATAGAGGAAGTCGCCGCGTTGCTCGCCGAGCGACTGGCTGGTTCCGTTGCGGCCCACCAGGACCAGCTGGTTCGCATTGTTGCCGCCCTGCTCGAGGATCACAGCTGTGCCGTTGCGCGATACGCTCGCAGCCGGCCCGAGCCTGATGGAGCGGGGAACAGATCGTTCGGCCATCGGGACCGGCGGGCCCGACTGCTCCCCCGACCTGGCATCGAACCCGGCGACCCACATCGCCCCGGCTTCATCTATATAAGCGATGCTTCCAGGCTCGACATACCAAGCTCCGGTCAGCGCCGGGGGACTGGCCAGGCGGGTCACCTTTCCAGTACGCAGCTCGATGACGGCGCCCTCACCTTTTCCCTCGCACGTGCCCGCTGGGCAGCGCACACCCAAGACCCGTGCGCTGCCCGGGAGCGGCTCCAAGTGCGTGAAGGCCCAAGCGCTGTCCATCGCTAGCTGGCGGATGGCACCACCCTCGCCATTCAGATGGGACAGCCGCCCCGGTCCCGACGCGAAGAGGATCGTTCCGTCGTCGAGCCACGCCGCAGCACGCCCCCTCCCCGAACCGCCCTCCGCCAACCGAGCTGGCGACCCACCATCCACGGCCACCTTCCAGAGCCATCCGGCGAAGTAGAAGCCGACCGAACGGTTGTCGGGCGAAACGAATGGCAAATCGAGGAACGGACGATACGATGATGTACCTCTTGGAGGGACCATCCCAATCGGAAGAAGGCGATCGAGCCTTCGCACGAACAGCATGGTTACCGAACGTCCCGAGGAGTCTCTCGCCATACTCGTGTAAGCGATGAGTTGGCCGTCACGGGAAATCGAGAGCGGGGAATACGCGGAAATCTCGACCGGCTTGTCGGACGGCAAGGTCACCTCGAACCGCGAGGCCAGGACAGGCTCGCGGGTGCGGGCGGTCAAGCGTGCCTGCTCCCAGAAGGCAATCCCGCTTGCCGCCGCCGCCAGGGC
>Ga0315281_10010134_pt1 | contig 13012 bp, 15 predicted proteins | sample YL17G07_0_MG_FD_204540 | JGI IMG/M metagenome (GOLD analysis project Ga0315281, IMG submission 204540) | Sediment microbial communities from Yellowstone Lake, YNP, Wyoming, USA - YL17G07_0 | ecosystem: Environmental > Aquatic > Freshwater > Lake > Sediment | place: USA: Wyoming | collected... | reverse complement strand
GCCATCTCGCCTACAAAGCGCATGTCGCCGTCGCCGGGCGGCGCGGCCAGGTGATCACCGCCGCCGTGGCCACCACGGGCACGGAAGCGGATGAGCATCTCCTCGCGGAGGTGCTCTGGCACCATCGTCGACTCAGCAAGTACGCCATTCCAGCTGCCGTCGCGGACGCCAAGTACGGGACCACGCTCAACTACCTCTACTTGGAACACGCCGGTATCCCCGCCTTCATTCCGACGACGCGCTTCGGCAACCAGCACACGGGCATCTGGGGACGCGAGCACTTCCAGTGGTTGCCTGACGAGGACGCCTTCCTGTGTCCCGCCGGCGAGCGTCTGCGGCGGGAGTCCAACCAGCCAGGGACGCAGCGCGTGCGCTATCAAGCGCCCAAGGGCAGCTGCGCGCCCTGCCCGTTCCGCTCGCAATGCGCTCCCTCCGGGATCGAGCGCTCTCTGCACCGCTCGTGGGCCTTGGACCTGGTCGAGGCTGCGCAGGAACGGGTCGCGAGCCCGCTGGGCAAACGGCGGCTCGTCGAGCGGAAGACCTATATAGAAGGAACCTTCGGGCTGGCCAAGGAACTGCATGGACTGCGGCGCACGCGTTTCCGGGGAAGACGGCGCGTCCAGATCCAGTTGTGGCTCACAGCAGCGGCGATGAACATCAAGAGGGCAGTCCGAAGCAGAGTGCGGAAGCCCGGACCTGCTGTGGTGCCCCGCCTTTTCACCTGGCTGCAAACTTCGTGGCGAGCAGCGACCTTGCTCGCACCACGCACTGCCCCGACGTAAGCCCCTTCAGCAACAACCCCACCACATCGTGCTATCACACCGAATCGGCCGGCTTCTCCATGAGGCTGGCTAGGATCTCCTCCTTCGTCGCGTACCGTGGGCCGTCCGACACCACATAAAGGATGCGGCCGAAAAAGCAGCCCGCGATTTCCGCCCAGTGCTTCTCGATCCCGGCGAGCTGGGCGTCCCATGCCTCACGCACCACGGTGCCCCGCGAAAGGAAGCTAGCCAAGGCTGCGCCTCGATCGCCATCGAACCACCAGTGCCCGACGCCAAACTCGTTGACAAGACGTCGCACCACTGGGAAATCGACACTGAAGCCCGGGTCCGATGCGACGAAGCCCCAGTCGATAACAACGTGCTCCGCGGCAGACAGGGCATGCTCGATGCACTGACCGAACTGTACGTTGTTGAGCTCATCTCGCGAACACCGCCGGTAGCCGTGTTCGACCTCTAACCAACGAGCGAACGTCGTCTTGCCCACGCCGGGAATGCCGCAGATCAATAGACGCACGTGCTGCCTCTCGAAGACCATCGCCGGATGGCCGTAACCTCGCCCACGCTCACTTCTACCACACCAAGGTTCGATGGTGTGCGGTGACTTCACGGCTGCTCCCGGCGCCACGACGTGGCAGCGACCGCGTCAGTCCGTCCAGATCGGGAACCGCTGGGCGCGGCGCAGCTTGAAGTCGGTCTCCGGCATCTTGAATGCGAGCGCCCGGACCTTGCGCAGGCCGGCCTCGACCTGGCGGCGTTCGGCCGCGCTCAGGGCGGCGCCGAAGAGTTCGTCGTACAGCTCACGCATGATCTGGACGATCGTCCCCGTGAGCTTGCGTCCCGACTCGTTTAGCGCCAGGCCGACGGCACGGTTGTCGTTTGGGTCGGGAGTGCGTTCGACCCAGCCGCGTTCTTCCACGCGGTGGATGATGCCCGTGACGCTCTGCGTCTCCTGGAAGAGGATCGTGGCGATGTGGCTCGGCTTGATCGGCGCCGGCGCGTAGTAAAGCACCGCCAGCACCCGCGACTGCGACGCCGAGACGCCGAGGTCGTAGAGCCGCCGCTCCAGCAGCTTGTAGGACATCCAGTAGAGCTCGGACACGAGGGCCCAGGGCATGAGCGCCGGGTCCATAAAGGTCGCCGTCGAAGGCGCGTTGGTCGTCGACTTGGTGGGCATCAGCATTACTCCTACCGCGCGTTCATCTCCGCCCGCCGGCGGGCCCTCCGAAATCTACACCAGATCAAGGGAACGACGTACCGGCGGCGGCTCAGCCCTTCTCGACCACCGTCTCGATCAGCGTCCGCACCTGCGCGACGCCGTCCTCCGTGGGCTCGGGCAACTCGATCTCGGCGTAGTCCGCCATCTCGTCCCGCAACTCCCGGCACGAGCGCAGGCAGTCGTCCAGCAGCGCCCGCGTGTCCGCCCGGAGCGGGTCCTCGCCGCCGAACTCCTCCGCCACCTCCGCGACCCCGATCTCGATCGAACGCAGCTCGTACCAGTGCTGCTGCACCCCCTGGGTGATCCCCAGCACGAGGGCGTGCATCAGGCCGTCGCCGAACCCTTTCTTGAAGACGTTCCGCCCAGGCGACGGGGTCAGGTCGACGGGCACGTAGACCTCGCTGGGCGCCCGCGCCATCAACCGACGGACGTCGCGCTTCAGCGTGCGGTCCTTCGTCGCGGTGAGCACCTCGTCGCCGAGGAACTGCGTCTCCATGCCCCAGAGGCGCAGCGTCATCAGCCAGGCGCGTTTGAGGTCCGTCTTGGCGACCTGTTCGCGGATGACGACAAGCAGGGTTGCCAGCTCGACGTTGCAGGCGTTCATCAGCCGGATGTAGCGGTTGAACGCCGCGCCCTGTGAAGATGGCGTCGTGCGATAGATCATCCGGTCCGGCGGTTCGCCGGCCTTGTAGGCGTGCAGCACCAGCAGGCCGCGCTCCTTGGCCGACAGGGCGGGGTACAGGCGGTCGAGGCGCTGCTCCGCGCTCATCGGCGCACCTTCTGCAGGCGTGGCCCCAGGGCGCCCTCGGCGCGCTCCAGCCGCTGCTCCAGCTCACCGACCTCCAGCAACTTCGTCGCCGCTTGCGCGAGGTAGGCCAGCGTGCGCGCGCGAGCAATGCTGTTCTCCAGCCCGAGGGTGTCGACGACGGCGATCTCGACAAGACGCCGGATCTGTTCGACGGAGCCGAGACCGTCGAAGTCGTAGGCGTTGGAGACGATCGCTTCGCGGCGTCGCCGCTGGCCTCCGAGCCGGCGCCCCTCCTGCACGTCGTCCACGTGCGCGGGATCGTGCATCAGGCAGAAGTCACTCTCCCGGAGCGGTGGTGCACCGCAGGGTGCTCCGTCTCGCTTGTTGCTGTTACAGGCTCGTGATGCCACTTACGGCCACCTCTGCTGGCAAGGGCCTAGCTGGCTCGCCATCGCTATCTACCCATCGTGTGCGGTCAGTCGGCGCACGGCAGACGCGGCGCGCGTGTGGCTCGTGTAGGCGCATGCTGGGGCGAATTGGGGGATGAGCCGACGAGACGACAGCAGGCCCCGTGTGAGGCCTGCTGCGCGCGCTGTCGCGGGAGTCCGAGGTTAGCTGGTGTGCGTCAGCGCGTGGGCGACCGCCTTCTTCTGCGTCGGGAACGTCTCGGGGCAGACGCCGCAGCCGTACGAAGCGCCGTTGCTCGCTGCGCGTGCCGCCTTCGGCTTCTTCGCGCTCTTGCCCTTCTTCGCGGCCTTCTTCGCCGCGGGCTCCTTCACCGGCTTCTCGGCCTTGGCCTTCGGCTCGCGCTTCGGCGCCTCCGTGCCCTGGATGCTCCAGAATCGCCAGCCGTTGCACGCGACGCCGGCCATCGCCGCCTTCCCTGCCGAGGATGGGCTCTTGTGCTCCGTCCCGTCGTCGAGCCGGTAGCGCAGCCCCTCGGCCGTCTCCACCACCTCGCACGTCCGGTCCTGCTTCTTGTACCGCGCCACCAGCACGGTCCCCGCCGCCATCTCCCTGTTCTCGATCGGCATGATGTTGCTCCTTCGCTGCGCCCTCCTGTTGGGCGAGCGTATACATCACTCTGGAGCCGATCGAAGTCAACGAGTCACGACAGTGAGTCATAGGTCATCCGTGTCGCCCGGGCCGGCTGCGAGAGTCGCCTGCGCTTCAACGATCGCCGCCTCAGACATCTGCTGATGCCGCCAGGCGCGAACCGCGCCGTCCATGCCTGACGAGTACAGATCAATACAATCTCCACAGATGGTGACACCGCCGAGAGGCGGACGCAGAGGTACCGCTTCTGGCGCTCCTCGGGGTCGTGGAGCTCCGATGCACACAGGCCCGGCGTCACCTCGAATTCCAGATCATTCATCTTGCCTCCCGCGGACCAAGTCCAAACATGTCGCCGACGATCACGAAGACCCCAGGCACACCGCCTCCTTGCCCGAGAAGCTCTCGTAGCGCGCCAACACGACGCTGCCGTAGTGTGCGTCCAGCTCCATGCCCAGGCAGACTCGCCCGGTGCGCTCCGCGGCGATCAGCGTGCTCCCCGAGCCGAGGAAGAGATCGAGCACCACGTCGCCGAGACGGGAGCTGTTGGTGATCGCCTTCTCGACCAACGCGAGCGGCTTCATCGTCGGATGGGCGTCGGACTCGGACGGCCGGTCGATCTCCCAGACGTCGCCCTGGTCGCGGTCGCCGCACCAGTGATGCTTGGCACCCTCGCGCCAGCCGAACCAGACCGGCTCGTACTGGCGCTGGTAGTCCGCGCGCCCGAGGACGAAGCGGTCCTTCTTCCAGATGATCGTGTCGCTCCAGTGACCACCGGCTTCGGCGAGGGCGTCTGAGACGCTCGCCCATTCCTTGGTGCTCATGCAGCAGTAGATCGCACCGTCCACGCTGGCGACCAGATTGCGAGCCCAGCCCCTCACGAAGACCGCCCACTCCTCCGGCGGCATCGCGTCGTTCTGGATGCGCCGCTTCTTCGCTCCCCGCTGCTGGCCGCCGTGGTCGCCCAGGGCGACGTTGTAGGGAGGGTCGGTGAAGCACATCGCCGGCCGCGTCTCGCCCAGCAGCCGCGCCACGTCGCCGGCGTCCGTGCTGTCGCCGATCAGCAGCCGATGGTCGCCCAGGGCCCACAACTCGCCACGTTTCGCGCGTGTGGCCGCGCGTGCGGCCTCCAGGGCGGCCTCCACGTCGAACGACTCCACCTTCTCGCGCTTCTCCCGCACGTCGAGCCCTTTGAGCAGCTTCTCCAGTTCGCCCTCGTCGAATCCCGTGAGGGAGAGGTCGATGCCGTCCACTGGCTGCAGGTCGGCCAGCATGCGCGCGAGCAGTTCCTCGTCCCACGTCCCGGAGATCTTGTTGAGCGCAATGTTCAACAGGCGAGCTTGCTCGATGCTGAGGTCGACGAAGATCACCGGCACCGTTTTCATGCCGAGCCTGCGCGCCGCGAGCAGCCGCTGATGCCCGCCTACGACGACACGATCCTCCCGCCGCACCAGCACCGGCTGGACGAAGCCCCACTCGCGCATGCTCCTGGTCAGCGCCTCCAGCTCCGCGTCGGAGATCCGGCGCGGGTTGGCGGGGTCGGGCCGCAGGCTGTCGATGTCGATGTGTTCGATTTGGATCGCTGCGGTCTTGGTCGTCATGCCTTCCTCCCCTGCATCCACAGCTCGAACGGATCGTCCTCCGCCAGTACCGGCTCCGCGTGGACACGCGCCCGGCTCGCCGGCGTCATCCCAAACTCCCCCATCAACAGCCGCACCTGCTCGGCCGCCTTGTTGGCGACGGCGAGGTACGGGCTCTGCATCGGGTAGCCGTTCGGCGACTTCACCATGAGGCCGTAGGTCTGCAACGCGTGGAGCGCCTCCACCCAGCGCCCCCAGGCGTCGCAGTACAGCGCCAGCGCCGTCCGGTCGATCTGCGTCAGCAGGCCCACCGCGGCGAGGTGCTTGGCGGCGCGGCGCCACTCGCGCTTCGCCTCGACGCCGAGGTGCGCGGGACAGCGCGGCGTCGCCGCCGCCACCGCCGGCTCGTGCGGGTTCCGGCGGTCGGGCCGGTCGGTGCCGCGCAGCACCTTCAGCCGCGTCGGCACGGGCTTCGCTCCTCGCTTGCTCATGGGCTACCCCCCTCCCCTAATCTGGCAACGCACACGTGACGCCTAACAACGCGCTCCGGGGTCGAGACCGCTAGACATTGGACGCCCCCTCCCCCGGTCGCCCCGGCTGCTGCATCCACCATTCGGTCATAGCGTCTGGTCATCGCTGCGCCTCGGCGGTCGCCGCGCGTGCGAGGATCTGCGCCAGCGCGAGGCGGAGTTCGCGAGCGGCAAGTGCCCGCCACTCCACCACGACGCGCCGTCCGTCCCGCGTGATGATCCGCAGGTAGATGTGGTTGCCTCCTGGCTGAAACTCCTGGATGGCCTGCCGCGCTCGTCCCACCAGATCGAAGTCGCGGGTCGTGTTGCCGGTCTCGCGGATCGTGAAGCGGACGCTCGGGAGCACAGAGGCGGCATACTCGACGAGCGGGATGAACGGGCCCGCCCCGGATGCTCGGAGGGTTGCCAGTAATTCGGGCTTCGCCTCAACCAGTGCGGCGCGAAGCTCCGGCGTCACGAACCCTCGTCGGGCAGTGATGACGAGGTCTCCCCCGTCAACGTCGATGCGGGCGCCCTGACGTTGAAGCTCCTCGAGGAGAGCGATAGCGGTCATACGCGCACCACTTCCACCGCTTCCTGCACTCCGTCCGGGTTAGTCGCGGCTTCATCGTCCCGAAGCACGTTGAACCGTTGAACCGCTGGCTCGTCTGACGGCCAATCTGAATCTGATTCGAGTGGTTCCGGCGGTTCACCATCCCGTTCAAGCGGCGGTTCAAAGGGCTCCCGTCGCGGTCGAACCGCACGGGCAGCCTGTGCCGGTTCAACTGGTTCAGGTGCTGGCTGGACCGCACCTTGAACCGCTGGCTCAGCTTCGGATTCAGGGTCCGGTTCAACGGTTCTAGTCGAATCGGGAAGATCAATCCCATCGTCATCTGAGTCGGCTTCCAGATCCGCCACGGACGGCAGCGCCAGATCGTCATCGGGCAGCGGATCGCCCGGGACAATCTGTGCGGGGCGTCCCTTCCGGGTCTCCTCGTTGACCAGATAGCCGAGCTGCACCGCCCGCTTCACCCGGTACCAGGCCGTCGTCTTGCCGACTCCCAGCATGGTGGCGATCACCGTCACCGGGAGCGGGGGCTGTAGTGCGCCGGCGGCGCGGTTGGCCCAGATGCCGTGCACGGCCGCGGCGGTCTCGCGAACTGTCGCGCTCAGACCACCAGAGGCTGCGAGCTTGAACGTCTCCTGCATCAACTCACGAGCGTAGGCATAGTCAGCGAGTGTCGCGATGATGCGGCCTCGGTCGTCGCACTCGCGCTGGCGCTGATAGAGCAGCGCGATCGCCTGCACCGCCGTCAGCAGCTGGCGGAAGTCACGCCGCATCCGCACCTGGCGGTCAGGCACGAGCCGCGCCAGTTGACGGGCGAAGGGAACCACCACCTTGTGCTTGCCGCCTAGCTCCAGCCACCGCTGCAGCGCCTGGAGCGCGCCAGCGCCAACGACACGGGTATCACCATTGACGGCGGCCGCGTGGGCGAGCATGACGCTGCGCGTCTGCCCCGGCGAGTCCGCAACGGACACGGTCAGCATCCTCGTGTCGAGCTGATGCCCCAGTGCCTTGGTGGACGTGGTGATCAGCCCGGTCGGACCGGGCTTGACGATGTGGCGCACCTTGAATGCACCCTTCGTGTCTTTCTCGACGACGTCGTACTGCATGCTGCTGTCGGCGGCCAAAGACCTGATGGCGCTGGCCGCGGGGCCGTCGTCTTGGGGGATCGAATCGGCCTCAGCGACGATCACCGTGCGGTGCTCATAGGACTCGTCGTTGTAGATGAGAGCCCGCGCCGAGCCGGCCTTCTCCAGGTGGTAGGCGCTAGGTGGCATGAGCGCCACGGCGTCATCAACACCGCGATTCTTTCCCGCAGCCGACGGCGCAATGAACGCCACGTTCAACGGTCGGTCGAGCAGGCGGCTTGTGATGGCGACGTAGGCGATCATCGGCGGCGTCAGGTCACCGGCGTAGCCGCGCCCGCGAATGGCGTCCTGGATCTCGCTGAACAACGTCGGCGATTCGAGCAGTGCCTGCGCCTGCGCGAAACACTCCCCCGCTTCGCCGCGCTGCTCCTCGTCCCGCACCGCCGACCAGTAGCGGGCAGCGTGGGCGAGTTCAGACATCCGCTCCTGGAACTTCTGCTTGTCACGCAGCCGCAGCCAGAGTTCTGACGGATCTTTCACGTCCGGCGGGACGATGACCTTAGCGGTCGTGAGCGCGGTGCCAATACGGCGCGCGAACGCATCGCCACCCTGGCCCGGCTCGCGCCAGATGAAGACATGGGCGATGCCGATGAAGAGATCGGCCCACTCGGACTTGAACACCGTCGCGCCAGGAACGCCGACAGCCGGAACGCCGGCGTGGCGGCAGGCCCACACGTCTGTCTCGCCCTCGACGATGATGACGTAGTCGGACTCCCGAGCCTCGGCCAGTGCGCCCAGTCCGTAGAGCGAGACGTGATCGCCCTTGCGCCAGATGAAGCGGGGTTCGCCGGTTAGACGAAGCCGCTTGTGGACGGCAATCACCTCGCCGGCCAGGTCGCTGTACGGTATTTCGACGCATGGCTGCCCACGGCTCTTGCCGTCGCGTACGCCGAAGTCCCGCAACAGATCCACCGGCAGTGCCTTTGTTAGTGCCAGCTCGTTGACGGTGAGCCCGCCGCCGGCATTTCCCACGTCGATGCCCAGGTGCTTCGCGAGGTCGATGGCGCCGCCTCCTGCGCCGCAGACGTCGCAGTGCCAGACGTGCTTATCGCCATTCCAACGGGCAGATGGGTCGTGATCGTCATGCGCGAGGCATACGAACCGAATCTCCCTGCCGACAAGCTGCGCCTGGCGAAGCTGGAGGGCGGACTCGATGGCCGTGATGAGCCCGGGGTCAATCTCTCGGCTGATCATGAGTCCACCTCAAAGCCGGATTCTTCCCGCAACCGCTGAACGAAACGCTCTAGGTCCGCAACCGCGATCCGTCTGGAGCCACCGATCTTTAGCGAAGGTAACGAACCCGACTGGACGAACTGGTAGACCACCGATCGACTAAGACCGAGTCGTCGAGCGACCTCCTTCACATTCACGAGTATCTGGTCACACATCCTCACGTTCCTTGCACGATGTATTCGCAACGACAAAGCCCCCGGAACCGCTGCGCCAGTCATGCGCTTGTCTGCGGTTTCGGGGGCCTGAAACGCCCGTATTCGGTTGTTAGATCTAGCCTACGCGATCAGCCCAGCACTTGTGAATCCCTTGCATCGACTGCAACGAAACTTCAGCCCGTGGGCCACCGTCGGTTTCTTCCGGATGGTTTCGATCAGTACGATTGGCACAAGGCCGAGGAAGCGACGGCAACTCTTACACTCGATGCGAACACTCGACGCGACGGGACCGTCGGCGTCTCCGATCTTCTTCGGAGGCCGGTCACTAACAGGCACGCATCACCCTCGGCGTCTTGGCGGTCATTACAAGTTCCTGTTCGGCTCCATGCACCACGCGCTCCTTTGATCACAGACTCTTGGGCAACACGCTCCCCCACCCGTCCGTTAGAGTCGTACTCGCGACAAGTTGTCGGACCGCCACCAAGAACCGCCGCAGCGTGGAGTACGGAATTTCTCCGCGGTGCTGCAACTGGCCCACCACAATTCCGGGGTGCACGCCGACGGACGCTGCGAAGTCCTGGATCTTCACTGCGGAATACAGCGGGCGGTTCAGGCGTATGAATCTGGTCAGCGCGCCTGGCGGAATCAGCATGTCAACTGCAAAGTCATCGGCGGCTCGTTCCGCTTGCGTGCGACCATCTTGCGACTCGAATCGCTCTCCGACGATATCACTGTCCAACGCCGGGAGTTCCTTGAGTCCGTCTCGCCTGCTCACGTGGCCGAGTTCGTGCATCAACGTGTGCCAGAAACAGTCGATCCGGTCGTAACGGACCGAGAGCGCGATGACGGGAGAATCGTAGTCGAGCCAGATACAAACGCCGTCTATTCTCGTGCCGGGCAGATGCTCGATTACGAGAAGGCGAATGCCGGCATCTGCCAAGACGTTCGCAACCTCGCGCACTCCTTCCGGTGTCTTTGCGAGCGAGTGCAGGCGTGAGACGAGCTCCGGTCCGGCGTCGGGCGTAAATCGCTTAGCATGCACCTTCGGTGCTAACTGCCGGACCCGTCTGATCCAGGCCGCCTGCTCGCGTGTCAACTCCTTGGTCGACTTCTTTGCGGCGTGGGCGATTTCGTTCGGCTCGTGGTCAAGGCTATCGATCTCAAGGAACCGAAGGACTTCGCGCTCTAGGACATCAAGATCCCGAGTCTTTGTGATCCAGTTGCGGCGGATCATGTCGCCCACCGGAGCGAGAGCATACAGGCGAGCCCGACGGGCGACCTTGTCATCGTGATCGCGCACACGCCATAACTGGAAGCTCGACTCTAAGTTGAGCCAGAACTCCGCGCTTGTGTTGAGTGCATCGCCCAACCCCTTAGCTGTCTCGGGCGTGATCGCCCGCTTGCCGGCGATGATCTCGTTCACCACTCGGACGGGTCGTCCGAGGATCTCGGCGAGATCGGTTTGCGTCCAGTCACGCGCCTGCAGTTCATCCCTCAAGAACTCGCCCGGGGGGAAGGCCTCGGCTGGACGATCATTCGACATAGGCACACCTCCTGTTCAGTGATAATCCTCAATCGCGACGACCACGACCGTCTTTGTTGCGGACTCACCCTCCAGCTGGATGACCAGCCGAAACTGATCGTTCAGCCTCATCGAATTCTGATGACGGCGCGGTCCGGCCAATCTTTCGTACCGCGTTGCGTTAGTACGGAGATCACGCTCGTCTGTCGCGGCCCGGATACGCTGCATCGTCTTTCGAAATGCGCGCACGATGGCGGGAGAATGACCTGCGCTAAAGCGTGCGTCCGACTCGAGTCGGTCGAGGTCAGCGTCCTTGAAGCGCACCTGCATAGATTCTACGCCCCTGCTCGGAATACTGTCAAGTCGCTTTTACGTGAGCCGTAATAACGGTACTATGGCATATCTGGACAGTTACGGACGGAGTGTATCAGGGGCGAGAGCATCATGGCAAAACGAGCAAACGGCGAGGGCAGTGTCCATCAGCGCAAGGACGGCCGCTGGTGCGCGTCGATTTCGCTCGACCACGGCAAACGAAAGCACTTCCTAGGCGCCGACCGAGACGATGTCGCACGCAAGCTTCGCGCTGCCCTCAAGAGCCGAGACGACGGGTTACCCATGATCACGGAGCGCCAGACGGTCGCGCAGTTCATGAAGAGCTGGCTAGAAGCGGTCCGTCCGTCGGTTCGCGAACGCACCTGGGTTCGTTACGAGCAGTACGTGCGCCTGCATGCGGTTCCCGACCTTGGGAAGATTCCACTCACGCGGCTGACGCCACAGCACCTCCAACGGCTCTACTCTGACCGGCTCAAGGCCGGTCTTTCTGCAACCAGCGTCCACCACATTCATGCCATGCTGCACTCCGCCCTCAAGCAGGCGACGAGGTGGAACCTTCTGCCGCGCAACGTCGCCGACCTCGTCGATCCACCGAGGATCACGCGCCATGAGATGTCGACGCTGTCCCCCGAGCAGGCATTGTTGTTTCTCGAAGCCGCGAATGGCGACCGGTTGGAAGCGTTATACGTGGTGGCACTGACGACTGGCGTGCGGGAAGGCGAGCTGCTCGGCCTTAGATGGCGCGACGTCGACTTCGCTGGCGTGGCCATCGAGATCAGAGGCAGCCTGCAGCGCGTTCCGTCGGGGCTGGTGCTCGCCGAACCCAAGACGAAGAAGTCGCGGCGTCAGATTGGGCTGACGGACACCGCCTTGACCGCTCTGCGCCAGCATCGGGCGAGGCAGGCTGAGGAGCGGCTTAGGCTTGGCGCCGCGTGGAGCAATGAGTTGGACCTGGTATTTGTCGATGAACTCGGCAAGCCGATTGAGGCCACGAAGTTCCTGCGGAACTCCTTCAAGCCGCTCCTGAAGGCCGCTGGCCTACCCGACATCCGATTTCACGACCTGCGGCACTCCGCGGCAACGCTCCTTATGGGCCGCGGCATCCACGCGAAGATCGTCTCGGAGATGCTCGGCCACAGCCAGGTCGGAATCACCCTCGACCTCTACAGCCACGTCACGCCCACGATGCAGCGCGAGGCGACCGATGCCATGGAGGCTATTGTCCGGGTGCCGCGGCAGTAATCGTCCATGCTCGTCCGCAAGAGTCTGTATCGGTTGCTGTCACGGTTGCTGTCAAACCGAGTGAGCTCGGCTCGCGCCGCAGCGGGAATCAGCCTGATTCAGGTTCAGAATTGGTGCCGAAGGTGGGATTCGAACCCACATGACCGTTGCCGGCCAACGGTTTTTGAGGTCGACGTGATCCGTCCATCGCGGTCCGCAACGGTCCGCGCAGGATCGAAACGCGGCACTCACATTCCGTCGCTGTCCGGGCTTGTGCGCGCTCATCCGCCCGGGTTGCTGTCACGGTTGCTGTCAGGTGAGTGCGGCGAGTCCCGTACGAGTGCAGAGACCGGCTACGAATTGCGCAGCGTTCTGGCGATGGGTCTGGGTCAGTGTTCGTGCGATGATGGACGGGTGGATGAGATTTCGATCCGCCCAGCACGTACCCCAGACCTCGATCGGATTGTCGCCATCATGTGCGACGACCCTGTGCCCGATCTGCGCGCGGTCGTCCCGGACGTCGGACAGGCGAGGCGCGTCGGCGCGCTGCTGGTGCGGAACGGATTCGAGATCGACGTTCGTTACACCTTGGTGGCTGAGTTCCGTGAAGAGGCTGTTGGGCTGCTTGAGCGAGTGCGCCCCGGCGACACCTCGTCGGGAAGCGTAGGTGCAGCGTTGCGCGTGCTGGTTGGCGCAGCGCGTATCGCCGGACCGCTCGTCCTGGCCCGATACGTTCGCTACCAGCGCGCCCGTGCCCGCGTCAACCTCGTCCGGCCGAAGGACGCGTACTACATCGGCGAGCTTGACGTGCACCCGGACTGCCGCAACCGTGGTATCGGCGCACGGCTCATCGCGCACGCTGAGGACGAGGCGCGTACGGCGGGGTTCGCGCGCATGGCGCTGACGACGGCGATTACGAACCCCGCGCAGCATCTCTACGTGCGTCA
>Ga0315281_10010133_pt1 | contig 13012 bp, 11 predicted proteins | sample YL17G07_0_MG_FD_204540 | JGI IMG/M metagenome (GOLD analysis project Ga0315281, IMG submission 204540) | Sediment microbial communities from Yellowstone Lake, YNP, Wyoming, USA - YL17G07_0 | ecosystem: Environmental > Aquatic > Freshwater > Lake > Sediment | place: USA: Wyoming | collected... | reverse complement strand
TTGTCATGTCCGGACTTGACCGGGCAGCAACTCTTGAAGAGGCGCGGAAAGGAGTAATTAATCGGGCGGAGCAGTTCATTCATTCGTCCCGGCGTGCCGTGGAAAATATCGCACAATTCGGCGCACGCCATATACGGGATGGGGATACGCTTCTCACGCACTGCAATTCTGAAGCTGCCCTTGGATGCATTATCGAAGCGCACCGGAGCGGTAAAGAAATTGAGGTCTTTGCCACAGAAGTGCGCCCGCGAAACCAGGGACTTGTAACAATCAGGACTCTCAATGATGCTGGGATTAAGACCCAGTTCATTGTTGATTCAGCTGTGCGTACGTTCATCAACGACGTTGATCTTGTGATTGTAGGAGCAGATGCGGTTACCGTAAATGGCGCAGTGGTTAACAAGATCGGAACATCACAGGTTGCACATACTGCTCACGAGGCACGCGTGAATGTTCTCGTTGCGGCAGAGACCTACAAGTTTGCGCCGAGGACAATTTTCGGTGAACTTATCCAGATCGAAGAGCGTGCTGGAAACGAGGTGCTGGCAGATGAGATCTCCCGTACTCTTCCGCATGTCACGGTCCGCAACCCCGCGTTTGATGTGACTCCAGCAGAATATATCGATCTCATTGTAACGGAGGCGGGGGTTATTCCTCCACAAATGGCCTATATCATCATCAGGGATTATCTTGGATGGGGTATTGAAGAATTCCATAAAACCTTTCAAATTAATATCAGAAATGAGGAATGAGAGTATGACAAATGTATCAAATAACAGGAGCAGCAACTGAGGGATAAAGCGATGGAGATACCATTTACCAAACTACACGGGAACGGTAATGATTTTGTTTTGATCGATGAGCATGAAAAAATCATCATTCCGGATGACATGAAAGGGCAGTTTGCCGCAATCTATTGCGACCGTCGCTTCGGAATTGGGGCGGATGGAGTTATTTATCTCTTGAAATCTGAAAAAAGCAATATCAGAATGCGTTTACTCCAGCCGGACGAAAGTGAGGCGGAAATGTGCGGCAATGGTATCCGGTGCCTCGCAAAGTATGCTTTTGACGCCGAATATGTTAAGGAAACATGTTCAGTAGAAACTCCTGCAGGGGAAATCGGTGTTGTAATGGGATACAAGGAAGACGAGTTTCTGGCAACCATCACTATGGTAACCCCGAAATTTGACCGCAGGGATATACCGGCAACCGGAGAAGGTGAATATAAGGAAAGGATAGGGAATTTCGATGTCTACGCAGTAAATACCGGGGTACCGCATGCGGTTATAATCGTTGATTCCGTCGATGTCATTGATGTTGAAGCAGTGGCTCCGGCAATCCGCCACCACGCAACATTTGAAAAAGGGGCGAACGTGAATTTTGTTGAGAGAACCGGGCCCGACAGCATCAGGATCCGCACGTTCGAGCGAGGTGTAGAAGAAGAAACGCTCTCCTGTGGCACCGGCGCAACTGCATCGGCAGCTGTCGTGCACAAACTTGGATATACAAGTGACACCGTCAATGTGGAAACCCGTGGGGGCTCTCTCACCATCTATCTCAAAGATGGTGCAAAAATGGAAGGACCTGCAACAACAGTTTTTTCCGGGAAAATCTCATATTAAATTTCCCTCCTTCTATTCGAAACAGATCATTGCCCTGCCTGGGAAGCAATTTCCCGGAATGCTACCCTGACTGCCGGTATACCATTATCATCAAATCTTATCGCCATAACTTCTACGGTTACTATTGTACCGTTTACCCGGAAAAATTTCTCTGTTGTGACGGGAACAGGGATGCCGGGATCAGTACTTAATTTCCGCAGGCGATCTTCAAGATCCCTGCGGGAGTCCGGGTGAATCAAATCGAAAATTGGTCTGCCGATCAGTTCCTCAGGTGAGGCAGCACCCAGAATTTTTGTTGCACTCTGGTTTAAATACGCAATTTTTTTATCTTTATGGATAGCGATTGCGTCGAAAGATTGCAGAAGGAGCCGCTGGTATGATTGCTCTCTTTCACGCAATGCCATTTCTGCACGTTTGCGTTCCGTGATGTTATGTGAAATTGTCACAACTGCAGTGATTGTACCAGTTGCATCTTTGACTGGAGAGAGACTGTCAATGAACCAGAGTGTCTGACCTTTCCAGACGAACGGTGACTCTTCGCGAATGTTGTGTCCGGTTTTTACAACAGTTTTCACTCGATTTACAATCTGATCAGCAGACTCTTTGTCAAGAAAATCGTAGGGGGTCGACCCTAGTATCGTTTCCCCTGATATTCCGTACCTCGCGGCAGTGTTAAAGTACAGATATCGTCCTTCAGGATCTTGTATGAAGATTAAATCTTCTGTACTGTCAAGGAGGAGCCGGAGCCTCTCCTCACTGCTCTGGACCCGCATGTCGGCATTTTTTCGTTCAGTGATGTCCCGCGAGATTCCGAGAACTGATTGAATGTGATTATCAGCATCTTTCAACGGTGTCAGGCAGTGATCAAACCAGTGTATCTGTCCGTTGAAAGCAAGGGGGCCTTCGCTCCTGACAGGATGCCCTGTTTCAAAGACTGTTTGAAGTGCTTTTTTCTGGTTTCTGGCTACGTCGGGCGGAAATAACGAGGAGCGAGGGTGATTGATAATCTGGTTAACCGGTTTATTGACCAATGCAGACGCGTACCCGTTCACATATTCCACCCGGTCATCCCTTCCAATAACAAATATCAGGTCGTTTGAAGCCTCAGCAAGGGTGCGGTACAGATCTTCACTCTGCCTCAATGCCTCTTCTGCCTGCTTTTGTTCTGTAATATCCCGTATAGCGACCTGCACAGCGGGTTTTCCGTCGCTTATCGTGGCTATCCCCCTGCCTTCAACTAGTATCGATGTCCCATCAATACGAAGCATAGTTAATTCTGTTCGTGGGGATGTCTGGCCCGCAAGATCTTTTTCGATATTTGTCCTGACTCTTTCCTGGAATGCGGGAGGGACAAAATCAAGGATATTTTTTCCGACAATTTCGTCAGAATGCGAAGCCCATCATCCGCCCGCCTTTGTTCGGTAATATCCTCAAGGATGACAGAGACTCCTTTTCGCCCATCCTCAAAGACCGTTGGTGCAATCCGATAAAAAAAGATTAGACCTTTTAAAACGCAGGGCAATATCCCCGGACCTTTCGTTGCCATTCAGGCCGTCCCGGATTTTTCTGATGAGCCAGGGAAATGCCTCTTCAAATACAGTGGCGACGGATGTATATTCAATATTTTTTCCTAAAATCTCGTTTTCATGTGTGCCGATAAGGTCAAGAAATGGCTCGTTTGTAAAGATTATCCGAAGATTACTATCCAGCTGTACGACCAGCTCTGATGATATTGAAAGAATTGCCGACAATCTTTGCCATGCCGAATCGGCGCATCTCAACCTGTCCTGATACAAGGAGGTTCTCAAGATATCTCCCTGCAGTATTCCGGTTGACACCGATCGCGCCGACGATTTCCGTGATACTCAGGCCTTGCGGATTTTTCTTTAAAAGATCTTTGATCTGTATCGTGATCTCTTTTCGCAGAACCATTCTTAGAATTCTATTGGGCTGTCAAGATATAACCATTCAGATTTTATCGTTTCCGGAATGCAAATGCCATTAATTCATGATGGTACTTTTTTAAGGAGAAATGTATGAGATCACTCTCTTGCCCTGATCCCGTCTCCAATGATTTCAAAATCGAAGAAGGCTCCCTCCGGCTGTGAACGGTGCTTGACGAGCCGGGCCCTGCGGAACCCGGGATTGTCTGTCTTTTCGAGCCGTATAATCACCTTGGAGATATGCTCGAGGGCAGTACCTCCGAGGCCGAGGTAGGTGTTTTTTATAGTATCCATATACACCTGGTTAGTTATGATTACCGGTAGTTCGTATCGTTTGGAATAGCCGAGCAACTGGATCATCTGTCGCGTGAGCATCTGGATGGAATCCCTTCCCTTCTCAAGATCGGTCCGATACAGTGCTGTAGCGGAATCCATGACCAGCAACCCGGGTTTATGCGCCTTGAGAACCTTATCCGCCTCAGCAATCATCGCACCCTGGTGCTCAAAGTCTATGGGTTCGAACAGGAAGAGCCGGTCGGCAATTTTTTCAGTATCTGCACCTGCGATCTGCTGGAACCGCTCAATGGAAAAACCTTCAGAATCGATAAAGACAACGGACTGACCAGCCCGAAGGCAGGCAACGGCTGCTATCATGCATAGTGTACTCTTTCCGCTCGCCGGTTCTCCGTAGAACTGGGTTATTGTCCGTACTTCAATCCCTCCGCCAAGCAGACGGTCAAGCGCAGAGTTCCCGCTGCTCCGCCGGTCAGTCTTCATCTGTCACCCTGTCTGCCACCTGTTATCTTTACGGATTTCCAGCCGGCCTTTTCAATTGCACATAGTACATCACGTAGTGGAATACCAGTCTCTGATGCCCAGGTACGGGCCGGATCAAATTCTGCCTTGAGCGAATAAATTTCACCCTGCATCCATCCGATTTTGACAGGCATTGTACGGCGGTTTCCTGCAATTTCAACATCTACCTGTTCGATGGTTCTTTCTGCGATAAACCGGTGGACCGCAGGAATGCAGCGAATACCAAGCGTTCCGAGTTCCCGTGCCATCAGTTCTGCCAGATCCGCACTCTTGTCGTGAGCGCAGATCACCCGGATAAGGAATCCCGGTCTTCCCTTTTTCATGATGATCGGCATCGCGCTTGCATCCCGTGCACCGGTTTCTATAAACCTGGTGATTGCATTGGCAATTACCTCACCGCTGACATCGTCGACATTGGTCTCAAGAATATCGACCATGTCCGGTTGCATCGGTTCGTCATCTCCCGTCGTTTCGATGACCATAGCCCGGATCACATTAGGAATATCCGTCGGATCACGGGTGCCTGCACCATACCCCACTGCCTGAATAGTGTAGGTTCCTATATCTGGTGCGGCAATCGTTGAAAATTCTGTAAGGAGTGCTGCTCCGGTTGGCGTGCAAAGTTCATCCTCTTCTTTTCCCTGCCGGGCTGTCAGTCCCGATTGAGAGAGAATTGCAGCAGTGGCTGGTGCAGGTATCGGGAATATGCCGTGGGACCCTGCCGCGGACCCCCGGCCGAGAGTAATCGGCATCACTGCTGCAGCTTCAATGCCAAGCGAGAAAAATGCCGTACAGGCACCGATTACGTCGGCAATTGCATCATCAGCCCCCACTTCGTGAAAATGCACGTGGGAACCGTGGACCAGTTTCTCAGCGTCATTGATCCGTGTAAAGACCCGTTTTGCCATCGCGAGCGCCTCGGGAGGGACGTCAGCCGCTGCATCATCAAGACGCTTCATTACATCCTCAAACGTGCGATGGGCGGAAGCAGCATGAGTATCCACCTTTACAGCACGGATACCCGCCCGGGTCACTTCCGAAATCGCCGGCTCCCCTATCACGGATTGCATCGCCCGCACGACAGATTTCCTGTCTGCTCCACAGTCCAGCAGCGCACCGACAATCATATCGCCAGCCGCGCCGTGGAACGGATCAAAAACAAGGACCAGCATTTACAGTACTTATAAATCCCTGCGTATATGACCTTTAAGGTAATGCCTGAAGTGCAATTGAGGGTGGATTCTGCGTACCCCGGAGATCAGGGTGGCGGGAAAGCCCGGCTTGATCCGGAGACAATGCTGCTCCTCAAAATCTCGCCTGGTGATCTCGTGGCAATCGAAGGGAAACGCCGGACTGTAGCCAAGGTCTGGCGGGCACTTGTCGAGGACTGGAACCAGCGCAAGATACGGATCGATAATTTTACCCGGATGAATGCCGGGGTCAGCATTGGTGACACGGTCAAGGTTGTCAAGATCATCGATGAAGTGGAAGCAAAAAGGATTATCCTTGCACCGCCCGAAGACCTCCCCAAAAAAATACCGATCGCTAATAATCCGCATGTGTTGAACGGGCTCATCGATTTCCCGGTCGCGAAGAACGATTCCGTGCCGATCATGCTGGGTTTGCCATTCATTCAGCCGCAGATTGTGGCTTTCAAAGTCGTGGAAATCGAGCCGGAAGAGGCAGTCATTATCACCAAGAATACATCTATCGAATTCTCAGATAAACCCGCCGTAGGATTTGAAGGTATCAAACGCTTCTCCTACGAGGACATTGGCGGACTCAAGGATGAACTCCAGCGTCTCCGCGAGACTATCGAGTTGCCGCTTCGTCACCCCGAACTTTTTCAGAAACTGGGGATAGAACCGCCCAAAGGTGTGCTTCTCTATGGTCCGCCCGGGACAGGAAAGACCCTTATTGCAAAAGCGGTTGCAAGTGAGAGTGGTGCGCACTTCATCTCCATTGCCGGCCCCGAAGTCATATCGAAATATTATGGCGAGAGCGAGCAACGCCTCCGCGAAGTCTTTGAAGAAGCACGGGAAAATGCTCCTTCCATCATCTTTATAGACGAACTCGACTCTATTGCGCCCCGTCGTGAGGAAGTGACTGGAGAGGTGGAACGCCGGGTTGTTGCCCAGCTCCTGACCATGATGGATGGTCTGGAGGAGCGCGGGCAGGTTGTTGTTATAGGAGCAACCAACCGGGTTGACGCGATCGATGCTGCACTTCGCAGGCCGGGAAGATTTGACCGGGAAATTGAAATCGGTGTCCCAAGTGAGCTGGACCGGATCGAGATCCTTAAGATTCATACCCGGGGCATGCCGCTTGCCGAAGACGTGAGCCTTGACACACTCGGTCAGCAGACGCACGGGTTTGTTGGTGCTGATCTTGCAGCGCTTGCCCGTGAGGCAGCGATACGGGCGTTGCGCCGCTACCTGCCGGATCTGGATCTCGATGCAGAGGAGGTCCCGGCAGAGGTACTGGATTCGCTGCGGGTTCTTGCCAGTGACTTCCGCAGCGCCCAGCGCGATGTTGGCCCGAGCGCTATGCGTGAAGTGATGCTCGAAGTTTCGCATGTGAAATGGGGGGATGTTGGGGGACTTGAAGATGCAAAGACGGAAGTCCGGGAAGCAGTCGAGTACCCGCTGACCCACCGCCAAAAATTCGAGAATCTCGGTATCGAACCGCCGAGGGGAGTGCTTCTCTATGGTCCGCCCGGGACAGGAAAGACCCTGATTGCCAAAGCAGTCGCAAGCGAGAGCGGGGCAAACTTCATCCCGGTTCGGGGACCGCAGCTTCTCTCCAAGTGGGTTGGGGAGAGTGAACGTGCTGTACGCGAGGTATTTAAAAAGGCACGTCAGGTTTCCCCCTCAATCATCTTCTTTGATGAGATTGATGCCCTGGCACCTGCACGGGGAACTACCAGCGATTCGCATGTTATCGACAACGTTCTCAACCAGATCCTGACCGAGATGGATGGTCTTGAAGAGCTCAAGGATGTTGTGGTTATGGGGGCCACAAACCGCCCGGACATCGTCGATCCAGCCCTTCTGCGGGCAGGAAGGTTCGACCGGCTTGTATATATCGGGGAACCCACGTTCGAGGACAGGAAAAAGATCATACAAATTCACACCCAGTATATGCCGCTCGAAGGTTCGGCACTAGAAGAAATCATGCACCTGACAGGAGGTTACAGTGAAGAAGCAATCGGGGAAGTCGTCGAGAAACTGGGAAGAGACAGGATCCTTGAACCCGATGATGTGAAGGCAGTCATCACCGCGGCAGCTGAAGGCAGTAGTGATGTCTCTGTTGGTACCCGCCGGAAACGTCTTGTCGAGCTCCTGCATGAGAAGAACCTCGTCTTGTCAGATCCGATCCGTGACCGGCTTGCATCCACACTCTCTGGTATTACCGAGGGATTTGTGGGTTCTGACCTGGAATCGATCTGCCGGGAAGCAGGAATGCTGGCGCTGCGTGAAGATGCATCCGTTGTAACCCAGCGCCACTTTGAAGAAGCCCAGAAGAAGGTTCACCCGATGATGAACGAGAGGCTCAGGGATTATTACCAGAAGATCCAGCAGCACTTCAAAGGCGGTCTTCCTAAACAGGTGCAGCCGCCGGAGTACCAGTAAATTTTTCTCATTTTCTCGCAGCTGTTTTTTGAAATTTCTTTTGCTGACGTTAAAAAATTTGTAAAATTTTCAACACCTATCCAGATATTCTCGTGCTCTTATTTCTCTACAGCGTGTTCATGCAAAAAGAGATGGATCTCATATATGAAATGACAGATTGCGGCATATTATTTGCTCATATATTGCCCTGTTTGCTAAACAAGGCCTAAATTGCGCCCCATATAATGCACCTGGAAGGCTTAAAAATGTCCTTTCTTATCCCAATAATTCCTGGTGCTTACTATCGTGATCCCGGAGGAGATCACGTAACAGAATTGCACTACTGACCTCCTAATTTTTTGCCTTTTTGCAAAAATAACCATTTTTAGAGGATTTCTTAAAATAGAGCCCAAATTGAGCTTCGTTTAATGCTGTCAGACACCAGTCAAATCCCGATATGGACCCGGATTGACTTTTATATCACTAGTGGGGTCGAAAAATCGCCGAGGAATTGCCTTGGCTGACTTAATCTTAAAGAACAAAAGACTGCTTTTGGAAAGAAATCATCAAATTTTCTGGATGCAGACAATGAAGCAGAATATATTTTTTGATGTACCAGATTTTTCCCGGTTCTATATTTTAATTGAAAATTTTTGAGAAATTTTAACCAGAATTTTTTTTAATAATCATTCATAAGAAAAAAATTTTAAAATTTTTCTGAGACACTAATTTTTTTAAAATCTTGATTCGGAATTTCTGCAACCACTGCACACCCACAGGTTAGTCGGGGAGTTCATTCACAATACGGATCACTTGCCCATTCTTCGTATACTTTCTTTTCCGGTCTGCCACCGTGACGCGAGCGGGGGTGAGATGATGTCCTGTCCTCTTCTGTCTCATCATCTTCGAGACCGGCTTCTTTAAATTCCGCCGGCTTTTCAATCAGCCGAGCCTGTTCCCGGTTTTGAGGGTGCCTGTGGGGGTCGTGCTGACGGGATCTTTCTCTTTGCGTATCCTGTATATTCTGCGTTTCGTCCACCATAAATATCAGGACAGATAATACAGGAGAGGTTACAGAAATAGCTTACTCCGGGGAATCTGTAAGAACGGAAAAATATCACGATAATTACAGCATGGGTAATCTTTGAGAAGTGCTGACAAACTGACAAGCCGGAGAGAATATCTTCTTTCTTGATAATGGTCCTGCTCATTTTGGTTATCTCACAATCGGCGGCAATGAGGAAAAGCAGGCAGTCTATCGCCTCCAATAATGAACACCTATATACCTCAAACGTCAAATTTGTTCAACAGGTTTTCCGGATGCCGTATGCCCAACGTTACCACCCTTCTTGATGCCAGTAAAAGCGGGATTGATCTGCCCCACGCGGAACGAGACGTACAGCTATGGAAAATTACGGAGCGAGATGAACCGGATCGGTCTTGGCCTTTCTGGGCTTGGCGTTAAAAAAGGTGACCGGGTCTGTATCTATCTGGACAGCTCGCCTGAGTACCTGATCAGCTATTTTGCCATCTGGCGTATTGGGGCGGTAGCTGTGCCTACAAATATCGTTTATCGTGGCGAAGAGCTGCTGCACGCAATCAATGACGCCGGCGCAGCTACGATCATCACGGATAATCAGGGAGCAACTATTGTAACCTCCATCCGTTGTAACGCCCCAACACTTTCACATATCATCTGCACAGATGGCTCATGCGACAAATCGATTGCCTGGGAATCGTTTCCCCCGGCACCTCCGGCCATGCGGGCTGTCAACTGCGCTGCTGACGACATCTGCCATATCCAGTATACCGCAGGGACAACGGGAAAACCCAAGGGCGCGATGCTCACGCACGGTAACTGGATGACTGCGCTTGATGCCGAACGTGAAGCGCTCAGGCTAAGGCCGGACGATATGTATCTTGGTATCTACCCAATGGGGCATGTAGGGATTTCGTGGGGGCTTTCCATACTCCGTGCAGGTGGTACGTATATTATGATGGAGCGCTTTGAGATCGAACGCTATCTCGGTCTTGCTGAACACTACCAGGTAACTGTTCTTGCCGGCATGCCCCCCGTGATCCACTCACTTGTCTATTCCCCGCAGGGGACCGAGAAACGGCTTGGGAGTGCTCGGGTAATTATCTCCGGGGGGGGACAGCTCCTGCCGACCATCTGGAAAGCATTTGACCGCCGCTATCATATCCCGGTTGCCAATTCGTACGGCTTATCGGAAACGATCGTAATTGGTTCGGGTACCACCACACTCCCGGAATATCCGAACCTGATCATGAACTACCAGAGCGTCGGTGTCGCAGTCGGTTATACCGAGGTGGCAATCGTCGATGCGGATGATTCGGAAAAAGAACTTGCCTTTGATGAGAGAGGCGAGATTGCACTCCGTGGCCCTTCAATTGCGAAAGGCTACTGGAATATGCCGGATGCGACTGCAACGGTATTCCGGCATGACGGCTGGTTCCTGACTGGTGATATCGGGTATCTTGATGATCAGGGCATCATCTACATCACGGACCGGAAAAAAGACATGATCATCATGTCAGGCTGGAAGATCTACCCGACTGAAGTTGAGAACGTGATTATCCAGCACCTGGCTATCGCTGACGTCGCGTCTTTGGTGTTCCTGACGAGCGCAAAGGCGAGGTTCCGGTTGCAGCGGTCGTGCTCAAACCTGGTATTTCCCTCACACCATCAGAGCTTGAATCCTATTGTCGCGTTCACCTTGCGGGCTACAAGATCCTGAAGATCGTCAGTTCACTTCCCCGGGTACACGGATGGAAGTTGCTGCGAAGGATCCTGCGGGAATCATTCGGAGGGTCATCATAATATTATAAAAAACCCTGGATATTTTTCAGGAAACTCCTGTAATCTCACACAAACCTTTTAAAGAGTTAAAAAAATATATCGCTGAAGCATTTTGGCAGACACAAAAAGCCAGATCCAGGACATTCCGGATACAGGAAAACCGAAAAAACGTTCTACGGGTATCGTAGGTCTTAACCTGCTGCTTGATGGTGGATTTCCCGAAGGGACCATCATTATGATTTACGGCACTCCGATTGCAGGTGTAGACCTTGCGGCGAAACAGTTCTGGAAGGTAGATGGTGAAGAGGGTACGTACCTGATGAATGATGGGGACGTCGAGACAGGCATGATCGACGCCACTGATCTTCACCCCGAAATGTATATGACGCAGATGGCAGGGGGCCGGATTGTCGTTGACTCACTCTCGACTATCATTATCAAGTATGGAATTGAGGAAGCCCTGAAATTTTTACGGCTGTCCCGCGACGAAATGAAAAAACGTCGTTCAAATATTATGTTTGTCGTTTACACTGGTATCCATGAACCCGTTGAGATGACCAGAGTTATGCGGGCGGCTGACATTGTCATCGAGTTTGGTTCAGAGGTTCACCAGGCCGAGATCGAACGTACGCTTGCAGTCCACAAAATGAAGGACGCAGCCTCACCGCGGCGACTTCTGCCATTCATTATAACGGACAATGGCATCGAAGCATCAACCACGTCCAGGGTCGTATAATATATAAATATTTTATCTTTTTGTAACTATTCAGATGTCCCCGGACGAACAAACCGGCAGATCAAAATACTAAGAGCTCTTCAATAAAACATAGATGGCAGTCAACCGCGAAGAGATTCTGGAGTTATGCAGAACCAACCCGGAAGCCATAGTCGACATCATAGAACGACAGGATCGGATAATCACCCAGCTCACAGAAAAGATCGTACAACTGGAAATCCGGATAGCCGAGTTAGAGGCGCGACTAAACCGGAACAGTTGGAATAGCAGTCAGCCGCCATCCACGGATGGATACCGGAGATCCCAGAGCCCCCGGAAGAGAGGGGAGAAACCACCCGGAGGACAGAAAGGGCATAAAGGCCAGACCCTGGAAATGGTAGAGAATCCAGATAAAATCGAAGTACACTCAGTGCAGATATGTCAGGGATGCGGAGCATCCCTGGAGGAGGAGAAGCCGGTCAAGATCGAGCGGCGCCAGGTGCATGATGCCGAGTTCAGGATCGAAGTTACCGAACACCGTGCAGAGCACAAACAATGCCCGCACTGTGGCCGGGTCAATCGGGCAGAATTTCCCTCGGATGTGCAGTTCCCCGTCCAGTATGGCCAAAACCTCAAGGCACTGATGGTTTATCTCTGCATTTACCAGCTCGTTCCGTATGACCGGGTTCGTGAAACCTTCTCAGATATCTTCGGACGTTCTCTCAGCACCGGTACACTGGTTAATGCAGTTCAGGACTGCCACCAGAACCTTGCAGGAGTTGAAGAACAGATACGAAAACTCCTGACGGGAGCTGAGGTACTCCACGTTGACGAGACCGGCATGCAGGTCACCGGTATTCGTCAATGGTTGCACGTTGCAAGTACCGAATTCCTCACATGGTACGGTCACCATCGAAAACGGGGAAAACTGGCAACCGATGACATGCAGATTTTACCTCGATTCGAAGGTACTATGGTTCATGATTTCTGGGCTCCGTATTTCCGGTATTCGAGTCGTCATGCTGTCTGCAACGCTCACCTCCTTCGCGAGTTGAAAGGAATATCGGAGAATTATCGGCAATCCTGGAGTGAAGAACTTCACGATCTCATTCAGGAGATCAAGCGTGAGGTGGATTGTGTGCGGGAACACTCATGTACTCTTAGTCCTCTGAAGATAGCAGATTTTGAGGACCGGTATTTTCGAATCATCGAAAATGGGTTGAACGAGATTCCGATCCCGGCGAATTCGGATTCCACGGGGAAACGCGGTCGAAAGAAACAGTCAAAAGCGAAAAACCTGATTGATCGCTGTATTGTATTCCAGCATGAGATCTTGTCTTTCATGCATAATTTCTCAATAGCCCCCTCCAAAATATTGGATAAAAACAAGTTAGAAATGCGTGTTTGTAGCGTATTGCTCAATATATTGTCTTTTGATAGTAAAAGTACATTCAAATATTGCATAAAATTAAGAAAAAACTGAT
>Ga0315281_10010132_pt1 | contig 13013 bp, 14 predicted proteins | sample YL17G07_0_MG_FD_204540 | JGI IMG/M metagenome (GOLD analysis project Ga0315281, IMG submission 204540) | Sediment microbial communities from Yellowstone Lake, YNP, Wyoming, USA - YL17G07_0 | ecosystem: Environmental > Aquatic > Freshwater > Lake > Sediment | place: USA: Wyoming | collected... | reverse complement strand
TCTCGTGGCGTTTCGTGCTCATGGCACGGCGGAAGCGCCGGGGACCAAGCTCTTCAGCGTGAGCGGCCGGGTGCAGGCGCCGGGGCTCTACGAGGTCGACCTCGGCACGACCGTAGCTGAACTGGCCGCGCTCGCCGGGGGGGCCATTAAGGGCCCGTTCATTGCGGCCTTGTGCGGTGGGCCTTCCGGGGGCTTTCTGCCGCCAGCGGAATTCGACCGTGCGCTCCTGCCAGGCCCGGTTCACCCCACGGGAGCGGTCGCGGGTTCGGGCGGGATTGTGTTTCTCGATTCGACCTCCGACCTGCGCGCTGCGGCGATCGCGATGGCGGCTTATAACGCGGCGGAGTCGTGCGGGAAGTGCACGCCCTGCCGCGAGGGCACGCCTCGCGCCCTCGATGCCTTTCGTGCCGGCGAATCCGAGGGTCTTGACGACCTGTTGGAGGTGTTCGGCACCGCCTCGCTTTGCGGGCTCGGGACGATGGCGCCGGCGCCCATTCGTTCGGCGCGGCACTTCTGGCCGGAACTGTTCCCATGACGCTGGTGGTGGACGGCCGCGAACTGGTGCCAACGGGCAGCCTCCTGGATACGATCCTGGCGGCCGGTGTACCCCTCACGCATCTCTGTAAGGACGACAACCTGCCGGTCGTCGGCGCTTGCCGTACCTGCCTGGTCGAGGCAGACGGGCGGATCGTGGCAGCCTGTTCGACGCCCGCGGCCGGAGTTGTGAGGGTAGAGACCGGGAGCGAACGCGTTGTCTGCATCCGCCGTGGCGTGCTGGAACTTACCGCGGGTATGCACACGCCGGGGCCGGAGGAGGCCGGTGGGCCGCACCGGGAGACGTCGGCGGAAGCCATCGAACGGGAGGCCGCAGATGCTGCCCGCTTCCCGCTGCGCACGGCCCGCTCAGTGGACGACTCCAATCCGTTCTTTTCGTTCCACGAAGAGGCGTGCATCCTCTGCGCGCGGTGCGTGACCGCCTGCCAGGCGTTACAGCACATCGGCGCGATCGGGATGGCCGGGCGGGGTGTGGGAACGCGCGTAACGCCCGGCGTCGCTGATACGTTTGCCGAGTCCATCTGCACATCGTGCGGGTCGTGTCTGGCGGCCTGTCCCACGCATGCCCTGCGACCGAAAGGAGCCCGCTGATGCATCGCCAGGTGAGAAGCGCGTGCCCATATTGCGGCGTCGGTTGCGGGATCACTCTGCACGTCGCCGCCAATGACCGCATCGAATGGGTGGACGACGACCCGACGAACCTTTCGAGCGACGGGATGCTCTGCGTGAAGGGCCGCTTCGGGACGACCTTCGTCAATCACCCCGATCGGCTAACTACACCGCTAATCAAGCGCAACGGCAGATTCGAAACGGCGAGCTGGGACGAGGCGCTCGACCTTGTGGCGGAGCGGCTGGCGAAGTACCGCGGCGCGTTCGGGAGCTTCGCCAGCGCGAAAGCCACGAACGAAGATGCGTTCGTCCAGCAGAAGTTCGTGCGCCTGGTGATGGGGACGAACAACATCGACCACTGCACGCGGCTCTGCCATTCGCCGAGCGTGGAGGCGATGATCCAGCAGTTCGGGAGCGGCGCGACGAGCAACTCCTATAGCGACTACGAGGCAGCGGCCTGCATCGTGATCGTGGGCTGCGACCCGGGTTCGAACCATCCGGTGATCGCATCGCGGATGCGGCGGGCGATTGATACCCGAGGGACGAAGCTGATCGTGGTCAACCCACGCCGCATCGACATGTGCGACCGCGCGACGGTGTTTCTCCAGAACCAGCCCGGTACGGATGTGGCGGTGTTCAACGGCATGGCGCGCGCCATCCTCGATGCCGAGGTGGAGGACGGGGAGTTCGTCGCGAGCCGGACCGAAGGGTCAGGGGAAACGCTTGCGGCAATCCGCGAGCATTCGGTGGAGGAGTACGCGGCGATGGCGGGCGTCTCCGCTGAGCTGTTGCGCGAAGCCTCATTGCTGTACGCCCGCCCGCCCGCGCTCGATGCGAGGGACGCTCGGCCGGGGAGCTGCCTGGTCTGGGGAATGGGAGTGACGCAGCACATTCACGGCACCTCGAACGCCCATTCCTTGCTGAACCTCGCGCTGCTGGCGGGGCAGGTGGGCCGGCCGGGCTGCGGCGTATCGCCGCTACGTGGGCAGAACAACGTGCAGGGCTGCGGCGACGCGGGCTGCATCCCGGACTTCCTGCCCGGCTACCAGCGTTTCGACGACGCAAGCCTGGCGCCGTTCGAAGAGCTGTGGGGCGCCGGCTTGCCGAGGGTTGAAGGGTTCAAAGCGACCGATATGGTCGAGCAGATCGCTTCGGGGGCCGTGCGGGCGATGTACATCGTGGGGGAGAACCCACTGCTCAGCGAGCCGAACCTCCACCACGCGACCGACCTGTTCAAGAAGCTCGATTTCCTCGTAGTGCAGGACCTGTTCCTCCACGAAACGGCCGAGCTTGCCGATGTCGTGCTGCCCGCATGTTCGTTCGCCGAGAAGGACGGGACGTTCACGAACAGCGAGCGCCGGGTGCAACGCGTGCGGAAGGCGATCGGCGCCGTGGGGCAGAGCCGCCCCGACTGGGAGATCATCGCCGACGTTGCGCGGCGGATGAGCAAGAAGCTCGGGATCGATGAGCGGCAGTTCACCTACCGAGACTCGTCGCAGGTGTTCGATGAGATGGCGCGGCTCACGCCGCAACTGCGGGGAATCAGCTACGAGCGGCTGGAGGCTGGCGGCATCCAGTGGCCGTGCCCAACAGCCGATCACCCGGGGACTCCGTACCTCTACGGAGAGTCGTTCCCTCGGGGGCTTGGGAAGTTCGTGCCGGTGCGCCAGGAAGCGGTTGCCGATGAGGAGCCCGATGGAGAGTATCCGCTGCTCTTGAACACGGGCCGGGTGCTGTACCACTGGCACGGGGGGACGCTCACGCGTCGGGTGGCCGGGTTGATGGAACGGATGTCGGTGCTCCCGGTGGCTATCCATCCGGTGGATGCCGCTGCCGCCGGCCTCGAGGCGGGCGATGACGTGGTGATCTTCTCGCGGCGCGGGCGCGTGGGCGGCGAAACGGTCGTCACCGATGCAGTGCTGCCGGGCAACATCTTCATCCCGTTCGTGAAGCTCTCGGAGAGCGCGGCGAACTTCCTCACGAACAACGTGTACGACGAGGAGTCGCGGATCCCGGAGTACAAGGTGTGCGCGGTGAGAGTGGAGAAGAAGCGCGAGCGGCGAGGGATGGAACGACTCGTGGATAGCTCAGGACGGTGAAGCGGCGTGACCTGCTGAGGCGGCTGCGAAATGGAGACCTCTCCAACATCCCGTTTCACGATTTCTTGGAGGTGGTCGAGCACTTCGGGTTCGTGGTTGATCGAACACGGGGCAGCCACCACATCATGCGCCACGGGACGATCCCCGGTGCGCTCAGCCTGCAATCGCGAAACGGTGAAGCGAAACCGTACCAGGTGCGTCAGTTCCTACAGCTCGTGCAGAGATATAATCTCAGATGGGATGACGACGATGACGCGTGATTACCATATCGACATCTTCTTCAGCGAAGAGGACGGTGGCTACATCGCGAACCTCCCGGACTTCGAGTACTGCTCCGCCTTCGGAGCGACCCCCGAAGAGGCACTGGCCGAGTTACAGATCGCGAAGCAGCTCTGGCTTGAGGCTGCGCATGAGCGGGGGACGGCGGTCCCGGAACCGCGTTACAAGCCGGTTCTCTACACTCTCGGACGGTAAGGCCGCGCTCCTACTGGCGCCCCGCCCACTGCTTGGCGTGGTAGGTAATGACGATATCCGCGCCGGCGCGGCGGATGCTGGTTAGCGTTTCGTCGATCGCGCGGGGCCCGTCGAGCCAGCCGTTATTGGCTGCGGCCATGAGCATGCTGTACTCGCCGCTGACGTTGTAGGCGGCCACGGGGACATCCACGGCGTCGCGAACCTGGCGGACGAGGTCAAGGTAGGGGAGGGCGGGCTTGACCATCACGATATCGGCGCCCTCGCCGATGTCGGTGAGGACTTCGTCCATGGCCATGCGTCCATTGGCCGGGTCCATCTGGTAGCCGCGGCGGTCGCCGAAGGCAGGGGCGCTATCGGCCGCCTCGCGGAACGGGCCGTAGAAGGCACTAGCGAACTTGGCGGCGTAGGACAGGACCGGCGTCTCCGCGAAACCGGCGCTGTCCAGTGCGCCTCGAATCACCCCAATTCGGCCGTCCATCATGTCGCTCGGGGCGATGATGTCGCAGCCGGCTTCCGCCAGGCTGACCGACGTTTCCGCCAGCAGGGGCAGGCTCGCATCGTTATCGACGGTGCCGTTTGGGCGGACGATGCCGCAGTGACCGTGGCTCGTGTATTCGCAGAGACAGACGTCCCCGATGACGAGGAGATCGGGGTTCGCGTCCTTCAAGCGCAGGATCGATTGCTGGACGATGCCATCGGAGGCCCAGGCGCCGCTGCCGCGCTCGTCCTTGGTGGCGGGAAGGCCGAAGAGCAGCACAGCGGGCACTTTCAGGCGGGCGAGTTCCTTCGCTTCTGCATCCAGGGCATCGAGGCCGAGCCTGTCTTGGCCGGGCATGGCAGCGATCGGCGCGCGACCGCGGAGGCCCGCTTCAATGAACAACGGATAGACGAGGTGCGCGGGCGTCAGCTCGGTTTCGCGGACGAGGCCGCGCATGGCGGCTGAACCGCGCAGGCGGCGGTGGCGTCGGAAGTCGGGCGCGTCCATCGTCCGATTCTAGCATTGGCTGCCGGGTCGCCGAATTTCGGCCCGCATGTATCCTCGATGCTATGAATCGAAAGCTGCCGGCCGAGTACCGCGGCTGGGATGAGCTGCGCCCAGCGCTACGCAGACTTCCCACGGCGGAGCTTGTAACGGCGGTGCAGGACGGTGCGCCGGCAACGCGCCTTGCCGCCCTTTCGGTTATCAACCTGCGGGAAGTCCCCCAGGGGACGGTGGAAGACTGGGTCCGCACGTTACCCGACCCCGAAGCGAACGAGCTTGCGGGCGCCATCCCGGCGCAACGCGGTGATGCCAACTGCCACGAGGACGTGCGCTGGGTGGATGCGGCGATGTTCGGTTATGAACGCCGCCGCCTTCCAACGTTCCTGGTCATGCTGTTTTCGACACTGGAAGCGCTCGAAAAGCGCGGTTGTGTCGAGGCGCAGACCGCCTGGGAGCGCGTTGGCGACTGGCTCGGCACGACCTATGGCCGCGTGGCCCAATCTGGGGATTCAGAGGCGCTTGGCGATTTGTCACTGTTCGTGTTCGAGAACTACCTGGACCGGCATCCCGTGTTCGAGGCGTTCTGCGGACTCCTTGCGCGGCACGAGGCGCTTGCGATGGCCGTGAGCATCGACCCGAGAAGCCTGCTGGGCGGGCTGCCGGAAGCACAGCAACGGTATGCGTTGCAGGAGGCGGCGAGTGGTGGCGGGATGTCGTTCGCAGCCGCCTGGAGCACTCTCCACCAGGGGCGTCCGTAAGGTCGTGCGGCGCGGTTGCGCGTATGTGGCGCCCGGCGGACGCTCGCGTGCGTGGACCTGATTCGCGCGGCCATCCTCGGGATTGTCCAGGGTCTGAGCGAATTCCTCCCCATCTCCTCGTCCGGGCACCTGATCCTGGTCCCCCGGCTGTTCAACTGGGCCGACCAGGGACTTTCGTTCGATGTCGGTTTGCACCTGGGCACGCTGCTCGCGTTGCTGGCGTATTTCTGGCGCGACTGGTATCGGATGATCCGCTCGGGCCTTGGCGACCTTGCCCGCCACCAGTTGCGGATGCGCGCCTACCAGCCCGATAGCCAACTCCTGTGGCTGCTCGCACTGGGTTCCGTGCCTGCGGCCGTGGTGGGCGGGCTGTTCAACAGTTGGATCGAAGAGAACGTCCGCCAGCCCTGGCTGGTCGCACTCACGCTCGCGGGTGTGGGCGTGGTGCTGTTCCTTGCCGACCGCATGGGCGCACGCAAGCGGGAAATCGGCTCCGTCGGGGTGAAGGACGCGATCATCATCGGGGTGGCGCAGGCGTGTGCGCTGATCCCGGGCGTTTCGCGCTCGGGCGCCACGATGAGTGCCGGGCTCTACCGCGGCCTGACCCGTGACAGTGCCGCGAAGTTCGCGTTCCTGCTGGGCACGCCCGCCTTTGTGGGCGCGGCGCTGTTGAAGTCGAAGGATTTGCGGCACGAATCGACCCACCAGTTTGGGGAGATGGCGGTGGGGTTCGCGGCTTCAGCGATCGTGGGCTTCGTGGTCATCCACTTCCTCATGCGCTACCTGCGGACGCGGAGCATGGTGCCGTTCGTGTACTACCGCTGGGGGGTCGCGGCTCTGACGTTGACGATCGCCGCGTTTCGCGTAGCCTGACCGTCACACGGCCTTCTCAGGGCCCAACCCGCACCAAGGAGACAACACGATGGTCCTTGAGAAACTGCGCCTCGATGGGCCGCCCCGGCGGGTCGCCATCGTTACGGGCGGGAGCCGCGGGCTGGGAAAGGCGATGGCGATTTCGCTCGCCGAAGCGGGCGCGGACGTTTGCATCGCAAGCCGCACCGTCTCGCAGCTTGAAGAAGCCGCTGCCGAGATCGAAGCGAAGTGCGGGCGCAAGCCGCTGATCGTGCCTACCAACGTCCAGAAGAGCGACCAGTGCGACAACCTCATCGCCCAGACGGTCAAGCACTTTGGGCGGCTCGACATCATGTTGAACAACGCCGGCATTGGCGACCGGCGGGGCGCCGGTTCGCGCGTTTGGGAACTGGAAGACGCCGACTGGCTCGACACGATCGAAGTCAACTTGTTCAGCACGTTCTACTGCTCGCGCGCGGCGATCAAGGTGCTGCGCGAACAGGACCAGGGCGGCGTCATCCTCAACGTGGCGAGCGGCACCGCCCTGCGTGCGAGCGCCAACTCGATCGGCTACGCGGCGGCGAAGGCGGGGGTCATCTCTCTCACGAAGAGCCTCTCGGGTGCGCTGGTGGGCGACAACATCCGGGTGAACTGCATCGTCCCGGGGTTTGTCTCCCAGTGGCCCGCCACGGACGCGGAAGATGTGGAGCGGCGAAGGCAGCGCGGACGTTTCATCACCGGACGAAGGTTGGGCGAGGCATGGGAACTCGGGCCGCTCGCGGTCTTCCTCTGCTCCGACGCGTCGAGCTACGTGACGGGGGAGTCGTTCATCATCGATGGCGGAGGCCTTGCGGGTGGGATCGCACCCACGGGCTACGCGCCCGACACCGCGGGGGTGGCCAGTCATGCCTGATTGGGACCGCAAACCGGGATTCGACCTCACGGGCAAGAAAGCGCTCGTCGTCGGCACGGGGAACCCCGCTGGGCGCTCGATCGCGCTGGCGCTGGCGGAAGCGGGCGCCGACGTCGCAGTTGCCTCAGCGACCCTCGACGGCGATGAGGTGATGGAGGCCAAGCGCGTGAGCAAGGCCGTGGCCGCGTTGGGGCGGGCCACGCTGGCGCAGGGATGGGATGTGACCCTGCCGACGAACGTGCAGGTTGGGTTGAAGCAGGTAGTCAAGGAGTTCGGGCGTCCAAGCATCCTCGTGTACAACGCGGACGCGCCGCTTTTCAAGCCGCTGGAGACGACCACCGACGCGGAGTTCGCGCGTGTGAGCCAGGTGAACCTCGCGGGGGCGTTCTACACCGCGCGTTCGTTCGTGCGGGAGTTGCCTGAAGGCGCTGACGGGCGGCTGGTGTTCGTGAACAACGTGTTTGGCGAGCGCGGTATCGGCCACGCCGTGGCGTATGGGGCGGCGAAGGCAGGTGTGGTTGGGTTGATGTTGGGCCTGAGCCAGGAGCTGGGCGCACGGGGTACGACCGCGAACTGCATCTCAACCGGTTGGATGGACTACACGCCCGGGCGTGGATCCGACGAGATCGGTCAGAACCTGTTGATGCGGTACATCCCTATGCGGCGCTTTGGAACGGGCGATGAGGTGGCCGCGCTGACCGTGCTGCTTGCTTCGGATGCTGCCGGGTACATCAGCGGGCAGGTGCTGCACGTGGACGGCGGGGTCACCACCCACCTTTAGGGCGGCGACAATGGCGACGACGAAGCCGCAGGCCGTCCGGATGCTCGAACAACGCCACATCGCGCACGAGGTGGTGGAGTTCGACCCGGCGATACGGTCCGCCGAAGGCGTCGCGACCAACACGGGGATGGCGCCGCACCTCGTCTACAAGACGCTCGTGGTGGAGTTCGACCCGCCGAAGGGGAAGCCACTCCTGGTGATGATGCCTTCGACGAGCGACATCGACCTGAAGGTGCTGGCCGTGGCGGTGGGCGCGAAGAAGCTGCGGATGGCTTCGCACAAAGACGCCGAGCGGCACACCGGGCTGCAGGTGGGCGGCATCGGCGCGCTCGCCCTGACGGGGAAGGGGTTCGCGGTCTACATCGACGAGGCGGTGGCGGGACACCCCGAAATACTCGTCAGCGCGGGCGCGCGTGGATTCGATGTGAAGCTCGCGGTGGCCGACCTGGTGGCGTTGACGGGCGCGCGTGCCGTCCGGTGCGGGCGAGAGCTGGCCTAGCGCGCACCATGCGTCTGGGCGGTGAGGCGGGCGATCTCGACCTCATCCGCAAGGACGATGACGATATCGCCGTCATGCAGCTCCTCGTCGGTTTTGGGGCCGACGGCCATGGTGCCCTTGCGATGGCGGATCCCGAGCACGGTCGCATTCTGGGCGCCGGATACGAGCTGCCCGACGGTTGACCCGACAAGGCCGTTGTCGCTGTTCACTTCGAATTCGGTGAGGATCAGGTCGCCGTGGCGGCCGGTGGCGAGGGTATCCATGAAATCGCCGGCGAGCGGTTGCAGGGCCGAGAGCACCATGCGGCGCCCGCCCATGCTGTAGAGCGAGAGCACGCGGTCCGCGCCGGCGAGCCGCAGCTTGTCTTCGTTGTATGAGTAGGCGACGCGCGCGACTACGTGGCAGCGGGGGTTGATCGACTTGGCCGTGAGGGTGATGTAGGTATTGCCGGCGTCCGAGTCGCTGGCGGCGAGCAGGCTCCGCGCGAGGGGCAGGCCGGCCGTGATGAGCGTGCGTTCCTGGGTGGCATCGCCTTCGACCACCAGGTAGCCGAAGGCGCGCGCGTGTTCAGCCGCTTCGGGCGTCATTTCGATGATGACGAAGGGGACACCGCGCTGCTGCATCTCGCGGGCGATCTCCTGCCCCACCCGGCCAAAGCCGCAGAGGATGTAGTGGTCGCGGAGACGTTCGATGTCCATTAGCATCCTCCTGAGGTGGAAGCGGCTGCGTATGTCGCCTTCGAGGGCTTCCTGGACGACTAGGGTGAGCGTGTAGAGTACGGTGCCCACGCCGAACAGGATGAGGAAGATGGTGAAGAGCTTCTCCCACGTCCCAAAGGGCTTGAGTTCGCGGAAGCCAACGGTGCTAAGCGTGGTGACGGTCTGATAGAGCGCGTCGACGAAGTTCATGCCCGAGATCAGCATGTAGCCGGCCGTGCCCGTGCCGATGGCGAGGGCGAACAGGCCGAGCGCGAATCGCAGGCGTAAGCTGACCGAGAACGCCCGGAACAGGTGCGGGTGCAGACGCAGATGCAGATGCATGCCCTTCGATTATAGGTGCGAGACGTCGCTCGCTCAGGAGGATCAATGCCCGAAACTACTTCCGGCGGCTGGAGCATCCACTATGAGACGGCAGGTGACCGCTCCAACCCGCCGATCGTGATGATCCTGGGCCTATCCCACCGGCTGGCGCATTGGGGGAAGCTTCCCGGGTTGCTGGCCGAGCGACTCTTCGTGGTGACGTTTGATTCGCGCGGCATGGGGGCGAGCGAACGGCGGGACGAGCCGTATACGATTGGCGACGAAGTGGGCGACGTGGCGGCGGTAATGGACGCCGTGGGTCTGAGTGAAGCGACGATCTACGGGCGCTCGCGCGGCGGGATGTTGGCCCAAGCATTCGCCCTCGCTCATCCCGAGCGAACGACCCGCCTGGTGCTCAGTGGCACGAGTCACCGCGGCCCCGGCACCGTCGGTTCCACCCAGCGCGTGAACGAGGCGATGCGGATCACACCGGAGATGACGCGCGAACAGATTTTTGGCGGCCAGAACGAAGCGATGGCAGCGCCCGGCTGGCGGGAACGCGACCCCGATGCGTTCGCATATTGCCTCGCAACCGACCTAGAGGCGCCGCCGCGCCGATTCGCCGTCGTCCGCCAGCAAGAGTCGCCCGCCGGGTGGAGCAGCTATGACCGGCTGCCGGGGTTCCTCCGGCCTGCACTCGTGATCTGTGGCGAGGACGATGGGATGGTGCCGGCGGAAAACAGCCGCCAGATAGCAATGCGGATCCCGGGGGCGCAGCTCGCGCTTATCCCGGAGTGTGGCCATCTCCCCATGCTGGAGAAGCCGGCCGAAGTCACGCGGCTGGTGTTTGGCTTTCTCGGGGTCTAGAGGCTTGCTACGACTCGGTGGATGGTTCGTCGGCGCTGTTGATCGCCAGGTAGTCGGCGGCGACCCAGCCCGTACCCCAAGCCGTATCGATGTGGACCCACGTCCGGTCATCGGCCTGGACCACGTCCTCCTGCGAGACCGTCACCTGAGCGCCATCGGGCAGACAGTAAATGACTGCGGCCGAGCGGCTCGCGCTTTCCCGCAGGTTCAGGCAATCGCCCGGGGTGACGACCGTGCCATGCACGCCAGACGTGAACGCGACGGTCGGATTCGGGCCCCCGGCGGCATCCACCGGTGAAGCGCCATCACCACCGGGGAACCTGTAGATGTGGAAGGAGAGGCCCTTGATCCGCGCCTGCTCCACCGGGTCATAGCCCGTGCGTATGCGGACGACCCCGTCCCAGAAAGAGTTGGAATCGATCACGCTCATGCCAGCCTCTGAACGCTGGAGGATGATCGCGGTGTGCAGCCCCGGGTAGTCGGCCCAGGGCGCGGTGAAAGCATCGTCGGCGTACTGGATAACGTCGCCGGCGTGCGCGTCCTTGATCGAGACCTCTACAGCGCCGGCTTCGAAGAAGCCCTGCCGGTAATCGAAACCTATCCGGCGCCCGGTTGCTTCGGCGACTACCTTCTTGGCGAAGCCCCAGCACTGTCCCTGATAGCTGCCGAGATACTTCAGCGCGGCGGTAGCGATGGGGGAGCCCGGCTGCGCCGGGGAATCGATAGCGGCCACATGGCCAGCCGGTTGGAGGCTGATGCAGACGGCCGCGACGAGTGCGGCGAACACCAGTTTCCAGCCTGTGGGTACCGTCATAAAGCTCCCGGGGCCGCCTTTCGGCGAGCACGTTTTGGCACCGTAACCCGCCCCAGCACGCTCGAACAACCCGCGGTTGGAAAGTTTGGCCGAGTTTCGCGTGACAATCTCATGACGATCCGTGGCCATAGATACCGCGGGGAGGAACGTCGAAGGACAGGATCAGGGGGTGAGGGTTTGGTCCAGGAGACCGCTGGCAAAGCCCGGGCGACCGGTGAGCACCTCAGGGATGCGGAAGACATGGATGCTCATCCACGGCATGCCCTTAATGGCCTTCTCGGGTCGGTACTTGGCGTTCTTCGTAACCATGCCGTCCCAGTCGGCATTGGCCTCCACGACGGTAAACGTACCGTCGTAGTGGTTCTCGATGACGATCGCGGTGTGGAGGCCAGGGTAGCTAATATCGCCGACGGTCCAGCGTTCATCGAGGACCTGGATGACGTCGCCGGCGCGCGCCTCTTCGAGCGAAATTTCATATCCTCCGACTTTGGCGAACCCGCGGAGGTAGTCGGTGCCGACGCGTCCCCCGGTAGCTTCCTTCACAACGTCTTGCATGAAGGTCCAGCACTCCCCGCCGTAGGTGCCCACGTAACTGAGGGCGAGGACGGCGATCGGGAGGCGGGCCTTTTCGATTGGTGTGGGGCCGCCCGAAGCTGAGGCTGCCGCCACCGCGGGCTCTTCGGCCGACAGGGCATCGCCGGCGTCGCCCTGGGATACGGAGGGGGCCTCGACGAGGTCGGTTCTGCCGTTTAGCGCGGTGCGATTAGGGTCATCAGGGCCGAGTTGGGGCAGGGGACCAACGATCGGGACCACAGCGACTGAGGCGGAAGAGGGATGGACCGAGGGCCGCGTCGAGGCGGAGACAGTCGATCCGGTGATGAAGAGGACGGCGATAACGGCGACGATAAAGGACGCCAGGGCCATCCGATGCTGGGAGATTGGCATCGTGATTCCTGTGCAGTTTCCTAACGGAAGCACGAAACATAATGGCTTCGCTTCGTTAGGACAACCCCTAAAACTCTGTCCACGCGGAATCGTCATGCCGCCCGGTATGCGGCCTCACAGGCGATTTCTTCTGCCCATGAGGGGCCGTAGTATCCCGGCGTGAGCAGTAACGGAGGCCCGCTGGAAGGCATACGCGTGGTGGAAGATGCCGGCTGGAATGGCGTTTTCGCCGGCCGGTTGCTGGCCGATGCTGGCGCGGATGTGGTGCGAATTGTCGGCCCGGGGGGCGACCCGCTCGACCGTGAGCCGCCTTTCTTTGGGGCGTCCGACGGGTCGATACAGGCCGCGTGGTACAACGCCGGGAAGCGACTCGTGCCCATTGATACGGGCTCGGCTGCGGCGCGCGGACAGTACCTCGACCTACTGAGTGGCGCCGACATCCTGATCGAGGACTGGCCTGCGGCGGCGCGCTGGCCTTCCGTGGCGGAGATTGGGGCGATGGCCCCGCGGCTCGCACGCATCTCCGTAACCGCCACCGGTCGCGAAGGCCCGTGGGCTTCGCTCAAGGTCAACGACCTGGTTGCGAACGCGCTTTCGGGTTCGGCTTCGGTCACCGGCGGGACGACGACTCCGCCCCTCAGCGGTTACGGCAACCAGTCGCACCACACGGCGGGGCTGTATGCCGCGATCTGCGCGCTCGCCGCGTTGCGGGCGGCGAAGGCAACCGGACGGGCACAGCACATTGACCTTTCGGCGCATGAGGCGGTGGCTTCGTGCACTGAGCAGGTGCTGATGGAGTGGTTCTTCCCAGAGGGCCCGTGGAAAACGGCGACCGCCCCGCGGCAG
>Ga0315281_10010131_pt1 | contig 13015 bp, 17 predicted proteins | sample YL17G07_0_MG_FD_204540 | JGI IMG/M metagenome (GOLD analysis project Ga0315281, IMG submission 204540) | Sediment microbial communities from Yellowstone Lake, YNP, Wyoming, USA - YL17G07_0 | ecosystem: Environmental > Aquatic > Freshwater > Lake > Sediment | place: USA: Wyoming | collected... | reverse complement strand
AAAGACCGGATACATGGGTGACACTTTAGGGTGCGTGGCGAGGAGGTGGCCATGCCCTGGAAAGCGAGGAGTGTCATGGATGAGCGAGTCCGGTTCATCAGTCGTTTGTTGGAGGGAGAGCGGATGGTGGATCTGTGTCGGGAGTTTGGGATCTCACGGAAGACGGGATATAAATTCCGGGAGCGATACTTGTCTCACGGGGTCCGTGGCTTGGTGGATGCGTCCCGACGCCCGATCTTCCATCCCCATAAGACACCAGAGATCACCGAGGAGTCGAACAAGAATGAGGCCGCCGATGCGGAAGCGATCGCTGAGGCCTATGACTGTAAATTAAAACCCCCAACCCAAACTTCGCCTGAAGGACAAGCGCCGAAAGTTCGAGACCATCGAACCCCCAGGTAGGAGTCAGATGGGTAGATGGTAGGGGGCAAGGCGTTATTATATTCAGGTTGTGACGTAACGCCCTGATCGCCAGGCGATTCTTTTATCGATTTTGAGACCAATGCGAATGAACTCGCCCGGCGGCTTGAGATCAAGCCATCTCTTTGAACGCTCCGGCCCAAAGGGCTTCCAGGAAGGGGGAGATGGGCCAGATTTCGATGGCGTCGTTCGTTGTGCGTGGCGTTGCTTCGCGACTGGCGACGATCTTTCTCTTTAGCTTCCTCTCTTCGGCCAGGGCCCGTAATCCCTTCAAATCGGTATCAGAGACGTGTTCGGTGCCCTTCACCTCAATGGCGATGCCGTCTCCGATGAGGAAGTCGACCTCGAGTTTCGTTTGCGATCTCCAGAAAGTCAGCGGGGTATCGAGACGCTCGTAATCGAGGTAGGCCTTGATCTCCAAGAAGACCAGGTGTTCGAGCGTGGGCCCAAACTCCGGAGAGCCTGGCAGGATCTCCCGCCGGCTCATCAGGTGGTTCGCAACGCCGACGTCGAAGAAATAGTATTTGGAAGTGGCGACCGGCTTTCGCTTCTTCGTCTTTTGAAACGGCGGAAGTTGGTGAAGAATCAACGTGTCTTCAAGGACCTGATAGTATTCACGAACCGTTCTGGGCGGCACCTGGGCATCGTTGCCCGCCTTGGTGAAGTTGACGACCTGGCCGTTGGAGAGGCCCGCGACGGTCAGAAATCGGGAAAAGTTCTCGATAGAACGCGTCAGTCCTTCCGCCCGGATCTCTTCCTGGAGGTAGGTTCCCACGTAGGCCTTTAATTCCTCGTGCGGGAGCGGCGAGTCGAGCACGGGTGGAAGGCCGCCGCGGTTGATCCGATCGAGTAGCCGGTCGGCGCCGACCTCCACGGAAACAAGGGGGTGCATGTGGCAGGTCCAGGCGCGCCCGGCCAGAAGATTGACGCTTCGCCGCCGAAGCTTACACGCGCTGCTCCCTGTCAAGATGAAGCGGATCTTCTTGTCGCGATCGAGCATCCGTTGAACCTCGTCGAGAAGGCCCGGCAACTTCTGGACCTCGTCGATGACGACGATGCGGTCCGAAGGCTGAATCCGCTGGCGGAGGTATTCCGGATTGGCGCTCAGGTCTCGAAAGACGTCCGCCTCCAGAAGATTGAACGTTCTCGCCCCGGGGTAAGACTTGGCGAGAAACGTCGTCTTTCCGGTCTGCCGGGGCCCAAGAAGGAAGAGTGACTTGTGCTCTAAGACTTTGTTTATATTTAGTTTTCTACCATATTCTTTCATTACGCCACTATGTTGCCAGATTACATAAAATTCCGCAACGGAGTTACTGAATCAAATTTTCGGCTCACAACCAGTTCCGAGGGTCACAATCAGCGAGAATTCAGGATCGGATGGGGTGAAAATTCGGTCTTTTCGCTATCCGACGGTCAAAAAAAATGTGCTTTGAAATTCCTATTCATCAAAGTCTTTTTTATCACTTTGATAAAAATTATCACTTTAGTAATTTTTGTGAGAATTTTCTACAGACACAAAATAAAATCCTATTAAAATTCAATAGGTTCACCATCCGTCTTCGCCGACTTAGTTGGCATTAAAATTGCGTCCTCTTTCTTTATCGCTATTAAAGGGAGGGGTCTTATGAAAAATCTCGGTCTCGGTAGGGGCTTCAATAGAATGCTCTTGGGTCTCTTAACCGTTTGGGCCTTTCATCTGGGCTTTCCAAACATACTGCAAGCAGCTCCTGTAGGCGAACTTGAGCCCACCATAGGCCCATTAGGATTAACTGTAACGGATAGCCCTGATCCTGTCCCGCCGGGTGGGGCATTGACTTACACCATCGTAGTAAGAAACGATTCGACTGACCTAGTAGCAACGAATGTGGTCTTAACCTTTACTCCCCCCAGTGGTGTGACCGTGGGCTCACCTCCGGCTGGCTGTACCAACAGTTCTGGAATCATAACGTGCCCCCTTGGGTTGATCTCCGCAGGAGGCTCCAAAACGCTGGGAAGCATTGGTGTTACACTCTCAACGAGTGTGGCGGTGTGCAGTGCCCTCGGCTCCGTTGCTAAGGTTACCGGTACAATGAACTCTGTAGCCGTCTCCGGACAGTACACGGTCACGACTAATGTAGGGAGCGTTCCAGACCCTTTTCCACAACCCGGTGCGCTTGATAAGGCATTCAACTGTAATGGCAAGAAATCCGTCTCCTTTCGCTCATACGATTATGCTCACGCCATCGCACTTGATCCCGGCGGTAGCGGCAAATTTCGCGTAGCCGGTATGGCCTGTCTTACTCCCGGTGCTGACTGTGTTGTGGCGGTAGCCAGCTTTAATTCAAATGGAAGCCTCGATATGAACTTTGGTACGGGTGGCAAGGTGACAGCAGCAGCCCTGCCGGAACATGTAACTGTAAATACTTCTGATCACGAGGGTCATCCCGTCTTTTTTGAGAGCTACGACAAAATCCTTGTTACCGGAACAAGGGGGAACTATTCAGCCGATTTTCTTGGATTCATCCCCCTTGGAAAGTCTGCCGGCATAGCTGACTTTGCGGTACTCCGTTATAAATATGACTCAGTTAGTAAGACATTGGTTCTAGACAACACTTTCGACGGCGATGGCATAAAAAAATTCGATGTTGGTGGTTGGGATGATCAGGCTGAATCAGTTTTTTGGGGCGGGGCGGGAAAAATATGGGCTTTGGGATCCTCGATTGCATACGGTCATGGAAATGCAGCCATAGCAAGCATCCATGCAGACGATGGAAGTTTGGTAATCTCAAAAACAATGGACCTAGGAGGCGCCCCTGAGGATGCCCCTGAGGCCCTTGAAGCCCTCACTCCTATGGATGATGGTACTATTGTGGCGGTGGGATGGATCGAGGTGGGTGATTCAAATCGTGATCTCGCTATTGTCCTCTATGACCCGTTTAACACCTTGCCAAAGTGGTCCTTTTCGAGCACCGGGATACAAACGCTAAATTTATCGCCCCCTGGTTTCCCCTACGAGGCAGCAACGGCTGTTGTCGCTAAGAGCGGCGCTGACGCCAAAATTTTCGTGGCATTCAATGAAGGGGGTTTTAAACAATCAATGGTAGGGTTGTTGTGCCTTCAGTCAGATGGTAGCCGCTGTATGGGCTTTGGGACAGACGGTGTCGTATTGACTGATATTGCAGTCGATTGGACAGACGGTTATTACGATCAAGTTCGGGCTATAAAGAGAGAACTAACACCGAGCGGAGAAAAAATAATCATGGTTGGCAGGTCAGCAAGTTCAAAGTTTGCAGTTCTACGGTACGATGCCAATACAGGAGCTCTAGATCCATCATTCGGCGCTGATGGAATGGCAACAACACCATTTGGAGCCGGTCACGTCAGGGCCGAAGCTATGACGATCCTAACAGGACAAAATAGGCTGCTAGTTGTTGGGTCTGGCGGTGGAGACTTCGCCATTGCCCGTTACGTAATCGGTGCTCCCTCGTTGTGGACACCTCTTTCGTCGGGCGCTTCAAGGGTTTATTGAGCATAGATGAATGACGGCCAGTCCATTGCCAAGGAGCCTGCATGATTCCACGACGAACACTCATCATTGGGGCGATCACTTTAACAGGTGTTGCCGCAGTTTTTATATTTTTGCGCATAACCCGAAAAGAGGGGAGAGACGTTCCCTCTGCAGTGAAGAGTGCCCAGGGGATAAGACTCGAGCCATCCATCCATGTTTCTCCACAAGGGGAGGAGAAGGGGGAGAAGATAGGAACGACGGAGTCGGTCGACCGTGCCTATGCCTATCTCAAAGAGCGGCAGACAGAAGGGGCGGAGGAGATTTTTTCCGAAAGGCTTGCCGCCAACCCCAACGACACGGAGGGTCATCTCGGTATGGGAGTGGTGAACCGACTCAAAGGAAATACGGAAGAGGCGATCACGGAGCTCAATGAGGCATTAAAACTCGAACCCAACAACATCAACGCCAAATACAATATTGCTGAGATACTCACCTTCGAGAAAAGAGAAGGCCTGACCCCAGAAGACATCAACCTCGCGGAGAACTATTACAACGATCTCCTTCAGCAGAAACCGGGTCACCCCGATCTTCAAAATGGCCTTGCCTCTGTCTATTTTTCCACGGGACGCCTCGAGAATGCCATTGGGGTGTGGGAAAAAACGGCGCAAGAACATCCAGACAACACGATTCTCTCGCTAAACCTGACCGGTGCCTATTTGACGGGGGGTCGATTGGACGACGCCCTGACGCACAGTAAAATGATCCTCGAAAAGAATCCGGATAACAGTGACGCCACTTACCTCATGGGGGCGGCTGAATATATGAAAGGGAATACGACCGGTGGAATTGAATTGATCGAGAAGGCCACCAGCCTGAATCCGAATAACCCTCTTTATCAGGCAAAGCTTCGCGAATTGCAGGCCTCCAATATTCAAAAAGAGGTGGCGACTCCTCCCCCGTCGGAGGAAGCCTCTCCCCCGAAGAGTGATTGACCGAATCCTTACCCCTCGTCGTCCGCGCCGAAAAGTTCTTGGTCAAACTTCTCTCACCGGTCCTCAAGCCGGTCTTCCGGTGGAATCACGACTGGGTGATGAAGGTGGGGGAGAAGGGATTGCAGCAGGAAATCGAGCGGCGTGTGTAGGGGCGGGGTCACCCCGCCCCTACATGAAACACCTATTCGTAATAATCCAGCCCCAAATGCGATTCGCTACCTGATGGCCTCCAACCCCAAGGTCCAATCTGCCCTTCTGGCGATCACCCTCCGTACCATCACCGGCTGGTTGAAGAAAAAAGCAAAGGCCCAAGGACTGACCGGAGTCAAGACAGGAGCGGTGACGCTGATCCAGCGTTTTGGAGGATCGATCAACCTCGGGAACCGCCTCCGATAGCGCCCGCCCGAGCTCCCCCACAAGCGGCTTGGGAGTTTTGAGATTGAGAGAAAAGCCGGATTTGGCCGTCGTTCGAAAATCGAAAAGAACGACGGAGACGGGAAGGGTGTATCAAAAAGTGGGGGATTTTGCGGGAATCAAAAGAGAAAAACGAGATTCCCGACGGGTCGGTCCTCAAAAAGGCTTCGAGGGGTTGTTCCGAGGGTCACAATCAGCGAGAATTCAGGATCGGATGGGGTGAAAATTCGGTCTTTTCGCTATCCGACGGTCAAAAAAAATGTGCTTTGAAATTCCTATTCATAACAACAAGACAAAAAGGCGTTTCTGCGCCAACATCCAGAAGGTCCGCGCCATCGTAAACGGCGCCGTCCGCCGCGTGAACAGCTGCACCCGTTGCATCCGGTCGGGTATCGTTCAGAAAGCCGCTTAGGCGGCTTTCTTCTTCAACCTTCTTTGTAACTCTTTTTCAAGACGCCCTATTCTCTCGGAAAAGCTGCCGGGCACATCGTCTTCCATCCTTTGCCTCAGCCTTTGATTCAGCAGGATCTGATAGGGGGTTCCGGTCCGATCGGCCTCTCTCTTAAGCCATCGGTAGACGTCCTCGGAAATATAGGTGGTGATCCGAACCTTGACGTTGGCGGGATGGATATCCTCTTCCGTAGCCAACGGGCCTTGTTTAACCCATTTCAGTTTTGATGGATCGGGCAACTTTTCTTTTTTCATATTCTTTCCTCCACTTTCTCAATTCAGCGGCTCCAATGATCCTGATCCTATCTTCCCGCCGTGTGAACCAGACGGTAATGATCCGCCCATCGCGCACCCTGCCAACCGCATACCACCGTCGCTCGACCTGAGAATGCTTTTGGTCGGATACAAGAATCATATCCTGGTCAATAAAGACCTCTTTAGCCGCTTGAAAATCAACTTTATGACGTTCGCGATTCTTTGCTTCCTTCTCCGGGTCAAACTCAAAGTCTGTATGTCTATTATACATATAAAATATGTTTCGTCAACACACCTCCTTGCATTGGATTCAAGCAATTCCCATGCCATCAGATTCATGAGGTAAAACGTACGAGGCGGCTGCCGGTGGTTTTCATTTCCGGACGGTAGGGTCGGATATTGGGACCATTTGGAATCTTGCGATGAGACAAGGAGGGTTAGTTAATGCAGTGAAGGAGGTCCTTTTTCTTACAACACCTCATTTTCCTTGAAATAAATGCCGACGATCTCGACAAGGGCGTAATATTGCCGGGGGTTGGGGAGTCTCAAGGCGACCTCAGCGGCTTCTCCAAGGCGCTCGCCCGGTCATACATCGCGTCGGCCTGTTCACCATTCTCAGTGCCGGCCCAGTGGGACGCGATCCTTGCGAAGGACTTGGCGCGGGCGTGATCGTCGGAGATTTGCTCGGCGGTTCGAGTTGCTTCGGTCGTGATTTCCAAAAACCAGGAATCCGAAGAGAGACCCCAGGCCTCGTAGGCCTGAGCGAGAAGCAAGGGGACCTGCTCATAAAGATAAAAGACGCGCCGCAACAGGGCGTAGGCCTCGTCTTGAATTCGCCGGGCCCTCTCCGTGTACCCGAGGCTCTCCAAGCCGTTGGCAGCTTGGGCGAGCCGTAGAAAGTGACTCTGATGGCGTCTGCTGATACCCATTGGAGGATTTAGATGGAAGTCCGCAAAGGCATGATAGTAGGCCTCAATCCACGATTCATTTTCGGCCAAGAACAACCTCCGAATCCCCTCCTCGATCCTGCTCGAAATCTGCCGGAAATATACCTCGATCACATCCTTGGAATGCAGGCCGGTCCGATGCACCAAGGTCTTGGACAGTTCTCTCATAAAATCGAATGAGCGTGATTTGCAGGGAGAGTGTTGGAACCAGCACATCCCCCCGTGATCGTGGTAGAGCCTAAAGAGGGTCGTCAAAGGGCGTTCATTCTGCCGGGCGATCCGCGTGAGGAGGTCCTGAGAGTGTTGGTACATCATCACGAACGCCTGACTGCTCGTCGTCTCGCCGCCGATGGCTCCCATGTGTTCGAGGGAGGCAAGGACTGAGAGAGCATTGAGTTGCGAGAAGGGAGTCACAATGGCCATCTCGCATTTTCGTGAGGAATCAAAAAAATGTTGCTACCGAAATTTTTGTAGGGAGTAAATGGGGTCAGGAACCTGTAACGCTCCTTCGTCGCTAACAGGTTCTAATCCTTCACCCGCTCGGCCGAGATGACTCCCTTCACCTTTTCAAGCGACTTGATCAACTGGTGAAGGTGCCTCAGGTCCTGGATCCCCACCTCGAAGGTGTTCATCGACTTTTGATCGCCGATCGAACGGCAGGTCGCTTGCGTGATGTTGACCCCCTCCGCGGAGATCGACTTGCTGATGTCAGTCACCGATGAAGATGTAGAAAAAAGCGCAGTTGTGCGTCGACGCCGTCTTGCATTCCGCGAAGTATTCTTAGCCTCCGAGAGCTACTGCATCCCTCAAAGACACACGGTCTACCTCGCCAATCTCTCCCTCAACCATGCCTCGGAGGAGGCCTCTCATTACCTGAAGTATCTTTGCAGCGGCGAAGAAGAACCGCGCGATCCGGTGGACGCCTTCTATGCGAACGTGATTCACGAGGCCTTGGGATTTTTCGGCTCGAAAATCATCAATCATAAGCGGAAGTGTTTTCACGAACGCGAGTATCTGGGCCTCATCGGCTATCTGAGCGCCGGTAAGGCGCCGCGCGACCGGCGGATCGAGTTGGAAATCTCCCTCTTGGTCTTGAAGCACCGTGAACTCGACAAGAAGGGCCTCCCGATCCGGTCGCGCCATGAGCTCTTTTTCGGCGTGACGCACGGCCTGGGCTACATGCTGGGAGACCGGCTGTATTACGCCCTTCTCGAGGGCAAACTTTCTAAAGAGGAGATTCGGGACGTCTTTAGAGATCCGATGAGAGAAGAAGGAGAACCCTACGAACTCTATCGTCGTCTCTTGAGAAAGGTGCGCGGCGTCAAGGTTCCGAAGAGAGTTTAGGAGGGAGAACATGGCGAACGCCGATTATCATTTCGTGACGCATTGGAAGGTGAAAGGGCCGATCCAAGTCGTCTTCGATATCCTCAAGGATGGTGAAAGTTACTCTCAGTGGTGGCAGCCGGCCTACGTGAGTACGAGGGTCGTCGGCGTGAAGAAGGTTCGTGCCCTCGTACGGGCGAAGCTGCCCTACACGTTGGATTTCACCACCGAACTGGTGCGCGAAGCGGCGCCGAACGAGCTCGAGATCAAGGCGACGGGCGAGCTCGCCGGAAGAGGCCTGTGGAGGTTGTGTCAGATCGGAGACACGACGGAAGTTCAATTTTTCTGGGACGTCCGCGCCGAGAAGTTCCTGGTCAAACTCCTCTCGCCTTTCCTCAAGCCGGTCTTCCGGTGGAATCACGACTGGGTGATGAAGGTGGGGGAGAAGGGATTGCAGCAGGAAATCGAACACCGCAGTTCTTTGCTCCTCCGAAGGATCGAGGCAAAATCGTCCCTTCTCGGGAAGCCAAGCCGGATTCCCGACGGGTCGGTCCTCAAAAAGGCTTCGAGGGGCTGTTCCGAGGGTCACAATCAGCGAGAATTCAGGATCGGATGGGGTGAAAATTCGGTCTTTTCGCTATCCGACGGTCAAAAAAAATGTGCTTTGAAATTCCTATTCATAATCATTCTCTTCGAGCTCTTGACCGGCCAGCGCCTCTTCAAGGGGAAGAACAACCTCCCATGATGCAGGCAGAAACAGTCTCAAGACCAATCGCTTCACCCAACTTAAGCCAGAGTGTTTTCACGCTTGCCCTCCCCTCTTCAGGATTACTCTGAGCCTTCAGTTTTCTCTCCCGCCTCTCGGCGTCAGCCATTTTGATCTTCTCCCTTATTTTTGCTATCACTGGGTTTGAAGCTTCTTCATCCAGCGCTTCTGGTGCGTACTCACTAACAGTAGTACAGTTAATTGCATTAATATTATCTGGATCATCTGGGAGACCACAGATAACAACATCCCCCGCTACTTCTGCTTTAAAGGCCGCGAACGTAAGCCGTGATGTGGGCGATTTAACTTCATCAAGTGGCGCAGCAGCTTTCACTGCTGCCGCAGCAGCAGATGGAGCAACAGTCAGACGACCTGAACGAGCCGGTTGAGAAGGCGATGCGTTGCTCGATTGACTCGCTTGACACGTGGTTTTAGGAGAGCCTTCTCCTTTGGATTTACAAGTTGTACCTTTCTCGCAAGCGTTATTACCAGTACCACCTGATAGGCACGTATCCCCGTTCAGAGATGGCCCCAACAGTTTGGACAGTGGGATAAGTGATAGCCCTGCCTGATAAATCCGTCTAAGAGGCGGATTTGAAAGGAGCAGGGATATGAGAAGACCGAGACGCAATCACTCAGTGGGGTTCAAGGCGAAGGTGGCGCTGGCGGCGTTGAAGGGAGATAAGACCTTGGCCGAGCTGGCGGAGATTTTTGACGTCCACCCGAACCAAATCACGGAATGGAAGCAGCAGTTGTTGGAGCGTGCCGAGGAAGTCTTCAGCGGCACGAAACAGGCGTCCTCCGGACCCGACATCAAGGAGTTGCACGCTAAGATCGGGCAACTGACTCTGGAGAACGATTTTTTAGAAGGGGCGCTCATCAAGACGGGAAGGCTGAGCGCAAGAAGATGATAGAGCCCAACCACGATCTTTCCGTAATCCGCCAATGCCGGGCGCTTCAGTTGTCGCGATCGTCCGTGTATTACCGGCAACGCCCGGTCTCGCAGGAGACCCTGGCTCTGACGCGCCGGATGGACGAGTTGCACCTGGACTATCCGTTTGCCGGATCTCGCGGGTTCATGAAGTTGCTTCGTCGCGAAGGACAAGCCGTGAGTCGTGGTCGCATCTCCCGGCTTATGAAGCGGATGGGCATCCATGCGTTGTATCAGAAGCCGAACAGCAGCAAGCGTCATCCGAAGCATCCGGTCTATCCGTATCTGCTCAGAGGTCTCACGATCGATCGTCCGAACCATGTCTGGGCCGCCGATATTACCTACATCCCGATGAGACGGGGCTTTGTGTTCCTGTTCGCTGTGATCGACTGGGCCAGCCGGAAGGTGCTGGCATGGAGACTGTCGAACACGCTGACGACAGACTTCTGCATGGAAGCGGTAAACGAGGCGATTGTTCGGCATGGCAGACCGGAGATCTTCAACACGGATCAAGGCTGCCAGTTCACCAGTCTGGCGTTTACGGAGATGTTAAAGCAGAACGGCATTGCCATCAGCATGGATGGCCGGGGCTGCTGGCGGGACAACGTGTTCGTGGAGAGGCTGTGGAGGAGCGTGAAGTACGAGGAGGTTTATCTGAGGGCCTACGAGACCGTCTCCGAGGCGAGACTGGGACTGGGGCGCTACTTCACGTTTTACAACCAAGGGAGACCTCATACGGCGCTTGACGACAAAACGCCGGACGAGTTCTATGTCGAAAAACTGCCTGCGCCGCATTGTGCGGCGTAGGCCAACAACCGCGAGGCTTCACTTATACCGACACCAAATACTGTCCTAAAAAGTGAGGCCATCTCTTTCTTTAAGGCCAGCGCAGGATGAGTGGTTATAACACTCATAAAAGTGAAGGCAGCTACACCACCCCCAAGAATGAGCAGAAACCTCTTTTTCCCAGAAACAGTTTTCATACAAAACCCTCCCTTTCTATTTTTGCCAAGATGATGCTCAATTGTGCAACTCTTGTGCCAGAGGAGGACATACCCCTCAAAACTTATCAGGTTGAATTTATTGGTATTTTTAAATCCGCGACTTGGACGAACGTATCAATTTATTCTCAAAATGATAATTATTATCAATTTGAGAATTTAAAAGGGTAAGAACGACGGAGACGGGAAGGGTGTATCAAAAAGTGGGGGATTTTGCGGGAATCAAAAGAGAAAAACGAGATTCCCGACGGGTCGGTCCTCAAAAAGGCTTCGAGGGGTTGTTCCGAGGGTCACAATCAGCGAGAATTCAGGATCGGATGGGGTGAAAATTCGGTCTTTTCGCTATCCGACGGTCAAAAAAATGTGCTTTGAAATTCCTATTCATAACATCAATCTCCTTCGCTGTGTCTTTTGCGGCCTGTGCGTTGAGGCCTGTCCTTGTGATGCGATCCGCATGGACACCCAGAAGATCGACATGGCGGGTTACACGCGCGAAGGGTTTGTGCTAGATATCAACTACCTTTTGAATAACCACCCGGAAGGAAAGAGCCCTTTCTCGATCGCGACGTAGTAGGAACCTAAACATCAGGGGGAATTATGGCGATTTCAGCAATCATCATTATTGCGGTACCGGTGGTCATCCTCCTTTGGGTGATCATGGCCTACAACGGCCTCATCTACTGGCGGAATCAGGTCAAGAATGCCTGGTCGCAGATCGATGTGCAACTCAAACGCCGGTACGACCTGATCCCAAACTTGGTCGAGACGGTGAAGGGTTACGCCAAGCACGAGCGGGAGGTCTTCGACAACGTCACCAAGGCCCGGAGCCAGGCCATGCAGGCGACGGACCCCAAGGGTGCGGCTCAGGCCGAAAATGCCCTTTCGGGCGCGTTGAAGTCGCTCTTTGCGGTCTCCGAGGCCTACCCGGACCTGAAGGCCAATCAGAACTTCCTGGCCCTGCAAGAGGAACTATCCTCGACGGAAAATAAGATTTCGTTCGCGCGGCAGTTCTATAATGACACCACCGCCAAGTACAACATCACGATCCAGAGCTTCCCCAAGAACATCATCGCCGGCATGTTCCACTTCACCGAGCAACAGCTCTTCGAGGTGGAGTCGCCAGAAGAGCGCAAGGCAGTGAAGGTTCAGTTTTAAGACTAGGGGTGAACAGATTTGATGAGGATAATTTGGTCAGGCTAGTTATGGAGAAACAGCTCACCAGCCTCATTGAGCCAGGCGAAATCGGCTGCAGGATGACCGGCAAAGACGGTTCCCAAGGCCGTTGAGGTGTTGTGCCATTCGGTTTCATTCTTGGGGAAGTTAAAAAGCCCCGGGACACGCTCCATCCAAGGCTCGGCGCCAGGCTCACGTATGCAGCCGACGACAGACCAGCCATTAGACGCATATACAATGGGGGCGCTATCAGGTTGGTTTGGAGATACTCCAATCGTTACATCAACCTTGTCATCGATGAACCGACAACTCCATATTCCCATTGTCATGCGGTGGGAGTCCATGGCGCGGTTAGCTTTAGCAAATGCATTCTGTAGGCTACAGAATGATGGGCTAGAAGGTTCGGAGCTACTACAATTTATGTAATCTTGGGTGTTGTTCTCTATGGTAACAAATAGCCCCCTTAGGCGCTGGGTTCCGCTTGACGGGCGTGCTACGAGTTGAGAGGGCCCAGCCTTCGCGGTGTTAACCGCAGGCAGACCGACTACCAATACCATGATGAGTGTCGTGATGAGGGCTGAACGGCGTTTCATAAGTCTATCCTCCTTGGCTGTAGATATGCAATCCTTGTGCCGGTCATCCAGAACGACCCAGGTCAATAATTTCAAATAGTTATGGCTCCTGGTCAGCCCGAAGAAGTTTTCAATCTGATAATTTTCTCATTTTGAGAAACGTTTTTGGTCCGAACCGGATACAAAGGTAACAGAAAAGACCGGATACATGGGTGACACTTTAGGGTGCGTGGCGAGGAGGTGGCCATGCCCTGGAAAGCGAGGAGTGTCATGGATGAGCGAGT
>Ga0315281_10010130_pt1 | contig 13016 bp, 12 predicted proteins | sample YL17G07_0_MG_FD_204540 | JGI IMG/M metagenome (GOLD analysis project Ga0315281, IMG submission 204540) | Sediment microbial communities from Yellowstone Lake, YNP, Wyoming, USA - YL17G07_0 | ecosystem: Environmental > Aquatic > Freshwater > Lake > Sediment | place: USA: Wyoming | collected... | reverse complement strand
GCTAGGTCTGATCTTCAGTCTGAGAGGGCATCTGGTGCGGCTTCCGACCGTCGGATTCGCCGGGTTGATCCAGGCTGGAGGAGGAGTGAAGTGCATAGGTTGGCGGTGAATTCCACAGTCATCAGGCATGGACCCCTGAGACAGTTCAGCTCGATCCACATCGAAAGGCTCATGCACTACTACCGCTCCCTGGTTCCTGCCGGCCCGGGAGGCGGGAAGACGTTCACTTCCGCGCAGCTTGCCCGCCTTCTCAGGGTGGACGACAGCCAGGTGCGCAAGGACCTTGCCCTGATCGGCGTAAGGGGCTCGCCGCGGCTTGGATTCGACACCTCCGGCGCAAGAGAGGCAATCCGCGGATTTCTCGGTTTGAACGAGACCCGGAAGGCCGTCGTCGTGGGCGCCGGGCATCTTGGAAGCGCGCTGGCTTCCTATGACGGGTTCGCGGATTACGGCCTCTCTCTCGCGGGGATTTTCGACGTATCGCCCGAAAGGATAGGGCTCCGTGTGAAAGGCCTTGTCGTGCAGCCTCTGGATCAGTTGAAAGCGACGATCAAGCGCGAACACGCGGAGATTGCCATGATCACCGCGCCCGCGGCAGCAGCCCAGGAAGTGGCGGACCTGCTCAAGGACTCCGGCGTGAGAGCCATCTGGAATTTCGCCCCGGCCGACCTCGTCGTACCAGGGCACATCCACGTCAGGAACGAGCACATATCAGTGGGTTATGGCGAGCTCGCCCGCCATCTCATGAAGAAGCCTGCCTTAAGGCCTGGAATAGGGGCTGGCATCCTAGCGGAGGAGGGTCGCATGACAAAGAACTCGATCAAGTCCCTGCCCCAGGGGCAGGGGGGTGCAATCGAAGCGCTCCTGGAGGAGAGGCGCGAGTTCGCGCCACCCAGGTCTTTCCGGGTTCAGGCCAACGCCCGAACCACGGGCATCTACCGGAGGGCGGCCTCTTCCCCCCTGAGATTCTGGGCCAGCCAGGCCGCGGAGCTGCGCTGGACCAAGAAGTGGACCAGGGTCCTCGAGTGGAAGCCGCCTCATGCGAAGTGGTTCGTGGGCGGCAAGCTCAACGTTTCCGAGAACTGCCTGGACCGGCACCTGGAATCGTGGCGGCGCAACAAGGCTGCGATCGTGTGGGAGGGAGAGCCTGGTGACGAGCGGGTGCTGACCTACTCCGACCTTCATCGCGAGGTCTGTAAGTTCGCGAACGTGCTCAAGAGCCTGGGCATCCGCAAGGGCGACCGGGTCAACATCTACCTGCCCATGATTCCCGAGGTGGTGGTCGTGATGCTGGCCTGTGCCCGGATCGGGGCGGTGCACAGCGTGGTTTTCGGCGGGTTCTCGGCCGAGTCGCTGCGGGATCGGATAAACGACGCCGGCGCGCGCCTGCTGGTGACGGCGGACGGTGGATGGCGGCGCGGGAACGTCGTGCCCCTGAAGTGCACGGCGGACGAGGCAGTCAAGGAGTGCCCGACCATCGAGAAGACGATCGTGGTGCGCAGGATTGGAGACAGGGCGGAGGCTCCTTTCGATCCTGCGCGGGACCTCTGGTACCACGAGCTGATGGCGGAGGCATCGCCCGTCTGTCCGCCGGAGCCATTGGACGCCGAGGACATGCTCTTCGTCCTCTACACTTCCGGGAGCACGGGCAAGCCGAAGGGCATCGTGCACACCACCGGAGGCTACCTGACCCACGTCTACGCAACCACGAAAATCATCTTCGACCTGAAGGACGAGGACGTGTTCTGGTGCACGGCCGACGTCGGCTGGGTGACGGGCCACTCCTACATCGTGTACGGCCCCCTGGCCGACGCGGGAACAGTGGTTATGTACGAGGGCTCGCCGGACTTCCCGGAAAAGGATCGTTTCTGGCGCATCGTCGAGAAGTACCGGGTCACCGTGTTATATACCGCGCCCACGGCGATCCGGACCTTCATGCGCTGGGGCGAGGAGTTCCCGGCGCGTCGCGATTTGTCCTCGCTACGGCTGCTGGGAACAGTGGGCGAGCCGATCAACCCGGAGGCCTGGATCTGGTACCGAAAGCACATCGGCCGCGAACGGTGCCCGGTGGTGGACACGTGGTGGCAGACCGAGACCGGCGGCATCCTGATCTCACCGCTGCCCGGGATCGTGACCACGAAGCCGGGTTCCGCGACCCTGCCGTTTCCCGGTATCTCCGCCGATATCGTTGATCTCGAGGGGAAGCCGGCGGACGCGGGTTATCTGGTCATCACCAAACCATGGCCCGGGATGCTCCGGACGATCCTGAACGACGAAGAGCGGTATCGGCGCGAGTACTGGAAGCGCTACGGCCTGAAGTACTACTTCACCGGCGATGGGGCCAAGCGGGATGCGGAGGGCTACTACTGGCTCCTCGGGCGCGTGGACGACGTCATGAACGTCTCGGGCCACCGGATCTCGACCATGGAGGTCGAGTCCGCGCTCGTGGACCATCCGGCGGTGGCCGAGGCCGCGGTCATCGGGCGAACGCACGAGATCAAGGGGCAGGCGATCTCGGCGTTCGTGACCCTGAAGGAAAGCGCCAGCGGCTCCGAGGATCTCGTGGCAGAGATCAGGGAGCACGTCGCGAAGAAGATCGGGGCGCTGGCCAGGCCGGAGGAGGTCTTCCTCGCGGCCGAACTGCCCAAGACGAGGTCCGGCAAGATCATGCGCCGGCTGCTGCGGGACATCGCCGAGGGCCGGCTACTCGGGGACGTTACCACCCTCGCGGATCCCGTCGCGGTCGCCAGGCTCAAGGCCATGTACGAGGGCAAGGAGGGCTGATCAAGTTGCGCAGTCGTAGAAGCGACACCCCTGGCGGGTCATGGGATGCCCGGCCAAGCCGGAGGCGGGTGCTACAATGGCTGCTCGATCGGTGAACTTGGGGGGGCCATGCTGGGATTCCTGAAGCGGAAGAACGGTGCAGCACCACAGGCGCCGCCGGGGGCCGGTCCCGCAGCCGATGCGGTGCCGCGGGCTGACGGGCCCGGCGAGGGAAGGGTCGCGGGCCCGGTCATCCTGACGCGGCTCGAGGACTTTGTCGCGTGGGGGCGCAAGTTCTCGCTCTTCAACTATCCCTTCGTGACCGCGTGCTGCGGGATGGAGTACATGTCCACGGCGGCCGCCCACAACGACATGGACCGCTTCGGCGCGGCGTTCCCGCGGTTCTCGCCTCGCCAGGCGGACCTGCTCATGATCGTGGGCACCGTGAACCACAAGATGTCCCCCGTGCTCGTGCGGATCTGGGAGCAGATGTGCGAGCCGAAGTGGGTGATCGCATTCGGGGCCTGCGCGACGAGCGGCGGGTTCTACGACAACTATGCGACGGTGCAGGGGGTGGACACGATCCTGCCCGTGGACGTCTACATCGCGGGGTGCCCGCCTCCGCCGGAATCGGTCTTCGACGCCGTCATGAAGCTCCAGGAACGGATACAGAAGCAGGGGATCTCGGCGGTGTCGAGCGCCCAGCGGGCCCGCGAGCGGGCGGGGGAAAAGCGTCCGTGAACGGGCCCGGACCGCTCCACGCGGAACTCAAGGCCCGCTTCGGCGACGGCGTCGGCGAAGGAGGGGCCGACGGGGCCTTCGAGGTCATCCGGGTGGACGGGGGCTCGATTCGCGGGGTCGCGAGCTTCCTCAAGGCGTCTGGGAACTTCGCGCTCATGGACCTCACCGCCGTGGACTGGCTTGGCTGCGGCGGCGGGGAGAAGCCCGCCAGGCTCGAGCTCGTGTACTACTTCTTCCAGCTTTCCGGGGCCGGCAGGGCCAAGCGGGCCGGGATGCGCGTGAGGGTCAAGGTTCCGGTGCCGGACGACGGCACGGCGGTGCCGTCGCTGGCGCCGGTCTTCGGGAGCGCGGACTGGCTGGAGCGCGAGGTCTGGGACATGTTCGGGATCCGGTTCGCGGGGCACCCGAACCTGAAGCGGATCCTCCTCTACGAGGAGTTCTCCGGGCATCCGCTGCGCAAGGACTATCCCCTCCGTGGCCAGCAGCCCAGGGTAAGGCAGGGCTTCCCCGGCGTGCCGCCCTTCGGGAGGAGGCCCGATGTCCTCGGATAGCCCCGCGATGGAGAAGCCGGCGGGGGGCTTGATGCGCATCAACATGGGCCCCTCGCACCCCTCGATGCACGGGACAGTTCGCATCGCGCTCGACCTGGACGGCGAGGTCGTCCGGAAGGCCGAGGTCGAGATCGGCTACCTGCACCGGGCGTTCGAGAAGACCGCCGAGAACCGGACCTGGAACCAGGTGGTGCCGTACACGGACCGGCTGAACTACGTCTCGCCGGTCATCAACAACGTGGGGTACGTCATGGCGGTCGAGAAGCTCCTCGGGATCGAGGTCCCGGAGCGCGGCCAGTACGTCCGGGTGCTCATGTCCGAGGTCTCGCGGATCACGGACCATCTCACGTGCAACGCGGCCAACGCCATGGAAGTTGGCGCGATGACGGTCTTCATATACCTCATGGAAGCCAGGGAGGTCTTCTACCACCTCATCGAGGACGTGACGGGGGCCAGGCTCACGGTTTCGTACGCCCGGGTGGGAGGCGTGACGGGAGACCTGACTCCGGGATTCCTGGATGGCCTGCCCCGGGCGATCAGGAGGCTCCGGGTGGCACTGGACGAGTCGAGCCGCCTGCTCATGAAGAACCGGATCTTCTACGACCGGTTCCGCGGCGTGGGGGTCCTGCCAAGGGGGACCGCGGTCGAGCACGGCATCACCGGGCCGGTCGGGCGGGCCTCGGGCGTGGACTACGATGTCCGCCGCGACCTCCCCTACCTCGCATACGACCGGCTCTCCTTCGAGGTGCCGACGGGGACCCTGGGCGACAGCTACGACAGGTTCCGGGTGCGCATGGAGGAGATGGAGCAGAGCGTGCGGCTGATCCAGCAGTGCGTCCGCGACATGCCCGAGGGGCCGGTCTCGGCCGACGACCAGCGGGTCAACCTGCCGCCGAAGGAGGACGTGTACCGCGACATGGAGGCACTGATCCGGCACTTCAAGCTCCTGATGCCCGGGCACGGCATCCGGCCCCCGGCGGGGGAGGCCTACTCCGCGGTCGAGGGGGCGAACGGGGAGCTGGGATTCTACGTGGTCTCCGACGGCACCGACCGGCCCTGGCGGGTGCGGTGCCGGCCGCCGTGCTTCTTCGCGGTGAGCGCCCTCGACAAGATGATCGAGGGCGGCATGCTGGCGGACGTGGTCCCGACGTTCGGCTCGATCAACATGATCGCGGGGGAGCTGGACCGGTGAATCCCGGCAGGAAGGAGATCCTCGATCGGATGCGGCCTGCCTTCGAGAGGGCTGCGGCTCCCTACGCGCGAAAGCCATCGGCCCTGGTCGCGGTCCTGCACGAGGTGCAGGCGGAGTTGGGGTTCATCAGCCCGGAGGCGGAGGGGGCGGTCGCGGACTTCCTCGGGGTCGGGCTCAACGCCGTGCACGAGGTCGCGACTTTCTACACGCTCTTCCGGGTTAGGCCGGGCGGGAGGCACCGGCTCAAGGTCTGCCGGTCGCTCTCGTGCGACCTCCTGGGCGCCCGGGAACTCGTGGAAGTGGCCAGGGCCAAGCTCGGGATCCCGGAGGGAGGGACGACGGCGGACGGGCTGTTCTCGCTCGAGACCGTCGAGTGCCTGGGCTGTTGCGACAAGGCGCCCGCCGTCCAGGTCGATCTCGAGCCCTTCCGGGGGCCGATGACCCCCGATTCGATGTCCGGGCTGATAGACCGCCTGGCCGGAGAGAAGCGCGATGGCTGAACTCCTGATCACGCGCCACTGGGGCGAGCCCGGCTCCCACACGCTTGCCGCCTACCTCGCTCACGGCGGCTACCAGGCGCTGCGGAAGGCGCTCTCGATGACGCCGGAGGCCGTGACCGAGGAGGTCAAGAAATCCGTCCTGCGCGGCCGCGGGGGGGCGCGGTTTCCGACGGGTCTGAAATGGACGTTCGTCCCCCGGGATTCGGGCAAGCCCGTGTACCTGGTCGTGAACGCCGACGAGGGCGAGCCGGGGACGTTCAAGGACCGCCACGTCATGGAGAGGTCGCCGCACATGATCCTCGAGGGCATGGCGATCGCGGCCCACGCGATTCGCGCTCGCGAGGCCTTCTTCTACATCCGCGGGGAGTACGCGCTTCCGGCCGAGCGGGTCGGGCGGGCGATCGAGGAGGCCGAGCGGGCGGGGTACCTGGGGGCCTCGGTCTTCGGCTCGCCGTTCGGCCTGAAGACGACGCTCGTGCGGGGGGCGGGAGCCTACATCTGCGGGGAGGAGACCGGGCTGCTCTCGTCGGTCGAGGGGGGGAAGGGCCATCCCAAGCTGAAGCCCCCGTTCCCGGCGGTCTCCGGGCTCTACGGGTGCCCCACGATCGTTAACAACGTCGAGACGCTGGCGTGCCTGCCACACATCATGACCTTGGGCGGCGAGGCGTTCGCGGCGCTGGGCTGTCCCAGAAACGGCGGGCTCTCGCTCTTCTGCGTGAGCGGGCACGTGAACAACCCGGGCGTATTCGAGCTGCCGCTCGGGACGAGACTCAGGGAGATCATCGCCGGGCCCGCGGGCGGGGTACGCGGCGGCCGCAGGCTCAAGGCGGTCCTGCCCGGCGGCTCCTCCACGGCCGCCCTGACCGCGGACGAGACAGACGTCAGCATGGACTGCGAATCGCTCGCCGCGCTCGGGACCATGCTCGGGTCCGCCGCGATCATGGTGATGGACGAGACCGCGTGCATGGTCCGCGCGGCCCGGGTGCTCGCGGACTTCTACGCCCACGAGTCCTGCGGCCAGTGCACGCCGTGCCGCGAGGGCACCGATTGGATCGCGCGGCTCCTGCGCTCGATCGAGGGGGGACGGGGGCGCCCGGAGGACCTGGACCTGATCCTCGATCTCTGCGACAACATGAGCGGGAAGACGGTCTGCGTGCTGGCCGACGGGGCCGCCGTCCCGGTCTCGAGCATCGTCAGGAAATTCCGGGGCGAGTTCCTCGAACACCTCGAGGGCAGGTGCTCCGCCGGGAGGTTCCCCGGCGCCGCGGAAGCGGCGGCGGGCGACTTCGCCGCCGCCGGAGGGGGACGCTAGCCGTGCCCACCCTGACGATCGAGGGGAGAGAGGTGACGGTGCCTGAGGGCACGTCGGTGCTCGAGGCCGCGAGGCGGCTCGGGATCGAGATCCCGACCTTCTGCCACCATCCGGCGCTTTCGGTGGCCGGCAACTGCCGGATGTGCCTGGTAGAGGTGGAGAAGCAGCCGCGGCTCCAGGCCTCGTGCGCCCTGCCGGCCGCCGAGGGGATGGTGGTCCGCGTCTCTTCGGAGAAGGCGGTCGCGGCCCGCCGCGCCGCGATCGAGTTCATGCTCGCGAACCACCCGCTGGACTGCCCGATATGCGACAAAGCCGGCGAGTGCCTTCTTCAGGACAACGCGATGGAACACGGGCTGCTCAGGTCGCGGTTCAGGCTGGCCAAGACCCGCAAGCCCAAGGCCGTGGACGCCGGCCCGCACGTGATCCTGGACGCGGAGCGGTGCATCATGTGCGGCCGGTGCGTGAGGTTCCTGGACGAGGTGACGAAGACGCGCGAGCTCGGGATCTTCGGCCGGGGCAACAGGGAGGAGATCGGGGTCCCACCGGGGGAAAGGCTGGACAATCCGTACTCCGGCAACGTGGCCGACCTGTGCCCGGTGGGGGCGCTCACCCTGAAGGAGTTCAGGTTCCAGAGCCGGGTCTGGTTCCTGGCGAAGACGGACTCGGTGTGCCCCTCGTGTGCTCGTGGCTGCAACGTTTCGATCGAGACCAACACCAGCCCGATCAACAAGACCGGCAACCGCCGGGTGTACAGGCTGACGCCGCGGTTCAACGAGCGCGTGAACGGCCACTGGATGTGCGACGAGGGGAGGTTCGGATTCCGGTTCGTGGACGAAAACCGGGTGCCGTCGCCGGCCGTGCGGGAGGGGGGGACGCCGGTGCCCGTTTCCTGGGACGAGGCGTTCGCGGCCCTCAAGGGGATGCTGGGCTCGGCCGATCCCAGGCGGGTGGCGGTCATGCTGTCGCGCGGCTCGACCCTCGAGGATCTCTTCCTGGCGCGCGAGTTCGCGTCGGCGTGCCTCAAGGGGGCCAGGGTGACCGCGGGGGCGCCGTCGGACCGGCCGCCGGTCGGGGACGGGTTCCTGGTCGAGCCCGACAAGTGGCCGAACACCGCCGGGGCGCGGGCGCTGGGGCTGGACTGCTCCGAGGAGGGGTGGGGGAAGGCGGTGGATGCGGCCAAGAGGGGCGGGGTCGAGGTACTCGTCATCGTCGGCCACGACCTCTTCCCCGTCCTGGGATCGGGCGAGGCGGAGTCCGTGCTGCGCCGGGCCGGCCGGATCGTGGTGCTGGCGCGGAACGTCTCGGCCACCACGGCCAGGGCGGACCTGCTCCTGCCGGTCGCCGCGTTCGCGGAGCGGGACGGCACCTACGTGAATGGCCTAGGCCGCGTCCAGCGTCTTCGCAGGGCGGTTCCGCCCCTCGGCTCCGCGCTTCCGGAGTGGCTCGTCTGGAAGGAGATGACGGGCCGGTTCGGGTTCCCGTGGCTCGCGAGAAGCGAGGCCGAGGTCTTCGCCGCGATGGCCCGCGAGGTGCCGGCCCTCGAGGGCCTGACTTGGGACGGGATCGGATCCGAGGGGGTGCCCGTCAGGGGCCCGGCGGGGAGGAAGCCGTGATCGCCGCGGCGGTCGCCGGGTTCATCAAGTCCGCCTACGTGCTTGGCGCCGCCATGGGGGCCACCTCCCTCTTGACCTGGGCGGAGCGCAAGCAGAGCGCCATGATGCAGGACCGGATAGGCGCCAACCGCGCCTCCGTCCTGGGCGTCCGCGCGCTCGGCCTCTTTCACATCATCACGGACGCGGTCAAGACGATCGCGAAAGAGGACTACATCCCGCCGTTCGCGGACAAGATGCTCTTCTGGCTGGCGCCGCTCGTGGCGGGGGTGGCCGCCGGGATCGGTTTCGTCGTGGTGCCGTTCGGGCCCACGATCAGCGTGCTGGGGATGGACGTCCCGCTCGTCATCGCGCGCAGCGAGATCGGGATGCTCGTCCTCCTCGGGGCGCTGGGGCTTTCGATCTACGGGAGTTTCCTGGGCGGCGCGGCCAGCGGGAACAAGTGGGCATACCTGGGCGCGATGCGGGCGGGGGCGCAGATGGCGGCCTACGAGGTGGCGCTGGGCCTCTCGCTCGTCGGCGTGTTCATGGTGCACGGGACCCTCGACCTCGTCAGGATCGCGGACGCCCAGCAGGGGAGCCTGCTCAACTGGGGGGTGTTTGCGCAGCCGCTCGGGTTCCTCCTCTTCTTCACCGCGGCGGCGGCCGAAACCAAGCGGGCTCCGTTCGACGTCCCCGAAGGCGAGTCCGAGATCATCGGCTACTTCGTCGAGTATTCGGGCATGAAGTTCGGGGTCTTCTTCATGGCCGAGCTGCTGGAGACGATCCTCTTCTCGGCCGTCATCGCGGTCCTGTTCTTCGGCGGCTGGCACCTGCCCGGGATCGAGTACGCGGCGCTTCCCTGGTGGCTGGCCCTGGTGGTGAGCCAGGCGGTCTGGTGGGGGAAGGTGGCGACCGGATGCTGGCTCTTCCTCCTGATCCGGTGGACCCTGCCGCGGTTCCGGTACGACCAGCTCCTGGATCTGGGCTGGAAGTGGCTGCTGCCGCTGGCGCTGGCGAATATCCTTCTGACCGGGGCGCTGATCGTCTGGCGGGGAGGTGGCTCGTGAACGTCCGGCCGCCGCGCGGAAGCGAACTCGGGCTGGTCGGGGCGGCGTACGTCTGGGAGATCGTGAAGGGCCTCATGATAACGAACCGGCACTTCTGGGAGAACATCGTCTTGCATTCGCTGCACGCGGCCGGGATCGCGAGGTCGCGTCCCGCGGGCGTCACGATCCAGTACCCCGAGGTCCGTCGCCCCGTCCCGGCGCGCGCCCGGCTCCTGCACCGGATCAACAGGCGGCCGGACGGGAGCCCGAAGTGCGTCGCGTGCATGCTGTGCCCTTCCGTGTGCCCGTCCGGGTGCATTAACGTCGTGGCCGAGGAGTCGCCGGAGCCCGGAATCGAGAAGCGGCCGGCCTCCTTCGAGATAGACCTGTCGCGGTGCGTGTTCTGCGGATTCTGCGTGGAGGCGTGCCCGGTTGACGCGATCCGGATGGATTCGGGCACTATCCCGCCGGCCTCGGAGGACCGGTTCCGGATGGTGACGACCCTCGACGAGTTGCTCGCCGGCCCGCCCTCGGACGGGTCGCTCAGGTCGGTCGCGGGGAGGTTCCCATGATCCTCTCCCAGGACACACTGGGGGCGCTGCTGTTCGGGGCGATGGTGGTCCTGAACTTCGGCGGGATGCTCGTGGGCGCCCATCTGGTGGGGCGCCTCGCGCGGCGGCCGTGGGCGGCATCCAAGGGCGAGCCGTTCGAGTGCGGGTACCCGGTCTCGGCGCCACTTCCTTCCCGGCTCTCGGTCAAGTACTACGTTGCCGGGTTGCTCCTCCTGGTATTCGACGTCGAGACCGTGTTCCTGTACCTCTGGGCCGTGGAGTTCCGGGCTCTTGGCGTGTTCGGGCTCGTCGAGATGGGCGTCTTCGTCGGGCTCCTCTTCGTGGGCTACGTCTACCTCCTGAGGAGGGGGGCGTTCCGGTGGTCGTGAACCCGCTCGTGCTCGCCTGCGCGGCCCTGGCCGCCGTCGCGGCGCTGTTCGTGATCCTCTGCTCCGACGTCATGCGCTCCGCGCTGGCCCTGATCGCGGTCCTCCTGGCGCTCGCCGGGATATACGCCGGGCTGGGGGCGGGCTTCATCGCCGCGGTGCAGGTGATCGTGTACGCCGGCGCGGTCATGGTGCTCTTCCTCTTCGCGATAATGGTGCTGGAGGGGCGCCGGGAGCGCGCCCCCGCCGGCCCCGCGCGGAGGCTCTCGCTCCTGGCCGCCGGGCTGGTTTCCCTCGCGCTGCTCGCGGGGTTCCGAAGCGCGGGGAAGGCGCTTGCGCCGGCCGAAGGCCAGTCCTGGCCCGCGCCGGGAATCAGGGAGATCGCGAGGTTCCTCTTCGCGGAGTACCTCCTGCCCTTCGAGGTCGTCGGGCTCCTGCTCCTGGTCGCGCTCGTCGCCGTGATGGTGCTGGGCCGGCGGGAGGAGGCGGAATGAGCCTCCAGCCGGTTCTGCTGGGCTTGAGCTTCTGGCTCTTCGCGGTGGGCGTGGCCGGGGTCCTTCTCCGCCGCAGCCCCCTGACCGTATTCATGAGCGTCGAACTCATGCTGAACGCCGCGAACCTGCTGCTAGTACTCGCGGCCCGGAAGGCCGGATTCGAGGCGGTCGCCCTCCCCTCGCTCGTCGGCGTGTTCCTGGTGATCGGGGTCGCGGCGGGGGAGGTGGCGGTGGGGCTGGCGATAATGGTGGCCGTTTTCCGGAGCGAGGCGGATGTGGATCTGGACCGCGTCTCCTCGCTCAAGGGGTGACGCGGGGATGCTGATCGCCTCGGCGCTCCTGCTCCCGCTCCTGGGCGCGATGGCAATCCGCCTGTTCGCGGCCCGCATGGGCTGCCGGGCGGCGGCGGTCGCCTGCGCCACGGTTGGGGCGGCGCACGTCCTCTCCTGGGTCGCCCTCTTCCACCTCCTCGGCCAGCCGCCGGAGGCGCGGATCAACGACATCAATCTCTTCACGTTCCTCGATGCGGGGGGGCTGAAGGCGGACTTCCTCCTCAGGTGGGACCCGCTCTCGCAGGTCATGCTCATGATCGTGACCGGGGTGGGTTTCCTGATCCACGTCTACTCCGTTGCGTACATGCACGGCGACGACCGGTACCCGTACTTCTTCGCGGACCTGAACCTTTTCGTGTTCTCGATGCTCCTCCTCGTGCTCGGGGGGAACTTCCTTCTCCTGTTCGCCGGGTGGGAGCTGGTGGGCCTGTGCTCGTACCTCCTGATCGGTTTCTGGTCGGCGAAGCCGAGCGCCGCAGACGCGGGACGCAAGGCGTTCATCGTGAACCGCGTTGGCGACTTCGGGTTCATCCTCGGGGTCCTCGCGATCGCGGTCGGGACGGGCACGCTGGATTTCGGAGGTGTGTTCGCCCGCGCCCCGGAGGCCTTCCCGGCGGGTTCGGCGGCGGCCCTCGCGCTGGCCCTGCTCCTGTTCTGCGGGGCCGTTGGCAAGTCGGCCCAGTTCCCGCTCCACGTCTGGCTGCCCGACGCGATGGAGGGCCCGACGCCGGTCTCGGCCCTGATCCACGCCGCGACGATGGTGACCGCCGGGGTCTACATGGTCTGCCGCTGCCACGCCATCTTCGAGCTGGCGCCCGCGGCGCTCGAGGTCGTCGCCGCCGTCGGGGCGTTCACGGCCCTGCTCGCGGGCACGATGGCGCTGGCCCAGAACGATCTCAAGCGCATCCTGGCCTATTCCACGGTCTCGCAGCTCGGCCTCATGTTCCTCGGCGCGGGCGCGGGCGCCTACGGCGCCGCGATGTTCCACCTCTTCACGCACGCGTTCTTCAAGGCGCTGCTGTTTCTCGGGGCCGGGTCGGTCATGCATGCCATGGCTGGCGAGCTGGACGTGTGGAAAATGGGGGGCTTGCGGCGTGCGATGCCGGTCACGTTCGTGACGTTCCTCGTCGGCACGCTGGCGCTGACCGGCGCGCCGCTCACGGCCGGATTCTTCAGCAAGGACGAGTTGCTCTACTCGGTGTTCGCCTCCCGCGGACTCACGCGGGCCCTGTGGGTGGCCGGGCTGGCGGCGAGCCTTCTTACCGCGCTCTACTCGTTCCGGGCCCTCTGGCTCGTGTTCCTGGGCGATGAACGTTACGACCGCGCGGCGGTTCATCCCCACGAGTCGCCGCGCCTCTTGACCGTCCCGCTCGTCATCCTCGCCGTGGGGTCCGTCGCGGCCGGGTACCTGTGGCTGCCTGCGGCGGCGGGCGGATTCGCGCCGTTCGCCCGTTTCCTCGAGCCGGCCCTGGGCGGACCGCACGGCGGGACCGGGCACGCGCCGGAGGGCCAGCTGGTCGCCATGGGCGCCGCGGTCGCCGTCTTCCTGGCGGGGC
>Ga0315281_10010129_pt1 | contig 13017 bp, 12 predicted proteins | sample YL17G07_0_MG_FD_204540 | JGI IMG/M metagenome (GOLD analysis project Ga0315281, IMG submission 204540) | Sediment microbial communities from Yellowstone Lake, YNP, Wyoming, USA - YL17G07_0 | ecosystem: Environmental > Aquatic > Freshwater > Lake > Sediment | place: USA: Wyoming | collected... | reverse complement strand
CCTTTTCCGCCCATCCCCACATGGATCAAGCCGGTGCCCCTGTTGATCTCGGCGTCGATGGAGTACCACGATACCCGCTTGAACTACCGCTTCAACCGTTAACACGCCACTGACAGAAGAGGCTAGGAATCGTCCGACGGAAGGTCCGGTTGCCAACGCAGTACCGGTTTACGCGCGGCCCGCGCTTCGTCCAGGCGACGCACCGGCGTGGAGTACGGCGCCTGCTTGACCAGCTCCGGCTCCGCTCGCGCCTCCTCGGCGATCGCCAGCATCGCCGCGATGAAGCCGTCGAGAGTTTCCGGCGTCTCGGTTTCGGTCGGCTCGATCATCAAGGCGCCGGAAACCACCAGCGGAAAATAAATCGTCGGCGGATGGTAACCGTAATCCAACAAGCGTTTGGCGATATCCAGGGTGCTGACACCGCTTTTGTGCTGGATGCGGTCGGTGAAAATACATTCGTGCATGCACGGCTCGTCGTAGGCGATCTGATAGCTCTTTGCCAATTTCTTGCGAATATAATTGGCGTTGAGCAGCGCCATGCGGCTGGCGTTTTCAAGTCCGTCGCCGCCGAGTGAAAGAATATAGGTGTAGGCGCGCACCAACACGCCAAAGTTGCCGAAGTACGAACGCACCCTGCCGACCGATTTGGCCGAATCTTCCAACAGCTCGAATCGCTCGCCGTTCTTAACGATGCGCGGCACCGGCAAATAGTCGCGCAAGGGCTCCATCACCGCCACCGGCCCGGCGCCGGGGCCGCCGCCGCCGTGCGGCGTGGAAAAAGTCTTGTGCAGATTCATGTGTAGCACGTCCACGCCCATATGCCCGGGCTTGGCGATACCCATCAGCGCATTGAGATTGGCGCCATCGAGATAAACCAAACCGCCGCGACCATGAACGAGCGCGGCGATCGCTTCGATATTAGTTTCAAATAAGCCGAGTGTATTGGGATTGGTAATCATGATCGCCGCGACATCTTCATCCATCACTTTAGCAACGGCCGAAACATCGATGACGCCGCGATCGTTGGAGGAAATCTGAATCACGTCGTAGCCGCACAGGGTCGAGCTCGCCGGATTGGTGCCATGAGCGGTATCGGGCACGATGATCTTCTTACGCGGATTGCCGCGCTCCGACAGACAAGCGCGAATCGCCATCAAACCGGTGAGTTCTCCCTGAGCACCGGCGGACGGCTGCAAACTGACGCAGTCCATGCCGCTTATCTCCGCCAACATCCGTTCCAAATCATGGAGCAACGCCAGCGCGCCTTGATGCATCCCGGCGGGCGCCAGCGGATGGAGTTGCGCGAAGCCGGGAAAACGCGCCACCGCTTCGTTGATCTTGGGATTGTACTTCATGGTACAAGAACCAAGCGGATAAAATTGACTCTCGATGGCGAAATTTTGTTGCGATAGCCGAGTGAAATGGCGCACGACTTCGAGCTCGCCGAGCTCCGGGAAGCCCACCGTGTCTCGGCGCAACAGCGCCGATGGAATGGCGTCCTCGGCTCCTAGCTCTTCAGCGGGCCAAACCACCGCGCTTCGCCCCGCCGAGCTGCTTTCAAAGAGCAAACTCGGTTGGCTGATCAGCGCGGATTTTTTATCGGGCAAGGGTTCGGCCAAGCCGGGCAATCTCCTCTCGCTCGTTCATTTCAGTGACGCAGATGAGAAAACTATTTTTCAACTCCGGATACCACTGCTCCAAACGCACGCCGGGAACGATCTTCGCTTCGGCGCAGCGCGCGAAGCGCTCGGTCAAGTTCTCGCCGCTCAGGACAAACTCGTTAAAAAAGGGACCGGAAAATTCCGCCCGCAATCCGGCGCCACCGACCAGTTGCGCCTTGGCCACGCGCGCGCGCGCCGCGTTAATTTCGGCGATGCGGCGCAATCCCGATTTGCCGACCAACGACAGATAAACAGTCGCCGCCAACACGCAAAGCGTTTGACTGGTACAGATGTTGGAAGTCGCCTTCTCACGCCGGATATGCTGCTCGCGGGTCGCCAGCGTCAGAACGAAACCGCGCCGGCCCTCACTGTCGACGGTCGCGCCGACCAACCGGCCGGGGATGTTGCGCACGAACTTTTTCTGACAAGCGAAGAAACCGAACGCCGGTCCGCCTAGACTCATCGGCACGCCGAGGCTCTGGCCCTCGCCGACGGCGATGTCAACGCCAAATTCGCCGGGCGGCTTGAGCAGTCCGAACGAAAGCGGCTCGGTGGTCACCGAAATCAATTGCGCGCCCACTCGAGCGCACGCGGATTTGATCGGCGCAAGATCCTCGATGACGCCAAAAAAATTCGGATAACCGACCACCACGCACATCGATTTATCATCGAGCCGCTGCCCCAGCGCGTCGACATCGGTGCCGCCGCTGCCATCGAAAGGAATTTCTTCGAGCTCAACGTCGGTGAGATTTTTTAAGTAGGTCGCAATGACCGCGCGATACTGCGGATGGAGCGCCCGGGAGACCAACACCCGCCGCTTATTCGCCGGCTGAATTCGCCGCGCCATCAGCACCGCTTCGGCCGCCGCCGAAGCGCCGTCGTAAACCGCCGCGTTGGCGACTTCCATGCCGGTGAGCTGGCAAATCAGCGTCTGATACTCGAACAGCGCCTGCAAGGTTCCTTGACTCACCTCAGGTTGGTACGGCGTGTATGAAGTGGAAAATTCCGAGCGCGAGATCGTCGCGTCGACGGCGCTCGGAATGAAATGATGATAAATGCCGCCGCCGAGAAAAAAACTCCAATCGACGGCGCTGATGTTTTGCGCCGCCAAATACTCCAGCCGCCGGCGCACGGCGAGTTCGGTCAATCCGTCCGGCAGAGCGATTCTCGCGCGTTCGCGCAGCGACGCCGGAACATGGCTAAACAGCTCATCGACCGAAGCGAGGCCGAGCGCATCCAGCATGAGCTTCTGGTCGGCGGACGTGTGCGGGGTATAACGCATGGTGCCAAACTATTTTTCTTCGTCGTCCTCTTCTTCCTCTTCTTCTTCCTCTTCCTCGTCGTCGTCTTCATCTTCGTCTTCGCCTTTTTGCTGGGCGACGTACTCCGCGTACTCGTCTTCGTCCATCAAATCCTTCAGATCGTCCTTATCGCTCAATTCGACGCGGATCATCCAGCCGTCGCCGTAGGGATCGTCGTTGATGGTCTCCGGATTATCCGGCAGCAAGTCATTGGCCTCCAACACCGTGCCGCTCACCGGCGCGTACACATCCGATACCGCCTTCACCGACTCCACCGCGCCGAAAGGATCATCCTTGACGATCTTCTCGCCGACCTCGGGCAACTCCACGAAAACGATATCGCCGAGTTCTTCTTGGGCGAATTCAGTGATGCCGATGGTGGCAGTATTGCCTTCCACCAACACCCATTCATGTTCTTTTGAATATTTGAGCCCCTCAGGGAATTCCATCATTAACCTCCTTGACCTGTTCGCTACGCCGTTAGCGGCGATAAAATGGCAATGCAACAACCCGCGCGGGAACCGTGCGGCGGCGAATCTCGACGTCGATGACGTTGCCGAGAGCTGCCTCCGCGCTCGCCACGTAAGCGAGCGCGATGGCTTTTTTAAGCGACGGCGACAGGGTGCCGCTGGTCACCCGGCCGACGTTGCGGCCGTGCTTAAACAATTGATAATCGCGGCGCGCGATGCCCGGTTCCATCAGTTCCAAGCCGATGAGTTTTCGCGCTATCCCTTCAGCTTTTTGCTTGAGCAAAACTTCACGGCCGAGAAACATGGGCTTGGCCAACTTGGCGACCCAGTCCAGACCCGCCTCCAAGGGCGTCGTCGTCTCATCGAGCTCATGGCCATAAAGCGGGTAGCCCTTTTCAAGCCGCAAGGTATCGCGCGCGCCCAATCCGACCGCAACCAGTCCCTCCGGCGCGCCTGCCTCCAACAAAACTTTCCACAACCGCTCCGCTTGAGCCGAGTGACAATAGAGCTCGAAGCCGTCCTCCCCGGTATAACCGGTGCGCGCGATCATACAGCGGATCGCAGCGACATCGGCGAAGGCGAAGTGAAACGAAGGTATCTCATCGAGCCGCTGCGCCGTCAGGCGCGCCAATATTTTTACCGCCGCCGGACCTTGCAAGGCCAACTGTCCGTACAGCGCGCTTTGGTTTTCAACTTCGACGCCGCCGCTCGCGCGTTCACGCAGCCAAGCAAAATCCTTGTCGCAGTTCGAAGCGTTGACGCAAATGAAATACGCATCCGCCTTGACGCGGTAAACGATCACGTCATCGACCACACCGCCGCGCTCATTGAGCAGCAAATTGTATTGCGCCTGAAAGATCTGCAGGCGCGCGACATCGTTGGCCGTCAGCTCTTGGCAAAATTCCAATGCGCCGGCGCCGCGCACTTCGATCTCGCCCATGTGGCTGACATCGAACAGACCCGCGCGGCTACGCACCGCCAAGTGCTCGTCGATGACGCCCTGATATTGAACCGGCATCTCCCAACCGGCGAAATCAACCAATTTCGCGCCGGCGCGCCGGTGCGCGCTGTAGATCGGCGTTCTTTTGAGCACGGGAGCCACGATTGCCGGTGAATCGTCCAAACTATTTAACGTTCCCGCTGTAGCGAGTCTTTGGCGGCCTTCAAAGTATTGTAAAGCAACATGCAGATCGTCATCGGCCCGACCCCGCCGGGCACCGGCGTGATCGCCGAGGCGCGATCCTTGGCGGTTTCAAATTCGACATCGCCGCCAAGTTTGCCGTTGGGCAAACGGTTGACGCCGACATCGATCACCACCGCGCCCGGTTTGACCCAATCGCCGCGCACCAGCCCGGCTTTGCCGATGGCGACGACCAGAATGTCGGCGCGGCCGACTTCATCGCGCAGACTCGCGGTGCGCGAATGGCATATCGTCACCGTGGCATGTTTCTCCAGGAGCATGAGCGCCACCGGTTTGCCGACGATGTTACTCCGGCCCACCACCACCGCGTTTTTCCCTTTCGGATCGCAGCCCGCCGCCTCCAAAAGCTTCATGATACCCATCGGCGTGCAAGGTTTGAAACCATCGCCGCCGAGCACGAGCATGCCCTGATTCACTGGGTGAAAACCGTCGACATCCTTTTGCGGCGATATCGCTTCGAGAATTTTCTCGGCGTGAATATGCGGCGGCAAAGGCAGCTGCACCAAAATGCCGTGCACGTTCTTATCTTTGTTGAGCTGGTGCACCAGAGCAAGCAATTCTTTTTCTAAAATCGTCGCCGGCAGCAAATGTTCGAAAGATTTGATACCGACTTCCTTGCAAGCCCTCTCCTTGTTGCGTATGTAGATATGCGACGCCGGATCGTCGCCGACCAGGACGACGGCCAATCCCGGCGCAATCCCCCAGCGCCGACCGAGTCCGTCGACTTCTTCTTTGATGTGTTTTTGAACTTCTTTAGCGACGGCCTTGCCGTCAATGATGGTAGCCATGAATCCACTCCGCGCTGGTTGCAGAAAACTATATCGAAAATAGTTTTTCAGTAAATAGCAATTAAAGTATTTGGATGACATGGTGAATCGCAAAGGTCAACCCCAAAAAACGCAAATTCACCCGTGACCGAACCGTGCGCTCATTGACCTCAAACGCTTTTAGGCATTAGATATGCGCAGAATAAATTCGCAGGGATGACTGCATGAGCGAACCGCGCACCCTAACTGAAGTAAAAGACGATATTCGCAGCCGCGTCGGCCAGCGCGCGCCGTTTCTCCACGCCGACAAAGCCGAATCCGAAGAAGCGCTGGCGCAGATGCCGGACTTCGAGGGCGAGACTTGGGCGGCGGCGTGGAATGCATTGGGGGTGCGTTGGGAAGACCAAGCGCTTGCCGCGGAAAAAGCGGGCAATAGCGCGCAGGCAAAAGCCGCCTTTCTCAAATCCTACGGCTACTACGGCATCGCGCGCCATCCGTTTCCAAGCACAGCGGGCAAACATCATGGCTACCGGAAAACCCGCGCGATGTTTCTCGCCGCGTCGAAATATTTCGACATCCCAGTCGAGTGCGTGTCGATTCCGTTTCAGGGCAAAGCGATTGTCGGCCATCTGCGTTTGCCCAAGAAACTACCGGCGCCCATGATCATGCACTGGGGCGGCATCGACAACTGGAAAGAAGAGCGTCACTCCTTCGGCGAATCATTCGTCAAAGCAGGCTGGGGCTGCTTTATCATAGATAGCCCCGGCACCGGCGAATGTCCCATGCTCGCCGGACCCGACGCCCATCAAGTTCATCTTACGGTGCTGGAGTATTTATTAAAGCGGCCCGAAGTGGACGCTAATAAAGTCGCCGTGGTCGGCGCTAGCTTCGGCGGCCACTGGTCGACCAAGCTCGCCCACCTGGCGCCGGAAAAGCTGCGCGCCGCGGTCAACTGGGGCGGCGGTATTCATCATTTTTTCCAACCCCAATGGCAAGAACGTTCGCGCCATGCCGACTCCTATCTTTTCGATTTGATCGAAGCCCGCGCCAATCTTTTCGGCAAGAAAACTTTCGACGAGCTCTGCGCGGTGATGCCGGCGCTGTCGCTGCTCGATCAAGGCTTGCTCGACAAACCCTGCGCGCCGCTGTTGATCGTCAACGGCAAAGAAGACCAGCAAGTGCCGCTGGAAGATTTCTATCTGCTGCTTGAACATGGCAACCCAAAAACCATTCGCCTGTTTCCCGGCGGCCACATGGGCGCGATCCCGAATATTTTCAAGACCGTGATCGATTGGCTGCATCAAAAACTGGACTGAGCGCCATGAGCCTCTATCAATTGCAAAAACTGATTTACCACGTCAACCGCGATCCCGAACGGCGCGAACGTTATCGCCAGGATGCTAGCGCCTTCGTGAAGAGCTACGATCTGACCGAACAAGAAGGCGAGGCGATCGTGAAGATCGATGTGCGCGCGCTTTATACCATGGGCGTACACTCGCTCTTGCTGCGGCCGTTTACCCTGCTCAACAAAGTCTCCAATGAAGACTACACCAAAGCGCTGAAAGGATTGGTGTGAGCGATGCCGATCGTATTTGCCTGCGCGGCGAGCCACGCGCCCGGAATGACCGCATGGACCGAAGCCGCGCCCAAAGAACAAGCGGACAAATTTCTCGGCAGCTACCGCCGGCTCGGTGAGCGGCTCGCGGCGTCGAAGCCCGACGCCATCGTCGCCGTGACGGTGGAACACTGGGCCAATTTCTTTTTAAACGGCATGCCGACTTTTTGCATCGGCCGCGCCGAGCATTACGACGGCCCCGTCGAAGAATGGTTGAAAATTCCCAAGGCGCGGGTGCCGGGCGACGCGAAATTGTCGGCGCAATTGATCGACGCCTGTCTCGATGGCGGCTTCGACCCGCTGTTTTCCGATGAACTGCTGTTCGACCACGCGACCTTTTTGCCGCTGCACTTTTTGAATCCCAACATGGCCGTGCCGGTGGTGCCGGTGATCATCAATACCTTGACGCCGCCGATGCCGACGGCGAAACGCTGCTTCGCCTTCGGCGCATTTCTCGGCCAGATATTAAATCGCAGCGAAAAACGCATCGCCATGATCGCCACCGGCGGCTTGTCGCACTGGCCCGGCGAAGCACAGCATGGAAAAATCAACATTCCTTTCGACAAAAAGTTCTTGGACCATTTGATCGGCCGAGACTACACACAGTTGACCGCTTACAGCCACGACGAGATCGACGTCGAAGCCGGCTCCGGCGGCCATGAAATCAGAACCTGGATCGCCCTAGCCGGCGCCGTGCAGAGTTGGCAAGCCGAACTGATCGCCTACGAGCCGGTGGTTCCCTGGGCGACGGGCTGCGGCCTGGTGGCATTCAACCCGTAAGTGACAGGGAGCAAGGCGCGCCTTGCCTGCCCCTACACATACCTAAATGAGATTCAGCCTGCACAGCGTTCACGGCGGCGTCAAGAACATCGACGAGATTCACCGACGCGCGGTGCGCGCCGAAGAGCTTGGCTACGACGGCATTTTTCTCGGCGAGAGCCATTTAAATTCCATCGATTCGTTTCAAACCCTCGCCAGCTGCGCCATGATCACCACGCGCTTGCGGCTCGGCATCGCCGTGACCAATTTGGTTTTTCGTCATCCAACGGTGATCGCCGGCGCCGCAGCGTCGCTCAATGAAATTTCCCAAGGCCGCGCCATCATGGGGCTTGGCACCGGCGACGGGCCGGTTTACAGCCAGGGATTGAAAGCGATGCCGATGAAAGATTTCGAAGCCGGCATTAAACTAATCCGCGATCTCGTGCGCGGCCATGCCGCAACTTTCCCGACGGGTAAAGTCGGCATCGGCTTTACGATCAATCAGCCGGCGCCGATTTACGTCTCCGCCGAAGGACCGAAGGGTCTACAGCTCGCAGGCCGTAGCGCCGACGGAGTAATCCTCGGCACCGGCTTCGACTTAAAAGTCTACGATTGGGCAAAGCAGAAAATCCAGGAAGGCGCGAACCAAGCGGCACGCAAGGAAAGTGAAATCGCGATCATCGCCGCCGGCATGCTCTGCGTGCGCGACGACGGTAACGAAGCGAGAAAGATCGTGCGCAACCGCATCGCCAATCGCGCGCACCACAACTTCCGGTTTACCTACGAAACCGTGCCATCGGAAGAATTGGCGGGCGTAAAAAGATTCATGGCCGGCTTCGACGTCATGAAACCGATGGAAGAGCGCGTCGACCCGGACTTGGTCAACGACTACTTGGTGCAGCGATTTTCGATCGCGGGAAATCCCAAAGAATGCATCGAGCGCATCGAAGAACTGCAAGCGGCCGGAGTCGAGCACCTGATGCTCACGCCGGCGCGAAAAGTTTATGCCGAAACGGTGGAAGCATTTGCGGCGAAGGTCATAGCGCACTTTCGCGCTTGACCCCGCAATTGAACTTCCGGCTCACGTCGAAATACACCGCCGGAAACGAGCGCATCAGCTTCATCAAGCAAGCCGTCTTATACGCTCATACCGTCTGCATTCCGAAATGAAAATCCGAGATGCTGATTCTGCGTTCTGACTTCTGAATTCTGCCCTCTCTCCCTACCGCTTCGCCACTTCTTCCTTTTTTCGATTACAAATATCCAGCGCCGCCATGGCGTAAACTTTCGTGCAGTTCACCATGTTGGTGATGCCGACGCCGCGCCGCACGCCGGTGGGCGAATCCCACTCCGCGCCGGCTTTGGTTTCCGTCGGATCGACTAGATGGGTACCGAAGCCGGGACCGTAGGTGATCGCCGGCACGCCGTACTGGGCGATGCGCGAACCGTCGCTGGTAATGCCATAACGAATCGGCTTGGCGTAGGGCACCGGGCCTTTGAACACTGTCCGGTGCGCGCTCTCCATCACTTTGACTAGCGGCTCGCTTTTGGAAATCTCATAACCGGGCGTAGTGAGATAAAGCTCGACGCGAATATCGAGAATATCGGGCTCCCGTTTGCGCACGCGCTCGCACACTTGCTCGATGTCGCGCTTGATCGCCAGCGGCGCCGCGCCGGGCAGCATCTTGACGATGACGAAGATGTCCGTGGTCGGACGCGTTCCAGGCTTGAACGCGTTGCCGCCGTCGATGGCGCCGATCTGCACGGTGGGCAGCATGAACTTGTGGGGATTCTTGCGTTGGTATTCTTTCTCCCAATCTTGGATCGCTTGCGCGACCTTGCAGGCGGCGAGAACGAACTTGGTCGCCTTGCCATCGACGCTGACGCGCGCCCAGAGCAGACCGGAGTTGCCGATTTGCAGTTGCAGGCCCGTCGGCTCGCCGATGATGCACATGTCGGCCATCACGCCGTGGTCCATCAAATAGCGCGCGCCGACGCCGGCGCCGCGATATTCTTTACCGTGGAATCGGCCCACCTGCGCCTTTTCTATCTCGCCGACCACGCCGGAAATAATTAAGTCGCCTTTCAGTTTTGCGCCGGCTTTTTGCAGCGCCGCCACCGCTTCGATGTAACAAGGAAACGCCGCCTTCATGTTAACTAAGCCGCGTCCGTAAATCCGGTCCTCGTCGACCACGGTCTCCTGCGGCGCATCGAAATGATCCATGTGCGCGTTGAACATCAAAGTCGCGCCACCGCCGCTGCCTTTGAGCGTGCCGATGACATTGGGCCGGCCGTCTTCAACGTATTGATATTCGACTTTCATGCCGAGCTTTTCGAATTCGCTGCCGAGATACTTGGCGACGTTCTCTTCGTCGCCGGTGATGCTGACGATATTGGCGAGATTGCTCGCGACTTCGACGATGCGCTCGCGGCTGACTTGCTCTAGAACTTCTTCTTGCATGGGAAACTCCTCTTTGGTGTTGATTGCAATTGGAAACGTGAAAGCATTTTGTATCACAGGCCGCTAACCGCTGCCAATAAAGCCGCGCGAAATTCTCGCCTCACCACGAAGATGCGAAGAGCACGAAGTTAGGAATATCGATTGTTCCGAAACCTTCGTGGCCTTCGTGCCTTCGTGGTGAACTGTCCTGGTCAAATTATGCGAACTTTGCGTTCTTTGCGGCGGATCTCCGCGTCAGACTCGCGCTCTCATGGCAATGGGCAGGGGCGCGTCATCCGTTGGATCTGTGGAATCACTTCGGCGCCGAAGCGCTCGATGGTCTCCAGCGTAAAGCGCGGGTCCATACCCGGCCAGTCGACCATGAACCACATCACCTCGGTGCCGAATTCTTCGTAATAGGCCATCACCTGCTCGACGACTTCAGCGGGGCTGCCGAGGATCAAGCGATCGCGTTTCAATTCGTCAAACTTGAGATCGTACCGTTCGCCGGGCTGGCCCCACTGCTGATAGCGCAGATAACGGCGCTCGTAGCCCTCGCGTATGCGCTCTTCCGCTTCCCGCGTGCTGTCGGCGATGCACAGGTCGCGAAAAATAAATAAACCCTTATACTGCCGCCCCTGCTTCTCCAGGGCGGCTTTGTAGACCGGCAGCGCTTCGCGCAAAAACGTTTTCGAATGGCGCCGGCTGGCGATCCAGTGGTCCGCCACCTCCGGCACTTTGGCGACGGTCTTGACCGAATCGGCGCCGAGCAAGATCGGCGGACCGGGCCGCTGCAGCGGCTTAGGCGCCATCGACACTTTGTCGAGATGAAAATATTTGCCATGGAAAGTGACATTGTCTTCGCTCCACAGCCGGCGAATGATTTGTAAGCTTTCGACTAACCGGCCGCGCCGCTCGCGCAAATCGATGCCGAAAGAATTGAACTCGCTTTCGCGATAGCCCTGGCCGACGCCGAACAGAAGTTTGCCGCCGGACAGATTGTCGAGCGTCGCCATGTACTCGGCCACCATCACCGGATGGTGCAGCGGCAAGAGAAAGATCGAAGTGCCGACGTACATCCCCGGCACCCGCCCGGCCAGATAAGCCAACAGCGGAATCGACTGCAGGATCGCCGCGTCCGGCCCAGTGAGAAAATGTTGGGCGACAAACAGCGCATCGAAATTATTGCGCTGCGCCGCCAGCGCCCGTTCGGTCACCTGCTGACACACCTCCACCGGCGGCAAGTCCGACGGATAACTGCCAAACTCAATACCGAATCGCATAGGCATCCTTTCTAGTCATGCTGTAAAGAATTTTGTCATGCCGGTGAAAACCGGCATCAAGGATGAAGGGACTGGGATGGACCCCGGTTCTCACCGGGGTGACGACGATACAGGAGCAAGTAAAGTGATGGGGAGTCTTTTCACTTTAGCTTCGGACGACGAGGCATGTAAGCTTCGCTTACTCATCGCATGCGGGCGCCATTGTCAAGAAATGACTCTGCCCCCTTTCCTGCTTTTCCTGCGGCTAAACGCTCTCGCGCTCAATTCTCACTTCCGCCTACCCCCATTGTCCGTCTCATATTCAATATCAACCTTTCCCGCAAAGCAGGAAGATCACTTTCAATAATTTTTAACGCAGCGTCCTGTTTATCGAAGAGGCGGTGATACTCCTCTTCAGGAACATTCCGAAGGGTTCGAATCTCCAGTCGTGTATACTCAAACACGCTCGAAAACATCTTTTTCATAAAGTCCTGAAGCATTTCGTCAATGTCTTGAGGGAGAAGAATCCTGTTCTCATCGTAGGATGTTCGGATTGCGGACCATGACTGACGAAATTCGGCTTGCCTTTTTTCTGGTTTGGACTCGCCAGGGTAGACAGCGTCAAAGGCGGCCTTTTCCAAGGCCACTAGAATTTTATACACATCGAGAATGGTCTGCGCCTGTTTTGCAAAGATTCCACCGTATGAAATTTGCAAACGTAAGCGCTCTTTTTCTAGTTGCGCTTTATAGGCTTCTATCTCCCGATGCGCCGTCAGTTCGATATCGCGTTTGAATTCTGCCATGTCCTTTTCAAATCTGTGACCGATTAGCGATCGTAACAAGAAAGACAGCGCTGCCAAGACGAGTGCATTTGCGCCGAGAGCGGCAATTACCGTTTCCATCATCGTGAGTCCATACTTACCGCACCGACCTACGTATCGGTATAAATCTGAGGTTGATGGCGAAAAGAAATTATAAGGCCTTCAAAATGAGTGATAGTGGCAACTTCTCCCAATCGCTGCAACACAAAGGTTAAATGTTGGCAATCAACCTTACCCAACTTCTAAGCAAACGCCGATTCGACCTCGCGCGCTTCCATCTTGGCGACGTTGCCACCGAGCTTGACACCGGCGCCGCGACTGCGGCTTGGAACTCTTTATTCTTCGATGAGTTCGTTTTACGGCCGATTCACCCAGCTGCCGACGATGGACTCGCTGATACTTTCCTGCCGCACGCGGTCATTTCTTTTTCGGAATCGGCAAAATCATGGAGGTATCCTTCCGGTATCGCTGATAGTCCTCGCCAAGAGAGGCGATCAGGTCGTGCTCTTCAATTTGAATCGAGAGCAGTATCCAGACCGTGGTTACAACCGCAAACACCAAGTGGCCCGTGGTCATCGTTGGGGTTGACCAAAACGCGATGATGAAACCGAGCATGATCGGATGGCGCACCAACTTGTATAATCCTGAAGTTTTGAACTCGATGGGCCGATACGCCTGACCAAGGAGATTTATAAAAACCTGACGCAAGCCGAACAGATC
>Ga0315281_10010127_pt1 | contig 13017 bp, 15 predicted proteins | sample YL17G07_0_MG_FD_204540 | JGI IMG/M metagenome (GOLD analysis project Ga0315281, IMG submission 204540) | Sediment microbial communities from Yellowstone Lake, YNP, Wyoming, USA - YL17G07_0 | ecosystem: Environmental > Aquatic > Freshwater > Lake > Sediment | place: USA: Wyoming | collected... | reverse complement strand
GATGCCTTGATATATTTATTCGGCTCCCGCGTTGATGACGGCAAGAGAGGCGGCGATATAGACATAATGATACTGTCCGATAAGAGACTAAACTGGAAAGAAAAGTCTATGTTAAGATGGAGTTATTTCGATAAATACGGAGAACGTAAAATAGATATAATAAATTTTTCTTTTAAAGATGGAAGTTCTTTTAAACAAATCGTGTTGGAGGAAGGGATAAGGCTATGAAAACTGAAAAATTAATGATAGCCGGGCTAATGGAAGATTTTGACGGTCTTAATAAAGCCGTGGATATAATGAGATATTCCTTGAAGAGATGATGGAATATATGGTGAAGATAATTAAAGAGTTTTGGAGATGAGAAGGGTTATAGATAGGATTTTAAATGACTTGCAGAATCAGGAAATTTATAAAGGAAATGTCAATAGTCAAGTGATTCCAAAAGGGCAATCCATTCATGAATTATAAAGGGCGATTGAAAGATGTGAGGGAAAAGGGAAATGCCAATATCCAAAGCCTGACCCTGCCATGACCCTGCCACTTGTAGTCCGCAGGCTGCCTGGGGCATATGATGACTGGTTAATCTGTATGATTTCATCACAGTTATCACAACAAATTCCGGAATTTGACGAAATAATTTCCGAGGCTGATAAAGACTTTGAGAAATCAGGGCTTAAAATGCCGAGTATTATCAGAATTAGTCGTCTTGCTATAGTAAACAAAGATTTTCTGCTTGGTTCTGTAGGGTCAATAGCGCCTGAGCGTTTAGATTGCATTAAGGGCAAGCTTGCTGAGTGGATAAATGGCAGGCAATTCCAGGTCAATTTTGTCCCAGCGGCAGGATAAAAGAGAGATTGCGCGGGATGTGAAAATTACCTTGACACTGAACTTTGCAAGCTGATAGGGGTAAGTGCATTGAAATTATAGGCAAATATCAGCAGCAGCTTGGTGAATATCTTTAATTATGGCAGATAACTTTCAACATGCAGATGGCTTAGAGTTGTAGAGTAACAGACCGGAAGTAGGCGCTTAAGCGGCAGTAGGCATGTGGGGACTGTCCAAATGCAAGAATCCAAGGCCAGACCCCGCCACGGGGATTAAAAGCAGTGCGGTTCTGCGCGACTTTGAAGGCACTGGGCATCAACATATTAAGGGCTGCTGCCTTCAAATGGGAGAAAATGAGACAAAAAGCGACTGCCGAAGTCGCTCTGACCGTTGTTTGTAGTATTGCCATCGGATTGTGTCGCTCCCTTAGCTGGGATTTCTACCACATTCGCCCGACAATCCGCCGTTCTGCGGCAAATAACGAACACGGCCTGTATTTGGCCGCTTAACTTTTTACGAGGTCGTCAAGTATAATAATTGAAATTGAAAATGCATAAGGCAAAGCATAGCAAATTTATCTTGAAAGATATCGAATTGATAGTGTACGATTTCGATGGTGTTATGACAGATAATAGGGTTATTTTGAGGGAAGACGGTCTTGAGAGTGTAATTGTCAATCGTTCAGATGGCTTGGCTGTGGGTATTATTAAAAATAGGGGAATCCTTCAGATGATACTGTCAAAGGAACAAAATAAGGTTGTAGAAACAAGGGCTCGTAAATTGGGCATCCCTGTACTGAAAGGCATTGATAACAAAAAAGAGACATTGATAGCGTACTGCACGGAGAAAAATATATCTCTCGCTAATGTCGTCTATATTGGAAACGATATTAACGATATAGAGGCTATGGGGATTGTGGCTTATCCTATATGTCCTTCTGACGCATATGAAGAAGTCAAAAGCGTTTCAAAACTGGTGCTCGATGCTCCCGGCGGGGCTGGAGTAGTCAGGGAATTATTGAAATATATTAAAAAAACACCTTAAGGAGGAAGTATGCATATTGATCCATATGCAAATCAGGAAAATTTACCTTTTGTAATCGCGGAGATAGGTATTAATCACAATGGGGATGTAGAATTAGCCAAGAAGATGATTGACATGACAAAGGAATGCGGCGCTGATGCTGTAAAATTTCAAAAGAGAACTTTAGATATAGTCTATACGCCTGATGTGCTCGATGCTCCTCGGCAAAGTCCATGGGGGACAACACAGAGAGAACAAAAAGAGGGACTTGAATTTAATAAAGAGGAATATGATGAAATTGATGCTTACTGTAAGGATAAGGGGATTTGCTGGTTTGCATCGGCATGGGACGAAAAAAGTCAGGAGTTTTTGAGACAGTATGATTCGCCGTATAACAAAATTGCGTCGGCTATGCTGACACACAAAAAATTGCTCGACATGGTGGCGGAAGAGGGCAAGCATACGTTCATATCAACTGGAATGAGTGGGTTTGAGCAAATAGACAGGGTTGTTAATATATTTGAAAAAAAGAATTGTGGATATACCCTCATGCATTGCGTATCCGTATACCCCTGCCCTGATGAATGGTGCAATCTTGAAATGATTAAGACTTTAAAAAAACGCTACAATTGCCCTGTAGGTTATAGTGGACACGAGGCTGGAGTTATTCCTTCAGTAATGGCAGTTGTTTTGGGGGCTACATCTGTTGAAAGACATATAACTTTGGATAGAACAATGTATGGCTCTGACCAATCGGCATCTCTTGAAAGACATGGATTAGAACTCGTGGTCCGGGACACGAGAAGAGCTAAACTAATTTTAGGGTCTGGAGAAAAGATTGTAATTCCTGAAGAAGAAAAAGTGGCCTATAAACTGCGCTATTTTCGTGAAGATGCCTTTCAATGGCATGAGGATTAATGAGTTGTTTGCTATTCAGGTGAGAAAACCATGATTGCTTCGCCGTTTTCACTTAAAGGAAAGACTGCGTTATTAACTGGTGGGGGACGTGGGATTGGAGCTGCAATGTCATTAGGACTGCGCGATGCAGGGGCACGAGTTGCTATTTTTGAATACGCTTTACCAGATGAACTATCAGAGAAAATAAAATATTATAAGTTAGATATAGGCAATATCACTGAATTGGAAAATAACTTTAAAGAATTCATTAAAGATTTTGAAGGGATTGATATCCTTATAAATAATGCTGCTGTCACGATCCCATCTCCCAGCGAAGAATACTCAAAAGAAAGTTGGAGTAAAACCCTGGATATTAATTTATCCGCTGTATTCTATTTATGCCAACTTGCAGGACGTGAAATGATTAATCAGGGAAGAGGAGGCAGTATTATAAACATTACTAGCATAGGCGCCGGACAGGGATTCCCTAATAATCCTGGATATGTTGCTACGAAGGGTGGTGTTAGGCAGCTTTCAAAAGCGCTTGCGTATGATTGGGGAAAACATGGTATTCGTGTCAATAATCTTGCGCCTGGATATACGCATACACCAATGAATAATAAAAGTTGGGGGGATCCTGAATTAAGAAAAAAACGTGCTGAACATACAATGTTAGGTCGTTGGGCTGAGCCTGAGGACCTGATTGGTCCAGTAGTTTTTTTGGCCTCTGATGCTTCTCGCTATGTTACCGGTATTGATTTGTATGTTGATGGCGGCTGGATAGCTAAAGGGATTTAATAAATATTTAATCAGGGAGGAGTTTTATGTCTGGAAAAGTCGTTTCTATCATATTGGCTCGTGGCGGGTCAAAAGGTATTCCCAGAAAAAATGTATTGGATTTTTGCGGAAAACCTCTTGTAGCATGGTCGATTCTTCAATCATTGAATACGCCTGAAATAGACGAAGTGTATGTCAGTTCAGATTCTGAAGAGATATTAAAGATAGCGGAAAAATATGGTGCAAAAACAATAGTTCGTCCAGATGAAATTGCAGGGGACACTGCGAAATCAGAATCTGCCATAGAGCATGCTTTTAAGGTAATCGGTTCATCCCAGGAGATTGCAATTATGCTTGAACCTACAGCGCCATTACGCAAACCGGACGACATGAGTAAAGCTATAAGACAGTTTAGAGCCGAGAATTGGGATTCGGGTTTCTCTGGCGCTATTCTTGAAGATTTTTTGATCTGGAAAAAAAATCCTGAAGGAATCCTTGAAAGTGTTAATTACGATTATAGGAATCAGGTACGCCGACAGGACCGACAGCCGGATTATGTCGAAAATGGAGCTATCTATTTTTTTAGGCCTAAGACTTTTCTCGAAAATAAAAATAGATTCGGAGGTAAGATAGGCGTGTATCTTATGGACTTCTGGCAATCTTTTGAAATAGATAATCCTGAGGATTGGAATTTTGTCGAATTATTGTTTAAAAATTATCTTGGTAATTTATATCAGTTAAATTAAGGAGGATAAAATAGTGGATAGTGGAAGACTCGTATATTTGAATGGGCAATTTGTTTCGGAAAAGGATGCAAAAATTTCAATTTTTGATTCAGCATTAATGTTTGGGGATATGGTTTTTGAGATGACCAGATCATTTAATAAAAAACAATTCAAGCTGCGTGAGCATTTAGTAAGATTATATAATGGAATAAAAATACTGCGTATCCCTGTAAAAATGACAATTGATGAGATGGAACAGGCTTGTTATCTAACTATTGAGAAGAACGAACCTGTTTTTGCCGCTCATGATGAGCATAGGCTCATGATAAATGTAAGCAGAGGACCTCTTGGCATTTATGCGCCAATTTTTGATGGTAAGCTGGAGCCTACGGTTGTAATTGCAGATTTTCCGCTTAAATGGACGGTTGCATATATGGGTGATTTGTTTGATGTCGGGATAAACGCAGTCGTAACGAGTCAAAGAGCAATACCGGCACATCTTTTAGAGGCAAAAATTAAAAATAGAAGCAGGATACATTATCAGATGGCAAATATAGAGGCCTCGTATTTCAAAGGTGAAAATAATTGGGCTCTCTTGTTAGATCCGGATGGATTCATCGCAGAGGGAACAGGCGATAATTTTTTTATTGTTAAGGATAATGTTGTTTATACGCCTGAAGCTCGAAATATTCTTAGAGGAATTAGTCGTGAGTATATTTTTGAGCTATGTGAGCAATTGGGGATTAAATGTATTGAAAAAAATATCGAGCAATACGATGCTTATATTGCTGACGAAGCATTTATGACAGGCACACCATTTTGCTTGTTACCTGTTACCGGGTTTAATGGAATTAACATTGGGGATGGGAAAATGGGAAAAGTTACTAAAAAACTTTTGGATGCTTGGGGTGAAAAGGTAGGCGTGAATATTATTCAGCAGATAAAGGGTTACTCCAAAGAATGTAAGCATTTAATGGGTGATGCTCCTACTCCCTATCAGTTTAAAAAATGATTTTTGAAATTTGTGAAATTTCCTGATCTTTTTGGAACTAGAATTAAATTAATTCAGTTGAGTGAGGATGGATTGTCTGATATGTATGAGTATTCAAAAAATCCATTGCTCTACAGATACCTCGAATTCGAGCCTCAAAAAACTATTGAAGACACAACAGAATATCTGCATAAATTGATAAAGAGGTCTGGGGCTGAGAATGCACATTACTGGTTTATTAGCTTAATTCATAACAATAAAATAATAGGGTCAATTGGTGTTCACGATATTGATTGGAGAAAGGGGAATGCTGAAATAAGTTATGGACTGTCTCCAGATTCTTGGGGGAAAGGTTATTTTAATGAAATGCTTCAGATTATTTTGAAATATTTGTTTGTAGATAAAGGCTTTTATAGAATTTATGCAACAACACGTTTTGATAATGAACCTTCTATAAGAGCGCTTAGAAAAGTAGGCTTTCAAAAGGAAGGAACATTGCGCGATTATTATTTATCAAAAGACGGCAAAAGATATGATGCAGTTATTTTGGCAATTCTTAAAAATGAATACAATAAGGAGGGCAATAAATGATTGATCTTACAAAGAATCCATATGGTAAATATAATGGTAAAGAAATGGATTATGTTTTGCAAATGTTGGATGCCGATAATCCAAAGAACAAGGAAAAATCATGGAACCTGAGATTTGAAGAGGAATTTTGCCGTGTAATGGGCGTGAAATATTCTATAGCATGCAATTCCGGCACATCCGGTCTGCATGCAGCTGTTGTCGCAGCAGGTGTTAAACCGGGAGATGAAGTTATAAGCCCTGGGTTAACGGTCATTATGGATGCTTACTCTATAATACTTGCGGGCGGAACCCCTGTATTTGCAGATGTTGATGCAGAGACACAGACTATTGATCCTGAAGACATAAAGAGAAAAATTACTCCGAGAACTAAGGCGATCATTGCAGTGTCTTTACAAGGCCTATCTGTAGATATTGACCCAATTATGAAAATTGCAGAAGAAAATAAATTGATTGTTATAGAAGATTCTGCACAGACTGTTATGGGAAGATATAATGGGCGCATTGCAGGCACTTTGGGGCATATTGGAGTATTCAGTTTTGAAAATAAAAAGCATATGACTTGCGGAAGCGAGGGAGGAATGATTGTTTCAAATGATGAAAATCTTGCTCAGAAAGCAAGGAAATTTGCGGGGATTGGTTACAAACATATGACTGCCATGGCTGGTCGTACCTCGTTGTCTATGTCAACGGTCCAGGATCCGGCCTATGAAAGATTTGATTCAGTCGGTCTTAATTACAGAATGACAGAAGTTTCTGCTGCTATTGGACTTGCACAACTTGAGCGTATAGATTTTATTGTTTCAAGAAGGCAGACTGTTTCTAAGCTGTTTGATGAAGCAATTGCTGGATGCTCATGGCTAGTCAAACAAAAAATACCGGAAGGCTATGAACATTCATATTATACGTATCCAGTACAATATTTTGGAGATGAAAAGTTTGGGCTGTCATGGAAAGAGTTTTATAACAGATATAAGGAAATGGGTGGTGATGGTTTTTATGGCGCATGTAAAGTGCCGTATCTTGAGCCTGTTTTTAAAGGATTGAAAATAAATGGGGTTACTTATAAAAAAGGACTTTGCCCAGTAGCAGAAACAATTCAATCTAGAATAATGCAGTTCAAGACAAACTATAGAAATATGGATGACGCCAAAAAGAAAACTGAAATTCTTAATAAATTAATTAACTCTATTAAATAATTAACATATGTCTAACAATCTAAAATTTGGGATAGTTCAGGGCAGATTGATACAATCTCCAGAGGGATGCTTGCAATGGTTTCCACAGGAAAGCTGGGAGAGTGAATTTTTCTTGGCACCTGCACTTGGATATGATTTTATTGAACTTATAGGTGAGCGAGACCACAATTCAGACAACCCTATATGGTCTGATTTTGGAATTAAAAAGATAAGGGAATTATGTGTTCAGAATAATTTGTCTCTGCATGCCTTTTGTGATGACTATATAATCGATCATCCTCTCTTGGAAGATAAGGCTGTAGTTGATGAAGTTTTGGATTTTATTGGTAGAGGAAAGCTTCTTGGAGTTCAAAAGATAGTTCTGCCATTATTTGAAAAGAGTGAGCTTACTGATATAAATTATCCAGATTATAAAGAACCACTTATCAAAATTGCTAATGCTGCTCAGAATGCCAATATTTTAGTGTGCATTGAAACTGTCCTGGACGGTAAAAGTTTGCAGAAAGTCCTGAATGACTATAATCATCCAAATATTAAATGTGTATTCGACACGGGCAATCGTATAGCTTTTGGTCATGATATATATTCTGATATAGTCCTATTGGATCAGCAAATTCAACATGTCCATATAAAAGATAAAAATGCAGCAAATGAAAATGTGCGTTTGGGGACAGGTAATGTAAACTTTTATGAGGTTTTTAAATCACTTTTCCGAATAGGGTATAAGGGTCCATTTACATATGAAACATTTAGAGGACACAATCCTGTCAGAACTGCTAGATATAACAGAGTTTTTACAGACTATTTTGTAGAAGAAGCCTTGGAAGATGAAAATAAATAAAATATTTTTTGTAGGGCTTGGTGGGGCAGGCCAGCGACATTTGAGGGTATTCAGACAGTTATTGCCGCCGGAAACAGAGTTTTCAGCATATCGCAAAAGAAAAAAAACACCTTTGCTTAATCCGGATTTTTCGTTGAATGACCAGTTGTCTATTAAAGAGAAGTATAATGTGAAATTGTTGGATACACTTGAGGAAGGATTGGGAAATAAGCCTGATCTAATAGTTATATCTACTCCCACTTCGTTGCATCTTGATGTTGCCAAAAAGGCAGCAGAGAATAAAATAAATATTTTTGTAGAAAAACCATTTTCTAATAATCTGCAAGGGTTTGATGACTTTTGTGAAGATGTTCTGAAGAATAATTTGTATTTTTTTGTATCCTTTCAACGACGGTTCCATATCTTCCTTAAAAAAATAAAAGAAATTCTTGATAACGGAGAGATTGGTAAGATTATTTCCGCAGTTTTTAATGTTTCTACCTATGTGCCGGCCTGGCATCCGTATGAAAACTTTAGAGATTTGTACGCATGCAGGAGTGATTTGGGTGGCGGGGTATTGTTAACGGAAATCCACGAAATTGATTTGTGTCACTGGTACTTTGGACTGCCGGAAACTGTTTACTGTGCGGGTGGGAATTATTCTGGCGTCCAGCTTGATGTGGAAGATACAGCGCATATCTCTTTAAAATACAGAGATTTTGCAGTCCAGCTCAATTTATGTTTTATGCAAAAATATAATCGCAGAGATTTATATATAGCCGGAACAAAGGGATATATTGAATGGAGCCAGGACGGAAATAAATTAATGGTTCATAAATACCATAATAACGATAAGGATATATATTCAGATCCTGCCTATACAAATGATGCTATGTTTTTTTCCCAGGCCGATTTTTTTCTTAAAGATTTCAGTCTTGCTGATACCAAGAAATATTTGGATATTGCAAAATATTCAGTTGCGATTGTCGAGGCGGCTATGGAATCTATGAAGAAAGGCTCTGAAATAAGGGTGTTATAAAATGCAAGAATACTTGAAGGCAAGAATAGTAGAGCATATCGAAATTACGGATAAGCTGATGCAGGATGCCAAACTGCTTGAAGTTATCAGCAAGGCAGCTATTATAATGGTAGATGCATTCAGAGCGAATAAAAAGCTGTTGATATGCGGGAATGGCGGAAGTGCGGCTGATTCCCAGCATATTGCCACTGAACTCGTTAGCAGATTTTACAAAGAAAGGAAAGCGTTAGATGCCGAGGCTCTTACCATCAATACCTCATCGCTTACTGCAATAGGAAATGATTATTCCTTTGATAAGGTTTTTTCAAGGCAAATTGAGGCTAAGGGAAATGAGGGTGACGTGCTTTTGGGTATATCAACCAGCGGTAACTCAAAAAATGTTATCGAGGGCATTATTGCAGCAAAAAAAATCGGCATGGCTACAGTTTCATTAACAGGTGAAAATAGAGGGGCTCAGATTTATAACCTTTCGGACTATTGCATATGTGTGCCATCAAATATTACGCCAAGAATCCAGGAGGCACATATCTTAATAGGACATATACTATGCGAATTTATTGAGGAAAAACTTTTTGCAATATAAGGAGTAATTACCGGGATGAGTTTAGATAAATTTTATATAAAAGAAGAGGTCGTTATAGTGACTGGAGGGGCAGGTTTTCTTGGGGCCCAACATTGTGAGGCTATGGCAGAGATCGGGGCTATTCCAGTTATATTGGACGTAAATGAAAACAAAGCAAAGGAGATAACCAGCCATCTAAATAGCAATTATAATTGTAAAGCACTTTATTTTATTGTAGATATAACGAACGAAAATGAGCTGAAAAATATTAATGGTCAATTAAAAGAGATTACAGGGAAAGTGCCTTATGGTTTGATAAATAATGCTGCGATTGATCCTAAATTTGACAAAGAGACTTCGTCAATTCCCAAATCAAGATTAGAAGTTTTTCCACTTGATCAATGGGAGAAAGAATTAAGAATTGGATTAACGGGGGCCTTTTTATGTTCAAAGGTTTTTGGGCAAGAAATGGCGAACGTTGGTAGAGGTGTTATCCTAAATATATCGTCCGATTTAGGTTTAATATCTCCAGATCAGAGGTTGTACCGCAAAGAAGGTCTCCCAGATGAAATGCAAGAGGTAAAACCTGTTACGTATTCGGTAATCAAACATGGGCTTATTGGATTGACACGCTATCTTTCCACATATTGGGCAAAAAACGGAGTTAGGTGTAATGCTTTTGCTCCAGGTGGCGTCTATAATAATCATCCCGATGACTTCCTCGTAAGATTAACAAATCTTATCCCTATGGGAAGAATGGCCGATCAGGGCGAGTACAAGTCGGCTATCCAGTTCCTCATGTCTGATGCCTCGAGTTATATGACCGGTGCTGTGCTGGCCATGGATGGGGGAAGGACTGTCCTTTAGGATAATTATCTTGGGGCAATTGACATTATTATCTCATCTCCTGTATCTGAAAACATTAACACTGGTACTGAATGTGAGTTTATGGTTAAAAATCATATAATATCTGGTAGATATACGAATGACGGGACTAGTTTAGTGCCGTTGAACGATCTGCAAAAGAAGTACATCTTTGAATTCAGAAATGACAAAAGGTTTGAATATAAAACGGTAGAGCAGTGCGTTTTGTGTGGTGGTACTGAGTTTATACTTATTGCAGAAAAAGATCGTTATGGTATCCCAGTAGACACAGCAGTATGCGATAGATGTGGATTAATCTTTAGCCTGACACAGATGACGGATGAGAGTGCAAAAATATTTTATTCCGAATATTATCGAAAAATATATGAAGGTGTTGAGGTTCCTCCGATTCAATATTACAAGAGCTACCTGGGCAAAAGGGGAATACCAAGATTTCTCAATCATTTTAGCACCGTTGTAGAAATAGGAACAGGTGGAGGGTGGAACCTTTTAAAGTATAAATTGAAAAATATTAAACACTACGGTTTTGATTACGATGAAAATTATATCGCATTTGGTAAAAATAAATTTGGATTAAATTTGTTCAATGGCGGGGTGAAAAAGGCAAAGGAGTTAGGGGTAAAGGCTGATTATGTTATCTTATGTCATGTTCTTGAACACACAATGAATCCTGTTGAATTTCTTAGCGAAATACAAGACATTATGCAAGACAATGCCATTTTGGATGTCACTGTCCCTTCGGCTAGTTTGCTTCTAATGGGTGGGGCTGGCACTGGTTATGATTTATTGGGAACATTGCAAAATGCCCACATTTATTTATTTGATAGGTTTGTCTTGCAATACATTGCATTAAAAAGTGGATATGATTTTTACATAACTTTAGGTGAAACTATCGTGCTGAAGAAAAATAAGAATAGTAGTACACGATTATTGAAAATTGAGAATATACTTAAAAAAAATCCTCGTGGTAAAAAAGTTATAAAATATTTAAAGCTTTGCGAGATGTTAGTTCCGTTTAAAAATAAAATAATTCCTTCAAAACTGAAATCAGGATTACATTATATTGAATATTTTTACAGGCCTTATGAGCTATTAAAATCATATTTTCTGTTTAGAAAAGGTCTCATACGGAATGGCTGAATTATACAAGTCATTTATAAAAGATCATTTTATTGTAATCTTTGGGCATATTTTAATATACGCTCAAGGATTAATACTAATGCCTGTTATAATCAAAACAGTCGGTGTTACTGTATATGGTGGTTATATCTTAATAATATCAATTGTCGGATTTTTATTTGGAATATCTTCATTTGGAATCGGGTTTAAAAACAGAAGATTTCTCCCGGCTGCTGTAGATATGCAATCCCGTCGGACGCTTTATTATCCTCAATTAATTTTTCAAATAGCAAGTATAGCAGTTTTATCGTTTTTCTTATTAGTGATCTCGCCGCTTATAAAAGATTATTTTTTAAAAGGGATAGAACTTTCAATAATTTTAGTTATTATTTTCTTATTTACGACAGTAATACATAGTCAGGCGACTGATTACTTTAGGTATACTGGAAGGATAGGTTATTTTAACTTTGGTACTACAGTTCTTCCGTATGCGCATATTGGAACGATATTAAGTTTCATTTATTTATTTCATTATATAACTGTCAACTTGCTTATTATCTCTCAAATATTTTGTATGGTTTTAATAACAATACCTCTAATGATTAAAATGTTTAGTGAGTTGGGGTTTAAAATGGTAAAACCAAAAATTAATGAACTTAGAGGGGATATCAGGCTTGGGTTTCCATTATATTTGGTATATATTGCTGATTTTATTTTGACTGCGAGCGACAGATATTTAATTGCATTTTATTTGTCAGTCACTCATGTTGGATATTATGCGCCGGGATATGCATTGGGTTCACTTATTGTTTTTATCCCTAAAGCAATGGGTACGGTGCTTCCTCAGTTAATGTGCCGAGCTGCTGACAACGATAACAAATTTGAAGCCCACAGGATGATGGATTACGCAATTAAGATTTACCTCCTTTTAGCCATTCCTTTCATTATTGGATGTATAGCCTTGGGCAAACCCATATTGACCATCCTGGCAAATCAGGATGTTGCTGAAAAAGCTTTTTGGATCGCACCTATCGTAGCTTTGGGTACACTTTTTTTGGGGTTGAATATTATTCTATCAAATGTCTTGTACGTGCGTCTGAAAACAAACACGCTATTTAAGGTAAGTGCCTTTGCTGCTCTCTTCAATCTGTTGGCTAATTCTATTTTGCTTTACTTGTTTAGAAACATAATCATAGCTGCGATAACTACATTGCTGAGTTATATGATTGCATTTATATACCTGTTAATAAATGTAAAAAAAGAAAAATGGGGGATAGATTTTGGTGCGGTGGCAATAGTGAAGTGCTTGTTCGCATCCTTAGTTATGGGTTTACTATTATTAGGGATTACGCTGAAATTTGATCGTCCTGAAACGGTAAGTCTGCTCGTCGCCAAAATAGCATTGGGTATATTTGTTTACGTCACTGCCGTTTTTTCCTTTAAAACATTTTCCTCCAAAGAAATTAGCTATATGAAGGGAATCTTCCAGTAATGGACAAACTACGCAACCAAAAAAGCAATACGTTTACTGCGTATAAAATGGAAAAGATATAGAATGAGTTTTGTG